>Ga0307412_10000739_pt1 | contig 18884 bp, 15 predicted proteins | sample DK1Cmetagenome_3_FD_203823 | JGI IMG/M metagenome (GOLD analysis project Ga0307412, IMG submission 203823) | Maize rhizosphere microbial communities from greenhouse at UC Davis, California, United States - DK15-C-1 | ecosystem: Host-associated > Plants > Roots > Rhizosphere > Soil | place: USA...
CTCAAGTGATGCGCTCGCGCACTACGATACATTTGGCCAACGGTTGCACCAGTGCTTCGGTGGCGTCTTCGCACGATACGATGGTCGGGCTCACCAGCAGCGGATCGCAGCGTCCGCTGCCGACCAGCTCGAACACCTTGGGAATGTGCGGGCGCACATTGCAGACGCCCACCGACAGGGTCACGTCGCGCAGGTACATGCCGAACAAGGGAATCTTCGGGTCGTCGAAAATAATACCGATGCATGAGCAATGACCACCGGGGGCGAGAGCCAGCAGACCCCGATGCAACGCCTGCGGGTCACGCGTAGCGGAGACCACCACGTCGTAACGCTCATCCAGCACCTGGCCGGGGTCGACATTGGCGCCGCTGCGTTGGGCAAGGTCCAGTCGGTAGGGATTGTCGTCCAGATAATCGACACTTGCCGCCCCCGCGGCCACCGCCATCTGCACCGCCAGGACCCCCAGGCTCTCCGTGCCGCCGACCACCAGCACGCGGGCATCCGGGCGCGAGGCGATAGGTCGGCTGGCGGCGACCCAGGCGTCGGTCAGGTTGTCGCTGGCGCTGGCGACGGCCAACGGATTCAGGCCGGGCGGCAGTGGCACCAACATCGCATCGGCGAAGGGCACCAGGACCACTTCGGAGAACAGGCCGCCCCAGTGTCCGCCCGCCGGGACGCCGAAGGCCGCATGTCGAGCCACGGCGGTGCAAGCGGTGGCCCGCCCGGCAAGGCACTGGCGGCACTCGCCGCAGGCGATTTTCCACGGCACCGACACCAGGTCGCCGCGACGCACGCCGGTGACCTCGTCGCCGACCTCCAGCACTTCAGCGACACATTCGTGGCCCAAGGCAAACGGCGGCTTGAACGGCGTGAGACCGGCGATCAAGCGCCGATCGAGGTCGCAGGATGCCGAGGCGATGGGCCGCACCAGGGCACTGCGCGGGCTGGTCAATAGGGGGGACGGCACGTTCACCCAGGCCAGTTGGCCGGGGTTCTGGACGACAAGCTCTTTCATGGTCTTGCTCCTACGCCTTGGGTTTGCCGCTAACCTAGGGGTGGACTGTGTTCACGTCAACGATGTTGATGTGACAAAGCCCACGCCATTCCAGCCAGCGCAACCGTTCAACGTCGGAGCAGTGCTTTCGATAAAACCGTCAGCCCATGTATCGCTCAGCCACCGCCGATTGCTTGATTTGCCCCAGCAATCCTTGGCGCGCAGCTTGCAACGCATCCCAGCGAGCACCGTCCTGCAGCGGCGGAATGGTCACCGGTTCGCGGCGATCGAATCCGACCAGCGCGGCATCGACGAGATCGCTGACTTCCATGATTTCACTCAGCGTATTGATGTCGATGCCCGCGCGTTCCCAGATTTCGGTCCGGGTGGCTGCCGGCAGCACGGCTTGGACGTAGACGCCTTTAGGCGAGAGTTCGAGGCTGAGCCCCTGGGACAGGAACAGCACGAAGGCCTTGGTCGCGCCATAGACCGACATACCGAATTCCGGCGCCAGGCCGACCACCGAGCCGATGTTGATGATCGCGCCGTCGCCAGCCTTCGCCAGGCGTGGGGCGATGGCGCTGGCGAGCCGGACGAGCGCGGTGGTGTTGAGCGAAACCAGCAGCGCGACGCTGTCGGTGGTCTGTTCGATGAAACTGCCGGATTGGGCCGCGCCTGCGTTGTTGATCAAGAGACCAATGTTGTCGTCGTCGCGCAGACGCGCTTCGACTTTGTTCAGGTCGGCGGTTTGAGTCAGGTCCGCCTGAAGCACATCGACGATAACGTTGTGTTCGTTGCGCAGTTCGGTCGCCAGCGCTTCCAGCCGCGCATTGTCGCGAGCCACCAGCACCAGATCGTGGCCGCGCTGGGCGAAGCGCTGGGCATAGACGGCGCCGATGCCGGTGGAAGCACCAGTGATGAGTACGGTTTTGCGAGTGGTCATGGTGTCAGTCTCTTCAGGGTAAGGAGGTGCGATTGGCTGCGGCGCTCAAGATGTAACCTGGAGCTGGATTGCATTGGGTCCGATTTATGATGATGACCGAAATCTAAACTGTCAACGAGTTTGATTATGGTCGGCATCTATGTATGATGCGAAGCATGATTCGAGCGGCACGAGGTGACGAAAAATGAGAGTGACAAAGGCCCAGGCACAGGCAAACCGGGAACATATCGTCGAGACGGCGTCTGTCCTGTTTCGCGAACGTGGCTTTGACGGCATCGGCGTGGCCGACCTGATGGCCGCCGCTGGCTTCACCCATGGTGGCTTCTACAAGCACTTCGGCTCGAAAGCCGACCTGATGGCCGAAGCCGCGGCGGACAGTCTTTCGCGTTCATTGACCAGCGCCAGCAACTTGGATGTTGCTGGGTTCTTCGCCATGTATGTTTCGCGCGAGCACCGCGATGCGCGGGGCAATGGCTGCACGATGGCCGCCTTGTGCGGCGACGCGGCGCGTCAGTCCGATGAGGTGAAAACCACGTTTGCCAACGGAGTGGAGGGCACGCTGGCTGCGCTTGAGCAAAAGCTGGGGCCGACAGGCGAAGGGGACCGGGCAGCGATGATCAACCTGTTCGCCCATGCAGTCGGTGCGGTGATGCTGTCGCGGGCCTGTCCGGACGATGCTCCGTTGGCGGACGAGATACTGCAGATCTGCCGTGATCGGATCCTGGCGTCCCTGCCTGCGTCCGAACCTGTGTAAAGCGCGACGGTAGCGCAATACGCTACCGCCGGCCGGATCAGAAAATGAACTTGAACAAGGCAATGACCACGATCAGGCCAATCAGGAAAATGATCCCAACGGTACCACCAAGAAATTTCAACATAGGAACGCTCTCATCGGATGGGCTTAGTTTTCTAGACCCCCGGCGAGCGCGCGCGGTTCGTTAAATTTTCGCAATGAGTCGACGGTTAGATGGACACGGACCGCTCAGTGGACGGCCAGAGACCTCGGGACGGAAACCTGTTCGAATTTCGAAACGGTCTTGATCCAGTAGCGCCGGTAATCGGTCTTGTCCGGTGCCAGTGGTTTATGGCTCGACCAGGGATGCTCCGCCTTCAGGCTGGCTCGATAAGCCTCCCATTCCTTCTGTTCGGCCGCTTCCCGGGCTTTGTTTCGGTCATCGAACCAACCCAGTACATACGCATCGCTCTGGTCTGTCCCGCTCGCTATCAGCAGATATATGTCTGTCATCACCGGTTCCCGCCGTCATCCTGCTTACCCAGTTAATGGGCTCTTGTCATAGGTATCGGCCGCCGGTCCCGGTTTTTTAAGGCAATTGATAAATGGGGACGACGCGCTCTGCTCAAACATGGATAAAGCAGCGTTGCGAGAAAACGGGATTCATTTTTCAGGCCACCAAAGGCTCTGGTAACGGTCCGGATAAAACCGGCCGTGATTCATGGGGAACATCGCGCACGCCCAAGAAGGTCAAGCGGATGGGCGCGGCGATGGCGAACCCACCAAGGCCAGCGGGTTAAACCAGAGCCGGTCCCTGGGGACCAGGGGAGGTGAGTCAATCAAATGTACTCCGGTGTACATTCGACGGGCATCCTAGTACATTCGCGTTACGTATGTTCTATAAGGTGGATGCAAAATGCCCCAGGTCGGGAAGGCGCGTGGCAAGGCCCAGGACGCAGGTTGGCGGGGGTCGCCCGAAGGCTGGCTGGAAGCGGCCTACGAGGCTTTGAAGGAGTCCGGCATCGATGCGGTCCGGGTCATGCCGTTGGCCAAGCGCCTGGGGTTGTCACGCACCAGTTTCTATTGGTTTTTCGAGGACCGCGAACAGCTGCTGGCGGCTTTGCTGTCGCGCTGGCGCGAGACCAACACCGGTGGCCTGATCCGTCAAAGCGAAAGCTACGCCGAGAGCATCTCCGAGGCGATCCTGAATGTCTTCGAGTGCTGGCTCAACCCACAACTGTTCGACTCGCAGTTCGAATTCGCGGTGCGCAGTTGGGCACTCCAATCCGCTGAAGTGGCCCAGGAAGTCGCCGTTGTCGACGAGCAGCGAATGGGCGCCCTGGCGAGCATGTTCAAGCGCTTCGGCTACGACAGCCAAGGGGCCGACGCACGAGCGCGAACGATCTACCTGACCCAGATCGGCTACATCACCATGAACACCAGCGAGTTGATCACCGTGCGTTTCCAGCGCATCCCGCATTACGTGAGCATTTTCACCGGCAAGGTGCCCAAGCAGCGCGAGCTGGACCGTTTCTACGGCAAATTCGGTTATGCCGAAAAAGAGCCTGGGGTCTTTGTGCCGCTGGTGGAAACCTTTGAAGAGACCGCTGGAAAATGACCGAGCCGACGCTGGGCATCATCGGCGGTACGGGCTGGCTGGGCGGGGCGATTGCCAAGGCCGTGCTGGCGAAGAACCTGCTGCCGGCGAGTAACCTGGTCGTATCCAATCGCTCAGGGACTCATCCATTGGCGCGGCAAGGCGTTTGCCTGGTCGCCGATAACCAGGCACTGGTGGACCGCAGCGACATCGTCATCATCGCGGTACGACCCGAGCAATTCGCCGGCCTGACCCTCAACGCGATGGGCAAGACGGTCATCTCATTGATGGCCGGCATCACGGCGCAGGCTATTGTCGCGCAGTCCTCGGCTTCAAGCGTCGTGCGGGCGATGCCCAATGCGGCGGTGGAAATCGGGCAATCCTTTACGCCTTGGTATTGCGCTGGCGCGGTGGAGCCGGCGACGAAGAGCCTCGTCCAGCGCTTGTTCGAATGCGTGGGCACCGCTGCCGAGGTCCAGCAGGAAGACTTCATCGACTATCTCTCCGCGCTTTCGGGCACCGGCCCGGCCTTTCCTGCTCTGTTGATGACGGCATTGGCGAATCAGGCGATGGCAGCCGGCATTCCTGCGGAGATTGCACAGCTAGCCGCCCATAATGTCGTGGTCAACAGCAGCCAGTTGCTCGCAAGTCATGATGCCCGGCAGATGATCGATGCCCTGGTCGCCTATCGCGGCGTGACGGCCGCCGCCTTGCAGTCGATGACCCAGGGGCATTTCGAGGCGCAGGTGGGAAGGGCGTTGCAAGCTGGCGCCGCCGTGGCGCGTAAAGGACTCCAAGCCTGACGCGTGCATATACAGGGACTTGTGGGAGCCTGCCCGCGAAGTCGGAAGCCAATCCAACATGTATGTGGCTGAACCACCGCTTTCGCGAGCGAACTCTTCTTAAAGGTCCTTGACCAGCCGCAACGCGTCGTAGATTGCCGCATGGGTATTACGCGCCGACACCGCGTCACCAATCCGGAACAGTTGGAAGCGGCCGTCCGGGTTGGTCACGATGTCCTGGGTTTTCCCGGCGATCAGGTTGTGCTGTTCGACCGCGCCGTTGTTGCGCGAATGCGGGCGCAGCTCGAAGTACAGATCATCCAGGGGCAGGGTGCCGTGGTTCACCACCACCTGGTCGACCACGCGCTGCTTGTGCACCTGGCCGTAATCGCTGCCGAAGCTGGCAACCAGTTGCCCGTCGCGCTTTTCCACGGAGTCGACCCGATACGTGACGGTGAAGGTGACGTTCAGGTCTTGCAGGCTGCGCATGTACGGCACCAGGTTCATGGCCATCACCTCCGGCGCGAACGATCGGTCGGGCGTGACGATCTCCAGTTTCGCGCCGCTGTTGGCGATTACCTCGGCCGCCTGTAGCGCCGCGTGGTCACCCGCGTCGTCGAAGATCAGCACGTTCTGGCCGGGCTTGACGTCGCCGGAAATGATGTCCCAGGTCGACACCACCAGCTCATTGCCTTGCTTGAGCACCTCGGTATGGGGCAAGCCGCCCGTGGCGACGATCACCACGTCCGGTTGTTCGGCCAAGACCGTCTCGGCTTCGGCCCAGGTATTGAAGCGAAACTTCACCCCCAGCCGTTCGCATTGCGCCATGCGCCAATCGATGATGCTGATCATCTCGCGTCGACGTTCGCTCTGCGCGGTCAGGCGGATTTGCCCACCTGGCTGGTCGGCCACTTCGAACACCGTGACATCATGGCCGCGCTCACCGGCCACCCGCGCCGCTTCCAGGCCCGCCGGGCCGCTGCCGATCACCACGACGTTGCGCTTGACCGGCGCCTTGGGGATTTCGTGGGGCATGGTGGTTTCGCGCCCGGTGGCGGCGTTGTGGATGCAGTACGCGGCGCCGCCCTGGTAGATGCGATCCAGGCAATAGTTGGCGCCAACGCAGGGGCGGATCTCTTCTTCACGTTTTTCAATGATCTTGCGCACGATATGCGGGTCGGTCATGTGGGCGCGGGTCATGCCGATCATGTCCACCTTGCCCGAGGCGATGGCGTGTCGTGCCGTGGCGACGTCCGGGATCTTGGCCGCATGAAAGGTTGGAAAACCGGTGGCTGAGCGGATCTCGCCGGCAAAATCCAGGTGCGGCGAGTTGCGCATGCCCTGGATCGGGATCACGTCGGTGAGGCCGGCATCGGTATCGATGTGCCCGCGCACGACGTTGAGGAAATCCACCAGGCCGCTGTCCTTGAGCATGTGGGATATCTGCAGGCCATCGCTGGCACCGAAGCCGCCGGGCAAATCTTCGTCACCGGTGTAGCGCACCCCCAGCAGGAAATCCTCGCCGCAACGCTGGCGGATACCGCGCAACACATCGAAAGTGAAGCGCATGCGGTTTTCCAGCGAGCCGCCGTAAGGCCCGTCGAGATCGTTGGTCAACGGCGACCAGAACTGGTCCATGAGGTGCCCGTAGGCCTGCAGCTCCAAGCCATCAAGACCGGCGGCCTTCATGCGTTCGGCGGCGTCCACGTAATCCTTGATGATCCGGTCGATATCCCAGTCTTCCAGTTTCTTCGGGAAGGCCCGGTGGGACGCCTCGCGGCGATGGGACGGCGAGACGACCGGCAGCCAGTCAGCCTTGTCCCAGCGCGTGCGACGGCCCAGGTGGGTGAGTTGGATCATTACGGCGGCGCCGTGTTCGTGGCACTCGTCGGTCAGGTCCTTCATCCATTTGACCACTTCATCCTTGTACGCCAGCACGTTGTTGAACACGGGCGGGCTGTCCCGGGAAACGGCAGCGGAACCCGCCGTCATGGTCAGCGCCACGCCGGCCTTCGCCCGTTCGACGTGATAGGCACGGTACAAATCCTTCGGCATGCCATCGACCGGATACGCGGGCTCGTGGGAGGTGGTCATGATCCGATTCTTGAGCGTCAGATGCTTGATTTTGTAGGGCTGCAGCAGAGGATCGCTGGACATGGTGTTGCTCCCGGAACAGAACATCAGGCTGGGTTTTGACATAACGGTATGTTGAATGTTCATGTGTGTCAACGAGTGGGACACTGGTGTACATTTTTCTTGCTTGATGGAAAAACCGGGATTACCATCCAGTCGAAACGGGGGTGATACGGCCCCTGCGGCCCGCCATCCCGCCTCGATCCACGTGGAAGGGGCTGTGCGAAGAACCATGAAAATGCTCGGTGCGGTTAAGCGTGCCATCGACCCGAATGTAAAAGCCCGGGTGAAAGCTGCCGGTCATTGCGGTTGGAAACGCCAAAGGGCGGAGGAGGGCAGGAAAACGTTAGTCCCCGTGATTTTCATAACTAGAACTTACCGATGGCCGCCTGCGGTCATGATGGGAAATGAATGCTTCTGCTGTTCTGCCAATAACTACTAATACAGTCTGCGGAGATGCACATGATGACGTTACCCAGTAAAACTTTTATCGGCTGGTTTGCAGGCCTCGCATTAGCCTGCAGCAGTCTGATCGCTCAAGCCGAGGAACCCACGCCCATCCGTATCGGCTGGGTGAACTGGTCGGATACGGAAATCGCGGTAAAGCTGGCGAACACCGCGTTGCAAGATCACCTCAAGCAACCGGTCAAGCTGGTGCTGGCCGATATCGGCATCCAGTTCCAGGCCCTGGCTAACGGCAATATCGATCTGATCCCGATGGTCTGGCTGCCCAGCACCCACAAGTCGTTCTATGACAAGTACAAGGACAGGCTCGAAGACCTCGGCGTGTTGTATGAAGGTCGAATCGGCATGGCGGTGCCTACCTCCATTCCAACCAGCGAGATCGCCAGTGTCGAAGACCTCAACAAGCCTGAAGTCCGGGAGAAACTTGGCGGCAAGATCCTCACCTCGGAAGTAGGTAACGGTCAGTACAAATTGACCGAGAAAGCCATCAAGGAATACAAGCTCGATGGCTACAAGATGGTGGCGTCTTCAGAGTCCGGAATGCTGAGCGAACTGGATCGCAACCTCAAGCGCGACAAGTGGTCGTTGGTCAACGCCTGGAGCCCGCACTGGATGTTCGCCAAATGGCCGTTGCGCTATCTGGATGATCCGAAGCAGATCTTCGGTGGCGCCGAGCAGATCCACGCCGTCGCACGCAAAGGCTTCAGTGCCGAGCATCCAGACGTGGCTCGCTTCTTTGCCAACTTCAAGATTCCGAAAGCGGACCTTGAAAAGTTGATGGCGGATGCCCGCGAAAGTACCGCGGACAAGGTGGTTGCCGAGTATTACGCGGCGAACAAGCCTCGCTTCGAAGCGATGTTTGGCAGCCAGACCGCGTCCGTGGCGCCAGCCCAGTAATCGCCGTTGATATCCGATAGCTGTTGCAGTCCGGTGCCCTTGGTCAAGCTCCAAGGGCACTGCTGCCGAGTTCTCTCGCATGTCTACGCAGTGCGAGGTCTGGGGCTGGCGGAAGTGCAAGCCCTGTATGCGGTGTTCCCCTTGATGACATTGGCATTGGCGGGGGCGTTTCTAGGCGAGTTCCTTGCTGTGCTCCCCACATTTGATCTTCAGTGGACGTAAGCTCGGTTTAGAACTTGAAGCGCCCCACCAATCCCTTGAGCTGTCCGGAAATATCCGTCAACCGCCCTGAACCGGTCTGCGCCGTATGGGCAAACTCCTCGACCAACTGCGCATCGGAATGAATCTGCGCGATGTGCCGGTTGATGTCTTCCGCCACTTGGTGCTGTTGCTCCGCAGCGGTGGCGATCTGGGTGTTCTGGTCGCGAATCGAGTCCACCGAGGTGCGGATCTTGTCGAAGCTGTCGCGAGCCTGCTGGATGCGCTCGACGCTGGTGTGCGACACCTGCAGGCTGTTCTGCATCTGTTGCGTCACTTCTTGGGTGCGCCGCGCGAGGTTGCCGAGCAGACTGTCGATCTCGCCGGTGGAATCGGCGGTACGCCGCGCCAAGGCGCGCACCTCGTCGGCCACCACGGCAAAGCCGCGGCCCTGATCGCCCGCGCGCGCCGCTTCGATGGCCGCATTGAGCGCCAGCAGGTTGGTCTGTTCGGCGATCGAACGGATGGTGTCGAGGATGGTGTTGATGTTCTTGCTGTCCTGCTCCAGCGCCTGCATGGTCTGGGTCGACTGCTGCAATTCCTCACTCAGCTTTAGCACACTGCCGGTGGCTTCGCCGATGTGGTGCTGGCCGTCATGTACATCGCGATAGCCGGTGTCCGCGCTGACGGCGGCCTGGCTGCAGGAGCGGGCCACCTCGTTGGCGGTGGCGACCATTTCGTTGAACGCGGTGCTCACCAGCTCCACGGCCTGGCGCTGGCGCCCGGCGGCATCGTTCATGTTCTGGGCCACGTTGCTGGTATCGGCCGCGGCAGTTTGCAGGTCGGAAGAAGCGCTGCCGATGCGCTGCATCAGTTGCGCGATCATGGCCAGGAACTGGTTGAACCAACCCGCCAGGGTGGCCGTTTCGTCCTTGCCCTGCACCGACAGTTTGCGGGTGAGGTCGCCTTCACCTTCGGCGATTTCCTGCAGGCCGTTGGCAACGCCACGGATCGGTCGGACGATGACGCTGGCGAAACTGGCACCGACGATGGCGAAGACTACGGCCAGTGCGGCGGCGATCACCGCGATCAGCCAGGTCAGGCTCGCGGCTTCGGCCATCACTTCGTCGCGCTTGATCAGGCCGATGAAGCGCCAGCCCAGGCTTTTGGAGGTGACGATGTTGGCCATGTACGGCACGCCGTCGATCTCGATCTGGGTCGCGCCATCGCTGCTCTTGGCCAGCGCGGCGTAATTGGGGCCGAGGTCGGCCAGCGGCTTGAAGTTGTGCTTGGCATCGGCGGGGTCAACCAGCACGTTGCCGCTGCCCTCCACCAGCATCAGGTAGCCGCTGTCGCCCAGCTTGATGTTCTTGACCAGTTCGGTCAGTTGCTTGAGCGACACGTCCAGGCCAACGACGCCGACCAGCTTGCCGCTGGCATCGGCGACGGTGTGCACGATGCCGATCAGCGACACGTCGTCCGGTGCCCAGTAGTAGGCGTCGGTCTTGACCGTGGTGCCCGGCGCGGCGATGGCAGCCTTGTACCAAGGGCGCACGCGCGGATCGTAGTTGGAGATCTTCGGATCATCCGGCCAACTCGCGTAGCCGCCGTCCGCCAGGCCCAGGGACAGGTAGGCGGTGGTTGGATGGCTCTTGGCGAACTGGTCGAAAATCGCCAGGAGTTGTTTGTTGTTCTCGGTCAGCGGGATTTGCGCAGCGTCGGCGCCGGAATAGTTCTTCAGGTCCTTGGCCGCGACGATCCTTGGGTCCTTGGCGAAGAATTCGACGTTCTGCATGATGCCGTCGAAGAACTGCTTCATGCCGTTGTCGATCTGGCGAATCTCGCGACCGCTGCTGTCCAGGAAGTTGGCTTGTGCCGCGTCGCGCAGGTTCAATACCACGAGCACCGCCACCAGGATCACCGGCACGCAGGCAATGGCCGCGAACGCCCATGTCAGCTTCTGTTTGATATTCATGACTTCTCCCGCAGGTATTTATCGGTGTTGGAACGGCGGAAACATTAGCGTCGAGCGTTGCGAACTCTGGAGGGAAAGCGCCCATGCCTACCCTCAGGCTATCGACCAAGGTCGTATTCCCTTGAGGTCACCACTTGTCGGAGGTCGTTATCGCTGACAGTGATGTCGCCCAGGCGAATGTCGCCTGGGTGGTTAATCGCGAAGATGGCATCGTTCGGGTTCTTTGCCCGGCTTCAGTCCAGATCGCCTTTCCGCATCACGAGGCCCCATGCCCAGCGCATTCGAAAGCGTACTCAAGAACAAGAACATGGCTTATCGGCCCCAAGGGACTGCTTCGGTCAGCCAGGCGCCGGTCCGCGTCGCGTTTGTACTGATGGACAATTTTTCGATGATGTCCTTCACCGGTGCGGTGGACGCGCTGGTCACCGCCAACCTGATGAACGACACGCCGCTTTATGACGTGTTGACGGTAGGTGCTTCGGGCGGGCAGGTGACGAGTGACCTGGGCATTGTCATTTCCACCGATGTCGAGCTGGCGCAACTGCCGGACAACCTGGACGTGTTGATTGTCGCCGGTGGCTTTCGCGTGAAACTGCAAGGCACGCCGCTGTTGCGACGCAAGCTGCGCGCCAACGCAACGTCGGGTGCGCTATTGGGCGGTTTGTGGAATGGGGTGTTTTTCGTGGCCGATGCGAACCTGCTCGACGGGTACGAATGCGCGGTCCACCCGGAAAGCCGGGCGACGATGACCGAGATGTTTGCTCACGTGAAAGTCTCCAGCCGCGCTTATGTCGTGGACCGTGAGCGGGTCAGCTGCGCGGGCGCCAACAGTTCGCTGCGCATGATGCTCCAGTTGATCCGCCGCACGGGCGGGGAGGCGCTGGTGGGGGCCATCGAAGAGATCCTTCGCTGCGATGAGTCCGGGGACGACGCCTCGGACTTGCCGCCGATCTTTGTCGAGACGGACCCGACGCTGCCGGAAAGCCTCAAGTTGGCGCTGGAATTGATGTGGCAGAACGTCGAGGAGCCGTTGACGATCGATGAGCTGGCGGAGTGCGTCAAGGTTTCCAAGCGTCAGTTGGAACGGCGGTTCTGCCGGTTCCTAGGCGCGACCCCGACGCGTTATTACCTGGAGCTGCGCCTGACGCGCGCGCGCCAACTCATCCAGCAGACCAACCGCTCGGTCACGGAAATCGCCGTTGCCACGGGCTTCGTCAGCTCGCCGCATTTCCAGCGGCGTTTCCGGGACTTTTTCGGCGTGCCGCCTGGCAGCTACCGGTCGACGTTCGGGCGCAAATGAGGTTTAGCCGCCCACCGTTGCTGACCTTGCGATTCGCCCCGCAGCGAAGTCGAGCAGCAAGGCCACGATAATCGCGCCAGCGGAAACCAGGAACAGCAACGCGTGGTGTCCACCGCTGGCATTGAACAGCGCCGAATAGCCAAACCCGGCCAGCGCCTGGAAAGTGGCGAAGGAAACGGTGGCGCGGCTCCAGGCGACTTGCTGGCGATGGTGGTCCGGCAGCAGCTCATGCACCCGGGCCAGGGCCAACGGCACGATGCCTGGCGGGAACGAACCGATCACCACGGCCAGCACGGCCAGCGCCAGGAAACTCTGGGAGGTCGCCAGCAGGCCGAGGGCTACGGCTTGGACGGCCAACACCAGTCGTATGCTTTTGCGCGCGCCCAGGTGGTCCGCCAGAAAACCATAAGTCACTGGCCCGACAATCGCCCCCAGGCCATACATCACCCATACCAGTGCACCGACGTGGGCGCCGGCCTTGAGGCCGCGGGCGACATAGTCCACCAGGAACACCATCGCCGGGACCAACCCCGCCGCCATGAAGGCGTATTGGGCAAACAACTGATAGACGGCGCGGGGCGTGGGTTCGTCCGGTGTGGCGTGTTTCGAGCCACTGTTCTGGTGCGCAGCGTCGTGCGGCCAACCGAACCAGCTCAACCCGGTCAGTACCAGCGACAGCACGCCGAGCCCGAGCCATGTGGCTTGCAGGCCGAGACTCAACAGCGGCGGCACGATCGTTCCGGAGCCGGCGATGCCCAGCCCGATGCCCAGGAAAATCGCACCACTGGCCAGCCCTCTGCGTGCGACGGGCACATGGGGCAGCACGGTGGCGGCCACCAGCACCATGATCGCGCCGCCGGCGATGCCCGACAGCAGCCGCCAGGCGAAATACCAGGTGACCGACACAGGAAAGGCACAGGCGAAAAACGCAGCCGTCACGGCCAGCATCATCAGTCGCAATGCATTTTTATTGGACAGCCAACGGGCCATTGGCCGGCCGAGGAGGGCGCCGATCAGGTAGCCGACGAGGTTGGCGGCCCCGAGGTAGACCACGTCGCCTGCGCTGAACCAATGCGCTTCGATCAGCGGTGGAATCAAAGGGGTGTAGGCGAAGCGCGCCAGGCCGATGCTGACGAGGCTGGCGCAGAGGCCGGCGAATATCGGCAACCAGATACTGGATGGAGGTGAATCGAGCGCCGCGGATGATGTACGCATGGTAGCGATCCCATAGAAGGTTCATGGCGTCCAGCATATCGGCTATTGTTGTTGCGTTTATGCAGCGATTACGCGGCGCGGTGATGCAACTATGCATCGGTAGGAGGATGGATGAATTGGGATGATGCACGGGTATTCCTGGCGGTCTGTCGGGAGTCGACCCTGCGGGGTGCGGCGCGTGTGCTGGGGGTGGACCAGGCGACTGTGGGCCGGCGCATCGGCGCGTTGGAGAAATCCTTGAGCGCGGCTCTGTTCCTGCGCACGCCCGACGGTTACGCCCTGACGTCGATGGGCGAGGCCGCGCTCAAGTCCGTGGAGAAAATGGAGCAGTCGGCCCTGGAGCTGGAGCGTCGGATACAAGGCCTCGACGATCGGCTGGCGGGCAATGTGCGTGTCGCCACCACCGATTCATTGGCGATCGACTTCCTGATCCCCGCCATTGCCCGTCTGCACCAACGCCACCCCGACGTGCGCGTGCAGCTGGACGCTTCCACGCAGATCACCAGCCTGGTCAAGCGCGAAGCGGACGTTGCCGTGCGCAACACCCGGCCGGACAATCCCGACCTGATCGCCCGGCGGATCGCCCGTTGGCCGGTGGGGTTGTTCGCGTCGCGCGAATATGTCGACGCCCATGGCGAGCCGACGCCGGGCAGCGCGTTCGAAGGCCATGACCTGGTGGTCTACCAGCCATATTTGCAGGCGCAAAAGGACTTTACCCTGGTCGCCGAGCCGGTCAGTCGTGGGCGGATCGTTGCCGGCCTGAGCTCAAGCTTGTTGGTACGTCGGTCGATTGCGGCAGGGCTCGGAGTGGGGGAAATCCCGGTGTACATGGGCGAGCGCGATGGACTGGTGCGCCTGTGGCCGCAGCGCACGCGGCCGCTGCCCTACGAGGTCTGGCTGGTGACGCACGCGGACTTGCGCCATACGGCGCGGGTGCGGGCGGTGATCGATGAGATTGTCGCGGCGTTTTCCCAGGAAAACCAATGATGCAGGATAAAAGAACCTGTGGGAGCTTGCTCGCTCCCACAGGATGTCCTGCATGCAGGCCTCATGGCATCTGCGGCAGCTCCTGTGGCCGCAGGTCAAACACCAGCACTTCGGCATCCTGGCCGTTGCTCAGTGTCAGCGCCTGTTCCTGGCGCACCCGCACGCCATCGCCTTCCTGCAACGGCACGCCATTGAGCTCGACGCTGCCTCGGGCGACATGGACATAGGCATAGCGATCGGCAGCCAACGCCAGCGTGGCGCTCTCGGCGCCATCGAACAGCCCGGCGTAGACCCGTGCGTCCTGGCGAACATGCAGTGAACCCTCGGCGCCGTCCGGCGAGATGATCAGTTGCAGGCGGCCACGTTTCTGTTCGGGGCTGAAGTGTTCCTGCTGGTAGCGCGGCGTGGCGCCGACGACGTTGGGCACGATCCAGATCTGCAGGAAGTGCACGGGCTCGTCGGCGCTGTGATTGAACTCACTGTGAGCCACGCCACTGCCGGCACTCATCAGCTGCACGTCCCCGGGACGGATGACCGAACCGGTGCCCAAGGTGTCCTTGTGCTCCAGCGCGCCCTCGAGCACGTAGGAGAAAATCTCCATGTCCCGATGAGGGTGCTGGCCGAAACCCTTGGCGGCGGCGACCCGGTCGTCGTTGATCACCAGCAGGTCGGAAAAGCCTTGTTGATTGAGGTCGCGGTAGCTGGCGAACGAAAAGGTGTGGAACGACGTCAGCCAGCCGTGACGGGCAATACCGCGATCGGACGCTTTGCGAAGGGTCAGCATGATAATTTCTCCTGGTTCAGTGGGCGGTGGCCATGGCCGTTCGCCGGGTTCAGAAGAAGGTTAATGGTAATCGACTTGTGCAATAAGCAGGTGAATGTGGAAATACTGTCCGTTCTGAGTGGACAATTTCGCACCGCACGCTTCGCTTCGTCATAATGCCGACCGATGATTGCAAACCCCACAAGGTTCGCGTTTTTTCAATTTGCTGCATGTTCTTCTCGATCTGGCGTCTTCCCATGAAAACCGTAGCAATGGTGCTGTTCCCCGATTTCCTGCTGCTCGACATGGCCGGGCCGCTGGAAGTGTTTTCCATCGCCAATCGTTTTCTTGTCCCCGACCAGCATTATCAACTGCTGACCCTGGGCACCGAGCGAGGCCCGTTGCGCGCCTCCAATGGTGTGAACGTCCACGCCGATATCCATATCGACCAGGCCTGGGCTGCCTATGACGTGTTGCTCGTACCGGGCGGCCCCGGGGCCTATAACGACCGGCACCCAGCGTTGCACACCTGGCTGCGGGCCTCGGCGCAACGGGCCACGTGCTACGGCTCCATCTGTACCGGTGCGTTTGTGCTCGGTGAGGCGGGGTTGCTCGATGGACACCGCGTGACCACGCATTGGCATTACACCGAGCGCTTGATCCAACGCTTTCCCAAGGCACTGATCGAGACCGACAAAATCTTTCTACGGGACCGACGCCTGATCACCTCTGGCGGTGTCACCGCCGGCATCGACATGGCCTTGGCCATCGTCGCACAGGATCATGGCCGCAAGATTGCGCTGGATGTCGCCAAGGTGCTGCTGGTGCTCATGAAGCGCCAGGGCGGACAAGCGCAGTTCAGTCCGCTGGTGGCGACCGTGGCGGCCCAGGAGTCAGCGGTCACTCGGGTGCAGCACTACGTGATGGAGCATCTGGAGGAGCCATTCACGGTGGAACGCATGGCGGCAGTCGTGGCCATGAGCGCCCGGCATTTTGCCCGGCTGTTTGTCCGAGAGGTGAAAATGACGCCCATGGAATTCCTCCAAGGGGCGCGCATCGATCGGGCGCGGCAGTTGCTCGAATCCACCGACTTGCCCCTCAAGACCGTGGCGTTTCGCAGCGGCTTCGGCAGTGTCCGCCACATGCGCCAGCTGTTCAGTGAAAAGCTTGGCCTGACACCGGTCCAGTACCGCCAGCAGTTCAGTTGAGCCTTGGATGTCCGTCCTGGGCACCGTGATGTCCGTGATGGGTCCTGTGCCAGCATTGTTCTGCGGGGCAGGGCTGCCAAGATAACCGCGAACCCTCTGGAAAGGATGCGCAAGAGCCAGGGCTGACGCGTGCGGCGATTCGCAACGCGATGCCTGGACCGGTCATCTGGCGCTGGATCGCTCATGAACAGTTTCGTCACACCCTGCACCGGGCCAACGGTAGGCTTCGGCCCGTTCGTCTTTCATCGACAGCAGCGGTTGGTCACTCGCGACGGTCAGCCCCTGGCATTGGGCGGTCGCGCCCTGGACATCCTGCAAGTACTGGTCGCGCATGCGGGTGCTTTTGTCAGCAAGCAAACGCTGATCGACCATGTGTGGCCCGACAGCGTGGTGGAAGACATCAATCTACGGGTGCACATTGCCGCGCTGCGGCGGGCCTTCGGCGAGACGCGCGAAGGCAATCGCTACATCCTCAATCATCCCCGCCGAGGCTATTGTTTTGCGGTGCCCGTGACCTTGCGGCCCGGCGACGAGCCAGCGGCCGCGGAGCCGTCCGAGCGGCACAATCTGCCCGCCCGGCTGAGTCCGGTGATCGGTCGCGACAAAATCCTGGGCCGGTTGTTGGTAGAAGTGCCACGCCAATCCCTGACCACGATCACCGGCCCCGGTGGCATCGGCAAGACCACTGTGGCATTGCGAGTTGCGGAGCTGCTGCTGGAGCATTTTGCCGACGGCGCCTGGTTCATTGACTTGGCTGGCGTCGACGACCCGGCGCAGGTTGCGCTGCGAATCGCCCAAGCCCTGGACCTGGCGGAAGAATGCCTGGCCCTGCAACTGCAAGCCCGTCGGGTGTTGCTGGTGCTCGATGGCTGTGAACAGCTGATCGATGCCTGCCGGGAGTTGGCCGTGACGTTGCGCAGGGCGGCGCCGGGTGTGTCGCTGCTGGTGAGCAGCCGGGAAATCCTGAACCTGGCCGATGAAAATATCGTGCAATTGCCTGGCCTGGTGGTAGTGCCCGCCAAGCAGCCCGATCATCAGATGCTGGCGTGCCCGGCGGTGCAATTGCTGGTCGAACGGGTCGGCGCTCGCCAGCAGGGCTTCAAACCCACTGAGCGGGACCTGGCGGCGCTCGTGCAAATCTGCCAACGCCTCGACGGATTGCCGTTGGCGCTGGAACTGGCGGCGGCCCAGGTCGATGTGCTGGGCGTGGCCGGGGTCCTGGAACAGTTGGACTACGGTCTTTCGCTGCTGAGCCACGGGCGTCGTACCGCCGTGGCCCGCCACCGAAGCCTGGAGGCCGCCCTTGACTGGAGCTTCGACCGCTTGAGCCAGGATGAGCGAACGGTGTTCCAACGCCTGGCGGTGTTCGAAAAACGCTTCAGCCTCAGGGCCGCGATGGCCGTGGTCAGTTGCCCGGAGCTGGCGGCGGATCGATTGCCCTGGTTGGTGTCGCGGCTGGTCAATCAGTCATTGGTGATGGTCGAGCAGCGTGCCGAGGGAACGCGTTTTTATCTGCTGCACACCACCCGCACCTATGCCCTGGAAAAGTTGCGTTGCAGTGGACAGTCCCAGCTTTTCCATCGGCGTTACGCACTGCAACAAGCCTGGCAACCGCGTCGGTCAAGACCCGAGGCGCCGAGCCAGCGCTTGGAGCAGCGCGTCGGCTTGCTTTAGGTCCGGCGTGTCGAAGCCTTCACTGAAGCGTCGATAGACGGGGCCGAGTACATCCGCGGCGGCCTGATCCTGGCCACGGCGCTGCCACAGCCGCGCCAGGGAAACAGCGCTGCGCAGTTCCCACGCCAGCGCGCCTTGCTGCCGGGCGACGGCGAGGGCGGCGTGCAGTTGCGTTTCGGCACGGCTCTCTGCGGACGGGGCATCCTGCGCCAACAACGTTTCGGCGCTGGCCCGCAGGATCTCGGCGGAGCACCAGCCTGCGGCGCCGCTGTGGGCGCGTTTGATCTGCTCGGGGCCGACGGCATCCGTGCGCAGTGTCACGACCATGTCCTGGACCAAGCCGCCCGTGGCCGGACAGGTCTCCAGCGGCGCGCCGTCGAATGCGCGCTCGTAGTGGCAGGCCCAGTCATGGAACAGCATGACCGAATGTTTGCGGGCCTGGTGTTTCAGCATATCGAGCCGTTCCCGGGCGATTGAATGCTCGCCGGTGTACTGGGCGAGCACGCAACCGGTAATCGCCAGGGTGTAGCAGATTGAAAGGCCGTGGTTGATCTGCAGGGCAATCTGCAGCGCGAGATTGGCGGTGCGCCGGGCTTTTTCGGCGAACCCCTGCAGCCAGAGAATACGCGCCAGGATCGTCAATGCCGCGACGCTCTGTTCGTACTGCACGCCAAAACCATGGGTGAACCGGCTCAGGTGGCCGTTCTGGGCCAGGCGCTGGATGACTTGTTCGGCATCGCGTCGCGCGGCATCCTGGTCGCCGGTGAAATGCAACGCCAGCACCCGCAGGCGCTGGGTACTCAAGGACAGCACCGGGTCACCCTGCGGTCCCAGGCGGTCGAAGTCCTGGCATTGTTCCAGCGCCTGCTGGTAGCGGCCACAACTGAGGTTGACGGTCAGGTGGCCCGACAAGGCGCGCAGTTCACCCGCCAGGTCCTGGCACTGCCGGGCCAGGCGCCGGGCCGTGACGAACGCCTCGACCGTGGCCGGCGTACCGCCCTCGGTGTGGTAGTTGAGGCT
>Ga0307412_10000740_pt1 | contig 18883 bp, 14 predicted proteins | sample DK1Cmetagenome_3_FD_203823 | JGI IMG/M metagenome (GOLD analysis project Ga0307412, IMG submission 203823) | Maize rhizosphere microbial communities from greenhouse at UC Davis, California, United States - DK15-C-1 | ecosystem: Host-associated > Plants > Roots > Rhizosphere > Soil | place: USA...
GCACGCCAATGAACTCGCCTAGGAACGCCCCCGCCAATGCCAACGTCATCAAGGGGAACACCGCATACAGGGCATGCATTTCCGCCAGCCCCAGATAGCGCAGCCCCAGTCCAAACAGTGCGCTTTCACCGACCCCGATGAGCGCACGAATGACCTGCTGGCAAGGATGGTGGCTTCGGCATGCGGTCCGCAGGCTTCCCTGATAGACGCTATAACCGACAGCAAAAGCCAGGAACACCCAATAGCGCACCATGACCAGTTGTGCGATCGGGAGGTCTTTGACCAGTACTTTGGTGACTCCATCCTGGGTTGCGAAAATCAGCATGGACAGAAGGCACAAGAGAATGCCGAACTGAGGCCTGGGAACATCGTAAGCACGTGCCGCACTGTCCAACTGATTGCTCATAGATCATTCCATTTGCAGGGGGACTTGCGGCTACGTGACGACAAGCATCCTTCACGCCAGACACGCCATTCAAGTGATCGGGTAATCAATCCACCGATTTAAGTGGAATCTGGGACTGGAGGCGCGTCAGCATGGTTTCGCAGTACCAATCATCGAACTGGCATACGCCATTTTCCGCAATGTCCGAAAAGGGTCCCGGTTCGTAAGTCGGCGAGGTCACACCGGCCTGCGTACCTTCGACCAGACGACGATCTTGGTCGTTGGTGGCAAGCCATACCTTGGTCAGTCGATCAATATCGTAGTCAACGCCTTCCACCGCGGTATTGGGCACCAGCCATTTGGTCGTTACCAGCGTTTCGCCAGGTCCGATCGGGAGCACTCGGAAGCTCAGCGCGTGATCGCCGAGAAAATGGTTCCAGGTAGACGGGTAGTTGAAGTAGAGCAAGGCGCCTATATCCGGTTCGCCGCTTTTATCCAGGCGTCCCGCTACAGCAGGTTTACCATCCATCGTGTAACTCACGGCACCCGCGGAAAGTGGAATGCGTGTCATACGAAAACGGCCGTTCGGATCCATGATCAACTTGCTGGGCATACCCGCGATTTCGCAGCGATTCCAGTGTGCGGTCAGCTCGGGATCATCCTCGCCGCCGACCCCGGCCACGGAAAGGTTTTCGACAAAAGAATTCATCAACTCGGGATGCGTACCGTCACAGTGGAAACATTCGCGGTTGTTCTCGAACACCAGCTTCCAGTTACCCTTTTCCACGAGGTTGGACTCGAAAGCCACCTTGCAGTTATCCAGCAAATGGGGGGCAATGAAAGGACTCACAGCGTTCCTGAAACTTTCAAATTCCGGCGCCTCGTCAGCAACGCAAACATAAATGTACGTATGAACAGTTTCACAATGGACAGGCTTCAGATTGTATTGCGTCCTGTCGAAATCGGCCCCCATATTACCGGCAAACAAAAGACTGCCATCCAGTTCGAACGTCCACTTATGATAAGGGCAAACCAGTTTCGCGACTTTGCCCTGGGCATGTTCGCAAACTTTGGAGCCCCGATGACGACAGGCATTGTGAAAAGCCCGCACCTGGCCGCTTTTATCCCTGATGATCAAGACGGGATAGTCGCCGATCTGCATCGTCAAATATTGCCCGGGCTTTTCAAGCTCAAAGGTATGCCCGGCAAAAATCCAGTCCTTGTGCCATATCTGCTCAAGATCCTGACGGAAAACCTCAGGTTCTATATACAGCTCACGGGGAAGCGCGTGGCGCGCCTTGCGCTTTTTAATCAGGTCGATCACGGATGCCTTGATATTCATTATTATCCTCTACACATCAACCTGGCGGTTAATGGCAAGTACGCCCAGAAAACGGTGTCATGGCCAACGGATCTTGCGCACTGAATCGTCCAACGCAGCCGTTGAATAAATGTTTTTAGCCATGTTTAACACGAAGGGTACGGTAGCCTGCCCAGTCGGCAAAACTACATTTTCGTCGCTCAACTGATAACTTAGCGTTATGACCCGGCGAATCCAGACAACACCCTGCCTTCCCTCGCTACCGACCGAGAAGACTTAAAGGAAGGAAGAAATTTATACGCTCCATCTGGAAAACTTCGAAAGGATCCAGTCGCGCACTCTCCGACAGGCATCTTCGTATTCAGTCCGTTCATTGCAGGCCACGTAATGAAGACTGTTTCGAAGCGTCACCTGATGCTCGACGGGGCGAACGAGTTGCCCTCTCTCGACCATTGCCCCGACCAGCTGGTTCCAGCCCAGTGCAACGCCTTGATGGGTCAAGACCATGTTCATGATCAGGTTGTAATCATTGGCATGAAAAATAGGCGGAGCGTCGCAAGGGCGCTCATCGATATCCACGTTCAGAAAAGCCAGCCATACGCCCCAGTCCACATGCTCAGCCACGCCCGACCGACCATAGGGGCTTAAATTGAGTAGCGAAGAATCGCGCACGCCTTCAAGGGAGGTCAGTTCGGGATGCGCGCCCAGAAACGCGGGAGAGCAAACTGGATAAATAATATCGTGGCACAACTGATGACTCTTATAACCGTCTCCCACCTTGCGAATTTTTGAAATGATGATATCCGGCTCGACACCAGGCTCCATGTTCACAAAGTTCTGAGTAGTAATCAGATTGAACTCGATATCCGGGTTAGTCGCACGAAACTCCGGAAGATGCTCTGACAGCCATAATGCAGAGAATGCAGGTGAGCAGCAAACAGTCAGGATATGTTTCTGCGTCGGCGCAGTACGAATCCTTTCAGCCGCCTGTGCGATATTAACGAAGGACAGTTGCGCCGCCTCAAAAAAAATCTTTCCCTCGGCGGTTAGTTCCACCGTGCGACCGGCACGCATGAACAGTTGAGCCCCCAACGAGTCCTCAAGCTCTCGAATCTGCCGACTGATCGCGGCTTGCGATACGCACAGCGCCTCGGCTGCCCGCGTGAAGCTTTCATATTTAGCGGCGGCAACAAATGCTCTGACAGCCCGAAGGGAAGGCATTCTAAGCAGCAATGTATCGGGGTCAACGTGTCTGCTGAGCATGGTAAGCCCTCATCCTCCTATCATCCGCGAAAGCGCCGGAGCGTAACTCAATAGCCTAGACCAGGCCATACCAAAGCGTCGTGATTGGGCCAAGGCAGTCGTTTCGGTGGGTCTCGATAACGTTAGGTTATCCATAGAGCCCTGTAAATGTTGTTGGATTAAAGATCCGGATACTAATAGATTGAAAAAAAGCCCGAGCCCAAGGGCAAACAATAAAAAACAGGTACATGTCATGCGCAGATTTATCTTTTATTACTGCCCGCCTAAATTACCAACGCTCGAGTTCAATTCGATTTCGCGCGCTTGTAGCGTTACACGCAAAGGAGGGACGCAATGACGAGTCCAGACGAAATCATTTCTGTTAAGAACGTTTTCAAGATATTTGGTGCACAACCTGACGCGGCGATGAAGATGCTCGCCGCCGGGGCCAGTAAAAAAGATGTCTTTGAAAAAACAGGCCAAGTGATTGGTGTTTTCGACGCCAGCTTTGCGGTTAAGCGTGGCGAAATCTTTGTGATCATGGGGCTCTCGGGATCTGGGAAATCGACGATGGTGCGATTGTTCAACCGCCTCATCGAGCCCACGTCAGGCAGTATTTATCTGAACGGTCGCGAAATTACCGGGCTGGCGGATAAGGCCCTTCTGGATGTCCGCCGCAAAGAGATGGGCATGGTGTTTCAATCCTTTGCCTTGATGCCCCACATGAGTGTTCTGGAAAACACTGCCTTTGGACTGGAAATTTCCGGCATCAGTGAAAAGGAACGGCATAGCCGCGCCAGGGAAGCCCTGGCCCAAGTCGGTCTTGCCGGACAAGAGCACAGTTATCCGCATCAACTTTCCGGCGGCATGCAACAACGTGTCGGCCTGGCCCGCGCGCTTGCCAACGACCCGACCATCCTGCTGATGGACGAAGCCTTTTCCGCCCTTGACCCACTTATCCGCAGTGAGATGCAAGGGGAGCTCATCCGCCTGCAGGCCGAACAGAAGCGCACCATCATTTTCATTTCCCACGACATCGAGGAAGCCGTTCGCATCGGTCACCGCATCGCGATCATGGAGGGCGGTCAGGTGGTCCAGATCGGCACGCCTCAAGAGTTGATCAGTCAACCGGCCAATGAGTATGTCCGTACGTTTTTCAAAGGGTTCGACAGCTCACGGATCCTGAAGGCAGGCGACGTGGCCAGGCTCGATCCGGAATGGGTGCGCAAACTGAACGGACAAGCGCCACAGTTCAAGGCCGGCCTACCGTTTGGTTACTTGATCGATGAAGGCGGGCAACTGCTCGGGGTAGTGGATATCGATACCAGCGGCGCAGGTAGCAGCACGCATTACACCCAGCACAAACAGCACCCCGTATTTACCGATACCCCTCTGCACGAAGTACTGGAGATCGCAGCCAACCTGCCCTACCCGGTCCCTGTACTCGACCGTTCGGGGACGCTCACCGGGACCCTGTCAAAGAGCGAGTTATTGCAGACGCTGAGTCGCCATTGATACAGCCGCGCCCTTCTACGTGGCGCGTCCCTGACCTGAAGTACCTGCGGCCTTCATAACGCCGCTGCGGTGATGATGAAGAGGTAAGCCCTGATGTCCGAGTTCAGTTTTCTCGATCCGTTTCAAGTCGTCACTATTCCATTGGGTGATTGGGTGGAAAGCACCCTCAACTTCTTGGTGCACAACTTCCGCGATGTGTTCCGCGCCATCCGCTGGCCGATTGACCAAGTACTCAACGGCGTCGAATACACGTTGCAAAGCATCCCACCCAGCATCGGGATCATTCTGTCATCGTTACTGGGCTGGCAGCTCGCCGGCAAACGCATGGCATTACTGTGCTTTGTGACGCTCACGCTGCTGGGTCTGATCGGCGTCTGGTCCGAGTCGATGACCACCTTGGCGCTGGTACTGACTTCAGTATTCTTTTGCGCCTTGCTAGGTATCCCCCTGGGTATTCTCTGCGCCCGTAGCGACAACCTGGAAAGGATCCTGCGGCCCGTACTCGATGCCATGCAGACATTGCCGGCGTTCGTTTACCTGGTCCCCGTCGTCATGCTGTTCGGCATCGGCAACGTGCCGGGCATCCTGGTGACCATTGTCTTCGCCCTTCCCCCGCTGGTGCGCCTGACGAACCTGGGCATCCGTCAAGTGCCGGAGGACAAGATAGAAGCGGCCCGCGCCTTTGGCTGCACACCGCGGCAGATGCTGACCCGCGTTCAGTTGCCCCTGGCGACCCCCACCATCATGGCTGGGCTCAATCAGACCCTGATGCTCTCGCTGTCGATGGTGGTCATCGCTTCGATGATTTCGGTAGGTGGCCTTGGCCAAATGGTCTTGCGCGGCATCGGTCGCCTGGACATGGGCTTGGCTACGGTCGGCGGGACAGGCTTGGTGCTGCTTGCCATCTTCCTTGACCGACTGACCCAGGCCATGGGCGCTCGCACCGGGGCCGACCCAAGCCTGCGCTGGTATCACACAGGTCCTGTCGGCGTTGTCCTGCGCCTGTTCGGGGCGAAACAACCCGTGGGACGGAGCAAGACAGCCTAACCCTCGTATTCGATCTGCCGCACACGAAGATAAAAACCAAAAAGGTACGCGAAGATGTCTGAGTTCAAGCTTTCCCGTAGCATTCTCAACTGCGCTGCAGTCCTTTCCATTGCGGCTGCGTCCCTCTGCGCAAACGCCTCGGCCAACCAACCGGGCGACGGTGTAAAAGTTACCCCCATCTTCCCTTCTATCGCTGAGGAGCGATTCCGCGGTGAAGTGGCAATGGAAGGTCTTCGAGAGCTGGGTTACAAGGTGCAGGAACCCAAGGAGACCGAGTACGGCGTCATGATGATGGCCCTGGGCAGCGGTGATGCGGACTTTACGGTGCACTTGTGGGACAAGTTGCACGATAAGTTCTACCAGCAGGCCGGGGGCGACAAGAGCATGGTCAAGGCGGGCGACATCATGCCCGGTGTGCTCCAAGGTTATTTGATCGATAAAAAGACCGCTGAAGCCCATGGCATCAAGTACATCACCGACCTGAAAAAACCGGAAATCGCCAAACTGTTCGACACCGACGGGGACGGCAAGGCGGACATGACGGGATGCAACCCTGGATGGGGCTGCGAGTTGATCATCTCCCATCACATGAAGGCCTATGGCCTGGAGAAAACAGTCACCGTCAACCAAGGCTCCTATTTCGCACTGATGGCCGACACCATTACGCGTTACAAGGAAGGGCAACCGATTCTCTACTTCACCTGGGTCCCCCAGTGGATCGCCACTGTTCTGGTCGAAGACAAGGATGTGGTCTGGCTGGAAGTACCGAAAACCGACCTGCCTGACGGCAAGAATGATGTCAACACCATGTACAAGGGCAAGAACCTTGGCTTTGCAGTCGATAAGGTCGAGGCCGTGTTGAACAAAGACTTCGCCAATAAAAACCCAGCGGCGTTGAAGTTCCTTTCGGTGATGCAAATTACCACGGCTGACGAAAGCGCCCAGAACTTGAAAATGCAACAGGGCGAGAAAAAGCCTGCTGATATCCGCCGCCACGCCAAGGAGTGGGTTGCCGCCCATCGGCAGCAATTTGATGCCTGGTTGCAAACAGCTCGCGCTGCGGCGACACAAGCCAGCAATTAATACGGATAAGAGGCGGGACGCGTCGATGACTGTCCCGCCCCTTTAGTGATGTTCCGTTCTATGCGGAGTTGAATTGGCAAAGATCCAACGAAAGACCCGTTTCGATTTCTTATAACGAAGGGTTATCTCTTTTTTACATTAAGTGTTGTTGAATATTACGCAACCACCCGAATAAATTTGGCGCTGACCCCATGCCAATTGAAACTGCCAAAACTTAACCGTTATGTCCGCTGATTACCCAGTTCGCGCGAGGTTACCAAGCACCTTTTTGTTGCATGACGGGTGTCGGATCGGTTGAATGAACAGGATCTTGAAATGTTGAAAGTATCTTCATTACCTGCCGATGATCAATCTTGCGGGTGGTACCACTTGAGCAGGGGGCGCCAGATCAAGCCCGCCCATCAAGGCCATACCAACGCACGCTGGGTAATTGTCGGTGCAGGCTTCACCGGGCTTGCGGCCGCTCGTCAGCTCGCGACGCACTTCCCCGACGATCAGATCGTCTTGATCGAAGCTCAGGAAGTGGGCTTTGGCACTTCCGGTCGTAATGCAGGGTTCGCTATCGACCTGCCGCATGACATCGCCGCCGAGGATTACATCGGCGATATCGCCACGGCAAAAACGACACTGAAACTTAATCTGAGTGGCCTTAGTTATTTAAAAGAATTGGTTGAGCGCCACCACATCGATTGCCAGATGAAGCATTGCGGTAAATATCAGGCAGCCGTTGAACCACGGGGCAGCGCCGTTCTGGAGGCCTACCGTCGCGGACTCGATAAACTCGATCAGCCCTACCAGATGATCGAGGCGGGCGAGCTGCCCGAACATATCGGCACGCATTTCTACCGCAAGGCATTGTTTACGCCGGGGACGTCTTTGCTTCAGCCTTCGGCGCTGGTCAAAGGCTTGGCTGACAGTCTCCCCAGCAATGTGACGCTGTACGAAAACACCGCGATCACCCATGTGGAGTACGGCACCAAGACAGTGTTAAAGCACGCCGCAGGTTCCATCACTGCCGACAAACTGATCCTGACCAATAATGCCTTTGGCATGAGTTTCGGCTTCCTCAAGGGGCGAATGCTACCGGTGTTCACCTATGCCAGCCTGACCCGCCCCATGACCGAACAAGAGCAAATTCGTCTCGGCGGCCAGCCTTATTGGGGTGTCATTCCTGCGGACCCATTCGGTACGACGGTACGTCGCACACCGGATAACCGTCTTTTGATCCGTAACAGTTTCAGCTTCAACCCGGACGGGCGCAGCGATGCAAGATACTTGAAACGCTTTGTCGCCCGGCATCAGGCCTCTTTCGAGCAGCGGTTTCCCATGCTGCCTGAAATGAAGTTCGAATATACCTGGGGCGGCGCACTGGCTCTTTCACGTAACCATATGGGTTATTTCGGCGAACTTTCACCTAACGTCTATGGAGCGCTGTGCTGCAATGGACTAGGTGTTACCCGCGGGACGGCGACCGGCAAACTCTTGGCTGATTGGCTGGCTAGAGAACAATCCGAACTCATTGATTTTGTCTTGAAATCACCCGGCCCCTGCCCTAATCCACCCGCGCCGCTGGTTTCAGCAGGGGTCAATATAAGTTTGCGCTGGGGACAGTACCGAGCGGGTAAAGAAAGTTGATCCGGCCCGACAAACTTGAAGAATTTGAAGTCGCTCATTCAACTTTCAACACGCGGCCTCCCTTGGTTTAAAAATTGGCTGCGCTGACTCTATCGAGCTAGCGCCGCTTGATAGGCAGTGACACTAACTGGAGCGAGATGAATGAAATTTGAAGGCATTTACACACCGGCCGTTACTCCGCTGACCTCTGACGGCAGTATCGATAAGACCGCCTTCGCCGAAGTCCTGGAGTATCTGGTCGACTCCAAGGTACACGGCATCATTATCGGCGGCTCGACCGGCGAATATTATGCCCACACCGCTCAGGAGCGTTTCGATCTGGCCGCCCAGGCCAAGGACGTGCTGCGCGGTCGTCTGCCGCTGATCGTCGGCACCGGCGCCATCCGTACTGAAGACTCGGTCGCCTACGCCGAAGCGGCGAAGGCCATCAAGGCCGATGCGTTGTTGGTTGGCTCGCCACCCTATGCATTGCCGACGCAAAAAGAGATCGCCCTGCATGTCAAGGCGGTGGACCGCGCCGCCGGTCTGCCCATCATGCTTTACAACTATCCAGGCCGAATGAGCGTGAGCATGGGCGAGGAGTTCTTTGATGAAGTCCGCGATGTGAAAAACATCGTTGCCATCAAGGAAAGCTCCGGTGACATGGCCCAGATGCACCGCTTGGCCTGCAACTACCCGCACATTGCCCTGTCTTGCGGTTGGGACGATCAAGCCCTGGAGTTTTTCGCCTGGGGCGCCCGCAGTTGGGTGTGTGCCGGTTCCAACTTCATTCCCCGCGAGCACGTCGCGTTGTACGAGGCCTGCGTTGTCGAGAAAAACTTCGACAAAGGCCGCCGCATCATGGCGGCGATGATGCCGCTGATGGACTTTCTGGAAGGCGGAAAGTTTGTCCAGTCCATCAAGTACGGCTGTGAGCTGAACGGCTTGAGCACCGGAGGCCTGCGCGCCCCCCTGCACGGCCTGGACCCTGATGAAAAGCAGACGCTGCAAGGCGTCGTCACCGAGCTCAAGCGCAACATCGCGCAGATCACTGGAGGTGCCTGAAATGGCTGATTTACTGACCAAGGAACAGTACGCGGCCATCGCCGCCCGGTTGAAGTTTCCTACCCAGGCGTTCATCAACGGCGAGTTCCGCGATGCCCTCTCTGGCAAAACCTTCATCACGACGAACCCGGCCACGGGTGAACAGCTTGCCGAGATCGCGGCGTGCGATAGCCGTGATGTCGACGTTGCCGTAGCCGCCGCCAAGCAAGCCTTCGAGGATGGTCGCTGGCATAAGCTGTCGCCCGGCGCACGTAAGCAGGTGCTCCTGCGTTTCGCCCAATTGCTGGAAGACAACGCCCACGAGCTCGCCGTGCTGGAAAGCCTGGACAGTGGCAAGCCGGTCAGCGAATGCCAGAACGTCGATGTGCCCGACACGATCCATACCCTGCGCTGGCATGCGGAGTTGATCGACAAGGTGTACGACAGTACCGCGCCGACCGGCCACGGTGCCGTTACCTTGGTGGTACGCGAAGCGATCGGCGTCGTCGGCCTGGTCCTGCCTTGGAACTTCCCTCTGTTGATGCTGGCCTGGAAGATTGGCCCGTCCTTGGCCGCCGGCTGTTCCATCGTGGTCAAACCGGCCAAGGAAACCACCCTGACCGCGCTGCGTGTTGCCGAGCTGGCCCATCAGGCCGGTATTCCGGCAGGCGTATTCAACATCACCCCTGGCGGTGGCCGGGAGGCTGGCGAGCCAATCGGTCGGCACATGGATGTGGCGATGGTCAGCTTCACCGGTTCGACCGACACCGGCCGGCTGTTCCTCAAGTACGCGTCCGAGTCGAACCTCAAGCGCGTGGTGCTGGAACTGGGGGGTAAAAACCCCGCCGTGGTGATGAATGACTGCGAAGACCTTGATCAGGTTGCCCAGTATGTGACGGCCGGCGCTTTCTGGAACATGGGCGAGAACTGCTCGGCCTCCTCACGGCTGATCGTTCATAAAGACGTCAAGGATGAACTGCTGCAACTGATCAGCAAGCACCTGCGCGATTGGAAAATGGGTGACCCGCTGGATCCTGAAAATCGCCTCGGCGCCATGATCAGCAAAACCCATTTCGACAAAGTCCGTTCCTATCTGGAATACGCAGCCGAGCACAAACTCAATGTGATGCAGGGTGGCGAGACCGAGTCCGGCGTGTTCGTGCAGCCGACGATCATTGACGGCGTTGAACGTGACAGTCGCCTGTTTATCGAGGAAATCTTCGGGCCGGTACTCAGCGTCACCAGCTTCAACACGATCGACGAAGCCATCGATCTGGCCAACGACACGGTCTACGGCCTGGCGGCGTCCGCCTACACCGGCAGCCTGCGCAATGCCCTGCGCCTGTCGCGGGAGATTCGTGCGGGCGTGGTCACGGTCAACTGTTTCGGCGAAGGCGACGCCTCCACGCCGTTCGGCGGCTACAAGGAGTCCGGCTTTGGTGGTCGCGACAAATCCGTCTGGGCCCATGATCAGTACACCGAACTGAAAACCATCTGGATCGATGCTTCGTAACCTGATCGAGCATGGGCGGCATTAACCGCGTTCAGCGGGAGGTGCCTTCATTAGGTCGCGGTTCGTGACAGCTGTACTGACCTCATCGCGAGCAAGCTCGCTCCCACATACCTGTGGCGTACACATGACCTGTGGGAGCGAGCCTGCTCGCGATGAGGCCGGCACAGCTGGCAATACTTCAAGCAGACTGAACACTGGACGCCATCATGAAGACTTCATCCTTTTCGATTCCAGCCAATGCCCGGCGCATCGACCCGGCCAGGCAGCGTGCAATCGCATTAAAAAAAGATGGCTCCGTCAATGACAACGACCGCGTCGAAATAGGCCCCACTCCCCTGGCTTTCGCGGAGTGGGAGCGTTTAGGCCTGGAGCCGCCCCATTTGCCCACGCTGCGTACCTATCGATTGCAACGACTGGTTGATCAGTTGGTCGCCCGTGACCTGGGCGGCATTCTGCTGTTCGATCCGCTGAATATCCGCTACGCGACCGATACCACCAACATGCAGTTATGGACCACCCATAACCCCGCACGGGCCTGCTTCGTCGCCGCCAGTGGGCACGTCGTTCTGTGGGACTTCCATGGCTGCGATCACCTTTCCGCCCATTTGCCGCTGGTTACAGAATTGCGCAGCGGCGCGTCTTTTTTCTTTTTCGAGACCGGCGAGCACACGGATCGACACGCCAGGCATTTCGCCGCACAACTGGACGAGTTGCTGCGCCAGCACGCCGGAGCCAACCGCCGGCTTGCGGTCGATCGAATCGAAGTTGCTGGCGTGCGCGCATTGGATGACCTGGCGATCGAGATATGCAGCGGCCAGGAAGTGACCGAGTTCGCACGCATGATCAAAGGCCCGGATGAAATCAAGGCGATGCGCTGTGCGGTGGCCTCGTGCGAAGCCTCGGTGGCCGAGATGCGCCAGGCCATGCGTGCCGGCGTGACCGAAAACGATGTCTGGGCCGCCCTGCATGCCGGCAATATCCGCCGTGGTGGCGAATGGATCGAGACGCGCATCCTCAGTTCCGGTCCACGCACCAACCCCTGGTTCCAGGAATCCGGTCCAAGGGTATTGAGCGAAGGCGACCTGTTGTCATTCGACACCGATCTGATCGGCACCTACGGGATGTGCGTGGACATGTCTCGGAGCTGGATCTGTGGAGGACTGGAACCCACCGCCGAACAGAAGCGCCTGTACCGGATTGCCCATGACCATATCGTCCATAACACCGAGCTGATCAAGCCGGGCGTACGTTTTACCGAACTGACCGCCAAGGCGCACCGGTTGCCCGAACCGTGCCGGGCCCAACGCTATGGCGTGCTTTATCACGGCGTCGGGCTGTGTGACGAATACCCGAGCATTCGATATCCAGAAGACCTGGAATCCTACGGATACGAGGGCGAGCTGCAGGCGGGCATGACCCTTTGCGTCGAGGCATATGTAGGCGAAGTCGGCGGGCAGGATGGGATCAAGCTGGAGAACCAACTGCTGGTGACGCAGACCGGTTATGAATTACTCACCCGCTACCCTTTCGATGACAGTTTCCTGCGGGATACGAAGTACACCTCATGAACCCGATGATCGAGCCCCAGAAAACATCGAGCGTGGGATTCCTGTTGCTCGACAACTTCTCCCTGACCTGCTTCACCCAATGCCTGGATGTGCTGGTCACCGCCAACCTCATCCAGCCCGGATCGATAAGAACCCATACGTTCAGTCGAAACGACTCTGAAGTGATCAGCGACTTGGCAATCCCTATCAGGCCAGACACACCGTTGACCGATATCAGGATCGCGGCACTGGACTTGATGATTGTCTGCGGCGGGCTGCGCACGCCCAGGGTACTCCCCAACGGGCTGATAACGTTGCTGACCAAGCTTGCGAACATGCCCATTGCGCTCGGCGGGTTATGGAACGGCGCCTGGTACCTGGGCAAGGCAGGACTGCTGGATGGTTACCGATGCGCCATTCACGCTGAACAACGTATGGCCTTGTCGGAGTGCTCACCCAAGACGACGGTGACGTTGGATACGGTGGTGTTCGACCGGGACCGGTTCACCGCGTCAAACCCTGCCGGCGCCTTCCAGATCATGATCAAGTGGCTTCACGCTGCCCTCGACCCCAACGTCGCGGATGCCGTATTTGACCTGTTGGATCACGAGTCTCGATTTCGGACTTCGGCCAAGGTGCTGGACCGCAAAGTCAGTGCCTCCCTGCGAGAAGTCATTGCCTTGATGGAGTGCAATCTTGAAGAACCATTAGGCCTGGATCTGCTCGCGCAATGCGTTCAACTTTCCAAGCGCCAGATCCAACGTCTGTTTCGAAAACAAATCAATATGTCTCCCCAGCGGTATTATCTGGAGCTACGGCTGACCGAAGCTCGACGCCTGCTGCAGAATTCCAGGCTGAGCGTCACGGAGGTCGCCATTGCCTGCGGTTTCGTTTCGACCCCTCACTTCAGCAAGTGCTACAGCACGCTGTTCGGCTGTCCGCCATCAAAGGAGAGTCGTTACGAAATATAGAGCCCCTCCTATCTATCATCTTTCGATGGCCAGCTTGTTGGTTCCTATATACGGGATATTTCGAAGCGCACGCCTGAGCACGTCGCCGCTGCTGATAAGGTCCTGATCCCATGCTGTAGCGCTGTTCACTTAAGGTCGTCTAAACACCTGTGGCGAGGGAGCTTGCTCCCGCTGGGACGGTCCGACGCTTCGGGCGAAGCGGCCCCAGAACTGCCGAATTCGGAGCTTTGGATATACTGCATTCGCCGGATTTACGGCTGCTTCGCAACCGAGCGGGAGCAAGCTCCCTCGCCACAGGGCCATCGTCTTTCTCAAGTGACCTGCATTGTGATCCCGGGCTGAAACTTCAGTGCTGTTCATCATCGTTTTCGATCCCATTTCCCGAGCGAAGCATCCGATGCCCTTCACCAAGGGCACCGAACTGCAACACCTATCGGATAGCAACGACAATTACTGGGCTGGCGTCGCAGAAGCCGTCTGGCTGCCAAACATCGCTTCGAAACGCGGCTTGTTGGTTGCGTAATATTCCGCAACCACCTTGTCCGCCGTGCTGTCACGGGCATCCGCCATCAACTTCTCGAGGTCAGCCTTGGGGATCTTGAAGTTGGCGAAGAAGCGCGCCACGTCAGGGTGCTCCGCGCTGAATCCTTTGCGCGCGACGGCGTGGATCTGCTCGGCACCACCAAAGATCTGCTTGGGATCATCGAGGTAGCGCAGCGGCCATTTGGCGAACATCCAGTGCGGACTCCAGGCGTTGACCAACGACCATTTGTCGCGCTTGATGTTGCGATCCAGCTCGCTCAGCATCCCGGACTCCGACGACGCCACCATCTTGTAGCCGTCGAGCTTGTATTCCTTGATAGCTTTTTCCGTCAGCTTGTACTGACCATTGCCCACCTCAGACGTGAGGATCTTGCCACCCAGTTTTTCCCGCACTTCAGGCTTGTTGAGGTCTTCGACGCTGGCAATCTCGCTGGTTGGAATGGAGGTGGGCACCGCCATGCCGATCCGGCCTTCGTACAGCACGCCGAGGTCTTCGAGCCTGTCCTTGTATTTGTCATAGAAGGATTTGTGGGTGCTGGGCAGCCAGACCATCGGGATCAAGTCGATATTGCCGTTAGCCAGCGCCTGGAACTGGATGCCGATATCGGCCAGCACCAACTTGACCGGTTGCTTGAGGTGATCCTGCAACGCGGTGTTCGCCAGCTTCACCGCGATTTCCGTGTCCGACCAGTTCACCCAGCCGATACGGATGGGCGTGGGTTCCTCGGCTTGGACGATCAGACTGCTGCAGGCTAAAGCAAGGCCTGCAAACCAGCCGATTAAAGTTTTACTGGGTAACGTCATCATGTGCATCTCCGCAGACTGTATTAATAGTTATTGGCAGGGCAGCAGAAGCATTCATTTTTCCATCACGGCCGCACGCGGCCATCCGGTGGGTTCTAGTTATGAAAATCACGGGAACTGATGTTTTTCGGCCCTCCTCCGCCCTCTGGCGTTTCCAACCGCAATGACCGGCTCATTCACAACGCCTTCTCGAGTGCCGGCAAAGCCTCGAACAAATCCGCCACCAACAGATAATCCGCCACCTGGGCAATCGGTGCCTCGGCGTCCTGGTTGATCGCGACGATGACTTTGGAACCGCCCATGCCCGCCAGGTGCTGGATGGCCCCGCTGATGCCGGCGGCGATATAAAGCTCTGGCGCGACGATTTTCCCGGTTTGCCCAACCTGCAGATCGTTGGGGGCGAACCCCGAATCCACCGCTGCGCGAGAGGCACCCACCGCGCCACCGAGCTTGTCCGCCACGCGCTCGACCAAGGCAAAATTGTCCTTGCCCTGCATCCCCCGTCCGCCGGACACCACGACGCGGGCGCTCGACAGATCGGGCCTTTCACTGGCGGTCAGTTGCTCACTGACGAAGCGGACATGGGTTGCGCTTTGGCCGCCCTCCACTTCCATGACTTCGCAAGGTTTGTCATGGGATGACGCCTGGACAAACGCCGAGGCCCGGACGGTGAGCAGCTTGATTGGATCGAGGGACTGAACCGTCGCGATCGCATTGCCGGCATAGATGGGTCGCTGGAAAGTGTCCGCCGAAACGACAGCGGTGACGTCGGAAAGCATGCCGACATCCAGGCTCGCCGCGACCCGTGGCAACAGGTTGCGGCCCATGCTGCTGGCGTCGGCGAAAACGTGCGTATAACCGTTGGAGACCAACGACGTGACCAACGGCTGGGTATTTTCGGCCAGTGCGTTTTCGAACAGCGCATCCTGTGCGAGCACGACTCGATCCAGGCCTTGGACGAGCGCAGCTTGTCGCGCCACTTCCGGCACGTCCGCTCCACCCAAGACCAACAAATCCGTCTCACCACCCAGCGCCATGGCGGCGGTCACGGCACTGCGTGTACCTGCCGTCAGCTGACCGGCACTGTGCTCGGCGATCACTAAACTGCGCATCAAATCACCCCCGCCACGTTTTTCAGTTTGTCCACCAACTCAGCCACCGACGCGACCGTGATGCCTGCCTTGCGCACCGGCGGTGGGACCACGCCCAACAATCGAGCGTGTTCCTTCACACTCGCGCCCAAGGTGTCGGCGGCAATGATGTGCAGCGGTTTTTTCTTGGCTTTCATGATGTTCGGCAACGAAGCGTAGCGCGGCTGGTTCAGGCGCAAATCGCAAGTCACCGCGGCCGGCATTGCGAGGGCGATCACCTGGCTGCCACCGTCTACTTCACGTTCGACGACCCATTGCCCGTCGACATGATTGACCGCCGAGGCGTAAGTGGCCTGACCGCAGCCGATCAACTGCGCCACCATCTGCCCGACCTGATTGTTCTCCTGGTCAATCGCCTGCTTGCCGAACAGGATCAGTTGCGGCTTTTCCTGATCGATCACCTTGCTCAAATACTTGGCGACGTTGAGTGGCTCAAGGACCGCGCTCGTCTCAACCAGAAGTGCTCGATCCGCGCCCAGCGCCAGTGCGGTGCGCAATTGTTCCTGCGCCGCAGGACTGCCCACCGAGACCACCACGACCTCGGACGCCAACCCCTTCTCCTTGAGGCGGATCGCCTCCTCCACCGCGATCTCGCAGAACGGGTTCAAGGCCATTTTCACGCCGTTGAGCTCGACGTCCGAACCGTCAGCCTTTACCCGGACTTTCACATTCGGGTCGATGGCGCGCTTTACCGCAACGAGCACTTTCATAGTTCTTCGCATACCCCCTGGCGTTCTGGATCGATGCGGAGCGATTGGCCGGACACGCCGGATCCCCCCCGTTTCGACTGGATGGTAATCCTGGATTTTCCATCAAGCAAGAAAAATGTACACCAGTGTCCCAATCATTGACACACATGAACATTGCACATACCGTTATGTCAAAACCAAGCCTGATGTTCTGTTCCCGGAGCAACACCATGTCCAGCGATCCTCTGCTGCAGCCCTACAAGATCAAGCACCTGACCCTCAAGAATCGGATCATGACCACCTCGCACGAGCCCGCGTATCCCGTCGATGGCATGCCGAAGGACTTGTACCGCGCCTATCACGTCGAGCGGGCGAAGGCCGGCGTGGCGCTGACCATGACCGCCGGCTCCGCCGCCGTTTCCCGGGACAGCCCGCCGGTGTTCAACAACGTGCTGGCGTACAAGGACGAAGTGGTCAAATGGATGAAGGACCTGACCGACGAGTGCCATGAGCACGGCGCGGCAGTGATGATCCAGCTCACCCACCTGGGCCGGCGTACGCGCTGGGACAAGGCTGACTGGCTGCCGGTCGTCTCGCCGTCCCATCGCCGCGAGGCGTCCCACCGGGCCTTCCCGAAAAAAATGGAAGACTGGGACATCGACCGCATCGTCAAGGATTACGTGGACGCCGCCGAACGCATGAAGGCAGCGGGTCTCGACGGCCTGGAACTGCAGGCCTACGGGCATCTCATGGATCAATTCTGGTCGCCATTGACCAACGATCTCGATGGGCCCTACGGTGGCTCGCTGGAAAACCGCATGCGCTTCACCTTCGATGTGTTGCGCGGTATCCGCCAGCGTTGCGGCGAGAACTTCCTGCTGGGGGTGCGCTACACCGGCGACGAAGATTTGCCAGGAGGCTTCGGTGCCAGTGACGGCCTGCAGATTTCCCACCTGCTCAAGGACAGCGGGCTGGTGGATTTCCTTAACGTTGTGCGCGGGCACATCGATACCGATGCCGGCCTCACCGACGTGATCCCGATCCAGGGCATGCGCAACTCACCGCACCTGGATTTTGCCGGCGAGATCCGCTCGGCCACCGGTTTCCCGACATTCCATGCGGCGAAGATCCCGGACGTCGCCACCGCGCGACACGCCATCGCCTCGGGCAAGGTGGACATGATCGGCATGACCCGCGCCCACATGACCGACCCGCATATCGTGCGCAAGATCATCGAAAAGCGCGAAGAAGAGATCCGCCCCTGCGTTGGCGCCAATTATTGCCTGGACCGCATCTATCAGGGCGGCGCCGCGTACTGCATCCACAACGCCGCCACCGGGCGCGAAACCACCATGCCCCACGAGATTGCCAAGGCGCCGGTCAAGCGCAAGGTCGTGGTGATCGGCACCGGCCCGGCGGGCCTTGAGGCCGCACGAGTAGCGGGCGAGCGCGGCCATGAGGTTACGGTGTTCGAAGTGGCGGACCAGCCAGGCGGGCAGATCCGCTTGACCGCACAGAGCGAGCGTCGCCGCGAGATGATCAGCATCATCGATTGGCGCATGGTGCAGTGCGAGCGGCTGGGCGTGAAATTCCAGTTCAACACCTGGGCCGAAGCCGAGACGGTCATGGCCGAAGAACCGGACGTGGTGATCGTCGCCACGGGCGGCCTGCCCCACACCGAGGTGCTCAAGCAAGGCAACGAACTGGTGGTTTCGACCTGGGACATCATTTCCGGCGACGTCAAACCCGGCCAGAACGTGCTGATCTTCGATGACGCGGGTGACCACGCGGCGCTACAAGCGGCCGAGGTCATTGCCAACAGCGGTGCGAAACTGGAGATCGTCACGCCCGACCGATCGTTCGCGCCGGAAGTGATGGCCATGAACCTGGTGCCGTACATGCGCAGCCTGCAAGACCTGAACGTCACCTTCACCGTCACGTATCGGGTCGACTCCGTGGAAAAACGCGACGGGCAGCTGATTGCCCACTTCGGCAGCGATTACGGCCAGGTACACAAGCAGCGGGTGGTCGATCAGGTGGTGGTCAACCACGGCACCCTGCCCCTGGATGACCTGTACTTCGAGCTGCGCCCGCATTCGAGCAACAACGGCGCGGTCGAACAGCACGATCTGATCGCAGGGAAAACCCAGAATATCGTGACCAACCCCGAGGGCCGCTTCCAGCTGTTCCGAATCGGCGATGCGGTATCGGCGCGTAATACCCACGCCGCGATCTACGATGCGCTGCGGCTGGTCAAGGACATCTGAAGACGCAGCCCGATAAGGATCGGGCAACGTTCGCCCTGAATAAGAAATGCGGTCAATCCGTGGCGAGGGAGCTTGCTCCCGCTGGGCTGCGCAGCACTACCTGTTATGAGCGCTTCGCACTCAAGCGGGAGCAAGCTCCCTCGCCAC
>Ga0307412_10000742_pt1 | contig 18877 bp, 16 predicted proteins | sample DK1Cmetagenome_3_FD_203823 | JGI IMG/M metagenome (GOLD analysis project Ga0307412, IMG submission 203823) | Maize rhizosphere microbial communities from greenhouse at UC Davis, California, United States - DK15-C-1 | ecosystem: Host-associated > Plants > Roots > Rhizosphere > Soil | place: USA...
GACTGGTCCCCACCAAGGGAGCGGCTCCCATCGGGACGATGTCAGGCCTTGGCATGGTCGCCTTCCGCCTTCTTCGCTTGCTCGCCTTCCGCCTTCTTGGGTGGATTGATGCGTACGGTGTCGCCATCGGCAAGGCCGTCCGGCGGGCTCTCGATCAGTCGTTCGCCCGCGGCCAGACCGGAGCCGAGTTGCACGGTCTTTCCGAAGTCGCGGGCGATGGTCACTTCCTTGAACTTCACCTTGTCCTGTCCGTCGACCACGGCGACACGCAGCCCCGAGTTGTCGAAGACCAGGGCGCTCGCCGGCACGCGTAGCAAGGCCGCGTTCGATGGAAGATCGAAGGTGACGCTCGCATAGCCGCCGGGCAGCAGCTTGCCGTCGGCGTTATCGACCGACACCTGGACCAGCGTGGTACCGGATGCCGCGTTGATCGCCGACGACGACGATTCGACGATACCCGTGAAGGTCTGACCCGGATATTCCGGCACCGCGAGTTTCACGGTGGCCCCCTGCTTTATGGATGGCGCATAGTTCTGCGGCACGTTGACGTACATCCGCAGCTTGCGCACGTCGGACACCACGAACAATTCCTGGCCGCCACCCCCGGCATTGATCAAGGCACCGACATCCGTCTCGCGCGCGGTGACCACGCCATCGAACGGCGCGACGAGCTTGGCGAAACCCTTCAATGCCTCGATACGTTCCAGGTTGGCCTGCGCGGCCTGGGCGAGCGCGTGCTTGGCATCGTAGTCGCCGACCTTCTCGTCCACTTCCTGCTTGGATACGGAGTCGGAATCGCGCATGGCCTGCCAGCGTGCGGCCGTGGTCTTCGCCAATGCCTCGTTGGCACGCGCGCTGGCGAGATCCGCTTTCGCCTGCAGCAGCTGCTGGTCGAGGTCGGGCGTTTCGATCTCGGCAAGCAGCTCGCCCGCCTTCACCTTCTGTCCGATATCCGCCTTCCAGTATTTGAGGTAGCCACTAGTGCGCGCGAAGATCGGCGCACGGGCGTATGCCTGGAGACGGCCCGGCAGGTTCAGTTCGCCACCGCCCTGGCCACCCTCGGGAGTGACCACGTTCACCGTCGGCACGGACTGCGACTCCGTCCATTCGCGCAGCTTCCGCGAATCGTTGGCGCGCGTCGCCACGCCGGCGACGACGACGGCCAGGACGACGATCGCGGCGATGATGGCGGCCAGCCGGAGCCGGCGCGGCGGAGGGGTTTGCAAGGTATCAGGCGACATGGACAGGCTCTCCGGAGGTGTTCGCCGGTGTGGGTGACGGATGACCACGACGCGCGTGGATGATGCTGAAGACGACGGGGACGAAGAACAGCGTGGCGGCCGTGGCGAAGACCAGGCCGCCGATCACGGCGCGGCCCAGCGGCGCGTTCTGCTCGCCACCTTCGCCCAGGCCCAGTGCCATGGGGGCCATGCCGATGATCATCGCCAGCGCGGTCATCAGCACCGGGCGGAAGCGCACGAATCCACCTTCGAGGGCGGCGGCCGTCGCGTCCCCGAGTTCGGCCAGCCGTTCGCGGCAGAAGCTGACGACCAGGATCGAATTGGCGGTGGCCACGCCCATGCACATGATGGCGCCGGTGAGCGCGGGCACCGACAAGGTGGTGTGCGTGGCGAACAGTATCCAGATGATTCCCGCGATCGCCGCGGGCAGCGCGGTGACGATCACGAATGGATCGCTCCACGACTGGAAGTTCACCACGATCAGCAGGTAGATCAGCACGATCGCGCCGAGCAGGCCCAGGATCAGCCCGGAGAACGCGTTGTTCATGGTTTGCACCTGGCCGAGCAAGGCGGTGGTCGATGCCTTGGGCAGGAATTTCTTGTTCGCCTCGATGATCTTCTGAATGTCGGCGGCGACGGCGCCGAGGTCGCGGTCCTGCGTCGTCGCGTAGATCTCGACCATCGACTGGATGTTGTACTGGCTCACCACCGCGTTGGTGGCCGCGCGCGACACCGTGGCGAGGCCTCCGAGGATCTGCGAGCCGGCCGCGCCCGTGCTCGGGCTGATCGGCACGTTCTCCAGGTCGGGCAGGCTGTCGAGGCTGTACTGCGGCGTCTGCATCACGATCGGATAGGACACGCCGTTCTGCGGGTTGAGCCAGAAGGTCGGTGCGATCTGGCTGGAACCGGCGAGGTTCACGCCAAGGCTGTTGGTGACGTCGCGCTCGGTGATGCCCACCTGCTGCGCACGGCTGCGGTCGACATCCACGTTGAGCGTCGGGTTGGCACGCGACTGCTGGATACGCGCGTCGGCCACGCCCGGCACGCGGCGGATCTCGCGCAGCAGGCGGCTCGCATAGTCGAAGTTCGCCGCGAGATTCGGGCCGCGGATCTGCAGGTCGATCGGCGCGGGCGAACCGAAGTTCAGGATCTGGCTGATGATGTCCGCCGGCGGGAACGAGAACGTCGTGCCCGGAAATTCACGTGGCAGCTGCTCGCGCAACCGGCGCACGTAGTCGGCCGTCGGCGCATGTCCTTCGTTCAGCGCGATCTGGATGTCGCCATCCTGCGAGCCGATGGTGCCGGTGTTGTTATAGGTATTGTTGATACCGGACGAGGACAGGCCGATGTTGTCGACCACCGTCCCGAGCTCCTCCTTCGGGATGACCCGCCGTACGGCATCGGTCACCTCGGCGAAGAGGCGCGCGCTTTCCTCCACGCGCGTTCCGACCGGAGCGCGCACGTGCATGAGGATCTGGCCCGAGTCCACCGACGGGAAGAAGTTGCGGCCGAGCATCGGCACCAGGGCGAAGGAGAGCACCACGAAGGCCATGAAGCCGATGGTGAATACCTTCCGGTGAGCCAGGGCGAGCGCGAGCAACCCGTGGTAGCTCGCGCGGATCTTTTCGAAGCGGGCCTCGAAACGGCGCTGGAAACGGACCAGGGGATTGCGCGACGGCTTCTTGCCCTCGCCATGCGGATCGTCGTGCGAGTGCGGATGCAGCAGGTACTTCGCCATCGTCGGCACGAGCGTGCGCGAGAGGATGAAGGACGCGATCATCGCGAACATGACCGCCTCGGCCATGGGCACGAAGAGGAAGCGCGCCACGCCCTGGAGGAAGAACATCGGCACGAACACGATGCAGATGCACAACAACGAGACGAAGGCCGGCGTCACGATCTGCGCCGCGCCATCGAGGATCGCCGTCTCGACGTCCTTGCCGTGTTCCAGGTGCCAGTTGATGTTCTCGATGGTCACCGTGGCATCGTCCACGAGGATGCCCACGGCCAGCGCGAGGCCACCCAGCGTCATGATGTTCATGGTCTCGCCCATCGCCGACAAGGCCGCGATGGAACCGAGGATGGCCAGCGGGATGGACGTGGCGATGATCACCGTCGAACGCCAGCTGCCGAGGAACAGGAGGATCATCAGGCTGGTGAGCGCCGCGGCGATGATGCCCTCGCGGGCCACGCCTTCGATCGCCGCGCTCACGAAGAGGGACTGGTCGCCGATGGGCGCGATCTTGAGGTTGGGCGGGAGTGCGTCCTTCATCGCGGCGACGCGCTCCTTGATGCCGGCGATGATCGCCAGCGTGGATGCCGAGCCGTTCTTCAGCACGGTCATCAGCACCGAGCGGTCGCCGTTCACGTGCACGATGTTGGTCTGCGGTGGCGAGCCGTCGCGCACGTGGGCGATGTCGCGAATGAAGACGGTGGCACCGTTGACCGTCTTCACCGGCAGGTTGCCGAGCTCGTCCACGTTCGACGGCGAGTTGTTGAGCTGCACCGTGTATTCGTATTCGCCGATCTTCTGCGTGCCCACCGGCGTGATCAGGTTCTGCGCGGCCAGCGCGTTGGCCACGTCCTGCGCGGACAGGCCGCGTGCTTGCAGGGCCGGCGGATCGATGTCGATCTGCACCTGGCGCGTCTTGCCGCCGAACGGGAACGGAATGGCCGCACCGGCCACGGAGGTCAGTTGTGGACGGATGATGTTGAGGCCGAGGTCGCCCAGGTTCTGCTCGGTGAGGCCTTCGCCGGACAGCGCCAACTGGATGATCGGCACCGTCGACGCGTTGTAGTTCAGGATCAGCGGCGGCGTGGTGCCCTGCGGCAGCTGGCGCAAGAGGGTCTGCGCGACGGCCGTGACCTGGGCATTGGCGGTGCGGATGTCGACGGTCGGCTGGAAGAAGATCTTGATGATGCCGAAGCCCTGGATCGAGCTGGCCTCGATGTGCTCCACGTCGTTCACCGTCGTGGTCAGCACGCGCTCGAACGGCGACGAGACACGTCCGACCATCTGGTCCGGCGGCAGGCCGTTGTACTGCCACACCACCGCGATCACCGGAATCTTGATGTCGGGAAAGATGTCCGTCGGCGTGCGCAGCGCGGCAAGCGGACCGATGATGAGGATCAGCAGGGCGAGGACGACGAAGGTATACGGCCGCGTGAGTGCGATCCGGACGATGCCAATCATGGGAAGACGGATTCCGAGCGCGATGTTGCGTCGCAGCGGATTTTGCGCCCGGCGGATTCCGCCGCGTAGTTAAGATTTATTTAGACGGCCGGACAGGTCACGGAAAACACCGCGCCCTTCTCGTTTCCACCCACCGACAACGAGAACCCGTGCAGGCGGACGATGGCGCTCACGATGGCGAGGCCCAGGCCGCAACCCGGCTTGGTGCGGGTCTCGTCGCCCCGGTAGAACCGGCGGAACACCGCCTCACGCTCGTTCGGCGGGATGCCGGGGCCTGTGTCGGCGATGTCCACGCGCGCGTCGCCCGTGGGATCGGTGAGCGCCACGAGGCGTACGGCGCCACCGTTCGGGGTGAACTTGATCGCGTTGCCGACGAGGTTGGCGAACGCCTCGAACATGAGCTGCGGATCGCCGCGAAGCGGCGGCAAACGCCCCACGTCGATCTCGAATAGCTGCCCGCGATCCTCTGCCAACGGTGCGTAGAATTCGTGCACGTTGCGCAGCACGGCGCCCAGGTCCATGTTCTCGAAGCAGGCGCTGCGCTGGCGGTCCTCCAGTTCGGATACCCGCAAGAGGGCACGGAACCGGCTGAGGACGGTATCGATCTCGGCGACGCAGGCATCGAGTTGTTCCGCTTCGGGATTTCCCTCGAACTGCTGCTGCAGGCGATACAGGCGCGTGCGCATCCGCGTGAGCGGCGTGCGCAAGTCGTGGGCGATGTTGTCGGTCACGCCTTTCACCTCGCCGAGCAGGCGCTCGATCTCGGTCAGCGTGGTGTTCACCGTCGCCGCCAGCAGGTCCACTTCGTCGCCGCCGCGCGTGACGGGCAGGCGCACGCTGAGGTCGCCTTCACGGATCGGCTCCATCGCCCGCTGGATCGCCCGGATACGCCGTGCGGGCCCGCGCGCGATCAGGACGCCGCCGAGCAGGCCGGGAATGAGCGTCAGCGACAGTCCCCACAGCAAGCCACGGCGGATGATCGCGCCGATGCCATCGATGGTCGTGCTTTCCTTCGCGACGACCAGGCGGTCGCCATTGGGTAGCACCCGGGTGATGCCACGTGCGCGCATGGTGGCGTTGCGGGTCGGGCCGGCAAGGCTGGCGTTGACCGAGCGCACGACGCCCTCGTCGGTCAGTTCCTCGGGCACCTTGCTGATGTTGCCGGCGATGCGCCCGCCCTTCGCGTCGAACAAGCCGATCCACATGAAGCCCTGGACGTCGATGGCGCTGGCCGCCTCGACGGTCGCCGGCAGGCGCTGCTGGTCCGTGTTCTCCAGGTAATGGATGCGCGCGGCGAGCATCTGGTCGACCACGCCCGACAGATAACGCGAGGACTCCCATTGCACGACACCCAGCAGCACGACGGACCAGATCGCGAACAGGGCGCCGTAGATGATGATCAGGCGCGAGGTGGCGGAACGCCAGGCGTCAGTCAGCGGGCGCAAGGACATACCCCGAGCCGCGTACGGTGCGGATGAGTGGCGCCTGGCCGGCGCCGTCGATCTTGCGCCGCAGGCGGCCGATATGGACGTCGATCACGTTGGTGCCGGGATCGAAGTGGAAGCCCCACACGTGCTCGAAGATCATCTGCCGCGTCACCACCTGGCCCGCGTTGCGCATCAGGAATTCGAGCAGGCGGAACTCGGTGGGCAGCAAGGTGAGCGCTTCGCCGTTGCGCTGGGCGTTATGGCGGACCAGGTCCAGTTCGAGGTCCGCGACGCGCAGCCGCGTATCGTTCGCGCTCGGCCGGCGCCGGCGCAGCAACACCTCCGCACGCGCGGCCAGTTCGTCGGGGGCGAAGGGCTTGGTGAGGTAGTCGTCGCCGCCCGCGCGAAGGCCACGTACGCGATCGTCCACGTCGGACAGGGCGCTGATCATCAGGACCGGCGTATCGACGTTGCGTTTGCGCAAGGCGGAGACCACGTCGATGCCGTCCATGCCCGGCAGCATGCGATCGAGGGTGATGATGTCGTAGCCGTCTTCCAGCGCGCGCTCGAGGCCGTCCCGGCCATTGGCCACCCAATCGGCGGCGAGACCGTGCGCACCCAACTCCGCGACGATGTCGCGGGCGGTCACTTCATCGTCTTCGATGACCAGGGCCCTGGGCATCAGGGTTCACTCCGCATGGGCTGAAGGCAACGGAAAACGGCCCGTCGCGGGACCGTTCCGGATCTTACGCCAGTTCAGAGGATCAGGCCGCGATGGCGACGCGCATCTTCTTCATGGCATTCGCCTCGATCTGGCGGATGCGTTCGGCGGAAACGCCGTACTCGTCCGCGAGATCCTGCAACGTGGCCTTGTTGTCCTCGGCCAGCCAGCGGCGCTGGATGATGTCGCGCGAGCGATCGTCCAGATTGCCCAGGGCGGAGGACAGCGCACCCATCTGGTTGTTGCTGGCATCTTCCTCGGCGAGGTTGTCGTACGGGTCGGCGCCCTCGTCGACGAGGAAGGCGGCCGGTGCCGGCTTGTCATCGTCATCCGCGTCGGCCGGGGCCTCGAAGCCCACGTCGCGACCCGAAAGCCGCGATTCCATCTCGCGGACGGTGGCTTCCGGCACGCCCAGGTCCTGCGCGACGACGCGCACTTCCTCGGCATTCATCCAACCCAGGCGCTTCTTGCTCTTGCGCAGGTTGAAGAACAGCTTGCGCTGAGCCTTGGTGGTCGCGACCTTCACGATGCGCCAGTTGCGTAGGATGAATTCGTGCATCTCGGCGCGGATCCAGTGCACCGCGAAGCTGACCAGGCGAACGCCCTGGTCCGGGTCGAAGCGCTTCACCGCCTTCATCAGGCCGATGTTGCCTTCCTGGATGAGGTCGGACAGCTGCAAGCCATAGCCGTTGTAGCCGCGGGCCACATGGACCACGAAACGCAGGTGGGACATCACGAGCTGCTTGGCGGCGTCGAGATCGGCGTCGTCGTGGAAGCGGCGCGCCAGCGACTGCTCCTCGTCAAGGCTGAGCACCGGGATGCGATGGACCGCCGAGATATAGGAATCCAGACTGCCAACGACGCTCGGTAGCCCGTAGTTACGGGTGGCGAGGGCTTGGGACATGTGTGGAACCTCCTGAAAGTCTGTATGCAGATTAGCAGTCCCGAAGTGAGAGTGCTAAGTCAGCCCGAAGTTCATATCGGTTAACTGTACGCAATGGTACAGAAATACCCTCCGGCTGTCCAGAGGACCCGGGGGAAGGTATTCAGGAGGCAGACGGCAGGCCGTCAGGTGCCTGATCGCCGGCTGGTTGGTGCTGGGTGGCTCTGGTGGGAGCCGACCCTGTCGGCGATCCCGCGACAGCGGGCCAGGTTACGGCAAGCACCCATCGCCGACAGGGTCGGCTCCCACCGGGCTGGGTAAGCACGCGTCGTCGCGAGAGCTATGCCGCTGTTGCGCCTACTTATATTTAGGCAGAAATCCGACTTTAAAGACCCCGGCGCAGCGCTACCTTGATCTCCCCCTCCCCACGGAAGTCCCATGTGAGATACTTGAGCCTCCCAAAGGAGATCACCCTCATGACGGCACGGCGGTCGGATAAACCGGTGAAACCCCTGGCGCCGCCTTCGGGGCCCTCCGCGGCCAGGGCACCCGCCATGGAAGGAACGGTGTCGCCGGTGAGGATATGGACGCTGAAGCGAACCAGCCATTCGCGGACGTCCTTCCCCGGTTATGCGCACCTGCTCGTCGGCTCGATGGACGAGCGCGTCAGCGCGGTGCGCGCGGGCTTGCCATCCGACCAGGTGAAGGACCTGGCCAACGCGCTCCGTATCGGTGAAGACAACTTCATGGGATACCTGGGCCTCAAGCGCTCCACCACGCGCCGGAAGATCACCCAGAGGCGTTCATTGGCGACCGACGAATCCGAGAAGCTTCTCGACGTGGGCCTGCTGATCGCACAGGTGGAACAGATGGTCGGCGAGAGCGGCGACCCGGAAGGCTTCGATGCCGCGGCCTGGGTGGGGCAATGGCTGCAACGCCCCTTGCCCGCCCTGGGAAATCGCAGGCCCATCGAACTCCTCGACGTTTCGGAGGGGCGCGCGACGATCTCCAACCTGTTGCGTCAGGCCCAGACCGGAACCTTCGCTTGAGCGGCGAGGATGCGGCCACCGTCGTCTGGCGCATCGCCACCGAAGCACCGAACTATGGTGCCGACGATCTCGGTGGCGCCGGTGCCGCCGTCTCCGGTGGCCGTTGGAACCGGCCCGGAACGCCGCTGGTCTACTGCGCGTCCTCGATCTCACTGGCGACGCTGGAAACGATCGTGCATCTGGGCGTCGGCGACCTGCCGTTGAATCGTTACCTGATCCGGGTGGACCTGCCGGTGGACCTCGTCGCCGAGGCTCAATCCGTCCGTGCGGAGGACGTCGCGGGCTGGGATGCGCATCCACCGGGGAAAAGTTCGCTCGATGCCGGGGAACGCTGGGTACGCGGCCGCCGCTCCGCGTTATTGATCGTGCCTTCCGTGATCGTGCCGGAAGAAACGAACGTGCTGATCAACCCCGTCCATCCGGACTCGAAGCACATCAAGGCGACCCGGATGAGACGCTACACCTACGACGCCCGCGTTCACGCGTAGCGGCGAGTCCTAGGCGACGAGTTCCGCCCTCGGCGGCAGCGACCAGTCGATCGGCGGCTCGCCACGCGATTCGAGATAAGCGTTCGCCTGCGCGAAGTGGCCGCAGCCCATGAAGCCGCGATGCGCGGACAGGGGCGATGGGTGCACGCTGCGCAGGATCTTGTGGCGCCTGCCGTCGATCAGCTGGCCCTTCTTCTGCGCGTGGCTGCCCCAGAGCATGAAGACGAGGCCTTCGCGTTCGCGGTTGAGGGCATCGATGGCGGCGTCGGTGAAGCCCTCCCAGCCCTTGCCCTGGTGCGAACCCGCCTGTCCCGCCTCCACCGTGAGCACCGCGTTGAGCAGCAGCACGCCACGGTCGGCCCATGGCGTGAGGCAGCCGTGGTCGGGACGCGGGATGCCGAGGCAGTCCTCGATTTCCTTGAACATGTTCTGCAGCGAGGGCGGCACGCGCACGCCGGGCCGCACGGAAAAACTGAGGCCATGCGCCTGGCCGGGGCCATGGTAGGGGTCCTGGCCGAGGACGACGACGCGCACCTTGTCGAACGGCGTGTGCGCGAACGCATTGAAGATGTCCGGCCCAGGTGGGTAGATCGTCTTGCCCCGCGCCTTCTCCTCGCGAAGAAAAACCGAGAGCGCCCGCATCTCCGGACGATCGAGGTAGTCGCCGATCCTTTCCTTCCAGGACGGCTCGAGCTTCACGCGATCGTTCAACTTTCCGCCCTGTCGCGAAGGTGCAAGGCCACCCGGAGTTGGAACAGCAGCTTGGTGATGAGCAGCTTTTCCTCGACGGGTTTCTCGACGAGGTCGTTGGCGCCGGCGCGCAGGAGTGCCGCCTGGTTCGCGGGATTCTCGTCACCGGTCATGATCAATGTGGGCAGTTGCCCCTTGCCGTAGCCGAACTCGTTGCGGATGCGCTCGACGAGGTCGCCGCCGGTGAGCTCCCCCTTGAGGCTGACATCGGTAAGGACCACGTCGGCGCCGATCTCGCCACGCGCCCTGGCTTCGCGTAGGTGCGTGAGCGCGTCCTCCGCGCTGATGACATGGCGCACGGTAAGACCGTACTTCTCCATCATGCGTCGGGTGGCGAGCGCCACCACGCGGCTGTCCTCGACATAGAGCACCTCGCCTTCCGCGCCGCCCTCGGGACGCACGTAGCCGCGGATGAATTCGGCCAGGGCACCGAAACCCAGGGACTTGTCGAAGTAGTCGGTGACGAACTCGCCCAGTTCGCGCCGGTGCAGGCGCGCTTCGACATCGCCCGAGACCACGACGATCGGCATGTAGATCTGCGGCGCGGACTCGCGCACGAAACGCGCCACGTCCAGCCCATCCATGTCGGGCAGGCGCAGGGCCACGGTGACGAAGTCGAAGACGCCACGCTGCAACTCGGCTTGCGCCTCGGCACCGGTGGACGCGCCCACGATCTCCACCCCCGGTACCTCCGCGTTGACCACGCGCGCGATCAACTGGCGAACGACCTTCGAGCCGTCCACCACGAGCATGCGAGGCGTCGCGCCCGCGACACCCGAACCGATGTGAGATCCCACCCCGCCCTCCCCCTGTCAGGCCGCCGCGGCGCGGCGAATCTGCCGTGCGCTGACGAGCCGTGCACCGAGCCACCCCAACACGGCAGAAGCGAAGGGTACCGAAAGCAGGAGCCAGGCGGGGAGTCCGCCGAAGCTCACGCTGCCGTCGTATGCCGCAGCAAGGCGGCCGACGGGCCCGGCGAGGGCCAGTTCGAGGACCACGGCCAGTGCCACGGCAAGCACACCCGCCAGGAAGCCCAGCCAGATACCGGCATACAGGTACGGACGGCGCACGAACGGGCGGCTGGCGCCGATGAGCAGGAGCACGCCGATCTCGGCGCTACGGCTCTGGATGTCGACACGGATCGTGTTGCCGACCACCAGCAGGGCGGCGACACCGAGCAACAAGGCCAGCAGGCTGACCGCGCGGGTACCCACGCCGAGCAGGGCGTCGAGGCGCTGCCGCCATGCACCGGTGTCCTGCACCATGTCGACACCGGGCGTGGCCTTCATCGAATCGACGAGGCGACCGATGTCCTCGGCCGACAAGCCTGGCTTGGGCTGCACGGAAAGCACGTAAGGCAACGGGTTGGCATCGAGCGATTGCAGTGCGCCGGAGAAACCCTGTACCTCCGCCAGTTCGTCCAGGCCATCCTTCGGCGTGCGCACGACGATGTCGGCCACCTCAGGACGGCCGCGCAGGGCGGAAGCGGCGGTCTCGGCCACGCCCGCGTTCTGGCCCGGCTTCATGAACGCGCTGATGGACTGGTTGCGGCCGAGCGCATCGCCCATCCGCTGCACGTTGCCGAGCAGGAGGTAGAAGGTCAGCGGCAGGGCGAGCGCCACGCCCATCACGGCCACGGTGAGCAAGGTGCCGAGTGGCCGGGCGCCAAGGCGGCGCAGGCTGATCGACATGCTCCAGGCATGGTGTTCGCGCCACGCGCCCACCTTGCGCGGCTCGCTGCGACGGGTCTTTTCCGGCTCCGGCGCGCGGCGCGGCTCGCGGACGGTGTTCATACCACCTCCATCGCGGGGACGTCGGCGACCAGCTTGCCGTGATCGAGCACGACGACGCGTTTCTTCATTCGCTTGATCAGCATGAGGTCGTGACTGGCGACGAGGACGGCGGTGCCGACCGCCTGGAACTCGGCGAACAGCCCCATGATCTCCATCGCCAATTGCGGGTCGAGGTTACCGGTGGGCTCGTCGGCGATGAGCACGGCAGGTTTGGCGACGATGGCGCGCGCGATGCCCACGCGCTGCTGTTCGCCGGTTGAAAGCGCCTCGGGCAATTGTTTCTCGTAGCTGAGCAGGCCGACTTTTTCCAGCGCAGCCCGCACACGGCGGCCCCGATCGGCTGGCGAGACACCCGCGATGATCAAGGGCAGTTCGACGTTGGCGAAGACGCTGCGGTCCAGCAGCAGGCGGTGGTCCTGGAAGACCATGCCGAGCTTGCGCCGGATCTTGGGAATCTCGGCAGGGCGTACGGTGTTGAGCTTGCGGCCGTCGAGGGTCACCACGCCGTTGGTCGGGCGCTCGATCATCGCCAGCAGTTTGAGCAGCGTGCTTTTCCCCGCCCCGGAGTGACCCGTGACGAAGGCCATTTCGCCCGCCTCGACGCTAAAGGACACATCGGTAAGGGCCTGGTGATCGCCCTCGTACCGTTTGCTCACCAGATCGAAACCGATCACCGCGTCACCTGTTGGCCCGTGAAGCCACAGAGGATAAGGGATGTGGTGTTGCTTTTGCGGGGCCGCTTTCTGTGGGAGCCGCATTCTGTGGGAGCCGCTTCAGCGGCGATTGGGGCTTGCCTCGATCTGGCCCGCTGCCGCGGGATCGCCGACAAGGTCGGCTCCCACCAGGGCAAAGAGCATCGCCGGCATAGCCGGCTCCCACAGGGGGAGCAGTGGCTCGGCGGGTCGGCTCGGTGGGAGCCGACCCTGTCGGCGAAGGGTGCTTGCCTCAGCGCCCGCCGAACAACCGGCCGATGCGGCGCAGGAGGCCGACCTTTTCCTTGGCGGGCGGAGCCGCCGGCGCGGACGCCGGCCGGCTGGCCGTCACCTGACGCGAAGGACGGCGGTTCGGGTTCGACTGGCCTTCCGCATGCCGCGAAGCACCGGGCTGCTGCTCCTTGACCGTGGACCGCGCCGAGGCGCCGTTGCCGGCCGACGAGGCATTGCGACCACCGTTGGAGCCTTCACGGCCACCGTTGCGCCGGTTCGCACCGTTATCGGCATGGCCCGCGCCGCCGGCATTGCCGCCCTCGGCACCCTCACGGGCACCGCGGCCACGACCGCCGCGACGGCGGCGCTTCTTCGGCGCGGAGGCATCGGCCATCGCCTGGGCGGCGGCTGGGAGCTCGGCGACCGTTTCGGCAACGACCACGGTCTTCATCGGCACTTCGGTCGACACGGCGTCCGCAGCCGCGGCCGGCCTGTCTTCGCGCGGCGGACGCGGGCGGCGCTCGCGGCTGCCCGAACGCTCTCCGGCACGGGGACCGCCACGGCCGTCGCGACCGCCACGGCCACCCTTCTCCGGCGGCGCGCCGCGGGTCGGGATGTGCCCGTCGTTGTCGTTCGGATCGTCGATTTCATCCTGCACGCCGTCCGCACGCGGACGCGGCGGCGGCATCACCAGCATCTTCGCGTCGATGGAGGCGGTTGGAATCTTCTGGTTGATGTAGGTCTCGATGTCGGGCAGACCCATGGCATAGAGGTCGCAGGCGAAGCTGATCGCATCGCCCTCGGCGCCAAGCCGGGCGGTACGGCCGATGCGGTGGACGTAGTCCTCGGCATCCTGCGGCAGGTCGTAGTTGAACACGTGGCTGACCGCGGGAATATGCAGGCCGCGGGCGGCCACGTCGGTGGCCACGAGCAGGTCGATCTGGCCATCCTGGAATCGCTGCAGCAGCTTCTGGCGCTTCACCTGCGGCACGTCGCCGGAGATGGCGCCGACGCGGAAGTTGTGCCGCTTCAGGCGATCGGTGATGCGCTCGGCGGCGGCCTTGGTGTTGACGAAGATGATGCTGCGCTCGGTCTTGCTCTCTTCGAGCAGGTTGAGCAGGAGCGGCATCTTCTCTTCCTTCGACGGGAAGTAGACCACCTGGCGAACGCGGTCGGCGGTGACGTTCTCGGTCTCCACCACGAGCTTTTCGGCCTCGTGCATGTGTTCGTACGCGAGCTCGAGCACGCGGTGGCTCAAGGTCGCGGAGAACAGCAACACCTGGCGCGCCTCGCGTGACGGCAGGCGGCGGAAGATGAAGCGCACGTCCTTGATGAAGCCGAGGTCGAACATGCGATCGGCTTCGTCGATGACCATGACCTCGACGCTGCCGAAGCCGAAGACGTCCTGCTTGTAGTAATCGAGCAGGCGGCCCGGCGTGGCGATGATGATGTCGCAGCCGTCGCGCAGCTGCTGGCGCTGCTTGTCGTAGTCGACGCCGCCGTAGATGAGGGCGCTGCGCAGGCCGGTGGCCTTGCCGATGGTCTGGAAGTCCTTCTCGATCTGGATCGCCAGTTCGCGGGTCGGCGCGATGATCAGGGCGCGGGGATCGGAATCCTTGCGGTCCGGATGCGCCGGGTTCTTGAGCAGGCGGTCCATCAGGGCGACCAGGAAGGCGAAGGTCTTGCCGGTACCCGTCTGAGCCTGTCCGGCGACGTCGCGGCCGGTCAGGGCGATCGGCAGGGTCAGCGCCTGGATCGGCGTGCAACGGGTGATGCCGGCGGCGGCGAGGCCCTGGTGGAGCAGCGGATGGAGGTCGAGGTTTTCGTAGAAGACGTCGGTGAGAACGGTTTGGGACATGTGGATGAGTGACCTGGAGTCTCGCGCCACAGATACGCGGCGTCGCCCCGGCGGCAGGAATGGGCCGCGGGGCGGTGGGTGATCCGGTCGGCGGCGTCACGGGAGAGTCGGCAGGCGCCGGTTGCGACCGGCGGCCGTACGACGCGCCCGGCGCACGATGGCCGGAGGCGGCGGCGCGCGACCCGACGGTTCCCGCTGGCATAGGTGAAAAGGCTGTTAACCGCGAGAGCGTGCTCACCTATGTCAACGAGAACCATCCCGTCGGCGCCCTTGAATCGCTTGAATCGCGCCCCTAGTTGGGTTGGAATGAGGGCCGCCGGCTGCAATGGCCAAGACCTTCGGTTCCGGTTGGACCCGCGACATGGGGCTCCTTAGTGTAGCCGATGCGGGCGTCACGGTCGTCAACCCCCTTTCACCCCTTTCCTGGAGACCATGGTGAGCGACAAGATCACCCACACGAGCGACGCTGCCTTCCAGCAGGAAGTCCTCGAATCCGATACCCCCGTCCTGCTCGACTTCTGGGCGGAATGGTGCGGGCCCTGCAAGTCCATCGCTCCGGTGCTCGACCAGCTCGCCGACCAGTACGACGGCAAACTCAAGATCGTGAAGATCAACATCGACGAGAACCAGCAGACTCCGCGGCAATACGGCGTCCGTGGCATCCCGACCCTGATGATCTTCAAGGGCGGCAAGGTCGAGGCGACCCAGATCGGCGCCGTCGGCAAGAGCCAGCTCGACCAGATGATCCAGAAGGCGATCTGATCGTCTTGGCTGTACGTTTCACTTCCGCCGCCGCGTGAGGCGCTTTACGCCGCGCCTCACGCGATGCTAGGCTTCAGGAGTTCGCCGGGACACCGCTTGTCCCCCACGTCGCGAACCCTCTCCCATTCTTCTTTCAACGGCGCCCCGTGAGGTTTGCCCGTGTCCGATATCGAAACCAAAGATTCCATCGACGCCAAGGGCGCCGGCGACCAGCCTGCGACCGAGCCGCGTCCGCGCACCCGCCGCAAGGCACCGGCTTCGGCCGATGCTCCGGCGGTAGAGACGAGCGCCCCGCCGCCGGCTCCCGCCAGGGCGGCGGCGCCTCCATCCCCACCCACGCCGCCACCGCTTCCGCCGGCCCCGCAGGCCGAGCTCCAGCTGGGTAACACGCAGCAGCAGCCCACGCCGCAGAACGAGCCGCGTGACGGCAACCAGGGACCATCCCAGGGTGGCGGCCAGCCGAACAACCCGCAGCAGGCGCGGGGCGACAACCCGAACCAGCAGCAGAACCCCAATCGCGCCAATGACCGCAACGAGCGTGACGGCCGCGGCCGCCGCCGGCGCAACGAGCGCAACCAGCAGCGCCAGGGTGGCGGTGGTGGTGGCAGCCCGGGCAACAGCAGTGGTGGCGGCGGGGGCGGTAACTACCAGCATCCGCGCAACAACAACGGCTATCCCGTCGACGACGACGAGAACGCCGACGCCGGCAGCAACGATCGCCTGATCAACCTGACCGAGCTCAAGCGCAAGAACGCCATCCAGCTGCTCGAGTTCGCCGAATCCCTCGGCGTCCGCGAAGGCGTGGCACGCCAGCGCAAGCAGGACGTCGTCTTCAACATCCTCAAGGCCCACGCCCGCTCCGGCGGAGGCATCTGGGCCGAAGGCGTGCTCGAGATCCTGCAGGACGGCTTCGGCTTCTTGCGCTCGGCCGACGAGTCCTACCTGGCCGGTCCGGACGACATCTACGTCTCGCCCAGCCAGATCCGGCGCTTCAACCTGCGCACGGGCGACTACATCACCGGTCGCGTGCGCCATCCGAAGGAAGGCGAGCGCTACTTCGCGATGCTCAAGGTCGACGACATCAACGGCGATCCGCCGGAGGCGTCGAAGAACAAGCTCCTGTTCGAGAACCTCACCCCGCTGTTCCCGCGCAAGTCGTTCAAGCTCGAGCGCGGCAACGGGTCCACCGAGGACATCACCGGCCGCATCCTCGACCTCGTCGCCCCGATCGGCCGCGGCCAGCGTGGCCTCATCGTCTCCCAGCCGAAATCCGGTAAGACGATGATGCTGCAGAACATCGCCCAGGCCATCCAGTACAACCACCCTGACGTCCACCTGATCATGCTGTTGATCGATGAACGCCCGGAGGAAGTCACGGAAATCGCCCGTACCGTTCGCGCCGAAGTCATCAGCTCCACCTTCGACGAGCCGGCGGTCCGCCACGTGCAGGTCGCCGAGATGGTGATCGAGCGGGCCAAGCGCCTGGTCGAGCACAAGAAGGACGTGGTGATCCTGCTCGATTCGATCACCCGCCTGGCCCGCGCCTACAACACCGTGGTGCCCAGCTCCGGCAAGGTGCTCACCGGCGGCGTCGACGCCAACGCCCTGCAGCGCCCGAAGCGCTTCTTCGGCGCGGCGCGCAACGTCGAGGAAGGCGGCAGCCTCACCATCATCGCCACCGCCCTGACCGACACCGGTTCGAAGATGGACGAGGTGATCTACGAGGAGTTCAAGGGCACCGGCAACATGGAAGTGCACCTGTCCCGCCGTATCTCCGAGAAGCGCGTCTATCCGGCGATCGACATCAACCGCTCGGGTACCCGCCGCGAAGACCTGCTGATCGATCCGGACCTGCTCGCGAAGATCTGGATCCTGCGCAAGCTGCTCCATCCGATGGACGAACTGGCCGCCATGGAGTTCATGCTCGACAAGATGAAGAACACGAAGTCCAACGACGAGTTCTTCAATTCCATGAAGCGCTGAGCGCTCCACGGGAACTTGCGAAGAGGCCGCCCAAGGGGCGGCCTCTTCGTATCCGCGCCCCGCCCACCGGCTTTTGCTACGCTGCGCCGCCGGCCATCCCTTTTGGGCACGAAGACGCGCCCCCATGTGGAGCGGCTACCGGCCTAAAGCCCAACGTCAAGGAAAGTCCGTGTCCATCCCCAGCGCCGCCAAGAGCACGCCGATCGGCGACCGTCACGACCTGGTCGCCTACCTCGCCGAAGGCGAGAAGCCGCGCGAGGCCTGGCGCATCGGCACGGAACACGAGAAATTCGGTTTCTATACCGACGACCTGACCCCGCCGCCCTTCGTGGGCGAGCGCCCGGGCATCCGCGCGGTGCTCGAGGGACTGGCATCCCGCTTCGACTGGGACATCGCCCGCGAGGGCGAGACGCCCGTGGCGCTGACCAAGGGCATGGCGAACATCACGCTGGAGCCCGCCGGCCAGTTGGAATTGTCCGGTGCCCCGCTGAGGTCCGTGCACGAGACCTGCGACGAGGTGACGAACCACCTGAAGGAAGTGCGCTCGGTGGCCGAGGAACTCGGCATCGGCTTCCTCGGCATGGGTTTCCAGCCGAAATGGCGCCGCGACCAGATGCCCTGGATGCCCAAGGGCCGCTACAAGATCATGCGCGAGTACATGCCCAAGGTCGGTTCGCTCGGCCTCGACATGATGACCCGCACCTGCACCGTCCAGGTCAACCTCGACTACGCGAGCGAGGCCGACATGGTGAAGAAATTCCGCGTCGCCCTGGCCTTGCAGCCGATCGCCACGGCGCTGTTCGCCAACTCACCCTTCACCGAAGGCAAGCCCAACGGCTACAAGTCGTACCGCTCGCACGTCTGGACCGATACCGACGGCGACCGCACCGGCATGCTCGACTTCGTCTTCGAGGATGGCTTCGGGTACGAGCGCTACGTCGACTACATCCTCGACGTGCCGATGTACTTCAGCTATCGGGACGGCCAGTACGTCGACCTGTCCGGGCAGGACTTCAAGAAATTCATGCGCGGCGAACTGCCGGCCCTGCCGGGCGTGCGGGCGACGATGAAGGACTGGGCCGACCACCTGACGACCGCCTTCCCCGAAGTGCGCCTGAAGCAATATCTGGAAATGCGCGGCGCCGACACGAGCACGTGGAATTCGCTATGCGCACTGCCGGCATTCTGGGTGGGCTTGCTGTACGACGACGTCGCCCTGGATGCTGCCTGGGACCTGGTGAAGGACTTCAGCAAGGCCGAACGCCATGCGCTGCGCGACGGCGTGCCGAAGGAGGCGCTGGCCCTGCGCTTTCGTGGCCACACCGTACGCGAACTTTCGCTGGAAGCGCTGAAGATTTCCGAAGCGGGTCTGAAGCGCCGCAACCAGCTTGGGAACCGCGGCGCGGACGAATCGATCTATCTCGATCCCCTGATGGAGATCGCGCTCACGGGCAAGACGCAGGCCGACGTGAAGCTCGAACGGTTCCTTGACCCCGAGGACTGGAACGGAAGCGTCGATGCGGTCTTCCGCGAATACGCCTATTAATGCCACTCGCCGTGTCGCTTCCCACCCGCATGAGGGGTTTCACACTGGGCGATTGCTTGAAGCGGTGTCCAGCTATGTGGCGGGCGTTGCTCGTGCCGCGCGACACCTCAGTGCCCGGAAGAGCCGTGCTTCCCGGACTTCAGTGACGAACCAAAAAAAAGGTTCTTCACGCATTTCCGGGGAAGGCGGCGCGGATCTTCATAAAGAAGTACGCGCTGTCCCGGTATCCGTAGGCCATGCGCTTCATGACCTTGATG
>Ga0307412_10000743_pt1 | contig 18869 bp, 17 predicted proteins | sample DK1Cmetagenome_3_FD_203823 | JGI IMG/M metagenome (GOLD analysis project Ga0307412, IMG submission 203823) | Maize rhizosphere microbial communities from greenhouse at UC Davis, California, United States - DK15-C-1 | ecosystem: Host-associated > Plants > Roots > Rhizosphere > Soil | place: USA...
GAACCGACGCCCTGGCTCTATGACGGCCGCCTCCGCATGATCGGCGTCAAGTTCCGGCTGGACGGCGCGCTGGGATCGCGCGGAGCCTGGCTGAAGGCGCCCTATGCCGACGCGCCGGGTGAGAGCGGACTGCCGTTGCTGAGCGGATCGCAACTCCGCAACCAGATGAGCCGCGCCGCCATGGACGGCTTTCAGGTCGCCGTTCATGCTGTCGGGGACCGTGCGAACGCGGAAACGCTGGACGCGATCGACGAACTGGCTGAAACTTATAAAGGCGACCGGCGTTGGCGCATAGAGCATGCCCAGATCATCGACCCCGCCGACCTGCCCCGCTTCGCCCGCAATGGTGTCATTGCGTCAATGCAGCCGCTGCACCAAACCAGCGACTGGCGCATGGCCGAGGCGCGCATGACCAAGGATCGGCTGGGTGGAGCCTATGCCTGGCGGTCCATGCTGGGCAACGGCGTGCCCCTGGCCTTCGGGTCGGACGTGCCGGTGGAACCCGCCAATGCCTTTGCCGGGATCGCCGCCGCGATGACGCGGGAGGACGGGGCGGGTGAACCCTTTGGCGGCTGGATGCCCGATCAGCGCATTTCGCTGGAACAGGCGCTCAAGGCCTATACCGTCACCGGCGCGTTCGCCGCCCGCGCCGAAGACAGGCTGGGATCGCTCATGCCCGGCAAAAGCGCCGACTTCCTGCTGCTCGACACGGACATCAGCATCGCCGCGCCTTCCGAAATCCGGGCGGCGTCAGTGCAGGAGACCTGGGTCGGGGGCAAGCCGCAATATGTCCGCAAGGATGGGCCATGACCGCGATCAGGCTCACCACCAAATATGTCGAAAAACCATGGGGCCGCACGGGCCTGCCCGCCATCTTCCCCAATCCCGATGGTCGGCGGATCGGCGAAATCTGGTTCGACGGCCCCGAAGGGGAGCACCCGCCGCTACTCGTCAAATATATCTTCACCAGCGAGAAACTGTCGATCCAGGTTCACCCCAATGACGCAGAGGCGCGCGAGCGCGGCCTTCCCGGCGGCAAGGAGGAATGCTGGTATATTCTCGATGCGGAACCCGGCGCGACGCTCGGCATCGGTCTCAAGCGCCCGTTGAACGCGGAGGAACTGCGCGCCGCCGCGCTGGACGGCTCGATCGAGGCGCTGATGGACTGGAAGCCCGTAAAACCCGGCGACTTCTTCTTCATTCCGGCCGGCACCGTCCACGCCATCGGCGCTGGCATCACCCTGGTCGAGGCGCAGCAGAATGTCGATGTGACCTACCGCCTCTACGACTATGGCCGCCCGCGCGAACTGCACCTGGACGACGGCGTGGCGGTGAGCCGGGCGGAACCCTATCCCTTCCCGGCCCGGAATGTGCCCCTGGGAAGCGAAGCCTGGCTGATGTCCGGCGAGCCTTTCAAGCTGGCGATGAAGACGCTGGAGGTTGGCGAGACGCTCACCCTTCCCTCCCCCGCCTGGTTCATTCCGCTGAGCGGCGCGGGAAGGATCGGCGGGCAGGACTGGCACGGCAGCAAATGCTGGCTGACGAAGAGCGAGACGGAACTACGGGCGCGCGAGAAGGCGAATGTGCTGATTGCAGGGTTGTGAACACGATGTTTTGCGAGGTGAGTGGACGTAAAAACCCGTCTGAGGCAAAGCCGAACCGGGAAAGGGGAAGTACGGGATTCCGCTGCTGAGAGGGCAACCGGCAGATCCCTCTCCCCGGCCCCTCCCCTGAAGGGGAGAGGGAGATCATGTCTCCTAGAGCAGACTGCAGAAAATCAGAATCAATTTCCGTTCGTGTCGAGCGCTTCGACTGCCTGCCAAGGCAGTCGCTCAGGATAAACTTGCCTACGGCAAGTCGAGACACGCTGCGTCCCCTCCAACGTCCCTCGACTACGCTCGGGACGAACGGATGTGGTTCAGATTAAACCCACGCAGCTCTAATCAACCCACATTGCTCATTCATTCCGGGCTTGCAGGACTGATCCAAGCCTACAGAACGGCCAAAAGCCTGGCCAGGATGGGGTCCTTCGACCAGCCCGGCCCGACGATGCGCCGGACTTCGATGGCCGGAATGTCGCCATCAAATGCGACGCGCTTCAACCCGCCAAAACGTATGAGTTCGTCCGCCGACGATTCGAACATGCATGAAAAGCCCAGTCCGTTACGCAAGCTCGTCAGGACTTGAACATAATTGTCGCTTTCGGTCGCAACGGCGCATTGGCTCAATCCTGCCTGCTCCATGGCCTGATCGATCAGCAGGCGCAGGGCATTGCGGGGGCCATGCCGGATGATCGGGAAATTCAGCAAGTCGGCCGGCGAAACCTGTTCCTGCTGGGCGAGAATGTGATCCCGCGCCACGAAAAAGCCGAGCGGCTCATGCCACATCAGCGTCGATTCCATCTGCGCGGGCGCCTCCAGCGCGTAGAAAAAACCGATATCGACCGTACCGTCCCGTATTTTTTCGCCAAGCGGGCCTGCCGTGAAAATGTCCAGGTCCAGTTCAATATGGATATCCGGATCCTCCTCCTCGAACTGGGCAAGCGGTTCCTGAAAATAGCGGAGAATATGGCTGTGCGCGGAAATGACAAGCTTCCGCGCTTGAGGGGCGGGGTCCGGCACGGCCATTTCAGCCATCAGCGCATCCAGAGCGCGCAGCACCTTTGATGCGTGCAGAAAGGCCCGCTCGCCATCAGGGGTCAAACGGGACGCCCCACCCCTGACCCGTTCAAATAATGGGTGGCCAAGCCGTTCTTCCAATTGCCGTACATGATCGCTGATCGCCACCTGCGATACGCCGATCTGACGCGCGCACGCGCGGAAACTGCCATGTTCGACGATTTGCGCGAATATCTCGAGCTGGCGGAGTGTGATTGCGGCCATTCACTGTGTGATAAGTGAAAACTTTCCTCCCGTTAAGCAAAAACTTCTCTCCTGATCTCAGTATGTGATAAGTTTTTGCTTACCTCATGCTGACGTCAGAAAGAATCGCCAATTCAAGCCCGCCGGTCCATGCGGATTGGATTGATCTTCAACCCTGGGCCGCGACGGAGGGAAATCCCATGGTTCAGGACTGGGAATGGACCGTGCTGGGCCGGGCAATCTCTCCCAGAGCCTCGCCTGCATGAACGGGGCTCGCGCCGGTGGCCAGGTCGCTCAATGATATGATGCCGACTAACCGCTTTTCCCGATCTACTACCGGCAGGCGGCGAACCTGGATGTCCGCCATATTGTCCAGCACTTCATCGACATCCTCGTCGTCGAAGCAGTAGCGGACTTCATTGCTCATCACTTCCTGCACCGGTGTAGAGGGTCCACGGCCGCGGGCGACGGCCCGGATCGCGATGTCGCGGTCGGTAATCATTCCGACCAGTTTTTCATCCTTGGCCACCGGAAGCACTCCGGCATCAATGTCCGCCATCGTCGTCGCCGCCTCCTGAATCGGTTCGCCGGCATTCACAACGCGCACATCGCGAGACATGCATTCCTTCACTTTCATCTGGCCTCTCCTGGCATAGGGTTCTTGCATGACAAGAAGGGATGCAGGCACCGCCGGTTCCATTGGAATCGCGAACAATTGGGAGTGATCAACGATCGGGGAGGGTTTGCCGCGCTATGCCCCAGCCGGACAGCGAGCGCCCGCGCGAACGCTCCAGCAGCAGCGCGACGTCCCTCAGCGTGAAATGCGAGGCCCTATCAATGGCGTCCAATTCGTCCCAGGCGACCGGCGCGGCGACAGGCGCGTCCGGCCGGGCGCGGACCGCATAGGGCATGATCGCCGTCGATCCGCGCTGGTTGCGCAGCCAATCGACGAAGATGCGGCCCTTGCGCTTTGCCTTCGACATGGTGGCCGTGAAGCGATCCGGCTCGGCCTCGGCCAGGGCGGTTGCGAAACGCCGGGCGAAATCGGAAACGCGCAGCCATTCCGCCTCGGGCGTCAGTGGCACGATCACATGCAGGCCCTTGCCGCCGGTCAGCATCGGAAAGCTCACCAGCCCCATGTCGGACAGGTGACGGCGCAAATCCTTCGCCGCCCGTTTCACCATGCCGAAGCCCAGGCCCTCGTCGGGATCGAGGTCGAAGACCAGCCGATCGGGCTTCTCCACATCGCTGGCGGTGGAACCCCAGCCGTGGAATTCGATGGTGCCCATCTGCACGCAGGCCGCGATGCCGTCCGCATCGCTGACGCAGATATAGGGCTGCTTGCCGCCGTCCTTTTCCTTGATCTCGACATGATGGACATGCTCGCCGAAGCTTCCGGCATCGTGCTTCTGGAAAAAGCATTTCTTGCCGCGCCCCTGCGGACAGCGCACCAGGCTGATCGGCCGGTTCGCCATCCAGGCAAGCATGAGGGCGGAAACGGCGGCGTAGTAATCCGCCAGATCGCCCTTGCTGATGCCTGATCCGGGAAAGATGATGCGGCCGCGATTGCTGATCTTGACGTTGCTCGGCGGCGCAGCGGTTTCGGGCATTGTTGCGGGCCGTTCGGCCATGACATCCTCCGCCGCCTTGTCGTTTCTAAGGCCAATGAAGCTCGCATGGCGGACGGCACCGTCGGCGGTGAATTCCGCGAAGGCGACTTCCGCCACCAGCTTTGGCGCCACCCAGCGCACCCCGCGCCGCACCGCCGCCGGCACATCGAGCGGCGGAGACTTGCGGGCGATCCTGTCCATTTTCCGGCGCAGCTCGTCGAGCGTGCCGGCGTCAAAGCCAGTGCCGACGCGCCCCGCATAGCGTAGTCCGTCGGGGCCATATTGCGCCAGCAGCAGGGAGGCGAAGGGCCGCGCCATGGTCGCGCTCGGGGACCAGCCGACGATGACGAATTCCTGCCGCAGCGTGCATTTGACCTTCAGCCAGTTCATCGTGCGGCGGCTGGCATAGGGCGCATCGGCTCGCTTGGATAAGATGCCCTCCTGCCCGTTGTCGCACATGGCGCGCAGAAGCTGCTCGCCCCCGCCAACAATATGTTCGGCATATTGGATGGGATTATCGCGGTTTTCCGGCAGAAGGCTGCGGAGCCTGTCCTTGCGCAGGATGTTGGGCGATCCGAACAGGTCCTCGCCGTCCATTTCCAACAGGTCGAAGGCAAAGAAGGTCAGCCCCTTGCCCCCCTGTTTCAACGCGGCCTGGAGCCCCGAAAAGTCGGGCTTGCCCGCCGCGTTCAGCCAGACGACCTCGCCGTCGATCAGCGCGGAGCCAGCCTCTATGTCCTTCGCCGCCGCGACGATTTCAGCAAATTTGTCGGACCAGTCCAGCCCCGAACGGGTAAAGGCGCGCGCCGTCCCCCTGCCAATGGCGAGCAGGCAACGATAGCCGTCATATTTCAGCTCGTGCAGCCATTGATTGCCCGCCGGCACATGGTCGACCAGCGTCGCCAGCTGAGGCGGGCGGAATTTCGGGGCCTTCAGGCTGCCCCTCGTCCGGCGCGTCGCTGCCTTGGCCTTCGCGCGCGGTTTTTCGTTGCTGGCGATCTCCTGCATCGTCCGGCCGGTCTTCACACTGGTGAGCGCCCGGCCGGTCAGCGCATCGGCGGCCCCGGCATATGCGTCCTCGACCTTGCGGAGCAGCCAGTTCTCCCGCTTCTCGCCCGGCTTTTCCTTCAACCGGATCAGCAGCCATTCGCCCTGCATGCGCTCGCCATGCAGGATGAAATGCAGATGGCCTTTCTCCAGATCGTCGGCCGACTTGCCCTTTACGGGTTCCCAGCGGCCCCGGTCCCACAGCATGACGGTGCCGCCGCCATATTCCTTCTCGGGGATGGTGCCTTCAAAAGTCGCATAGTCGAGCGGGTGATCCTCCGTCCGCACCGCCAGCCGCTTGTCGGCGGGGTCCGGGCTTGGCCCCTTGGTCACGGCCCAGCTTTTCAGCACGCCGTCCATCTCCAGCCGCAGGTCCCAGTGGAGGCGGGTGGCGTCATGTTTCTGAACGATGAAGCGGTTGCCCTTGCTGCGCGGAACCTTGCCGCGTGGCTCGGCCGTTTTCGCAAAATCGCGCTTGGCGTTGTAGAGGGCAAGGGGGTCTGCCGTCGCCGCCATGGCTCATGCCCTTTTCCGGGTCCCGGCCGCAGGTTTGGCGGGGGCGGGCTTCGCCTTGTCCGCGCTGCCTTTCCGGGCGGCAGGCTTTTTCGCAGGCGCTTTGGCAGGCCCGGGACCTTCCGGCTTCTCGATTGACTTCTTGAGCGCCGCCATCAGGTCGATGACGTTGGCGCCGCTCGGCCGGGCCGGTTCCTCTTCCGGCGTCACCTTGCCGCCCTTGGCCTTGAGCTTGCGGGCGACCAGCTCTTTCAGAGCATCGACATAGCGGTCGTGAAAGGCTTCCGGCTTGAAGGGCGCGGTTTTCTTGCTGATCAGCGTTTCGGCCAGTTCCAGCAGTTCTTCGTCCGGCTCGACATCGCCGATGTCGCGGAAAAAGGATGCCGCCTTGTTGACCTCATCGGCATAGCGCAGCGTCTCCAGCACCATGCCACGGCCGCAGGGTTTCAGGCTGACGACATATTCCCGGCCGCGCAGGGTGATCTGCCCCAGCCCGACCTTCCCGGTGCGCTTCAGCGCCTCGCGCAGGACGACGAAGGCTTCCTCGGCCAGATCATCGGCCGGAACGACATAATAGGGCGTGTCGAAATAGAGGACGTCGATCTCATGCGCATCGACGAACTGGGTCAGCTCCAGCGTCTTCTTGCTTTCCAGCTTGACCGCATCGACCTCCTCCGGCTGCAAAAGGACATAGCTGCCCTTTTCATATTCGAAGCCTTTGAGAATCTCTTCCGCATCGACCGGCCCTATGCCCGGCGCCACCTTCTCATATTTGATCGGCTTGCCCGACGGTTCGTGGATCTGCCGAAAGCTGATTTTCGCGCCGCTTTTGGTGGCGGAATAGACCTCGACGGCGATGGACACCAGCGCGAGCCGAATCTGTCCCTGCCAATATGCCCGTGCGGCCATTGCCTGCTGCTCCTGTGCCCCCCGCCCTCCTTATTTCGATGCGTGTTCCGGCTTCCCCTTCCGTTTGGTGGAAGCCATTTTCTCCAATTCCTTTTCGTCCATCGATTCATACATCGACTTCGACGCGCCCTTGAGCCCGCCTTTCTTCGTCTCGCCGCGCTTGGCGGACAGGGCGGCCCCCGCGGCCTTTTGCTGCGCCTTCGACTTGGCCGGCATGGCATATCTCCTGCTGGTGAAAATTCCGGTCCGGATACGCAATCAAAGCCGGATGGAGCGGTAGGTTCCCGTGGCCAGGCGCGGAGCGTTCCGCCCATCTCCGGTCAGCTACGGAAATTGTCCCTCGCCGGGCTCGGCCTGACGCAGCGCTCACAAAGACGCCGGAACGAAGCAGAAGCGCGGCCGTTGCTGATTCCACAATGCATTCAACGGAGTAATCATCATGTCCCGGATCGACCCCATGATTCATGAAGACGATCTGCCCGGTGAAGAACGCAAGCTGGAACCGAAACCGGACTGGCATCCGCGCTATCCGGGATCGGGGCGTTTGCAGGACAAGGTCGCCATCATTACCGGCGGCGATAGCGGCATCGGCCGCGCCGTCGCTGCGCTGTTCGCGCGCGAAGGCGCGGACAGCGCCATACTTTACCTGTGCGAACATGCCGACGCACGCGAAACCTGCCGTATCATAGAAGGCGAAGGGCGCCGGGCCATCGCTATCGCCGGCGACCTTGGCAGCAGGAGCTTCTGCAAGGCGGCTGTCGATGAAACGGTGAAGGAACTGGGGCGGCTCGACATATTGGTGAACAATGCGGGCGAACAGCATCCCGATCAGGATATTCGCGATATCAGCGAGGAACAGCTCCGCCGGACGTTCCAGACCAATATCTTCGGTATGTTCTTCATGGTTCAGGCCGCGCTCGACCATATGCGCAGCGGCGGCGCGATCATCAACTGCACCTCCGTCACCATGTATGAAGGGTCGGGCGGCCTGCTCGATTATTCATCGACTAAGGGTGCTATCACCGCCTTCACCCGGTCGCTGTCGGAAAATCTGGTGAGCAAAGGGATCAGGGTCAATGGTGTTGCGCCGGGCCCGATCTGGACCCCGCTCAACCCCTTTGGCGGCTCCCCGCCGGAAAAGATCGAGCATTTCGGCGAAAACACTCCCATGCGCCGCCCCGGCCAACCCAATGAGGTCGCCCCCAGCTTCCTCTTCCTCGCCTGCGACGACGCCAGCTACATGAGCGGCCAGATCCTGCACCCCAACGGGGGGGTGGTCGTGGGGAGTTAGGGGGTGACGAAAGTGGTTATTTGTCTTGAAATGAAATAACATTGATTCAATCGCTTTAATGGCATTTAAATTTTTGAATAAAATAAATGCGTATACTTCCGACATAATTTAATATATGTGATATATGCTACACTTTATGGTTGCAAATTGACTGGGTAACCTCGCATTTTGGTGCTAAAATTATCTTCTATTCACTAGCAGATATGACCGGAATACAACCCAGTCACGCGCCGGCATTTTCAACAGCGGTTTCGGCTGTTGCCCTCTTTCGCAAGGATATATCATGGCAGTCTCATCGGTTCTCTGCCGCACGCAGGAAGCATTGCAGCTTGAGCGTGCGGCCAACGCTTCCCTCGACAATGTCAGAGTCCTGGCGATGACGGCCGCGACGGCATGGGGCCGGGAAGCGGCTCTCGCGGAACGTGTGGAACAGAATCGCCGGGCGAGTCATGCAAAGGCGGCGAACAGCCAAGCGGGGCAGGATGAGGACCTGGCGCAATTTCGGCATTTCAGTGAAAATCCCGACCGGGGTTTTGTGGCCTGACGAAGGGCTTGGTAGCGGGCGGCCAGCTATTTCCGCGATAATCCGGTGCCTCGATGCGGTAATGTTTGACACTTGGGATGGGGTGGCGCAAGCGCCAGCCACCAGTGCTCCTTCACGACAGCAGAAGCGATGTGGCGGCATTACGGCAGCGAGGTCGCCTTACATGTTTTTCTCCGGATTATTCAAGTTCGCCTCGCAAGACATGGCAATCGACCTCGGCACGGCAAACACGGTCGTGTATCTTCGCGGCCGGGGCATCGTGCTCAATGAGCCGTCTGTCGTCGCTCTGGAAACCATTAATGGCATCAGGCGGGTAAAGGCGGTCGGGAACGACGCCAAGCTGATGATGGGCAAGACGCCGGACAATATAGAAACGATCCGGCCATTGCGCGATGGCGTGATCGCCGACATCGACGTCGCCGAACAGATGATCAAATATTTCATCCAGAAAGCCCATGGCGGGCCAAGCCGCCTGCCGCGCCGCCCGGAAATCGTCATCTGCGTACCCTCACGCTCTACAACGGTTGAGCGCCGCGCGATCCGGGACGCGGCGTCGAACGCGGGCGCGTCGCAGGTTTACCTCATCGAGGAGCCAATGGCTGCGGCCATTGGCGCGGGCATGCCGGTTACCGAACCCTTGGGCGCGATGGTGGTGGATATTGGCGGCGGCACCACGGAAGTCGCGGTTCTGTCCCTGCGCGGCCTTGCCTACAGCAATTCGGTGCGCGTTGGCGGCGACAAGATGGACGAAGCCATATCCTCTTATATCCGGCGTCACCACAATCTGCTGATCGGCGAGACGACGTCGGAGCGGATCAAGCACAGTATCGGAACTGCGGTAGCGCCGGCCGATGGCATCGGACTGACGTTGGCCGTCAAGGGCCGCGACCTCATCAATGGCGTCCCCAAGGAGATCGAAATCTCGCAAATGGAGATTGCCGAGGCGATCAGCGAGCCAGTCGCCAGGATCGTCGACACGGTCCGCGTCGCGCTGGAAAACACGCAGCCCGAGCTTGCCGCCGACATTGTCGATCAGGGTATCGTCCTGACAGGTGGCGGAGCGTTGTTGCATGGCATGGACATGGTTCTGGGCGAAGCCTCTGGCCTGCCGGTTTCCATCGCCGAAAATCCGCTGATGTGCGTCGCACTGGGCGCGGGCGCGGTACTCGAAGACCCATCCTATCGCGGCGTCCTCACATCGGCCTGAACCAGTCAATTCCCTCCCCTGAAGGAGGGAAGGGGCGATAAGGAACGGATGTCCGCTTCCCAACTCGTGAACGCCCCCTCATTCCCTATTCCTAACCCGCCCGCATGCCTCTACATGGGGGGCAAGGAGACGAGCCATGACTGCCCTGCCGGACAATCCGACGCTGGATGAAGTGCGCGCCTTTGTGGCGCCGTTGCTGCCTGCGCAGGCTGCATTTGACGGGTGGAACCGGACGGCGCTGGGCAATGCCGCGGCGCAGGCGGGGCTGGACGCGGGCATGGTGGAACTGGCCTTTCCCGGCGGCGCGATGGACATGATCGATGCGTGGTTCGCCTGGGTTGACGCGGAAATGGCGCGCGCTGTCCCGGCGGATGTGCTTGCAGCGATGAAAATCCGGGACAGGATCACGACCCTTATCGAGACGCGGCTGACCCTGCTCGCGCCGGAGCGGGAGGCGCTGCGCCGGGCGCAGGCGATCATGGCGTTGCCGCTTAACCTTGCGAAGGCGGGGCGGCTTGGCTGGCGCGCGGCGGACCAGATGTGGCGGCTGGCGGGCGATAGCGCGACGGACTTCAATCATTACAGCAAGCGCGCGACCCTGGCTGGTGTCTATGCCGCAACGCTGCTCATTTTCCTGGATGACGATAGCAATGGCCGGGCGGAAACCCGCGCCTTCCTTGGCCGCCGCATCGACGGAATCATGCGCTTCGAGCGCACCAAGCAGCAATGGAAGGCGCGTTCCCAGCGCCGCCCAAGTCTTGCCCGCTTCATCGGCAGGCTGCGCTATCCCGCTATTTGAAGACAAACCGCAAGGGGGACTGGTAATTCGCACTGGTTATTGATAATCAGTCGCAGAATCTTACAACTCCTTCTGCCTGAAAGTCCGCACTTGCGCCTCGATCAGTTACCGCTCCGCCAACCGGCTTCCATCGACAGCATCAACTGGCCCTCCTTGTCCGACGTCGAGGGGCAGCGGCTGCGTGAGTTAGGCATCAGCGAAGGTGTAACCGTCGAAGCGCTGCATCATGGCGGACTGTTCGGGCGGGGACCGATCGCGTGCCGCGTGGGCCGCATGATCGTCGCGATGCGCCGCCTGCACGCCGCAGCGATCAGCGTCCGTCCGCTGGACAAGACGGAAGCGGCGGCATGACCAGCATTCCGCTGGTCGCGCTGGTCGGCAATCCCAATGCCGGCAAGAGCGCACTGTTCAATGCGTTGACGGGCGCGCGGCAAAAGCTGGGCAATTATCCGGGCGTAACGGTGGAGCGGAAATCCGGCCGCCTGACGCTGAGCGATGGCCGCCCAGTCGAACTGGTGGACCTTCCGGGCACCTACAGCCTCAATCCCGCAAGTCCTGACGAACAGGTGACGCGAGACGTGGTGATGGGCCTGCAGGCGGGCGAGCGGAAGCCCGATGCGCTGGTCATCGTGCTGGACGCGGCCAATCTGGACAACCATCTGCGTTTCGCGCTGGAGCTGATCGCGCTCGATCTGCCGGTGGTCGTGGCGCTCAACATGGTCGATCTGGCGCTTCGCGACGGGCTGGAACTGGATCCCGAAGCGCTCTCGCGCGATCTGGGCGTGCCGGTGATCCCGACCGTGGCGGTGCGCAAGCGCGGGCTGGACGATCTGCGCGGGCAGATGGCGGCGGCGATCAGCGACGGCGCAGGGCGTCAGGCCGCGCCCGTCCCGGCCGGCAGTTTTTCCGATGTGCAGGCGCGCGCGCGCCGCATCGCCAGGAATGCCATTCGCTCCGAAACACCCACCCGCCGCCTGACCGGCGCGGTCGATGCCGTGGTGCTGCACCCCCTTGCCGGGCCGGTCATCCTGGCCGTCCTGCTATTCGTGATGTTTCAGGCGGTGTTTTCCTGGTCCGAAGCGCCCGTCGCCTTTATCGAGGGGCTGGCCGCCGCCGCGGCGGACTTCGTGGCGAGCGCGGTTCCCGAAGGCATCCTCCAATCCTTCCTGGTGGATGGGGTCATCAATGGCGTGGGATCGGTGGTCGTCTTCCTGCCGCAGATCCTTATCCTCTTCTTCTTCATCCTGATGCTGGAAGCGACGGGCTATATGGTTCGCGCCGCCTTCCTGATGGATGGCCTGATGGCGCGGGTGGGCCTGTCGGGGCGGGCCTTCATTCCGCTCCTGTCCTCCTTCGCCTGCGCCATTCCCGGCATCATGGCGACGCGCACGATCAGCGATCACAAGGACCGCCTGACCACCATATTGATTGCGCCGCTGATGACCTGTTCGGCGCGGCTGCCGGTCTATGCGGTGATTATCGCCGCCTTCATTCCCAATCGCACGCTGGCGGGCGGGATCGGCCTGCAGGGGCTGGTGCTCTTCATCCTTTATGTCAGCGGCATCGTCGGCGCGCTGCTGACGGCGCTGGTGCTGCGGCGGAGCGTGACGAAGGGCAAAAGCAGCGGTTTCCTGATGGAAATGCCGAAATATCAGTGGCCGCGTCCGCGCGACCTTCTGCTGGGCCTGTGGCAGCGGGCGGCGATCTTCCTGAAGCGTGCCGGCACGATCATCTTCATTTCGACCGTGGTGCTCTGGGCCTTGCTCAGCTTCCCCAAGCCGCCGCAGGGCAGCGATGTGTCGCAGGTCGATTACAGCATCGCCGGGCGCATCGCGGGCGGTCTCAACACGATCATGGAGCCGATCGGCTTCAATCGCGATATTTCGCTGGCGCTCATTCCGGCTATGGCGGCGCGGGAAGTAGCGGTGGCGGCGCTCGCCACTGTCTATTCGATCGAGAGCGACGATGAGGCGCAGACCGAACGTTCGCTGACACAGCGGCTGCAGGGGCGCTGGTCGCTGGCGACGGCGCTGGCCTTCCTCGCCTGGTTCGTTTTCGCGCCCCAATGCATCTCCACCATTGCGGTCACGCGGCGGGAAACCAATGGCTGGCGCTGGCCGTTATTCATGGTCGGCTATCTCTTCGTCCTCGCCTATGTTTTTGCCGGGATTACCTTCTGGACGGCGACTGCGCTGGGGCTATAAGGGCGTTTTCCCTCATGCGGCGCACATTTCGCCGCCCCCAATGAAGAGACGACAGGAGACAGCATGGCAGGCAGCGTCAACAAGGTGATTCTGATCGGGAATCTCGGCGCGGATCCGGAAGTCCGGAGCTTCCAGAATGGCGGCAAGGTCTGCAGCATCCGCATCGCGACCAGCGAAAGCTGGAAGGACCGGACCAGCGGCGAGCGCAAGGAACGGACCGAATGGCACAGCGTGTCGATCTTTTCCGAAGGATTGGTGAACGTCGCCGAACGCTATCTGCGCAAGGGCAGCAAGGTCTATATCGAGGGCCAGCTCCGCACGCGCAAATGGCAGGACCAGCAGGGCCAGGACCGCTACACGACAGAGGTGGTGCTGCAGGGCTTCGACGCCAAGCTGGTGATGCTCGACGGGCGTGAGGGCGGCGGCTCGTCGTCCGGCGGTGGCCGCGGCGAAGGAAGCTGGGGCGCGTCGTCAGGCAGTTATGACGACGGCGGCTTCGGCGGCTCGGGCAGCGGCGGCGGCTCTGGCCGTGGTGGCGCTGGCGCTCGCACGAGCGGGCCGAGCTTCGACAATGATCTGGACGACGAAGTGCCGTTTTGAAATTCGAGCCCTCTCCCCGGCCCTCTCCCCTGAAGGGGAGAGGGGGATTTCTCAAAACGTGAACCGCGTGCTCACCCTTATGTCGCGCCCGGCGAGCGGCGCAAAATCCTTCAGCAAACTCGCATGCCGCCGCGCCTCGACATCAAAGATGTTGTTGGCGGACAGCATGATGCTGGTGCCGTTACCGGCAAAGGGTTTGAAGGACAGCGACGCGTTGACCAGCATATAGTCGTCCGTCGCGGTCTCGTTAAGCGCAACCCGCTTCTGGTCGAATACCTGCTCGACTTCCAGACGGCCCTGCAGCCGTTCGCCCTGCGCTTCAATGCCCGCGAGCATGCGTAGCGGCGGGATGCGCGGGGCGGGGCCGACATCGGTGATACGCGCCCGCACATAATCGGCCAGCGCATCCAGGTTGATCGCATAGCCGCCGATCTGGGCCAGCCTGACCGATCCTTCCGCTTCGAAACCAAAATAGCGCGCCTTGCCCTGGCGGTATTGGAAGACGGGCAGGTCGTCCTCGATCGCTCCTGTGCGCTCGTCATAAATATAGTTGTCGAACCAGCTATGATAGGCGGACGCGCTGAAACTATAGCCTTCGCCCGCGCCATGGAGCGTTGCTTCCAGTCCCCAGCTTTTTTCCAGCTTCAGGCCGGTATCGCCAATTTCGAATGCTTGCGTTCCGGCATGAGGACCGTTGGCGAACAATTCTTCGGCTGACGGTGCACGCTGGCTATGCGAGCCATTGACGCCGAGCCGCCAGCCGTCCGCCAGGGCGTAGCTGGCGCCAAGAGATGCGGACGCGGCGTCGAAGGATCGCCGCAGAGCCGGATTGCCGATGTCTGTGTCTGCGTCGGCGCTGGCAATGCCATGTTCATAACGCGCGCCAGCCTCAGCCCGCCACTTGCCCAGGTCGATCGATTGCAGGGTGAACAGGCCGTATTGCCGGGTGTGGTTTCGCGGCAGGAACTTCTCCTCGCCGACCACATTGAAGTCGCGCATCAACATTTGCCCGCCAAACGCGCCTTCCCAGCCGCCGCGCTTGTGCTGCAGCAGTTCCAGCCGCGCCTCAAGACCCTGATTGTAGAATGTGGTGCCGACCTCGCCGGTATCTTCCAGTTCGCTATGCTGATAGTCCGCGAACCCAGCGCGCAAGCGGATCTGGCTCAGGAAGCCCTCGCCTGCATCGACTTCCGCCCGCAGATCGGCGCGGGTCTGCTTCATGTCCAGGCGAACCTCTTCGGCTTCGACATCTGGATCGAGGGAATAGCGTACCGGAACGCCATAAAGGCTGTCGAAATGACTGACGGAAAAGCCCAGATTGCCGCCGTCGGTGATGAGCGCCAGGCCGGCTGCGGCGTTCCAGGTCTCGCCAGCGCTGTTGGGAATCTTGCCCTTGAGGTCGGCCAGTGCGGCGATGGCCGGATCGGCGCTCGCCGCCGCCTCGGATCGCAGCGATGGTGTCAGGATATAGCTCCCGGTATCGAGGTCGCCGGTCTTGCTATAGCTGCCATCGACATGGAACACGATCTTTTGTGACAGGGGCGCGTCGGCGGCGGCTGAAACCGAGCGCTCATTGGCCGCGCTGCCGTATGTGGCGATGCCTTCGATATGGATGGGTTCATCCGGCACGTGCCTCGGAATGCGGCTATCGACGACATTGACCACACCCCCGATCGCGGCCGATCCGAAGAGCAGCGCGGACGGCCCGCGCAGCACCTCGATCCGGTCGGCGGTCAGCGGGTTGATGACGACCGCGTGATCGACCGATGTGTTGGAAACGTCGAAGCTGCCGATGCCGTCGGTCAGCACCCGCACCCGCTCGCCCTGAAAGCCGCGCAGGACGGGGCGTGAGGCATTGGGGCCGAAGGACGTCGCCGACACGCCCGGCTGGCTAGTCAGCGTGTCGCCGATGGTGGGCTTCAGATTGCGGACCAGCTCGGTTCCGGCCAGCACCGACGTTCCCGACAGAATATCCATCTGGTTGCGCTGAAACACGCCGGTCACGACGATGTCATGCGATGTTTCCGCATGATAGTCATCCTGCGCCAGCGCGGGCGGGACGGTCAGAAGAACGGCAATGCCGGAAAGCAGCGCGGCGCGTAGGTGCATGGTGCGAAACCTCATGTCTGTTATCGAAGTGGGTTGGCCCTTAGACATGATGTTACAACATATCAATACCGCAAATGGCCGTGACAATTCCATTCGGGCGTCATGCGCCACCGTTCAACGCACAGTTCGAACCTGCGGGGGTTCTCAGTCGGGAAAAGGGGCTGGCGGCTCAGCCAATAAGGTCGAACAGAGTGCCCAAGGGGATCCATGCCAGCGGCAGGAAGAGAGCGGCGCCCCAAAGCCTGAGCTGGTCGATGCGGAACAGGGCGGCGAGCCTTGGCGTCGAAAGGTCGCCCTGCGACAGCGCTTCCCAGCGCCGCTCCATGCCGCGCGCCGCCGGTACCACCGCAGCGATCAGCACGGCTATGCCCAGATGATAGAGAATGGTCGATGCACCCGTCGCAACGACGCCGGATATGACGCAAATCTGAAGACCGGTGAACAGGACAAGCGCCCAAGCGAGGTTGTTGCTCATCTTGCGATGCCAGTAACGGCTGGAATGCCCCGCGACGGGGTTACCCGGGAAAATCGATGCCATTTGCGCCCTCATCCTGTTTTGGCGGGAAGTTTCCATGAGTCTTCCACCGGATCAAGCAGAAAATGTCGGGAGGGGAATCGTTGGGGACATTTTATGTCGCCATGCTCGGCGCGCCGATACAATTTGATACACAGGCTTTCGCGAAGCTGACCAACGCATTCCCCGGCTGTTCAGGACGAATCAGCAATAACCGGGCCGTCAGCAACGCCGCTCCTCATCTGCGCGGCTGCTGAACAGGATAAGGAGTCCGATGATGCGTAAAGTCATGTTTGTTGCCCTGATGGCGGCGACGGTCCTGCCCGGTGTCGCGACGGCGCAGACGCGGGAATTGGCCCGCGACCGTCAGGATATTCGTGAGGAACAGCGCGAATTGCGCCACGCCCAACGCTATGGCGACCGCGACGATATTCGCGAGGAGCGCCGCGACCTGCGCGAGGCGAAGCGGGAGTATCGCCAGGATTGGCGCGAATACCGCAAGCACAACCGCAAGCTCTACTCGCGCGGCGAGTGGCGTTCGCCCTATCGCTATCACGCGTTCAGGCCTGGCGCGCACATCGGGCGGGGCTATTATGGCCCGCGCTATGTGATTGCCGATCCGTGGCGCTACCGTCTGCCGCCCGCGCGCGGACATATGCGGTGGGTGCGGCATTATGACGATGTGCTGCTGGTCAATATGCGTACCGGACGGGTGGTGGATGTGATCCGCAACTTCTTCTGGTAAGATTCGGCCTGCCGCCGCCCGGACGAAACGCTTCGTCCGGGCGGCGAAATGCGTGGGGGTGGTACCCGCAATCCTAACCAAAACCTTAATAAAGCGCCCTTTTCAGGGGGCGTTGAACCTCCGATTAACGACTCAACGCATCGGCGAGCCGGTTTAACGCGGGAATGTTACACAAGGCTTGCACGACAAAACCGCACCATGCACACATGATGCACGGGGCCGAGAAGGGTCCGGTTTGGGGAAACCGGGACCGCTCAGCAAAAAATGGGTCGCAAAAAGGGGCATAGCCCCGTGTTAGTCGGGGTATGCATGGTTTTCGACAAGGCGAACAACATTGAAGGCGGACAAATGTTCCGTTCGCTTTCAAAGAATTGCATCTCCGCCGCAGGCTCTGCCCTGAAAATTCTTTTCATCGGCGCCGCTGTTTCAGCCGCCACCCCGGCCATGGCCGATGTCGCCATGGACAGCCATGAGGACGACGCCACGGAACTGGAAAGCGGCCTGGGCGAAGCAGACGCCAATTTCCGCGCCATTTTCGCCTCCTGGAAGAAGATGGACAACGTGGTTCATGCCACCGTCTCCATCCCTTCCTCCAAGCCCGTCGACAACATGATGCTGACCAGCAGCTTCGGCGTCCGTTCCGATCCGTTCAACGGCCGCCGCCGTGCGCACAAGGGCATCGACATCCCCGGCCCGGTCGGCACGCCAATCTACGCCACCGCCGATGGCATTGTCGGCCGCTCGCAATGGGTCAGCGGCTATGGCAATCTGGTCGAAATCACGCATGGCAACGGCATCGAGACCCGCTACGGCCATATGTCGAAGCTGATCGTCGCGCCCAACCAGCGCGTCCGTCGCGGCCAGGTGATCGGCCTGATGGGATCGACCGGCCGTTCCACCGGCAGCCACCTGCACTATGAAGTGCGCATCGACGGTGAGGCGGTCAATCCGATGCCCTTCATCCAGTCGAGCGATTATCTGCTGGCGCTCAGCAGCAAGCCACCGGTCGCCATGGGTGGTCCCGAGAAGGAATGATCGCGGCTCCTGAGGCTGGTTTGTCCGTATAGCGAAATTACCCGTCCGGAACCATTCGCTCGAAGGGGTTTTCCGTGCCCCGGACCGCAGCGTACTTAAGGTACGCGAACACCGGAAGCACGGAAAACCGTGATTTGCAGACCGTCAGCGCTGAATGCCGGGCGGTCCTACCCCTTCGGGTGATTCCGCACCCAATCCAGCACGGGCTCCGGCCGCGTTTCGCCATAGGGGTCGTTGTCCGATCCGACATCGTTGATGCCGGGTTCCTCGAACCAGCCGGTCACCTCGCCATCATCGACGACCATCGCATAGCGCCAGCTGCGATCGCCGAAGCCCAGATGGTTCTTCTTGATCAGCATGCCCATGCGCCGCGTGAAATCGCCCGATCCGTCGGGCAACAGCTTCACCCTATTGATCCCCAGATGCTTGCCCCACTGGTACATCACGAACGCATCGTTGACCGAAACGCAATAAACCTCGTCCACCCCGGCGGCCTTGAACTCGTCGTAAAGGCGCTCGAATGCGGGGCATTGCTCGTTGGAGCAGGTCGGTGTGAACGCGCCGGGAAGCGAGAAAACCACCACGCGCTTGTTCCGGAACAGATCGCCGGTCCGCACATCCTGCCAGCGAAAGGGATTGTCGCCACCGATGCTCTCATCGCGCACGCGGGTCTTCAGTACAACGTCGGGAACCTGACGTCCAAGCATGTCTTAACTCCTTGTCTTCATTACCGGGACGGACGAGCCGCCGCCACAGGGGCCTTCAACAGCAAAAGACGCATGGACGCCAACGGAGTTTCACGGCCAGACTTATCGGGAAAATCGATTAGTGGGGGCAGCAGGGGTGAAACGGGCGAATATTAGGGTTGAGAATGGCGAATA
>Ga0307412_10000744_pt1 | contig 18862 bp, 23 predicted proteins | sample DK1Cmetagenome_3_FD_203823 | JGI IMG/M metagenome (GOLD analysis project Ga0307412, IMG submission 203823) | Maize rhizosphere microbial communities from greenhouse at UC Davis, California, United States - DK15-C-1 | ecosystem: Host-associated > Plants > Roots > Rhizosphere > Soil | place: USA...
ATCAAAGGAATTCCGTTTTCCGAAAGGAGCTTCACGACCTCTTTTTTGTTTTCATCGGGCATACAGCTTCCCAATGGTGCATTGTAATTCGGGATCAGAAGACACAGATTAATCTTTGGAATCACTTTTTTTAAGGCTTCAATTTCAATTCCTGTAGTAGGATGGGTGGGAAGCTCTAAAACTTTCAACCCTAATCCGTTTGCCAGCTGCAAGATACCGGGATAACAAGGGCTTTCAATAGCAATTGTGTCACCTGGTTTTCCCAAAGCCATTAAGCAGAAAGAAAGCGCATTCATTCCGCCGTTTGTGGTAACGAGATCATTTTCATGAAAATTTCCGCCCCATTGCAAAGACCTCGCAGCTATCATTCTTCTTAATTTTACATTTCCCTGCACTTCTTCATATTCTGTTCCGCCTTCCTTTAAAATCCGGGTGGCGTTGATGATTTCTTTTTTAAGTTTCGCCACGGGCAAAAGATCACCGGAGGGAATTCCGATGGAAAAGATAGTCAGGTCCTTTTTACCGATATTTTCGTAAATTTTATTAATCAGCTCATCAGGTTCGTCATTATTTGCAATTAATGAAGGTTTGCTCACTTCCGGAAGCGGGAGCTTTACAGAAAGAATATTGCTCACAAAATATCCGGATTGCGGTTTTGAATCTACCAGAGACTGTGATTCCAACTCGAGAAAGACACGCTTTGCCGTATTCATGCTTATTTGGTGATCCAGACATAATTTCCTTACGGAAGGAAGTTTATCGCCTGCTTTTAAAACACCGTTTCGGATTTGTGATGCAATTCCGTTGGCTATTTCTGTATATAAATATTCTTTGTTCATTTCAACTGTACTCATGCAAATATACAAAACTGAGACTGTGTTTATCTATTTAAGCTTTTTAATTTTGATTTAAATAAATAATTTATAAAATGATAACAGATAATATATCAAAAGACCAGGCAGTAAGCGGCTGGATCAACGGTTTCATAGGTGTTTTGCTTTTCAGTGGTTCAATGCCTGCGACGAAATTGGCTGTGATGGAAATGAGCCCTATTTTTGTAACTATTGCAAGGGCAGGAATTGCCGGTGTTCTTGCGCTTTCCGTGTTATTAATTTATAAAGAAAAACGTCCTGCAAAAGATCAGATTTTTTCTTTGGTTTTGGTTTCAATCGGTTGTGTGATAGGGTTTCCTTTATTGTCTTCTCTGGCTTTGCAATATACCACTTCCGCACATTCCATTGTGTTTCTGGGAATATTACCTTTAATGACTGCTCTATTCGGGGTATTCCGTGGTGGCGAAAGGCCGCATCCGGTATTTTGGTTTTTCTCTGTTGTAGGCAGCTTGTTGGTAATTGGGTATGCTATTTCCCAAGGGATTTCTGCGTCTCCCGTTGGCGATATTTTAATGCTTGCCGCTGTTGTTTTATGTGGGTTAGGATATGCAGAAGGAGCAAAATTGTCAAAGACTTTAGGAGGATGGCAGGTGATTTCCTGGGCTTTGGTTCTGGCTTTACCGTTAATGTTGCCTTTATTGTTTATCTATTTTCCTGTAAATATTAATACCGTAACTTTTCACGGGTGGTTGGGTCTGGCTTATATCTCTCTGTTCAGCATGTTTATTGGTTTTATATTTTGGTATAAAGGTTTGGCGCAGGGCGGAATTGCTACAGTCGGGCAATTACAACTTTTACAGCCGTTTTTCGGGTTGGCATTAGCTGCTTATTTTCTTCATGAGCAGGTAAGTTTTTGGATGGTGGGAGTGACCGTCGGTATCATTTTTTGTGTTGCCGGAACAAAAAAATTTGCGAAAAAGGCTGATTAAGTGTAAAATATGATCGAGATCATAAAATGTTACTATAAAATTCTTTTAAATTTGATAACACACACCACTTAATTAATCATTATGAAATTTGTATTATCACTCACCATCTTAGGCTTCATAGTCCTGAGTTGCCAAAAGAAAACGGAAGTTTCGAATGCTTCCACGTCTGATACCGCCGCAGTTACTGACAATTTGACGACTTCTCAGGTTCCGTCAGATACCGCTTCAGCTGTTGACAGTAGTGCAATGCCTACAACAAGTGCAACAGATACTATTACAACCACAAAATAAATTTACCTTCAATAGATTTATAAGCCCGTTTAATATAATTAAATGCGGGTTTATTTCATTTTCATTCATTCAGCTACAATGGGGTAACTATCTGTATTTGATTCTTCAAATATAGCAATAATTGATTTTACACCATTAATGTGGATTAACGAAAAATTTAAAGATAAACTTTAGTATTTAATTAAAATTTAACATTAATTAACATTATAAAGAAATAAGAAGGTTTAGTTTTTGCATCATTTAGGATATTGCCAATTTTATTTTCTACTTAACGATGCTATACTAACATAAAATCAGTTAACATGGTTATAAAAGAAGAAATTTTGCATTCAGCAGGAGCAAGCATAAAATATTATAAAGCTTCAGAAAATATTTTCAGGGAGGGAGATTCTCCGAATTATTATTATCAGATCGCTACAGGAGAAGCAAAGCTAAACAACTATACGGATGAAGGAAAAGAAATTATTCAAACGCTTTTGGAAGAAGGACAAAGTGTTGGCGAATCATTACTTTTCATGGATAAAACCTATCCGGTAAATGCAGTTGCAATTACAAACTGTAAGATTCTCAGACTTCCTAAAAGTATATTTTTTGATCTGCTGAGACGTTACCCGGATATTTGCCTTGATATGAACAGATTGTTATCTCAAAGACTTTATTTCAAGTTGATAATGGCACAAAATATATGTGCACAAAATCCTACAACCAAGCTTATTGGATTAATGGATTATTTGAAAAGCTTTCAGAAAGAGCAGTCGCCATATTCATTTCTGATACCTTTGACCAGGCAGCAGATGGCAAGCCTTACTGGTCTGTGCGTAGAAACAGCAATAAGGACAATTAAGGTCATGGAGAGAGACCGAATCGTAAAAATAAAGGATCGTAAAATATTATATTAAGGCTTGCTCAATATTTAGATTTTTACGATCTTTTTTATTGGAAAAACAAAAGAACTATGAAAACTATTAGCTGCATGAACATCAGTCCTGAGCTTCTGTACATGTATGGTGCAGAAGACAGGAGCTACAATTCCAAGGATTATATAAACAAGGAGGGAGATTCCGCCCTTTATTATTACCAGATTGTAAAAGGAAAAGTAAAGCAAAACAGCTATAATGAAGAAGGAAAGGAATTTATACATAACATCCTGGGGGAAAACCAGAGCTTCGGAGAGCCAATGCTTTTTGTAGAAGAATATTATATAATGAATTCGGTATGCATTACAAACGTAGATTTGATCAGGCTTTCTAAAAGTAACTTTATGGAGCTGCTGGAAAAAAACCCGAAGGTTTGTCAGGAAATGAATGCATGCTTTTCACAGAGAATCTATTTTAAAGAAATTATGTTGCAAAGTATGTCTTCTCAAAATCCTATTTTAAGATTAAAAGGGCTGTTGAATTATCTTAAAAGTTATTATGCCGAAGATTGTGAACAATGTTTCCATATAGAATTTACCAGACAGCAGATTGCAAATTTGACAGGCTTAAGAGTAGAAACTGTCATCCGGGCTCTAAAAAAAATGGAGAAACAAGGTGAACTTAAGATAGATAATCGAAAAATTTTATATTAATATCAACCAACATGATTTGGGTCATAAAAAAGTGAATTATTGTAATGTAATTTTGGCTTAACAATTTATCCATATTCTGTAACACCTTATTAATAAGGGACATTTAAAAGCTAGAGCTTTTATAACTCATTTAACATTAACCAAATCAATTGCTGTCTAATACTAGTCACGGCCGGCAATACATCACTTAATATTAATTATAAAAAATTCAGTTATGAACACTAGAAATTCAAGAAATCGTAGTTCGAGAGGAAGTTCTTCAAGCAACCTGGAAGAAATTTATCAGTTAGGTTATGACCACGGTTATAGCGATGCATCGCAAGATGAAGATTATGATGATGATTTTTCAGATTATGAAGATTATTTTGATGAAGATTATGAGAACAGCTACGATGATGAAGACGAAGATTATGACGATTATGAAGATGACGACTATGATGAATACGATGATGATGAAGATTATGACGACGAAGAAGATGACAACAGAGGCGGTGGAAGAGGAAGAGGCGGAAACGGCAACCAGCAAAGAGACAGCCAGGGAAGATTCAGTTCCGGAGGCGGCAGAGGTGGTTCACGCGGCCGTTCCAATTCCGGCTCTGGAGGAGGAAGATCATCATCAGGAGATGGAACATCTAGAAGAGGTTTTGCTTCTATGAGTAAGGCAGAGCGTACTAGGATAGCTCGTATGGGCGGGGAAGCATCCCACGGAGGCGGAAGAAGATCTTCCGGTTCAAATTCAGGAAGATCCGGATCAGGAGGCGGAAGAGGCTCCAATTCGGGATCAGGAAACAACGGCGGTTCAGGTCGAGGTTCAAATTCAGGGTCAGGAACATCAAGAAGAGGTTTCGCGTCAATGAGTAAAGCCGAACGTACGAGAATAGCTCGTATGGGAGGTCAGGCATCTCATGGAGGCGGAAGGTCATCCGGTTCCGGCAGATCAGGATTTGGAGGCAGACGTAATAATTCATAATTCTTTTTCCATGATTACCTCTTTATTGATTTGATTATTTAAAGGGGTAATCTTTTTAAAAACCAAACACCACTTCATATTATGGCAACAAAAACATCAGATACTAAAGACAATAGCACCAACAGCACAACGACGAGCACAGGTGCAGCTACAGGTACAGCTACTACAACAACATCAGCAAAAAAAACAACATCAGTAGATAACGCAACAGTGAAGGAAGATGATATGAAAAGTTCTCCTCTTCACAAATTTTTCGTGTCTGCTCTTAAAGATATTTATTATGCGGAAAATGCGATCATCGATGCACTGGAAACAATGCAGAATGCCGCTACTACAGAAGAATTAAAAGAAGCTTTCGAAGACCATCAGCTTCAAACCAGAAAACATGTAAGCCGTTTAGAAAAAGTATTCAAATTAATTGATGAAACACCCGAGAAGAAAGAATGTGAGGCCATCAAAGGAATCATTAAAGAAGGTGAGGAAATCATCAAATCTACAGAAGACGGTTCTATGACGCGTGATGCGGCACTTATTATTGCTGCGCAAAAAGTAGAGCATTATGAGATCGCCAGTTACGGCGGGCTGGCTCAGCTTGCCATCACAATGGGACACGATAAAGCTGCTGATCTTCTGGAAAGAACACTACAGGAAGAAGAAGATACAGATTATGAGCTTACGGAAATTGCAGAAACCTATATTAATTTCGATGCAGAACAGGAAGATTAATCTATAAAAATAAAGCCATGTAGAGCTTTCTATATGGCTTTTTTACCTCAACCACGAATACTCAAATATATGAATTGCAGAAATATAGTAAAAATGCTGAAGTCTGACCACTTCACGAAAATTAAAAATAAAGGAAACTGGTTTGAAGAAGATTCTACAATTTATGCCAAAGAAATCAAAGAAAATGTTTATCTGCTTTTTGTCATTCTAAAAGATTTACAAATCGAAAATATGCGGGCATTAATTGCTCATTTTGATGATATTAAAAGCATAGGAACTCATGAACCTCAACAAATCATGTTTTATCTTTCCATTAAAAATAAAGAGGACCTTCATTATTTTGAAAAATATTTAAAACCGACTGAAAAAGAATTAATAACCTCTTAAAACAAGAGTTTAACTAAGGTTAATTTAAATTTTTTAAATTAAAATCACACACCAAATCACAAAATATTAGAATTATGAAAGACCCAAAAAAAACCAATGAAAAGTTAGACCAATTAGAATCGCACTCTACTTCTAACGATCAAGAAAAACTGACAACCAATCAAGGCCTTAAAATCAATAACAATCAAGACTCTCTGAAGGCAGGAGACAGAGGCCCGACTTTACTGGAAGACTTTATTTTCAGAGAAAAAATCACTCATTTCGATCACGAAAGAATTCCTGAAAGAGTGGTTCACGCCCGTGGTTCAGGAGCGCACGGAGTTTTTAAGCTTACCCAAAGCCTTGCAGAATACACAAAAGCCAAATTTTTAACAGAAGTAGGAAAAGAAACACCTGTTTTTGTAAGATTTTCTACGGTTGCAGGAAATAGAGGAAGTACCGATCTAGCAAGGGATGTAAGAGGTTTTGCCGTAAAATTCTACACGGAAGAAGGTAACTACGACCTTGTAGCCAACAATATACCCGTATTTTTCATCCAGGATGCGATCAAGTTTCCGGATCTTGTACACGCTGTAAAGCCTGAACCTCACAATGAGATTCCTCAGGCGCAGTCTGCACACGATACGTTTTGGGATTTCATTTCCTTAATGCCGGAAAGTATGCACATGATCATGTGGCTGATGAGTGACAGAGCTATCCCGAGAAGTTTCAGCAGAATGGAAGGTTTTGGAGTCCATTCATTTAAATTTATTAATGAAGAGGGAAGAGTACATTTCGTTAAATTTCATTTTAAACCAAAATTGGGTGTTCACTCCGTTGCATGGGATGAAGCGCAGAGAATTTCAGGAGTAGATCCGGATTTCCACAAAAGAGATCTTTGGGAATCCATCGAAAACGGAATGTTTCCTGAATGGGATTTCGGCGTGCAACTTGTCCCGGAAGAAGATGAGGATAGATTTGATTTTGATCTTCTCGATCCCACAAAAATTATTCCTGAAGAGGAAGTTCCCGTTCAGCTTATCGGAACTTTAACTTTAAATAAAAACCCGGAAAACTTTTTCTCGGAAACAGAGCAGATTGCTTTTCACCCCGGCCATATTGTTCCCGGGATTGATTTCTCCAATGATCCGCTTCTGCAGGGAAGACTGTTTTCCTATACAGATACCCAGCTGATAAGATTGGGAGGACCAAATTTCCACGAAATTCCAATTAACAGATCCATAAAAACCGTTCATAATAACCAGCGTGACGGCTACATGAGACAGCAGATCGCCAAAGGAAAAGTAAGCTATGAGCCGAATTCTATTGGTGGAGGATGTCCGTTTCAGTCTATGATGTCCGAAGGTGGCTTTACATCACACCAGGAAACAGTTTCCGGCCCGAAAGTAAGACAAAGAAGCGAAAGTTTTGTAGACCATTACTCTCAGGCAAAATTATTCTACAACAGCCAGTCGGAACCGGAAAAAATGCACCTTCAGAATGCTTTGATTTTTGAATTATCAAAAGTTACAATGCCGGAGATCAGAGAAAGAATGGTAGGACAATTAGCTTTTATCGACAGATCCTTAGCCATGAAAGTGGCAGAAAATCTGGGCGTTCAGGTAATAGAGCTGGAATTCCCTAACCAAAGCCTTCCTGCAGACAGCAACCATGTAGATCTTCAAAGCGAAGAAAGGGAAGCTCATACCAAAATTTCAGAAGCCCTAAGTATGCAAAATACAATCAAACATACTATTAAAGGCAGAAAAATCGGATTTATCATGGCAAATGGTGCAGATGCAGGCGCAATTAATGATTTAAAAACAAAACTTGAAGCAGAAAATGCGGTTGTTGAAATCATTGGGCCAAGCTTAGCACCTGTTAGAACCAACGATGGCTCATCATTAATTCCTAAACATTCTCTGACAAGTACGGCAAGTGTTTGTTTTGATGCCCTATTTATTGCAGCAGGTGAAGATTCTACAAAAGAACTTCTGACCCCGATGAATAAACATCTTGTGTTACATTTCATTAATGAAGCTTACAAACATTGTAAGGCAATTTATTTCGGGGAAGGAACCGAACCGCTTTATACAAACAGTAATGTTGGTTTAAAACAACATGAAGATCCTGCCATTGTTACTTGGGACGATGCTACGGGGGCAGAAAAATTCATTAAAGCCATCGCAGAACACAGAGTCTGGCATCTGGAATTAGAAAGAAATGCCCAGAATTAAAATTCAAAATCACACCTCACACCATATCACACTTAAAATATAAAAATATGAAAGCAGCAGTTATTCACGGTCCGGGAATCATTACCTGTGATACAGTTGATGATCCAATTATAAAAGGTTCTAATGACATTATTTTAAAAGTAACATCTACAGCCATTTGTGGAAGCGACTTACACATGTATTCAGGAGGGATTCCTCAATTGCGCCCAATGGTTATGGGGCATGAGTTCATGGGAATCGTGGAGGAAGTGGGACAGCATATCACTAATTTAAAAGTTGGTGACAGGGTAGTCGTTCCTTTCCCTATTTCCTGCGGTACCTGCTATTTCTGCCAGCACGACCTTCCGACAGCCTGCGAGCACAGCAATCCGGAACATTACGGCCCGGAAGGTGGAATTCTTACGGATAAAGGAGGTGCCCTTTTCGGCTACAGTGATCTTTACGGAGGTTACGACGGCGGACAGGCGCAATATGTGAGAGTTCCTTATGCTCATTTCGGGCCAAGAAAAGTCCCGGACAACCTTACTGATGAGCAGGTTCTCTTCCTTACTGATATTTTCCCTACCGGCTACACAGGAGTATTGTGGGGAGAGCTGAAAGGCGGCGAAACTGTTGCTATTTTCGGTGCAGGCCCTGTTGGTTCTATGTCTGCAAAGAGCGCGATTTTATATAACGCAAAAAAAGTGATTGTTGTTGATACACAGCAATACAGATTAGACCAAATTAAAAAATTAACAGGCTGTGATACCATTTTATGGGAAGACGGCAAAGACGTTATTGAGCAAATCAGAGATATGACCGATGGAAGAGGAGCAGATCTTTGTATTGATGCAGTTGGTTTTGAGCCAGACAGGAATTTGATAGACCGTGCAAAAGCAGTTTTAAATCTCGAAAAAGGCTCTATTAAAGTTCTCGAAGCCTGTATGAGCGCAGTAAGACGTGGCGGAATTGTTTCCGTTTTAGGAGTTTATCCGGTGAATTACGATAACTTCAAGCTTGGACAGATTTTCGATAAAGGAATTACCATAAAAGCCGGACAGTGCAACGTTCATCCTATTATAGATGAGCTGTTGGATCATGTACAAAGCGGCAGGGTTACTTTAGATGATATTATTACACATCGTCTTTCTTTGGAAGATGTTTCTAAAGGTTACGAAATATTCGATAAAAAAGAAGACGGATGCGTAAAAGTTGTTCTTGATCCCTGGAAAGCCTCCAGCCTTTAGAAAATAACACACACAACACACTTAAAATATTAAAATTATGGAATTTCAAAGAAACTTATTAGAATATATTAGTCAGTCTCTACTGACTACCGATGAAACGATTTCCGTAGTTGAAAGCGTTACATCAGGCTGTTTACAGCTAGCCTTCTCACAAATGCCGAATGCATCCTTGTTTTATAAAGGAGGTATGACGGCCTACACATTATCCGAAAAAGTAAGATTATTAAATGTAGATAAACAGGAAGCCGAAGAATGCGACTGCGTTTCAGAAAATATCGTGGAAACAATGGCCCTGAATGTTGCCAAACTTTTTGAGTCCGACTGGTCTATTGCCACAACCGGCTATTGTACGCCAATTCGCAACTCTTCCTATAAAATTTTTGCGTATTTCTCTTTTGCTTATAAAGGTGAAATCATTTTAACCAAAAAACTTGAGCTACATCCAAAAACTCAAGCCCTAAATGCACAATTGTATTACACGGAATTTATTTTGGGATGCTTTAAAAGTGAAATCAACCAATTATTAATCTTAAAATAAACAGTCATGGAACGTAAAAATCAATATGCGCTAATCACCGGAGCTACAAGCGGAATAGGATATGAGCTGGCAAAGCAGTTTGCAAAAAACGGATACGATATCGTTATGGTTGCCCGAAATCATGATGAATTAAAAATAAAAGCCGATGAATTCAAAGCTTATGGAGTAAATGTAATTCCTATTGCAAAAAATCTCTTTATGCAGGATGACGCATACTCGCTTTATTCAGAATTACAATTAAACGGAATCAGCCCTGAAATATTAGTAAATGACGCAGGACAAGGCGTTTACGGAAAATTTCAGGATACAGATCTTCACCGGGAAATTGATATCATCAATCTGAATATTGTTTCTCTCATTATATTGACCAAGCTGTTTTTGAAAGACCGTTTATCAAAAGGATCAGGAAAAATATTAAATCTTGCTTCCATTGCAAGTAAAGCTCCCGGACCTTGGCAATCAGTATATCATGGTACAAAAGCCTTCGTTCTGTCATGGTCTGAAGCCATCCGTGAAGAGTTGAAAGATACCGGAATTACAGTTACCGCACTTTTGCCGGGTCCTACCGATACAGACTTTTTCAATAAAGCCGATATGAATGAAAGCAAAATTGTAGAAGACAAAGATAATCTCGCTTCTCCTGAAGAAGTTGCGATTGATGGATACAACGCTTTAATGAACGGCGATGATAAAGTGATTTCAGGATTGAAGAATAAATTAAACGTTGCAATGTCCAACCTTTCAACAGACAGCATGGCGGCACACAATATGGCAGAAATGCAAAAACCTGTAAACGAAAAATAATTGTAATATGGGGGAATTAAAGCTGGAAAACAAATCCGTACTTATCACCGGGGCAGACAGTGGAATCGGCAGGGCAGTAGCACTACTTTTTGCAAGTCATGGAGCTGACATTGCTATTATTTATCACTCAAACCATGAAGATGCAGAAAATACGAAAGCTGATATTGAAAATTTAGGGCGAAGATCCATTATTTTTCAAGGTGATATTAATGACTATGAATTTTGCGAAGAAACTACAAAAAAAGTTGTTTCAGAGTTTGGCGGAATTGATATTCTAGTCAACAACGCTGGAGTGCAGTTTCCTGCCGACAGTATTGAAAATCTTAAAGAAGAAAATATCAGGAAAACCTTCGATTCTAATATTGTAGGAATGATTCTTCTTACAAAAGTTGTATTTCCTTACCTTAAGGAAGGCAGCTCCGTTATCAATACGACATCTGCTGTCGCTTATCAGGGACATCCGGAACTACTGGATTATTCCGCTACGAAAGGCGCTATCGTTTCTTTTACAAGATCTCTGGCTCTGCAGGCAAAACCAAAAGGAATCCGCATCAATGCCGTTGCACCCGGCCCCGTAGCAACTCCTCTTACCAAAAAAACCTTCGGGGAGAAAGAAGAAGACGAAAGCAAACCACCTTTACAAAGAAATGCTTCACCGGAGGAGGTGGCAACAAGTTTCTTGTTTTTAGCAAGTACTGATGCCGCCCAGATCACCGGACAGGTTCTTCATCCAAACGGAGGCTTAATTATAAATGGATAACAATTTAAAAAAATTAATAATAAAATTTCAACTTGAATTAAACTGAAAAAGATTATGAAAACAACCGCAACACTTCTTTTGGGCCTATTTTGTCTATTGACTTTTACCTCATGCAAATGTGATTTGGATGAAGATGAAGCAAAAAATAAATATGACAACCCTTCAGAAGATGAAAAACTTAATAAGAATTCTAATTATGCTGAACATGATACTATTAAATTTAAAAATAAATGATGTTTAGCGTATCAAATTAACTTAAAAAAATAACAGCTATGTACAGAGATGGGGCAAGAAAAAGTATATGGCAGGAAGAAATTAAGAGATTTTCTTTACAAGCCGATTTTAATCAGCCATACGACGTTGCAATCGTAGGTGGAGGAATCACGGGCGTTTCAACTGCCTTGAAGCTACAGCAATCCGGAAAAAAATGTATAATTCTGGAAGCCGCAAACATCGGTTTCGGGACAACCGGCGGAACAACTGCACATTTGAACGACTTTTTTGATACTACTTTTACCGAAGCAATCAATGATTTCGGGATGGAAAATGCAAAATTATTTGCAAAAGTAGGTCAGGAAGCGATCAGTATTATTCAAAATAATATTCAACAGCACAATATCGATTGTAATTTCGAAAGAAAATCAGCATATCTTTTTGCTTTGGACGAAAAGCAGGAAAAGCAGCTTGAAGATATTGTGGGAGGTGCATCTAAAGTGGGTCATACCATGACATACACAAGCCAGATTCCTTTTCCTATTCCTTTTAATAAGGCCGTTATTATTCCGGATCAGGCGCAATTTCATCCCATAAAATACATCAAAGCTTTATGTGAAGCTTTCCTGAGCCTGGGAGGAATCATCCAGGAAGACTGCTTTTGTGAAAGCCATGATGAACAGGAAGATTTTGTTATTTTAAAAACTTCAAAAGGAGAAATTAAAGCCAAAAATATTGTGTATGCAACACATATTCCTCCCGGAGTAAACGTTCTCCATTTTACCAATTCTCCTTACAGAAGTTATGCCATCGCTTTTAGCTTAAAAGATGAAAATTATCCTAAAGAATTGGGCTATGACCTTATGGATCCTTATCATTATTACAGAACACAGGAAATTAATGGTGAAACTCTTTTAATTGCTGGTGGTGAAGATCATAAAACCGGACATGAAGACAATACCGGCGAATGTTTTTCTCGATTAGAGAATTATGTACGAAAATATTTTAATGTTGAAACGGCATATTATAGTTGGTCGAGCCAATATTACGAACCGGTAGACGGATTCCCATACATCGGAAAATTACCGGGAAGCAACGGAAAAATATACACAGCAACAGGCTTCAGAGGAAATGGAATGATTTTCGGAACAATCTCTTCGCAGATTCTCACAGATTTAATTGTGAATGGAAACAGCAAATATGAACAGCTATTCAGTCCGTCAAGAGTAAAACCAGCGGCCGGATTTACAGATTTCGTAAAAGAAAATGCTACCGTAGCTTTTGATTTTATTAAAGACAAGCTTTTCAGGGAAAAAATAACTTCTTTTGCTGATATCAAAGAAGGTGAGGGCAAAGTTGTAAAATATGAAGGTGAATCTTTTGCTTTGTATAAAGAAGTTACCGGGAAAGTACACCTTATAAAGAGTACCTGTCCGCACGCTTTCTGTGAAGTGCGGTGGAATGATGCGGAACTGAGCTGGGATTGTCCTTGCCATGGCTCGAGATTCAATGTCAATGGAAAAGTGCTTACGGGCCCTACAGTAAAAGATCTCCAGAGGATAGACCCGGAGTCAGAATCTAGCTAAAACATTGCATTATGTCTAAAAAAAGTTTTTTATATCGGAACAGTTTAAGCATCGTCTTAATAATTTTAATGATTTCCTGTCTTTTAGGTCAATTTTTTACAGGCTGGAAAACAGAAAATAAAGAATTGCTCGAAAACGGTGCTCCGGCACTTACTTTAGGACAATATATTTACAGCGGACACTTTATTCAGGCTACTTTCGAGAATTGGGAAAGTGAGTTTTTACAAATGATGCTGTATGTTTTGCTCACCATTTCTTTAAGGCAAAAAGGTTCCAGCGAATCCAAATCTCTGGAAGAAAAAGAAGATGTCGACAAAGAACCGGAGCCGCACGCCAATGCTCCGTGGCCTGTAAAAAAGGGCGGAATTTGGCTGAAAATTTATAAACATTCTTTATCGTTGGCCTTTGCTATTTTATTTTTGCTCAGCTTTCTCTTACATTTTTACGGAAGTTTAAAGGATTTTAATGAAGAGAAAATTTCAAAAAATGAGCCCACTGTGACGGCGCTACAATATATTTCTGAATCCAGGTTCTGGTTTGAATCTTTTCAGAATTGGCAGAGCGAGTTTTTAGCCGTCGCTTCACTTGTCATTCTTTCCATTTGGTTCCGGGAAAAAGGTTCGCCGGAATCCAAGCCTGTGGACATGGCTCATGATGAAACACCATAGAAATTTTAATTTTTTTGTATCAGATCATATTATTATTTATGGTTAATTTTCAGTATATTTAGCAAGAAAGTGCCTGTTTTAGGGGCTTTCAGAAGTGAAAACATTTAATGAAAATAAACAAAATGGAGAAAGTTATTTTATATGTGGATTTTCCACATCAAGGACCTTTTGGAAAAGAAATGGCAGAAAATTTAAAAGATTTAGCCGCAAGTATTAATGAAGAACCGGGCTTTGTCTGGAAAATGTGGACAGAAAGTGAAAAAGATAAGGAAGTAGGAGGAATTTACCTTTTTGACAGCAAAAAATCTGCAGATCAATATCTGAAAAAACATAAGGTAAGATTGGAAGAATGGGGTTATAAAGATGTAACATATAAGATTTTTGACATCAATGAAACTCTTTCTAAAATCAACCATTTGGCGATTTGATAAATTAAGTATAACAAAAAAAGCAGCGAAAAATTTTCACTGCTTTTTTTATTTTCTATTGCTAATTATTACAATTAAATTCTTGCGTTACCCTCAACACCATCGGAATTATCCGTGGTATTTCCTGTAACAGCATTGGCGACAAAGTTGAAAAGGCTTACCAGTTTTCCTGCTTTCGTATCCCAGTAATATGATTCTTTCGGTTCCACACGAATGATCGATACCGCTGGATCATCTTTTCCCTCTTCAAACCAGGCTTTTGCCATTGGCGACCATTTGTCTTCAATGGTTGATTTGTCTTTGTAAATTGATGCCGTTCCGAATATTGAAAGATATTGATAATCACCATTATTCATGAAAAATAATTGGACTCTTTTATCATCTTTTATTTCAAAATTTTTATTGCTCGTATCGCTGCTGATAAACCAAAGATTTCCTTCATCATCGGTTTCCTGTAAAGTCATAGGACGTGAATTGATCGGAAGGGTTTCTAATTCTGTACAAAACATACATATTTTTGCACTTTCCGACAGTTCTTTAATCTTCTTAATTGCTTCCAGGTTCGTAAGATTTTCTGTAGACATAATATTATATTTTTAAGTGATTGGTATAATTAAAAGATAATTTTTAACTACTATTTACTCTTCAAAAATCTGACCACAATTAAAATTAGAATGAATATTTTTAATCAATAAGCAACTTATTACAATTATTTTTTTTCTGAAATTTTAAGATTAAAACTTTTCTGCAAATCGCTCCAGGCACCTCCATTATACACATTCTTAAAACCTTTTTCTTTTAAAATATTTTCGACTTTTACGCTTCTTAACCCATGAGAACAAACCGTTATATATGTTTTATCAGGATTAAGTTCTACAAACCTTTCCCGGATTGTTCCCAGAGAAATGTTTTGTGATCCGGCGATATGTCCGGTTTCATATTCTTTTTCTGTTCTTACATCGAGAATGACGGCTCCGTTTCTGATTAAATTATCCAGTCCATTATCCAAAGTTTGATATTTATAAATTCTGTAGACAATATAAACTGTAAGAACGATTCCGCAGAAAATCATTAGATTTTTCATATTTTACTTAAAATTTTTCTGTCAATATAAAATGTTCCAAACGGAATAATACACGCTAAAAGTACTTTCCAGGTTATTTCTTTAAACTTCCAGTTTTGCTCGACACCAACACTTAAAGTATTAAATAAAAAAAGCAGAAATAAAGAACCATGAATGGGACCCATCAACTTTACAAAAGCAGGATTATCAAATCCGTATTTCATGGGAACCGCGATGAATACTAAGATTAATAAGGAAATTCCTTCAAGAATGGCAACGATTCTTAACCGTCCGATTTTAGTTTTAAATAAATTAATCATAATTATCTGAAATAAGGTCTGTTAGCAAGAGGAGAGAACGGCCACGGAATGGCAATAAAAATGATAATTAGAGCAATCATAAACCAAATAAGCATGGTTTTAAACTTCTCTTTATCAGTTGGTTTCCGTTTCGAAATTGCCGAACCAATAGTTATTAAAATAATAGAAAAAAGCATCAGAAAAATATGGATTAATCCGAAAAATAAAAGATCAAAAGATTCTTTTGCTTCTCTGAAATTGTTCCAAAAGTATTTGATAATCGGGCTTTGAGAGTACACACTAATCCCTAAAACCAATTGAATATGAGCAATAGTTGCCGTCCAATGCCGCACAGAATTATCTGTTTTTGAGAATTCTTTATCTGAAAAATATCCTTTGTAAGCCCTGAAAATCGAATAAAGTAAACTCAATAAAACCAACCATCGAAAAATAGAGTGCAAAAAAGTAAGTGTCTGATACATTTATCAACCTTTTAGTAATAGGGCAAAGGTAAAACAAAACATACTAATTAGTATGTTTTTAAACAAAAAAATTATTTTAAGTTATCAAAATATGATTTAAGTCCCTTTAAATAAACAACATATACCGATTTAGAATTTTCCAGTTTCCCTAGATTTCTTACGCCCCAATAACCCGCCATTACAAAAACGGCAACTTCTTTTCCATTTACATTCTGCTTAATCTTGACATTGTTTTTCGCTTTTTCAACAGCATCAATTATTGCTTTCTCCCACTGCAGGGAAAGCTCATTCAAAACTCTGGTAAAATCAATATTCCACGGTGCCATTTCCTGGGTAAAATTAGAAGCAGGGCAACCGTATTCTACTTTTAAAACTTCATTTTCCATCAAGAGATTATACATCAGATTATAAATTATATCTAATGGATTTTCATCACTTTGCATAGGTTCAATGAAAGTGTTTTTGAAGTTAGGCTTCATAAGTTCATTAATGATAGCCAATCCCATTTCATCTTTTGTTTTGAAATGATAATAGAAAGCACCTTTTGTCACTTGGGTTGTCGCAATAATGTCATCTACACTGGTCGTTTGATAACCATTGGTATAGATAAGTTCGAACGCTTTTTGAAGAATTGTAAGTCGTGTTGCCTCCGATTTTTTCATGAAATAAGTTCACTTTGTTGCAAAGGAACAATTTTTTTCTATCGAAAGCAATTCTATATTTTTCAAGTTAATTTTAATGAAAATATTGGTTTAATAGAAAATTTTTCTGTTCTCAATTTTAAGAATTTTTTCTTTCTCCATATTTTTTATGGTCCGGATCACGGTTTCTACACACAAACCGGTAAGGGAAGCCAATTGCTGCCTGGTCAGAGGAACCTGAAAAGAGTAGGGATTCTTGTCCTCATGGTAGCTTTTAAGATAATCCATAAGCATTTTCAGCTTTCCGATCGGGCTTTGAAAAGATAGATTGTAGAGCATAATATATTTATAATACATTCTTTCGGCAAGACAGTGATAGATATTAATGGATGTTTCAGGATTATCTTTAATCAGAGAGAGAAAATTGGCTTTAGGTAGTCTGATAATCTCGCTATTTTCGATTGCGACAGCATTCATAGGATAAGGTCTGTCAATAAAAATAATGGATTCTCCGAAGCTGTGCCCGTCTGAAAAGATATTCTGAATGAATTCTTTTCCTTCTTCATTGTAGTTATTCAGTTTTATTTTTCCTTTTGCAACCTGAAAATAATACAATGGAAATTCTCCTTCACGAAAAATTGTTTCATGTGCCTTATACATTTTTATTTCTGCTCCGAAAGAGAATAATAGGTCTTCAATTATCATATTTTGTGGCTCTTAATAAGAATTAAAGAAATGACAAATTTCATCAATATCATTAGAGAAGCGTACCACATGTATACCACGAAAAATCAGTTTGGGAACAGTCCGGAATAAGAATATGCAGTTTTTTCAAATTTCAATTAGTGTTGATTCAGATCATAAAAAATAGAGTAAATATTATCTAATTTTGACCTATAATAATTAAAATACGATTAGGCTTTTCAAAAAATACAACATAATCTGATGGATAAATGAGAAAGCTCGCGTGGTATGTATGTGGTATTTCAATTAGGTAAAGTTTTAATCATTTTTTCTTTCTTTGCCTTTATTTCTCTTTTGAGAAAATTTAATCCTAAACTAAATACAACCATTCATAGCACATTAATTTTGTTTTTTAAGATATGTAAAATTTTAGATAATAATAATTAAACTTCAACGGCTCAAATTATTTGACAAATAAAAAGTTGAAGCAGAGTAAGTATAGATGTTTAAATTCTGAAGCCGAAGCGACAGAACTTAGTAAGATGAGAAAATATTATGAAAAACAATAAACCTGAATTCAATTTAGAAGATTTAAACCAGAAAATTTTTGTACAAGACGAAATTTTAGCTTTAGCCAAGGAAAATTCTCCTCGTCTTTTAAGTAAATTCAGACTAGTCGATCCGGAATTCTTCGGTAAATTATCTGCAATTCAGCCCAATCTTAAAAATTCGGAACTGATTTTTTGTATTTATTTAAAACTAAATCTTACCACCAAAGAAATTGCAACTTACACTTTTGTAACACCTAAAGCGATCCAAAACCGGAAAAACAGGTTAAGGAAAAAGCTTAATATTGCATCTGAAATGGATATTTATAAATGGTTTAATGAACTTTAAACCATTTTTTATTGTTATTTAAAATTCTAATACCGCCTTGTCAAGATCGTGGTATAATAAGACTTTCCAGTGATTTTCATTGGCTTCATTTTGCCATTTTATCCTGAGTTCCATAGCTTTTTTGCCATCAAAATCAGTTTTGTAAGCCAGATGATATCTTAAATAAGATTCCTGCGGAAGATCATCGGCCCCATAAAAAACAGTTTCATGCTTATCCCTGATCCAGAAAACCTGCATAAAAGGCGTGTGGCCGCCAACAACCTGGAATGATATTTCATTGGTAATCTGCCCTTTATCTTCGTCCATCCACACAATATTATCAAGTTCAATCAATTTTTCTAGAGTATCAAAATCAAAAGAATAACTCCCTCTGTTTTCCATTGCAAAATCCAATTCGCGTTTCTGGATATATATTTCGGCGTTAGGATAAGTGGCTTCAAAACCTTTCTCCGTCCGCGTTATTGTAGTTTCAATATGATCTTTATGAAGATGTGAAAGCAATACTTTCGTTACTTGATTTGGATGAATATTTTCCTTTTCAAGAATTTCGGAAATTACCGTTTTCCCATTGCTGTTTTTCCACCCGATTCC
>Ga0307412_10000746_pt1 | contig 18853 bp, 24 predicted proteins | sample DK1Cmetagenome_3_FD_203823 | JGI IMG/M metagenome (GOLD analysis project Ga0307412, IMG submission 203823) | Maize rhizosphere microbial communities from greenhouse at UC Davis, California, United States - DK15-C-1 | ecosystem: Host-associated > Plants > Roots > Rhizosphere > Soil | place: USA...
TTGCCGCCGCCCGCCGGCAGGCACAGCAGGCACCCCGCCTTGACGGTGACCACAGCGTCGAACTCTTCGCCGATACGACTGATCAGGTTGGCGTCAGATTCGTTGGCCTGGTCCAGCTGCAGGATGGGCAACCCGGCCAAGGCGTCGGCGATGGTAGCGGTAAGGCCGTTGCCCAAGGCGATATCGCCCAGCACGGCGCCGAGCGTGGTGTTGCTCCAGCTGCGCTCGCGCTTGGTTTTGAAACCTTTACGCAGGTCCGCCGAACGGGCGCGAATGCTCAGTATGTCCGGCGCGCCGCTGTGTTCGATTTCATCGACCGTGTAGCTGCCTTTGTCCACCAGGCCGGTATCGCTCCAGCCCAGCCACAGGCGGATCACTGCGCCTTTCGGTGGGATAGTCAGCAGCCCATCATGATCGCTGAGGATGATGCTGAGTTGGTCGGCCTCGATGCCGCGGTTGTCGGTCAGGTCCAGGTTCATCAGGCGCGGGCTGATCAACTGAGCGATGTCCTTGCCATCGACAGTGATGCGATACGCCGGCACGGGGTAAGCGGCATCGCGGCGGTAGCCATCGACCAGGCCTTCGATGTAGCCGGTAACCTTGGACAGCGCCGCGTCGATCACAGTAGCGCTCTCATGATGCTGACGCCCACACGGGTGGCTGCGCCGAGCAGGTCGACGCGGTCATCATCGATGCGCTTGAGGCTGAGCGTGAACTCGATGCGTCGTGGCGTGCCGTCCCGGAAGAACAGAGTTTTGGTTTCGTTCAGGTTCTCGATAATCCACAGGCCATAGATCCGGCCGCTGCCTTCAACCATCGGCCAGGCCTTACCGGTGTTTGCCATCAGACGCAGGGCGTCGAGGCTCAGGGCGCTGCCGGCCAGCTCCGGCAGGATGAGGCCGGGTAGGGTGATGGTGTCGTCACCGCGCCCGACAAACTGCCGAGCCGGCGCAGCACCGACGCGAGGGTTGCTGGCGTGGCGCCATTCGGTTTGACGTTGCAGCGCCTGATAGGCCGCGGTGGAAAGGCTGAAGACGAACATGCCCAGGGCAAGCATCATGGTCGGTTACTCCAGGTCCGCAAGGCGGCTGCGGCGTCGAGCGGCTTGCTCTTGTTGATGCCGTGTCAGCTCGGCACGCACCGTCCGGGCGACCGCATTGGCGTCCATGCCGGGCGCTGCGTGGACGTGAATGGCGTAGGTGTCGTGACTGTCGATGTGCTGGGCGGGTCGAGGACTGATCGGGCCACGATGATCAATCGTCAATGAATCAACGGACGCCAACCGTCCACCGGCCTCGATGAGCCGTTGGCTTAAGACCGTCATGGCGCGCACGGGGTCGTCGGCGCGCCGTGTTAGGCCCTGGATGAGACCGTCCATGGTGAAGCCGCCCAGCTCGGCGAATACTCGCGAGGGGCTGTGGATGCCGAGGGTTTCCTTGAAGGCATCAATCGTTCGGGTGCCAAGCCGATCGACCACTTCCTTGAGCTTGCCCAAACCGGCGGTCAACCCGTTAACCAGGCCATCGATCATCAGCCCGCCGAAAGCGGTAAAGCGATTCGGTAGATCGACGCCCAGGTACTTCATCACTGCGGCGAAAGCTTGGTAGATCAGCCCGACCGGACTGAAGTCTGCGAGCACTTTCAAGATGCCGCCCAGCCCGTCATCAAAATCGCTTTGGATCTCGTCCCAAGCACCAAGCAAATAAGCCGTCACGGCGTCCCAGTGCTGGTACAGCATGTACGCCGCACCGGCGATGGCGGTGATGGTCAAGCCAATGGGGTTGACCATCAAAGCACGACCGACCACCCATAATCCTTTGGCGAGAAAGGGCAGTACGGTTCGGCCCAGTGTCGTCAGCAGACCAATCAATCCCGGTAAGCGAAAGCCCAGCAGAACCAAGAAGTAACGTAGCGCAGCGAAAGGCAGTAGCACGCTCGCCAGGGCCAGCATCAAACCGCCGACGCCGACAGCCAACGCCGCGATAATGGCGATGGCTTTAACCAGCCCGGCCGCGAGCTTTGGATTCTCTCGCGTCCAGCTTTTGATACTTCGAACGAGCTCAGTCACGGACTGAACCAACTCCCTCAATGGGCCGTTCTGTTGGTCCTGCAGCTCAATGCCCAGGTCTTGCCAGGCACTGCTGAGAGTAATCAGGTCACCCTTGAGATTGTCCGCCATGACCTTGGCCGTACGAGCGGCTTCGCCCCGGCTTTGGCGCAGGCTGGCAATGAGTGTTTGTAGCTGCCCGGTGCCGGCCTGTTCGACCAGTTGGGCCATGCCTTTTACCGCTTCTTCACCGGCAATGGCTTTGAACAGGCCGCCTTTCTCGGCAGTGCCCAAGGCGCGGGTTTTATCGTGGATCTCCTTCAGCAGATCGGGCAGGGGGCGCAGATTTCCAGCGGTGTCGGCTGTGGTGATGTTCAGCTGGTTCAAGGCTTTCTCCGCACCTTTGGGCGGTGCGGCCAAGCGGTTCATGATCGAGCTGAGCGCCGTGCCGCCCATGCTGCCTTGCAAACCTGCATCGCCGAGTTTGCCGGCCATCGCCGCGGCCACTTCCAGTTCCACGCCGTAGGTCTTCGCCATGGGCGCGGCGTATTTCATGGTGTCGCCCAGCATTTGCAAAGTTGTATTGGAGCGGGTGAATGTGCCCACCAATACGTCGCCCAAACGATCCATTTCATCGGCGGTTAGCCCCAGCCCGGAAAGAATGTTCGACGCAATGTCAGCGGTTTGTGCCAGCTCAGTGCCGCCGGCCGCCGCGAGATAGAGCATGCCCGGCATCGCGGTCTGGATGGCGTGGGGTTCAAAACCTGCCATGCCAAGATAGCCCTGTGCATCGGCGGCCTGGCCCGCCGTGAATTGGGTTGCGCCGCCCAGCTGACGCGCCTGGGCGCGTAAGGCTTTGAGCGCGTCGGCCTGTTCCTCGAGTCGAGTGATGGCCTGCACTTGGCTCATGCTGGCGTCGAAGTCGATGCCCGGCGACAGCAATCGCGCCCCGGCATACAACACCGAACCACCGCCCGCCGTTGCAACAGCCCCCTTGGCGGCCAGCTCGCCAGCGGTGCGTCGAGAGCTGTCCATCGAGCTCCGCGCAGCGTTGAAGCGTCGGCGTTGTTCCGTCAACGCGGCGAGTTGTTTTTGTTGGGCGTTGAGGCTGGCAGTGGCGGCGCTGGTCTGTTGCCGCAGATGGCGTTCATCGCGGGCCAGGTGTTGGGTGCTGATGCCGGCGGCAGACATTCGCGTGCGCAATGTCTGGAGCTGTTCGTTTTGTTTTTGATGCTGTTGCTTGAGCGCCTGAGCGGCCCGTACTGCCTTCTGAAAATGCTGGGTCATGGCACGGGTCGGCGCCCCGGTGGCCGCGAACTGTTGGCTAAGTGTTTTGACCTTTTCCCGCGCTGCGTTGAGCGCCTGTTCGGTGCGCAGCGCGGCCGAGCGTTGAGCACGCCAGGCGCTGACATCGTGCTGCTGCGCGTTGAGGGCCTTGAGGCGGTCGCGGGTTTCTTTCAGGGCACGAGCGGTGGCGGTGCTGCTTTTGTCGATGGCCTTCAGCGGGCCGCTGGCTTTGTCGATTGCGTTGAGCAGCACGCGCAGTTTTAAGTCATTCGCCATCGGTGGAACTCCGCACACGGGCGCGCTCGCGCCATTCCATCAGCTCTTGCAGACCCAGCCTGTCCATGTCAGCCGGCGCCCAGTGAAAAACCACGGCCAGGTCGGCCATGGCATCTTCTACGCAACGAGGCAGGCATCGGGCTTCGCCGCTTTCTGCAATAAAAAACTGGCGATCTTGGCGCCGCAGGTGAACAAGTCTGCCGGGTCCAGGTTGGCGGCTTCCGGTGCGGTGATACTGGGTTGGCTGATGCGTGGCAGGACCTTGAACAAGGTGGCGACGTCCATGTTTAGCAGGTCCACCAGGTGCACGCCGCGCAGTTCACCGGACTGCGGTTTGCGCAGGGTGATGCTGTCGATGACGGTTTTGCCGCGGATGATTGGGGTATCCAGGTGCACGGTGTTGTCGTCCTGGGGCGGCAGGGCTTCAGAGGTGTCTTGAGTGATCATAGTGGGCTCCGGAGGATGGAATGGGTCAGATGCCGATGGCTTTGCGCTGCTTGTCCAGCAGGTCCACGCCATTGACGGTCTCGATGAAATTGAGCAGGTCGATTTCGATGATGTCTTGGTTGTCGACGATCAATCTGTAGTAGGTGCAGGTGGTGGTGATGCTGTGCTCGGTGTCTTCCCCGGGCTGGGCTTCGCCCATATCGATGGTCTCGTGACGACCGCGCATGACCACCTCGACGGCACTGATGGCGTCGGTGTCGTCTTGCTGAAAGGCCCCGGAAAAACGTAACGCAATGCCCGAGGCATTGACCGCGCCGAACTGCCTGAGAGCGATCAGGTCCAGCCCTCCGGTTTTCCAGACAAACTGGATACCGTCGTCTGAGAAACCGAGGTCAGCCTTGACCGGGCCGTTCATGCCGCCGCCACGATAGCCTTCCATCTTGCGGCCGAGCGGCGGCAGGGTGACGGACTTGACCACGCCCAGGTAGCTGTTGGCGTCGTTGAACAAGTTGAGATTTTTGAGTTTGCGAGGCATGGCCATGTCGGGTTCTCCGGTGCGCAGGGGCGGGGTCAGCTATTGATCTTGCTGGCGAAGTCGATCAGGTAGCGGTCGGTGATGCGCTGGCGCAGCGTGAGGTCTTCCAGCGGTGGCACAGGCGTGTAGTCGTAGTCCAGGAACAGCTTGCCGGCCTTGAGGGTATCTTTGTCGTTGGCATCGTCCGGGTACCAGCATTTGCCACCGATCAAATAACCCGCGCCGATCATTTCGCGGAACTTGGCATTGACCCCTTCGATGAGATCTCGCACCAGGGAGGCGTGCAGCGGCTTGTCCACCGCCCACATATGAGCTTCGGCCAGGGTGTCGGCGAGGATCTGCGCGGTACGGGTGTAATTCTCGAACGCGAACAGCGGGTCCGCGCTGGTGGTGCGACTGCCCCAGAAGCGAAAGCCGCCTTCGTTGATGAGCGTGGTCACGTCGTGTCTGTTGAGGTAGTTGGCGTCGGTAGCGGGGTTCTGCAGATCCCAAAACACATCGGCGTTAATACCGGTGACACCGTTGACCGGGACGTTGGACAGGGTTTTGTGCCAGCCCACTTCTTGATCGATCTTGGCACGCAGACCCAAGGCGCGGGCCACCGCCGAGGCGGTCACCGTGGCGTTGGTGACGGTGTTCCAATTGTGGAATTCAGGCCAGATGACCATCGCTTCACGGGCGCCGAAGTTGGCCCGGTAGGCGACCACGTCTTCCTTGGTTTTGCAGCCCCAGGCGCTAACGTAGGCGAAGCCGCGTACCTGCTGAGCGATGGACACCAGGGCGGTGGCCACCGGCAGGCTGTCGAGACCTGGCACACCGAGGATGCGCGGCACCATCCCCACGCGGGCTTTGGCGGCGAGCAGGGCTTTCATGCCGGTGTATTTACCTTCGGCGGTGGTGGTGCCGATCAAGGCGCTGGTGGTCTCTTCTTCGGTGGCGCCTTCCTTCACGCGCACGACAATGGTGTAGGGCCGGGTCTGGTCCGCGATGGCCTGTAGGCTGGACGCCAAGGTGCCCGTGGTACCGGCCTTGCCGATGGCGGTTTGAACGTTGGTGAGCAGGACCGGCGTGTCGAAGGGGAAAACGGCCGCATCGGCGTCGTCGGCCGTGCAGACCATGCCGATGACAGCGGTGGGGATGGAGCGAATGGGGCGGGTGCCGTCGTTGAGTTCGATGACCCGCACGCCATGCAGATAGTCGGTCATGGGGTGCCTGTGCAGTGTTGGAAATGACACTGCACAGGCTGCCGCGCTTGCACCGGTTGGGCGAGCCGACGGCCTTGTAGGTAGGGGGGCTACAAGCGTCGGTTAGCCCGTTCGGTCACGGCCCCGTTGCTAACGCGGGTCGGCGATATCCTGCGCCCGATTCGCCAGAAGTTCGCTGACCTCAATCACTTGCTGGATCCCCAGCGCAATATGCCGGCGAGAACCTTCAAGATCGAAGGCCAGGTCGCTGATCATGGCGTTGGCGGAGGCTAGGTTTTCGCTGAGGTTGGCGAGCAGGCTTTCGGTGTCGACGCTCTCTATGACGGTAAAGAGCTGACCCGGGGCCGGCTTCTTCTTGGGTTTGGCCCGTTTCGGCTTCAAATAAAAATTGAGCGCTCGCTCATCGGCTTCGTGGCGTTGTTCTGGATCGAGGCTTGAGCCGGAAGAGGTAGGGTCCGATTCCGGGGGATTGGGTGTGACCTTGAACATGGTGAATCTCCTGACCTGATTGGGCCACCATGACTTGTCGCTAAACAAGGAAGGGTGGCGGCTGAACGCAGGTTAGCGAACCGGGGGTACAGGAGCCCGGCAGACCCGAAGGTCTCCCGCGAACAGCCGCCATTGCAACGATTGCAGACATGAGTATCCGCAATGAAATCAGGAGCGCTGTTGCATCCATACCGATTCGGGTCGCTAAACCCGATCACTGATGAGCAGTGACGGGAACCAAGCTACCGATACGGACCAAGACGCACAAGCGGGCGGATTCTGGCTTAGTTGTAGGCAAAGGCGCAAGGCGATGTAGCCTGAGGGCAAGCGTTCGGTGTTACTGGGTATTTGTCTGTAGGCTTTCAGCGTCGGTGTACCAACTGTGGCATTTGGGGCCAGTTAATTGAGTCAGGAAAGCTCGCCTGTGATTCGAGGCGGTTGAGTTCAACGCAGTAGCGCATCCATTCCTCCAGCGAGGCCCTCTCTGCGTCAGTTGCGCTGCCCAATTTCTCGGCATATTCCAGGGGGGCGATACGCAATTGAGCGTCTTGTAACAAACCGTCTCGGCGGATCAGTGCCTGTTCGCTTTTGACGGCCGATTGGGCGGCCTCGTCCAATACCCAAGTGCCGTTTAGCCAGAGATGATGTGCACCTGGCCAAGGCTGGGTCGTTAAGTCTTCAGGTAATTCACCCGGTTCATCCCATTGCACCGATTCGCCGGTATCGATGCGGTAAACGGTGCCGCGCTTATCGACCACTTGCAGAGGAGAATCTTTAGTTAAAACCCAACAATAACCCGCCTGCGCGGCAGGCAACTCCTCAGGCAGGAGGACGGTATCCCCCGGCACGTGTGGACCGAATCCCGGAATAAACGGGAACGTCATGGGGCCGGATAAGGCCCCGGTCTTATCAAATTTGTATATAAACATAGGGACCTTAAATTACTTTCAAACGGCCGGGGTAGGCGATGTTTCGAGGACGTGTTTCGGCGTCGCCTGAATAGTCTATGTAAGGTGGCGAGGTATGTTTTGAACGCGTGGGATGGAGACTTGCACTGCCAGCATCAAGGGTCTCGGGAACCAACGAAAGTAATGATCCGGTGCCCCTTCCGAATGATACGGAATGGGTGTGTTTTCCGAATTCGTCTGACTCCCAAGAGCCCGCCATACGTCCGGCAACCTTCCATTTGTATGTTCCGGTCTCTTCTGCTGGAATCTCAACAGTGATGACGTCTCCTTCCACTGACAGGATCTTGTTCCCCTGAGTCCAGTCTTCACCGAATATCCGCATACCAGCAGCCAACAGATGCGAGCGTCGATAGATCTGTATAACAGTGCTACCGGCGGTCGTGTCTCCTTGAAACATCGTTTGGTCAACAAAGCGTGACTCGTCGAGCGTTCTCAGAAACTCCCCCCGTACGTCCGGCACCCGGAACGTCGAGATCTTATCGCCGGAAGTCCAACAACCTTCGAAATGATATCGGGGATAGTCATCACGAAGCATGCCGGATTGCTGAGCGTGATCCCACAGCCAAGGCCAGTCGCCCCGTTTGAGTAACTGGCCGCTCAACGGCCCATAACCACCAGGGTTGAATAGCGTTGTGGTCTCGAAGATGGGGCGTCCTAAAGGTGTGCTGTCGAAACGACCGATCGGCCACCAGCCACCCGCTCCATCACTGCGCAAGTGCCACCAATCACCAGCGCCCATCAATACCAAAAAAGGATAACCACGAAAATTAAGATGGGTGTGGAATTTCAAGCGGTCCTGCCCGGACGCGCTTACCACCAACCGATGAACGCTGTTATCCGTACGCCGCACGATGACGTCACGGGTTCCCAATGCTGCATCAGCGCAAGGAAGATGGACCGTAACAGGCATGGCCTGCGCATCTACTAACACCACACCTAATTCCGAACTCTCAAGCGCTCTTGAAGCGCTCAGGTGCGTAAACACATTGATGTTGCGAAGTGACTGGTCTACGTATTGGCGGGTAGCCAGGACCACCGAAGGATCGATCTTGAGCTGAATATTGGTTGTACCGTGGGTGATGATGTGCATCCGCACCACTTGGTTACGGCCTGTGCCCTGTGTCAACAAGGGCTTATAGCTGGGGGCCGCATTTCCAACGGCGCAAAACACACCGTCTTTGTCTTCTAGCGCCAGTTCACGCACCCACCAACCGCCCACGTCAGGGGGCAACACTAATTCAGCGATGAGAACGTTTGGGTCAGTCGGTGAGACACGCAACTGATTAAGCTGGGCGCGATACACCTGGTTGATCAACTTCGTTTGTGTGGGGCTCGGTACCGGGTCGGTGCCGTTGGCGTCACCGATCAGCATGTACTTGGGTTCCCAAGGTATGCCGAGGGCATCGCAGTTCGTTTTCTTGGCGGCGCCAAGCGCGGTCAACATGCCGCCGAAGTTTGTTTTTTCATCCACCATGGGGAAACACATCCAGTTCGTCGAGGGTGTAGAGGCTCATACTGGTATATCCATTGATGCTCACGTTGATGTCGGGATTGCTCCAGGGGTACACGTCGATTTCATCGCCGTCGTAAATCGCTAGACCAGCGAAGGCGTCGAGTGCGGTCTCCAAAATGATGTCGAGCTCGATCAGGTGTCGGGTGAGCGGTTTTGCGTCGTCGATGAGCCAGACCAGCTCTCGATACATCGCTTCGGTGATACCGGTATCCAGTACTCCGATCTTTAAAGTGAAGGTGGCGCGAGGACCTTCAGGTTCGGTCTGCCACCACTCCACGACGTCGACCAGATACCCCAGCGGTTCTACAACGCGGCGCAGTGACCCGAGGGTACCTTTGCGCGAATGGATGTAGTACGCGCTGCGGATGGCGGCGCGCTTGGCGGCCTCGGTCCATTGGCTGTCCCAACGGTCTACGGAAAAAGCCCAGGCCAGATAAGGCAGCAGGGGCAACGGGCATAGGTCGGGGTTGTACAACGTGCGCAACGGAATCGGCACACGTTGGATCTGGGCCAATGCCTGCGCCGCTTGGCGCTCCAACGGCGTCGAATTGCTGGGGAGCAGGGGCGCGTCTGCCATCATTCAACTCCCAGTGCCAGGTCGATGCCCGTGCAGTACGGGGCTTGGTACTTCGTGGCAACGATGTCCGCCCAGTTCTCCAGCTCGACCTTGCGCACACCCTCGACGTGCAGCGAGGCGTGGATAATCGATTCCGATACCTCCAAGCCCAGGCGGCGCCGCTGGTGCACGAAGGCGAGCAACTGCGCATTGGCCGCCGCGAGAATCAGCTCACTCTCCGGGCCCGATGTCGAAAGAAACAGCTTGGCCCTGACCTGGTAGTTGATGACTTGGGCGCTTTGCACGGTGAGCCGATCCGCGACAGGGCGGCGGTCGTCGTCGCTGAGGTAGGCATTGACCTTTGCCAGCAGCGCGGGCGAGGCGGTGCCGTCACCCAGGATCGATTGCACCGTTACCACCGCCTCGGCCGGGGCGGGACTCTCGGCAGTGGCGTCGGCAACCTGGCCGTCCGCAGAGCGTGCATGAAAGATATAGCTGTTACGTGGGCCGGCAGTGCTGAGACCTTCCCACGCCATTTGAGCCCGCTCCCGCAGACTGTCGTCGCTTTCCATCAGCAGCGGGACCGGCGGCACGGCTGAGGGCTTGGCGGGCTGAATGACCAGGCGCTTGACGTTGAAGTTGCCGGCCAGATTCTCTAGGTCGCGGCCCTTGGCGAGGGCTAGCATGTTGGCGACAGACGCTTCATTGACGCGCTGACGCCACACCGTCTCGCGGTAGGCGTTCTCTTGGAGCAGTTTGGTCAGGGGCTCAGACTCCAGCTCAAGCCGTGCAGCGATCTCGGCTTGTTCCTCGACTGGCCAGAGGCCGATGGCGTAGGCCTTGCGCTCGGCCAGGATCTGCTCGTAATCGACCTGCTCCACGACCTCGGGCGCGGGGAGCTGGCCCAGGTCAATCGCGACGAATGAGTTCATGCGCTACCTCCCAGGTTGAGAGGCACGCTCAGGCTCAGTGGCTCGTTGCTATCGACAATGCTGCCCTCGATATCCAACTTGGATTGACCTTGCAGCGTGGCGCCCTGGAACTGCACGCGGCTCAGGCTGATACGAGGCTCCCAGCGCATCAACGCCATGACGGTGGCCGCGTACACCTGCAAGCGGGTGATGTCGTTGAAAGGGTGGTCCACCAGTTCGGGCAACAGGCTGCCGTATTCGCGCCGCATGACCCGGGTACCAATGCGCGTGCTGAGAATGTCGCTTATGGATTGGGCGATGCTTTCCACAGTGCTGATGGCGGTGCCGGTCTGTCGGTTCATTCCGGTTTCCCCGTCTTGCCGCTGCCAGGCATGACGCCGCCGTGCGGGTGTTTCACCAGGCTGATGCCGGCGGCAATCACGTCCGCCGAGACGGTGACCTTTCCGGTGATTTTCTGGTTGCCTGTCTGGGCGTAATTGCCCTTGTGGGTAATGTCGCCGACGAGGTTGATGCCGCCGGGGCTGACCAGCTGCGTGGTGCCGCCCTTGGTTAGGGTGGCGTTGAGGTGGTGAGCGATGCTGTCGTACTCAATCACCGTTCCGTCGCGGTAGGTGATGCGGTGCAAGCCTTCGCGGTCGCCGTTGGCAGGGATGTGGTCGCTGAACAAGCCGGTTAGGACGACGCCGTTGGCGAGCTGGCCGGAGGGGCTGAAGAGCAGGACCTGTTCGTTTTCTGTCGGGGGGTTCCAGACGCGGTCGGCACCGGCGCGTAGGGCGATCCAGGGGAGCCAGGCGGTGGTAAGGGTTCCGGTTTTAACTCGCACGCGTGGAGGCTTCATCTGGACGGCGGCGATGGTGCCGTAGCGGATAAGGTTTTCGATTAGACGGGTGAGGGTGGGTAGGTTGTTCATGGCAGCGATGTTGACGTTCCACGATCAGGCTTTCATCTGGAAAAGCTTGTATCGCTAGTCTTTACAGGCGCTGAAATTAGACTTCTAATTCGCGTTCAAATGTAACTGGCGTTTTGCCGATTGTAAGGATGAAAAATGAAAGGAATAATGGCTGTAACAGAGTTAAGAGAAGCGTGGGACGGTACCAGTAATTTCAAAGTTCAAGGCACCGGTCATCTGTTTTTTTCTGCAAATGTTATTTACCAATCTGCGAGGCGCGGGCAAGAATGTAGCGTAAATGCTGTGCATATTATTAGAAATGGAAATAAAGACGGGACGGTGAGTATTATGGAGGGTGATGAGCTGTCAGCAGAGACTCATCACCTAGAACTGTCTCATAGGTTCCAAACTTACACCTTTGATCCTGCCGATAACTCATTAATTATTGAGGGTGACTCCAAAGAAAAAATGGGAGGAGGCTATTCAATTAAAATTGTTCCGAACGGCTTGCCTGCCAGCTGGACATGAATAGATCTTGGTGTTCAGAGTGGCGCCGCATTTGGCGTCACTTGCTCAGCAATATGGTCATTTTAATATGGCTAAGGCCAAAAGTGCCATAATTGCGACTAGGTTGAAAGTGGTTGCTATAATTATTATATTGGTTCTTTTCATTAGCTGTATTGTTGTTTTGGTTGCTTGTTCGATGCGTGTTGTGTTGTCTAATAATGCTTTTTCTAAGTTGATGCTTGTTGTTGGCGTGGGAGCGAGGGTGGATTCATTATCGCTTGAGGATTTATCAGCATGCAAGGCAATGATGCTGCCGCCAGCGCCAGAGCAAGCTAGTAGTATCACCTGACCTATTACCTCGAAATGCTCAAGAGCATCTTGTGGGGTGTGGGTTTTATCTACAAAGGCAAAAAGGTATTTAGGATAGATAAGTTGGTATAGAACACCAAATCCGATAAGAAATACCCCTTTTAATACTCGGTCCTGTCTCATTTCTAGCAAAATAATGAAGCAGACAAATGTGCCTAGCATCGCTAGATCTAAAGCCAGTCTTTGATATTCAAAAAAACCGATTAGTGGTGAAATTACGAACATGAATAAAATCGCCGTTGTCATTAGTGTGGCGAGCCGATAACTTCTTTTTTTATTCATTTTTACAATCCTTAGCATTGAAGTTGGACTAGAGCATTCACTCGGCTGAAGCGATCTATTGAAGCCCTGATACTGCGACGCTTCGTGTCGAGTGTTGGTTGACGTTCGTATCCTTAACCACGACACGTTTCCCGGCGACTGGAATGGACCCAGCCAAGGGTGTCTTGATTCGCCGCCATTGGGCTGCGCGCGATGGGCGTTCAGTGAGGGGGCGCGACCAGTAGGGGATGAAATTTATTATCGATTGAGTGGGAGGCTGGCAAAGTGACATTTACCGACTAGCATCATTGTATTTTCAGCCAGAAATGGAGGTTAAGCCAAATGAAAGGGAAATTAATAGCGCTCGTGGTAGCTCTAGGTTCTATGTCTTCGGCTTCTGCAATAGATCGAATTGACATGGAGCAATCTTGTAATTATGAGGGAACAGCCTATGACGAGGATGTTTATGGGTTCGCCTCAGACAACGAAGCAACCAAGGCCCTAGGAAAGGTGATGTCATATGCTGGTTTAGAGCCGAATTTTGTGATTAAAGCCGCAAACGTGCCGAATGCAGCGGCTGTCATCCAAGGACCTCAGCGGATGATTCTCTATAATCAGACCTTTATGGAAGGAGTCCAAGATGCTACCAAAAACGACTGGGTGAAAATCAGCATTTTGGCACACGAAATTGGGCACCATCTTCAAGGCCATACTCTCCAAGCCGGTGGCAGCAGGCCGGAAATAGAGTTGGAGGCTGATAAGTATTCTGGATTTATTCTCCAGAGAATGGGGGCTTCTTTGGACAATGCGCAAACAGCTATGAAAGCTATTGGATCGGAGCAGGGGAGCCCAACCCACCCAGCCAAGCAGGCGAGACTTGCTGCAATTGCAAATGGCTGGATGGCTGCACGTGATTTGAACACAAACAAACCCAGCGATACGGTGCCAAATAGCACGCCTGTCCCACAACCGGTGCCGACATCCCCAAGCACTAGTCCATCTCCAACTCAGCCTACAACGCCAACCTTTGTGCTCAGGGCTGTTTTTCCACAGGACCCTTACTCTTACTATGTTACCTCTACCGATGACATAGTTGGTGTAACTCCACAAAATCAAGTTGTGCCTGTTGGGCGAAAAACACCACCGACAATGCCTGATTTCGTGTGGATGTATTCTACGGGTTACGTTAGTTATGGTGTTGATAGTCAAGGAAAAATATGGAGTAGGCACCCTAATGGAATGCCCTTTCAAGTTGGTTATGTTACTAATCCATAAAATAGTCGATGTTCAAGCTGGTCATGGCGCATAGGCGCCATGGTTTTTGCTTGGCGATGCTGTGTAAAATTGAAATTTAATCGTCTTTTGAACGTTTTTGTTTTTTTTCGTCCCAGTCATCACGTTCGTTTGAAATCATTGTCAACATGATTATTACGGCTGCGTTGAAAAGGTCGGGGTCTTCGGTTTGGTGAACCTCTAATGCTTTATAGAACTGCTGTAGGTGGGTGTCATAGTTTTCGTGGAGTTTGTGTGCAATGATATTGCGAGCATCGCTGAGGTGTTTTGCGGCTTTAAGTAGGGGCAGATCTTCGTGTGTCATTAGATTTACAAAGTTTCGAACTGCGCCAGATCCCATTTGTGCAGGGATAGGCTTAAAGGCAATCGTTTCGGCCAAGTCTCGCATAGCTCTGTCGACAAGGATGTCTGCGCGAATAACCATAAAGTCGAGGTCGGTAATGTCTGAAAAACCATGTGCCATATAGAATAGATCAGTAACCATTTTGTCTGGCAAAGCACTGAGGCCTCTTTTCAATCCCTCTAAGGCTTCAGGATCTTCTTTTAAAATTGAAGGTTTTTTTTCAATGGTTTTGCGTAGGTATTCTTCTCGAATGTCTTTCATTTATTTCCTATGCGGAATTGCTGAAGGCAGACCATCTTGGCCTCGAAGTATGGAATTATAGACTGAGATGTTTGCGTAAGCTCTCTCTGATGAGATCGAGATCAGAATCAGTGAGACCGAGCAACTGGCGCTGGCAGTATTTCACGTCTGTAGCGCCGCGCTCTGCGCGATCACGCAACCCGTCCTGATGGACCCTGGCAATGCGGGCGATTCGTCCGGTAAATCCTACGCTGAAAGCATTGCGATCCCTCTGAAACTTCAGAAACCTCGCCGTTCGTATTTTTTGAAACATCCCCTCCTTTCGCTTAGTACGTCCCTGCATCGCTTTCAGGTCGCGCTGCTTTCGTGGTGTGTACCTGATCCCGTTGGGGTTTCTCTGAGCGATGATCCGCTGCTGCTGGCTGCGTCGCAGTGCTTGGCCGATGCTGCGGGCCAGTCTGTTGCACGATGCCGGTTCAAGCTGGCTCAGCAGGTCAGCGACCCACTCTTCCAGGGTCTCCAGTCGATTGGTCATCATGGTACGACCCATTCGCTGCCACGGGCTTGAGTGTCAGGTACCCAAGCTGGGTCGAGAAACGCGACTACGCGCTGAGGTTCGCCAGGGTGGCGAATCGTGGTTTTGCCGTCAGTGTCTGCTTCCACAACCACGCGCTCGGTCAGCGGTAGGGTCAGACTGAGGTCCACCTTGCTGTTATCCAGAAGGTCGGCTTCGAACCGGATGCCATCAGCGGATTTATTCAGATTCTCCAGCAACTCGGATTGATTCACGCTTACCCATCCCAACAGCGGCAGCATGACGGTATCAGGATGGCCGGCAAAGTCTGTGAGGATGACCTGCAGGTCGAAGCTGTATTCGAAGGACAGACTGGCAGCCGCGGTGCAGCGAACCTTGCCGTTATCGATGAAAATTAACAGTCGGTCGGGGTTGTGCTTGAGTTCGCTAATGGTGGCGAGTAGGTGAGTGCGCAGGCTTTCAGGTTTGTTCATCAGATCCACGCCATGTAAGGGGTATCAGTCCCATAGGTTCACCATCTGCCGCTGTGGTGCGGCCGTCTGGGCTTCGGGCATTCGCACGGCCAGTCCTTGGGGCAGAATCGGCCCGTAGTCGGCCAGGCCGGGGTTGGCTTCGAGTACCGCCTCGGTCACGCCTGCTGTGCGGCCATAGTGACGCCAGCAAAGGGAATCGACGGTGTCGTTTTGGTGAGCGCGGACGGTGACGGGCATCAAATCAGTTCCACGGTGGTGCGGTTGATGCCAAGAAAGTCACGCACTGCCCAACGCAAGTCGCGGCGGTAGTCGTCGATGTTCGGGGTGAGTTCTTCTGCGTTCTGGTGGCCGCTGTTGGTGGAGTCATAGGAGCGGTAACGCTCGCAAACTTCAGCGCCGGTAGCCGCCTCGATGGCGCGACGATAGAGGTGCATCAGGACCAGTACGTCGTTGATGCGCTCGCCGGGCATGTCGGCAAGTTTCGTATGCCCGTCCGCTTGTTGGGTCGCGCGCCATTCGCTCAGCTCGCGGTTGACGCTGATAGCGGCGGCCACCGCGGCGGTTTCCAGGCGTGGCGCGGTGACGCTCGCGTCGATCCGCAGTGTGGCACGCAACTGATCCAGATCGATTGGGGGCCAGAAGGTATCGGTATTGATGAGGCCGCTGGCGACGGTGCCGCCGGCAATAAATCCGCTCATGGAACAGCACTCAGAATAGGTCGCCGGTGGTCGGGGCTTCACGTTCAGGGGGAGCGGCCTGGCCGATCCGCCCCGAGCCGGCGGGGTGCGTGGGGACGCTCGGTTAGCCGGCTGGGCCGGCACGTTTGTTGAGCAGGCGTTCGGCCCGCTCCAGATCCTTTTTGCCACCGCAGGCGTCGTGCAGGGCGATGGCTTTTTTCAGCAGATCCACACCGGCCCGGAGCTGGCCGGGTTGGCCTGGGGCTTCTTCGGTGATGCCTTCCAGCGTGGCGCGGCCCATGGCGAGAAACAGCTTGGCGCGAGCCTGGTCGGGCATGTCTTCGGCGTCGGTAAGTTCGGCGGTGCGGTGCAGGATTGCCAGGTCGAACTGTTCGCCGATTTTCTGGGCCTTGAAGGCCGCTGTGGCGACCTCTTCAGCGACCAGGCAACCCAAGGTGCGGGCAAAGCGATCGGGCATGACCATCCTGTGATTCAGCACATAGGTCGCGATGTCGAGCCCACCGGTGAAGTCACCGGCATCGAAGCGCCAGACCATGACGGTGGTCATCACTTCGTCCTGAGCGCCTTTGCCGCCCTCCAGCACGCCTTGCACATAGGATTCGTAACTTGGCAGTAGCAGGCGTTTGAGTTCTGCCTTGCCCTGGTTGGACTGGACCTGTTTCAGGCGCAAGCGGTCTTGTAGCAACTGGTTGAGCTGATGCTCGTAAGCCGTGGCGCCGGCCATGGTTTGGGTGGGGTCTGTGGCCGCCGCTTCGACAGCGGCGGTGATGCGTTCAAAGTGGCGGCGGCATGGGTTGGTCATGGTGGCCGCCTCAGTTCAGGGTGATGTTTTCGGCCAGGGCGGCGCAGCCCAGGTCTTCGATGACATAGCTTTCGTTGACCGATTCGAAGTTTTCGATGCGGTCGCGCTTGGCGTTGTCGATGACGGTGCGGCGGCGGGTGCCTTCCTGCCAGTACAGCGACAGGTTATCGAGGCGGGTAACCATCAGGCCGCTGGCCGGGAAGTGCGGGACGCGCACGGCCGGCAAGTTGCCAAGGCGCTTTTGACTGGTGACGATGTCGGCAGCCAACATTTCAGATGGCGCTTGCACTTGGTTGATGATCGGGAAGTATTTGTCGGCCAGCAATTGGCGACCGCAAATCACCACCAGCTCGGTGTCTTCCTGGTACCAAGGTTCGATGAACTCGTTGACCATGCTGACGACCAGGGCGTCGATGTTTGCGAAGTCCTTGTTGGCGCCGATTTCGATTTTACCGCTGCCGTCTTTCACTTCGGTCATGACCCGGGCGGGGTTTTCCTCGCGCATCTTTTGTAGCCAGCCGATGTTCACGTCCTGCAGGAGCTTGTTGATGGTTGGGTTGGATGTCGCGGCGCGGCTGATGCCGTTCCAACCGATCATGATGCGGTTGAGGGCCTGGGCCTTGATGATCGCGTCGCGAATGCGCGCTTGGAAGTCTTTGAACTTGGCCCACTGGTCCAGCTTCTGGTAGCGAATGCCGGTGTCGAAGTTGGTTTGGGTGCAGGTGTACCCGCGGTCATCCAAGCCGCTTGGATCGCGTGGTTCGCGGTCTTTGACGGTGGTATCGGTAGTGCTGGCAATGGTGCCGTCGATGCTAATCCCGATCTTCTCCCCCGACTGTTCCGACACGCCGTAAATGTTGATGGCGCTGAGAAAGGCGCTGGACTCCTGGATGCGGGTTTCTAGCGTCTGTGCAACGCTCGGGTTTGCGGTGAATTTGGTGGTGACGTCAGCCACGCCATGCAGTTGTGCCAGTTGCTGCAGGTAGGCGTTGAACAATACTCGGGTGTCGTTACGCATGTTGATCGTCCTTGATGAGTCAGCAGTCGGTCATGAGCTGGTTACCGCCGCCGGATACCTGCGGACGCGTTTTCTGGTTGGGATCTTGGGTGGTGGAGAGCTGGTTTTTTAGCTGGGTTAGTTCGGTGCTGACTTGATCGAGTCGGGTTTTCAACCCGGCCGAGAATTCCTTTTCAGCGGCCAGTTGGTCGGGCAGATCCTTGACGTGTTCGGCGATGGCTTCGACCGCTTCGCCGATCTGGGTGAACTCGTTGTCATCCTTGGTCTGTTTGCCGGTCAGGAGGGTTTGCACCCTGTGGAGGAGCTGGGCGCCGATGCTCGGCTTCTCGTCGATTTCCTCAAATCTCAGCTCGGTCTCGACTGCCTCGGTGAACATGGAGGTCGCGGAATAGTGACGGTCCTGGAATGGGCTGGATTCGGGCTTCTGCGCCGAGAACGCCAGGACGTCGGTGCCCAGGCTGGCAGGCGAATCGGTCACGGCTAGGCCGACGATGTAGGCCTCGCCCGTGTCGGCAAAGCTCTCGTCGATCTCGATCGACGTATAGATTTTCTGTTTGGCCTTGTTCATGGCGATCAGGTCGTTGGTGGGTTCGACCTTGGCGAAGAGCGCCAATTTCTTTTGGCCGTTGACGTCCACCTCTTCGGCTTTTACCGCCAGTACGTCGCCGTAGGCCTTGAAGGGACTGTCGGGCAGCAGGCTGCGGAAATGCTCCAGCCAGATACGGGCGCCGTAGGTGGACGGGTTGAAGTTCTTGGCGGCCTGTTCCAGCCAACTGCGTTTGATGGTGCGCTTGTCCGACGTGGCGCCTTCGATGGCGACACGGAACCAGTTGCTGCGGTACTTCTTCATGCCGGGGATTCTCAGTGCGTTGCAATGAGGGGCATGGTCGGCATGGGCGCGAGTGGCGGCAACGGGGCGGGACTGTAGGCGGGGAGGGTACAAGGGGCGGCGCTATTGAGTCGCCGCCGTCGCCGGCAGCATCTCGGCATGACGACCGCCTTGCTGCCCATCGATCCCCGACGCCAATCCAAGTTTTTGTACTGGATGGGCTGGCGCGTCTGTGAGATCGCCGAGGCGACGGGCGAGAAGGAGAAAACGCTACACAGCTGGAAGGCCCGCGACAAGTGGGACCGGGCTGACAACATCGAACGCATCGGCGGCGCCCTGGA
>Ga0307412_10000747_pt1 | contig 18841 bp, 19 predicted proteins | sample DK1Cmetagenome_3_FD_203823 | JGI IMG/M metagenome (GOLD analysis project Ga0307412, IMG submission 203823) | Maize rhizosphere microbial communities from greenhouse at UC Davis, California, United States - DK15-C-1 | ecosystem: Host-associated > Plants > Roots > Rhizosphere > Soil | place: USA...
TGCACGTGGGTGTATTCGTGGGCCGACAGGAACTCGGCCGCCGAGTACACGTTGTTCCGCACCAGTTGGCCGTACCAGGGCCAGACCGCGATGTCGGCGATGGTGTACTGGTCGCCGGCCAGGTACCTGTTTTCGGCCAGGCGACGGTCCAACACGTCCAGTTGGCGCTTGGCTTCCATGGTGAAGCGGTTGATCGGGTACTCCATTTTTTCTGGCGCGTAGGCGTAGAAATGGCCGAAACCGCCGCCCAGGTAAGGCGCCGAGCCCATCTGCCAGAACAGCCAGTTCAGGGTTTCAGTACGGCCGGCCGGATCGCTGGGCAGCAAGGCGCCGAATTTTTCCGCCAGGTACAGCAGGATCGAACCGGACTCGAACACACGGAGCGGCGGCTCGACGCTGCGGTCCAGCAGGGCCGGGATCTTGGAGTTCGGATTGACCTCGACGAAGCCGCTGGAGAACTGGTCGCCTTCGCCGATGCGAATCAGCCAGGCGTCGTATTCCGCGCCGGCATGCCCGAGGGCCATCAGCTCTTCGAGCATGATCGTGACTTTCACGCCATTGGGCGTTGCCAATGAATAGAGTTGCAGCGGGTGCTTGCCCACCGGCAACGGCTTCTCATGGGTCGGCCCGGCGACAGGCCGGTTGATGCTGGCGAACTGGCCACCCGAGGGGGCCTCATGTTTCCAGACTTTGGGCGGAACGTAAGACGCTTGGCTCATGAAACGTACCTTATCGTTGAATGCATGTGTTCCGGGACGAAGCCATAGCACATTTGCGCTATGGCACGCGTCGAGACATGGACTCTAATCTATGGGCGCTCTGTCAGGCAGACAAGGGCAGTGGGCAAATGAGTCGAATCGACAGGGAGCTGCTTTTGAATAACACACCGTCAAGCCATCCAGACGTGAACACCGATGATCGCAAGCGTGTCGCCGGGGGGCTCGCCCTTGCCGCCTGCACATGGACCGTCATGACCGCTGTGTCGGCGGCATACGCGGCAGACGTGTCGTCCGCTCCCTGCACCCGCGAGACCGATTTCCAGCCCGGCACCGTGGTGATGTCGGAAAGTCGCGACAATCTTTCGCCGACCACCAGTCGCAGTAAAACCGAGACCCTGGCCCGTGAAACCTTTGCCGGCGCCGATCCGGTGGTATCACTGCACACGTCGTATCTGAACAACGTGCCGTTTTACCTCACCAAGACCTATGCGGAAATCAAGGATGCCCAACTGATTCGCTACGGCGACCGGCATGGCGATGGGGCGTCGCTGGTGACTTCGACATACAGCCCGCCGCCCGCCACGCCGATCGATCTGCAGCCTGGCCAGACGGTCACCGTCAACTACAAGAACAAGGCGCAGAGTGCCGGCGGGACGGTGGAGTTCGATATTTCCGAGAAGCTGACCTACAACGGCCGGGAAACCCTCACGACCGCGCTAGGAACATTCGATACCTGCAAGTTCACCAACGAAATCACCACGGGCGGCGCCGCCAGGCAGGTCGTCGTGGTGCATAACTGGTTCCCGGTGGACGGGCCTTATCGTGGCCAGTCGATTCGCTCGGTCACGCCTGCGTTCAACGGTGTCCCGGAAAGAATCAGTGAAATCATCAATATGAAATATTCCACGCGATAAGCGTTTTTTCAGACCTGGGTACGGTCGCTATATTTCCTTTGGCGATAGTCCAGTAAGTGCGCCGATATAGTCTTTCTTGACGTCAAAAGATAATTCCTTCGAACCATTTCAGTCCTTGAGTTATTCGCCGATAGCCCTTTGAGGTCCGGTGAATTTCTTGGGTTCGTCGAGGGTACGTCATGTTTAACACAACACTAAAAAATGAACTGACGGCCAGGACGGCCGACTTGGCAACCTATAAGGGACTGGTCGGCGCGCTGGAACGGTCCATGGCCGTGATCGAGTTCAGCCCGGATGGAAAAGTGCTTCGGGCCAACCAGAACTTTCTCAACACCATGGGTTATCGCGAAGATCAATTGGCGGGCTTGTCGCACCGCAATTTCTGTACCCCTGCATTGGCCGGCAGTGCCGAATACCGCGAGTTCTGGGACCGGCTACGGTCCGGTCAATTCGTTTCCGGGACGTTCCAGCGGATCAGTGGCCAAGGCCGCAATGTCTGGCTGGAGGCCAGTTACAACCCCGTCCTGGATGAGCAGGGCAAAGTCGCGAAAGTGGTCAAGTACGCACTGGACGTCACCGCTCGGGTGGCCAGCGATGCGGAAATCCGTGGCCGGCTGGTGGCACTGGATCGGGCCATGGCGGTGATCGAATTTGACTTGGGCGGCAATATCCTGACCGCCAATGAAAACTTCCTCCAGACCATGAATTACTCGCTGGCGGAGATCAAGGGCAAGCACCATCGCTTGTTCTGCGAGACGAGCCTGGTCAACTCTTCCGAATACAGCGACTTCTGGCGTCGTCTCAATGCCGGCGAGTTCTTCAGCGGTCAATTCAAGCGCCTCGGCAAACATGGCAAGGTGGTTTGGCTGGAAGCCAGCTATAACCCGGTCTATGACGCGGAAGGCAAACTGAGCAAGGTCGTCAAGTTCGCCAGTGACATCACCGAACGGGTGGAAAAGTTCGAAGAAGATTCACGCGGTGCTTCCCGTGCGTACCACATTTCTTCCGAGACAGAGAGAGTCGCCGAACAGGGCGCCCAGGTGATCCAGCAAACCGCCAAGGAAATGCGCCAGATCGCCGAAAACATCGGCGCCTCCGCGCGCCTGGTCGGGCAACTGGGCGCGCGTTCGGAAGAGATCACCGCCATCGTCAACACCATTCGCGGTATCGCCGACCAGACCAACCTGCTGGCGCTCAACGCCGCCATCGAGGCCGCGCGGGCCGGCGACCAGGGCAGGGGCTTTGCGGTCGTGGCCGATGAAGTCCGGCAACTGGCCGGGCGCACCAGCCGCTCGACCTCGGAAATCGCCGAGATGATCGGCATGATTCTCTCCGAAACCCGCGATGCGGTGGCCAGCATGAGCGTGACGCACGAGGGCGCGCTGCGCGGCGTTACCCTGGCGGACCAGGCGGGATCGGTCATCGTGCAGATCAGGGCCGGGACCACCGATGCGCTGGAGGCGGTGAGCATGTTTGCGTCCAAGCTCGACGAGTCGGAAGTGATTCCTAAAACGGCGATTGGCTGGGTCGGCTAGGTTGACGGCTGCGTCTGGGGGGGAGTCCAAGAGGGACCGCTCCCCAGACGGTTCAATAAAACGGGTGCCTCAATAGACCCGGTAATATTTCACCACGTCATCCACGAAATAAATGGTCAAGACGGTGCCCTGGGTCTGGCTCTGGCCGGTTTTCTGGCCGGTGACGCTACCGACGTCATTGGCAACACCCTGGGCTTTGGAAATTTGCGCGGAGGTGTCGTACATCTTCAGGCTCGTCTCGGTGGAGACATACTTGTGAGCCAGCTTCATGTATTTATCCAGGCCTTCTTCCCTTTTGTCATAAGTCCAGTTCGACTCATTGCTGGTGCTGGTCGAATTGAGCTCCTCGCTCGCCGGTGCGCCAAACATCTGGGTGATCTGGCTCTTGGTGGTCTTGCCCGGAATGATGGTTTGCTTCAGGTAACCGACGTTGTATTTCTGTGCGCCGGCGTTCAGCGAATTCATCAAGTCCCCCGTGTTTGTACAACCCCCCAGGACGCCCGCCAGCAAGCACAGTGCCATTCCGTTTTTAAGTGTTTTTCCATACTTGAAAGACATAAGACTCACCTTGAGTAATGTTCAGGACCGTTCCATTTCACCCAGCCAGGCGCGAAGTTGACCCAACAGCGCACGCCAGCGAATCATTCAATTCAATGCCGCACGCAGCGCCATCCACGAAACGTCGGAACGTGCAGGGCTGCACGCCGTGTTGCGTGAAAAGTTATATACCGGGGTGTTGGCCTTTAATGGCGCGCTGACAGCTTAGGGGGAGGGCAATGACGCAAGCTATAGTACAAGTGTGCTATGGCTTCGATGGGGCGCAGGACGGATAAACACTAAGGGAAACTTATGGTTATCCGATGCTTCAAGTCTGCTGTTTGCCAGGCCATTGGCTTGCGGTCGGATAATTGGAAAATTGAGCGGCAGCCGCCGCGCGGGTAGGGACATCCAGCGCCTTGAGCAAGCTTGAAACATGGATACGAACCGTAAAGGGTGAAATCCCCAATGCCTTGGCGATTTCCTTATTGGTCTTGCCGGCGGCGACCAGGCCAAGTACTTCCCGTTGCCGTGTCGTCAATTGGGACAACGCCGTTGTTTCGACATCGCCCAGGATCGAGTTCTCCGCATGGTATCTCACCACTACTTCGCCTTCGCGAATCGCCATGAAGGCTTCGGCGATGCCGGCCGGGTCGATGTTCTTGCCGATGAAACCGTCTGCGCCCAACGCCATGACCTGGTCGATGACGTCGATGTCCTCGACCATGGACACCACGATGATGGAAGTGCGTTTGAATTCATTGCGCAATTGGCTGATGACGTCCAGGGACTTGATGCCCGGGAAACGCAAATCGAGTACCAGTGAATCAATTTCCGCGCCTGTTCGGGCAAGCGACAATACTTCGTCCAGATTACCCGCTTGTTCGATGACGGCGGTCGGCAAGAGCCTTTCAATCGTTCTCAGCATACCTTCGCGAAACAAGGGATGGTCATCCGCCACGATTACTCTGCAGGTCATGCGAAAGATCCTCCTGATCTTCAAGTCCTGGGCATCGTACCTTAAACAATGGCGCTGGGTTTCAATGTTGAAACAGACTTTTAGGACGGGAGATTCGTTTGAATATGACTGAAAAGAATAGCGAGTTGGACCAGGCCACGTTGCGATTGACCGTCGGTGCCTGTGCCTCGCTGTATATCTTCGTCGTGGCGAGCCTCTCGACCAGCGACTTCGCGACTTATGTACCGATCATGTGGTACATGACTTTTTTCTTCAGCGTCGCGATTCCGTTGCGCATGGCAATCAAGCGTTGGCCGGGGCATTTTTTCCTGCGTCGGCTGTTCGCCATGACGCTCGACTACGTGAGCCTGGCCTTTGCCCTGATCGTCGGCGGAGAGGGCGCACTGCCGCTTTACGCGGCGGTGCTGTGGGTCACGCTGGGCAACGGCATGCGCTTCGGCACGCGCTACCTGATGATCGCGACGTTGATTGCGTTGGCGACACTGGTGGCGATTTTCCTGTTAACGCCGTTCTGGCGCGGCCAGCCGTTCCTGTTCCTGACCCTGATCGTCACGACGATTGTGGTGCCCGCTTACGCGCACATCCTGTTGACACGCACCCGCATCGCTTCGGAGGAGGCGATTGCGGCAAATCAGGAAAAATCCCGGTTCCTGGCCCAGGCCAGCCATGACCTGCGCCAGCCGATCCACTCCATCGGCCTGTTCACCGCCTGCCTGCGCGATGCCAGGCTCGGTCGGGAGGAGCTACGGTTGGTGGACAACATCGACCGCTCGCTGCACATCGTGTCGCAACTGTTTCGTTCGATCCTCGACATCTACACCCTCGACAACGGCCAGCTCGAACCACAGGCCGAACCGGTAAACCTCGGGGCGCTGCTGCAGGATGTGGTCAAGCAGAACACCGAGGCCGCCCGTTGGGCCGGCGTCGAGCTGCGCTTGCGGCCTTGTCGGCATTGGGTGCAGGTCAATGCCGGCTTGCTGGCGACCATGGTGCAGAACCTCGTCTCCAACACGCTGAAATACGCCTCCGGGCAACCAGTGCTGATTGGCGTGCGTCCGAAAGGCGATGGCCTGGCGATAGTCATCTATGACAAGGGACGAGGCATTGCCGCCGAGCATCTGCCCGAGGTGTTCAAGGAGTTCTACCGGGTGCGTCACGTGCGGGACAAGGATGTCGAGGGGTTGGGCCTGGGGTTGTCGATCGTCAAGCGCATCAGCCACCTGATCAACCTGGATATCCGTTTGGATTCCAGGCTTGGGAAAGGCACCCGCGCGATGATCCAAGGCTTGGAAATGATCGCGCCGAGAACCCCTGTAGACAGGCCGGTCGCCGCTCAAAATCGTCTTCAAGGATTGCGGGTGTGCCTGGTGGAAGACGACTCCAACGTGCTGATGGCAACGTCGGCACTGCTGGAGAAGTGGGGATGTGTCGTCGAGACCCACAGCGACGGGGTTGGCGTGACCAGCGACTGCGACATCATCATTGCCGATTTCGACTTGGGCACGAAGGTCTCCGGCGCCGAATGCATTGCGGCGATCCGTGAGCAGCGAGGCTGGGAGGTGCCGGCGATGATCATGACCGGGCATGAGATCGAGCGCATTCGCCACGCGCTGCACCACATGAACATTTCGATCCTGGCCAAACCGGTGCGGCCGCCGGAATTGCGGGCGACCTTGCTGGAGCTGACCAAGAACTTTGCCTGGCGGGTCTAGCGTCAACGTACTTCCAGGCCGCCAGCGCCGCTGGTCATTCCATTTCGTGCAACAGTGGATTTCAATCCGTGCGTATTCCTGCGCCGGCGCTTTGGGCAGAAGATGGCTCCACCGCACACACCGTTCGCCAACGGTGTGATTGGACCTCCCTGACCACAGCGCATTCACCCCGTTGCACAGCCGGGGGCGCAAGGAGTAGCTGATGAACGAAGCCACGAAAGCACAACCTTCGCCCTGGCATGAAGGTGAGTTGACCTTGCAGCGCTCCGTCGGGGCGGTGGAGATGATGGCCGGTGTCGGTCAGCGGCAACTGGCGCGCACCTGGATGCCGGACCAGCACCGTGAGTTCTATGCGCAACTGCCTTTCGTGGTGCTGGGGGCCGTAGATCGCCAGGGCGATGTCTGGGCGACCCTGCGCACCGGCCAGCCCGGTTTCATGAATTCACCGGACCCTGAAACGCTGCATATCCATTTCGATCCGCAGCCCGAGGACCCGGCCCAGGCGGGCATGGGCGAGGGCGATGCCATCGGGATGTTGGGTATCGAGTTGCACACCCGTCGGCGCAATCGCATGAATGGCGTGGTGCGCCGCCAGCTCGACCATGGCCTGGAGATTTCCGTGAGCCAGGCCTATGGCAACTGCCCGCGCTACATCAATCTGCGGCAATACAGCTTTGTCGATGAGCAGCCAGCCGTGTCCCGGGAACTGGCGGTGGCGGATCCGCTGGTTCGTCGGCTGGTCACGGCGGCCGATTCGTTCTACGTCGCCACCTACGTGGTGCGCGACGGCGAGCGCCAGGTCGATGCTTCCCATCGCGGTGGCAAGCCCGGTTTCGTGCGCATGGACGAGGACGGGACGCTGACCATCCCGGATTTTTCCGGAAACCTGTTTTTCAACACCCTGGGCAATATCCTGCTGAACCCTCGCGCCGGCTTGGTCTTCGTCGATTTCCAGACCGGCGATCTGCTGCAAATGAGCGGTTCGGCGCAGGTGTTGCTGGACGACCCGCAGATCGCCGCGTTCCAGGGCGCCGAGCGGCTGTTGCGGTTTACCCCGCAGCGCATTGTCTACCGTCCGGCGGCGATACCGTTGCGCTGGAAGGATCAGGCCGAAGGCGACTCGCCCAATTCACTGATGACCGGCAGTTGGGAGCAGACCGCCGAGCGTTTGCAGGCCGAAGCGCTGCGGACCCATTGGCGCGCGCTGCAGGTCACCCGCGTGGTGGACGAAAGCCACAACATCCGCTCGTTCTACTTGCAGACCACCGACGGTGCCGGCTTGCCCCGGTTCGAAGCCGGGCAGCATCTGCCTGTGCGGGTGTTGTTGGAGGGACAGAAGGCGCCGTCGATCCGCACCTACAGCGTGTCCAGCGCGCCCTCGGACGATTTCCTGCGCATCAGCGTCAAGCGCGATGGCGTGGTGTCGTCGCATCTGCATGAGCAGATCCAGGCGAGCCATGACATCGAGGCTCGGGCGCCACAAGGGCACTTCACCGTGAATCCCACCGAGCGCCGCCCGTTGGTGCTGCTGGCGGCGGGGGTCGGTATCACGCCGCTGTTGTCGATGCTGCGCGAGGTCGTCTACCAAGGGAAACGCATCAGCCGCATGCGCCCGGTCTGGCTGGTGCAGAGTGCCCGGCACGTGGCCGACCTGGCTTTTCGCGAAGAAATCGATGAGTTGGTGGCGCGGGCCGGTGACAAGCTGAAGGTGCTGCGCCTGATCAGCCAACCGCCTACCGACGGCAAGGCCGGGCAGGGCTATGACGTGGCCGGCCGGATCGATGTGGCGTTGCTCAAGCAACTGTTGCCCCTGGACGACTACGATTTTTACTTGTGCGGCCCGGGTACCTTTACCCAGGCGCTGTACGACGGCCTGCGCAAGCTGCGCATCCCGGATGATCGCATCCACGCGGAGACCTTCGGCCCGTCCACGTTGGTGCGCGATATCGAGGTCAGCGTACCGGCGGCCGAACAGGTGCCGGCGGCGAGTGAGCCGGTGAAAGTGCTGTTCTCCAGCTCGGCCAAGGAGGCGCGCTGGGAACCGGGCAGCGGGACGTTGCTGGAGCTGGCCGAGGCCCGCGGGCTGAACCCGGAGTTCAGTTGTCGCGGCGGTTCCTGCGGCACCTGCAAAACCCGCATGACCCAAGGCCAGGTGCATTACCTGACCCAACCCGCCGAGCCGGTGGCCGATGGTGAAGTGCTGATCTGTTGCGCGGTACCGGCCCAGGGCAGCGAGCCTTTGGTGCTGGAGGCCTGAAACCGGCGATGCAGGCGGATTAGATCGTCCGCCTCACGCGTCCCGGCGCCTCGCCATAGAGTTCCTTGAATTTCTTGCTGAACGCCGCCTGGGATTGGTAGCCAACCTGCACGGCAATATCGCTCAGGCCCAGATGGGAGTGGCTCAGCAGGCTGAACGCCAGCTCCATGCGCACCTGCGTCAGCAGCACCCACGGCGAGACGCCGGCCACTTTGACGAACGCCCGCATGAAGTTGGCCCGGGACATGCTCGCCAGGTCCGCCAGGCTTTGAATGGTCCATTCGTGGGCCGGGTCGTCCAACATGGATTGCCAGGCGCGGCCCAGGCGTTTATCGCCCAGCAGCGCCAGCGATCCGCTGTCCTGGCCGTGGTTCGCCAGGTGGGCCCGCAGGATCAAGGTGAACAGTGCCTGGGACAGCGCATCAAGGAGGAAGCGCGCGCCGACTTTGTTCGCGTCCGCTTCGGCACGAATCACATCGACCAGTGCCGGCAACGGCCCGTTGGCCGGCAGCGCACCGCTGGGGATCACCAGGTATTCAGGCAGCGACGCAAACAGCAGCGAGGCGCGATTGAAGTGGAATCCACCACAGAGCATGTCCAGTTCCGGGCTGGCACCGCCGATGCGATGGATCGGCAGTGTGGCGCCGCTGATGACCTTCGGCGAGGTCGGCGCCACGGTTTTTCCGGGGCTGTGCATGACATGCGGGGCGCCGCGAGGTAATAACAGGATGTCGCCGGCACGCATGGGCAAGCGCTGGCCGTCGGGAAACTCAACACGGCATTCCCCTGCCAGCACGATGTGGTAGGGCGCGTTGCCGAGTGTCTGCTGTTCGTGGTCCAGGGCCCAGTCACCCTGGAACTGACAACGCAGGTCCAGGCTGCCGCGGACGTTGGCCAGGCTGATGAGTTTATCGATGGCATTCATTTGAGCGTTTCGCGACAAAAGCTGAGCGGATCGAACAAACCTGACCCGCACCCAAGTGGAAAACTGAGGGCGTTGAAACAGTACACCCAACCCACTCAGGAGTTAATGCCATGTTCAATAATTGGTCCGAATTGTTGCCCACCATCCAGAAAGCCTTTGGTGCCCTGGGCCGCAGCAACCCGAAAATGGTCAAGGCCTATATGGCCCTTGGAGAAGCCGCCAGCGAAAACAACGTACTCGACGCCAAGACCCGCGAGCTGATTTCCCTGGCGGTGGCAATCACCACCCACTGCGACGGATGCATCGGGGTCCACACCGACGCCGCCATCAAGGCCGGTGCCAGCCGCGAGGAAGTCGCCGCCGCCTTGGCAACCGCCATCTCGTTGAATGCGGGTGCGGCGTATATCTACTCGCTACGCTCGCTGGAGGCGTACGACACGCTCAAGCAACCAGCCTGATCCTGCGCTTTGCCAAGCCCGGTGCACGTTGATGTGGCCGGGCTTTTTCGTGATTGTTTCATTGACTGTAATGCTGCTTTCGCGAGCAGGCTCGCTCCCACATCCGGATTTCGGCAACCACAAAGTTCGTACACACCACAGCCCCCCTGTGGGAGCGAGCCTGCTCGCGAAGAGGCCCGTACGTTCAGTATCTTCGTCGACTGACCTGACGCTTTCGCGAGCAGGCTCGCTCCCACAGGGAATCGGGGTACGACCGAGGGAACCAGGCACCGATGTGCAATACAAAGCATAAGGAAACTAACCCGCCGCAGGGCGGTTCCTAGTGAAGGCACCTCGTTGAATTCGGATCCCCCATGGAAAGAACCAGCCTGTACACGATCGGTCACTCGACCCGGACGCTCGAGCAATTCGTGGAGATCGTAAGAAGCTTCGAGGTCGAGATGATCGTCGACGTCAGGACGGTTCCAAGGTCGCGGACCAATCCTCAATACAACCTCGATACGCTGCCTGGATTGCTGGCGCCCCTCGGGTTGCAGCATGAGCAGATCCGAGAGCTGGGCGGCTTGCGAAAAAAGTCCGTGACGGTTCCCGATGACGTCAATGGATTCTGGGAAAACCGTAGCTTCCATAATTACGCGGATTACGCGTTGTCGGACGAATTCGAGGCGGGCCTGGATCGCCTCCGGGCGCTCAGCCGGACGCGACGGTGCGCCATCATGTGCGCGGAAGCGGTCTGGTGGCGCTGTCATCGCCGGATCATTACCGACTACCTGTTGCTTCGCGACGTCGACGTCTTCCATATCATGGACAAAGACAAGGCGACCCAAGCGGTCTTGAATCCGGCGGCACGGCGGTCCGGACTGAAACTGACCTATCCGGCAGTCTCCGACCCGGCAGCCGTTCCGTGAGGTTGTTTACGTCGCGCGTCACGCGTTTCCTCGCGCACGACCAGCCAGATCCCGACCGCAGACAGCGCCATCCCCAGCGCCATCTGCCATGACAATGGTTCATCGAACATTGCCCACGCCCATAGCATCGTAATGGGCGGACTCAGGTACAGGACGCTGGCGACACGGGTCGCCGAGGCTCGGCGCAGGCACAGCCAGTAAAGACCGTATCCGCCCATCGTCGACAACCCAGCCGTCCATAAGACGCTCAATACGAACCCGGTATTGGCTATCGGCGCCAGGCCGCCCTGCATGCCTTCGATCAGGGCGAACGCCAGGCCCGAGACGCAGCATTGCAGCCAGAGGTTGGGCAACAGGTTCATGGACTGCGAGGCCGGGAGTTGCTTTTGCCACAGCGTCGCGGCGGCGAGCGACAGCATGCCCAGCAACGGCAGGCCGTAAACCCACAAGGGCGCGCTGCCCCACGCCAATGCGCCATGGGTGCCGAGGGCGACGCCGGCCACGCCGACGAGCAAGCCAGCCCAGATCCGCGACGTCAGACGTTGGCCGAGCACACCGGCGGCCAGCAGCGCGAGGCCCAACGGCAACAAGTCGGCGAACAAGGCCGCCAGCCCCGCCGGCACGCCCAGGGCAATGCCTTGGGTAATGCCGGCGAGATAGCCGGCCATGGCCAGCAAGCCGATACCGGCATTTTTCAGCAGCGCGACCCATGAAGTCTGCCGCAGTTGCCTGGCGACAAATGGGAACAGCAAGAGCGTGACCAGGACGCAGCGCCAGAACACCACGAGCAACGGCGGCGCGTAATCGATGGAGAATCGCGCACCGACGAAGCCGGAGCTCCACGCCACCAGCAACGCCGCTTCGAGCAGCGGCAAAGGGATCAGCCAGTAGCAACTGGGGGACGAGGCGCAAGTGATCGATTTGGGCGAGTTCATGGTCACAGGCTACGAAAGCCGACTAATCTAATAAATCAAAATATCCTGCAGCACTCGTTCACGAAGATTGAATCATGACAGCCATACTGGATATCGAACTGATACGGACCTTTCATGCGGTGGCGCGAATCGGCAAGTTCAGCGCGGCGGCGCAACAGCTGCATAAAAGCCCGGCGGCGGTGAGCGTGCACATCCAGCGCCTGGAAGCGGTCGCCGGCGGTCGTCTGCTTGACCGGGACAATCAATCAGTCGCCCTGACTGCGCTGGGCAGGCGTTTGCTCGTTTCCACCACCGAGCTGCTCGCGACCCACGACCGGGTGCTGGCTGACCTCCAAGGCACACGGCTGGCGGGGCGCATCAGTTTGGGCGTGCCGGACGAATACGCCGACCATGTCATCCGCGACATCCTTCCGACCTTCACGGCTGCCTGGCCCAACGTGATCCTGGAACTCAAGACGGCACCCAGCTACGCCCTGCGCGAACAGGTGCAGCGCGGCAAGCTCCACGCGGCCGTGCTCACCCAGCCGATGGACCAGCCAGATGCAACGGTCCAGAGCCTGGTCACCACCACGCCGGTCTGGGTGGCAGCGACCGGCACGACAGTCAGCTCGACGGAACCGCTTGCGCTGGCCGTGCACGCGGCGCAATGCCCTTATCGACAGGCCATGCTGCAAGCGCTTCGGCAACGCGGACGCAAGGTGCGCATCGTCCTCGAAAGCCCCTCCAACCAAGCCGTCAAGGCCTGTGTGGAGGCTGGGTTGGCGATTAGCTTGATCGACCGCGGCCGCGTAACGAAGAACATGCGGATCATCAGTGAGCTGCCGGTAATCCCGGACCACGAGGTGGTGTTCATGCGATCCGCCGCGTGCGACGCCGATGAAGCGGTAGATCTGATTGGCCAGGCCATGCAGCAGCGTTTTCGACTGTAATTCCCGACACTGCTAATCGCATTGTGATTTCGCCGTGCAGGGCGTCTACTTCTATCAGGCCGTGTCCGTCCCCAGAGGCAAGCACATGAACAACGCGACAGTTCCTGAAACGAAAGGCGTGGCGGTCCAGCTGCTGGCAACGCTGGACCTCGGTGTCGAAATCGAGGGCATGACAGGGCGCCAATTGCGCATGCGCCTGGTGACGATCGAGCCGGGAGGCGTGTTCGGGCCGCTTCACAACCACGTGGACAGGCCCGGTTTGGTCTACATACTGCAAGGCACCATCACCGATCATCGCAATGGCATCGCGACGGACTATGGCCCAGGCGTGGGATGGCCGGAGGATCGGAACACCACCCATTGGCTAGAAAACAGAGGGGCGGTGGCGGCCGTTGAAATATCCGTCGATATCGTCAGGCAGGAATGAATCGAGGTCCGCGCCGCTATTCTTCGGACGGTCTTATCTGAAAAATGGTGTAGGGCAGGATCAGCGTATCGGCGACGAAACTCAGGGGCAGGTCGATGGCCGCCAGCGGCGCAAACGCACTGGCGTACGTCGCGTTATCCTCCGTCACCGCTTCCTTGAGAATCTGGTAATCGAAATACGTGCCGCAATAAGGTTGGACACCGCAGAGTCCCCCGTTGCCAAAGGTTTCGTTGGCCGTCGCGCATCCTGTCAGCAGTGCGATGGTCAGGACTGTTCCAATGATGCGCATGGCGTTCCCTCGTTGTTGGTGCGCGACTGTAGCATTTGTGATGATTTTATTCGCCGCACGCTGCCAGACGAATCGAAGCGCACCATAGCAACAACGCCACCGCACTGATCACCCCACCCAACAGACTGACCGCGATCCAGCCCCAGAGCGCATAGACCTGGGTCGCGGCGACGGCTCCGAGGGCGCTGCCCATCGAGTAGAAACACATGTAGGCGCCGACCATGCGACTTTGCGCGTCGGGGCGCGCGGCGAAAAGGAGGCTCTGGTTGGTGACGTGTACGGCTTGCACGGCGAAGTCGAGCAGGACCACGCCGCAGACCAGGGCGATCAGGGAGCTTTCGGCAAATGAGATGGGCAGCCATGCGAGCACCAGGACCGCCAGGGACAAGCCGGTGACGCGTTGTCCGAACCCTCGATCGGCCCAGCGCCCGGCACGTCGAGCCGCCAGCGCCCCCGCAACGCCGGCCAGGCCAAACAGGCCGATGGCGGTGTGGGAAAGCGACAGCGGCGGGGCGCTCAGCGGCAGGACCATGGCGGTCCACAGTACGGAAAACGCGGCGAAGATCAGCAGGGCGAACAGGCCCCTGATCCGCAAGAGCGGTTCGGTCATGAACAGTTGGAACAACGAGCGGATCAATGCCGGGTAAGACTGCCGGTCAGGGGGCGACGCCGTGGTGGGCGCCACTTTCCAGAACATCATCGCGATGACCAGCATCAGTCCCGACGACACCAGATAAACCGCCCGCCAACCTGCCAGGTCGGCAATCAATCCAGAGATGAACCGTGCCAGGAGAATGCCCAGCACGATAGCGCTGGTGAGCGTGCCGACCGCCTGCCCACGTTGGGCTGGGGCAGCCAGCGTGGCGGCATAGGCGACGAGCACCTGGACGACCACGGCCAGCAAACCCGTGACGATCATGGCACCCAGCAGGACCAGCCAATGCTGTGATGCGCCGACGCCCGCCAGGGCAATCACCGATAACGTAACCAGAGTGAGGATCAACCGTTTGCCGTCGATCCGGTCGCCCAGCGGGACGATGGAGAGCAATCCCAAGGCGTATCCGAGCTGCGTGGCGGTTACTACGCTGCCGATCGAGGCGGGGGCGACGTCGAGGCTTTCTGCCATTGAAGCGAGGAGTGGTTGAGCGAAATACACGTTGGCGACGGCCAGGGCGCAGGTGATCGAGAAGAGGAACGTCAGGCGGGGTGACAGGCCTTGGGGGAGGTGGGTGTAGGCGGTCATGGTGCTCCTTGATCCGGTTGCAATTAGAAACCTGTTTTATTTTTGCGCGATTAGGTTTTTAATTGCAACCAGATTATCTACACCGCCGTTCCCTGTGGGAGCGAGCCTGCTCGCGAACGCGGTGTCATTTTCGATGAAGGTGCTGGATGTACAGGCCTCTTCGCGAGCAGGCTCGCTCCTACAAGAACTCAAACAGGTCAACACGATGTCAGGACACGCTCCATCAACGAATAACGAATGCCCGGTAGCCCGAACACTGGACATCATCGGCGACCGCTGGTCTCTGATGATCATCCGCGACGCCTTCGACGGCATCCGCCGCTTCAGCGAATTCCAGAAAAGCCTCGGCGTCGCCAAGAACATCCTCGCCTCGCGCCTCAAGGCCCTGGTCGAGGCCGGCGTATTCCAGGTACAACCGGCATCGGACGGAAGCGCCTACAAGGAATATGTCCTCACGGAAAAAGGCCAGCAGGTCTTTCCGATCGTGATCAGCTTGAGGCAGTGGGGCGAGCGGTTTCTGTTCGCCGAAGAAGAGACAAGGTCGGTACTGCTGGACAACGCGTCAGGGCAGCCGCTGATGCCGATGGAGGTTCGCTCATCGACCGGCCAGGTCGTGCAGCCCGGGGATTGCCACAGGGTGAGACGTATCGTCAGCGAGTCATGAATGCGCGCCGGCCTATTCTGGCTGGGCAGGTTGTTGTTCATAGCGCCGCTGGATGCGGGACAACTCGCCGGACCGGCGTAGCTGCTCCAGTGCGCGATTCCATGCGGCGATCAATTCATCGTCACTGTCGGTGCTGAAGGCGATGTACAAGGACGAGCGGTAGAGCTCGATGGGAATCTGCCTCAGGGTGCCCGGGGGAATCTCCAATTGCCGGCTGTAATAAGCCACCCCTGCAGCCGTGTCGCCGACGATGATGCTGGTTCGTCCGGCGAGCAGCATGCGGTAGAGCAGCTTGCTTTCGGTTGCGCTTTTGTCCAGGTTGTTGAATCCCAGCGACTGCAGCGTCTGCGGCACCAGGCCTGCATGTCGGGTGGTGATCTGCGGGGCGTGCAGCAACTGTTCCAGGGAATTGATCGGCGGTGCGCTGGCCAACTGGTAGGCATGGATGGATTCTTCCACGATCGGTCCGACCCACTTGTACAAAGGCTCGCGCTCCGGCGTGCGGAATAACGAATACATGATGGTCTTGGGGCGGTTTTTCAGTATCTGCGTGGCGCGCATGCTGGGTTGCAACAGCACTTCGAATTTATCCCCGGTCAGCGCCATGATGGCCCGCACGATTTCCGTGGTCATGCCCGTGAGCTGATCGTGCTCGACATAGTTGTAGGGCGCCCATTCCTCGGTGACGACCTGATATTGCTCGTTTGCGGTCGCAGGGCCGAGCAACAGACAGAGCAGCGCTGCGGCAGGCATCGAATGCTTCACGTGTTCTCCTGATGGGCGGTTCGCTCTTCCTGAGCGAACCCAAGACAAGCATAGACCCAAACACGTGCCTGACGACTGCCGCAGCCGCGTTATGCGAACAACCTGTTAAACGCCCGGACGAATCAGCACCTTGCCGCAAGCATGCGCGGTGGCCACTTTTTCCACGGCCCCACGTGCCTCGGCCAGCGGGAACGTCGAATCTATAAGGACCTGCAGGTCGCCGGCCTGGAATTGTTCGATCGCCTTGGGCAGGAACGGCACTGCGGTCGAGAAGAATACGAACTCGCCGGCATGCTCGTCCCGGGACGTTATGTCGAAGTCCACCAGCGAGGCGATCCGGCCTCCGGCGCCCAACACATGCCAGGAGGCTTCGAGGGTGTCGTCTCCGAGGGTATCGAGTACCAGGTCAATATCACGCACGTGTTCGAGGCTCTGGGTCCTGTAGTCAATGACCTCATCGGCGCCCAGGCTTTTCACCCGCTCGATGTTTTTTGCAGACGCTGTCGCTATCACATGGCAGCCCGCAAGGTGGGCCAGTTGCACGGCCATGCTGCCGACGCCACCGGCACCGGCGTGAATCAATACGCGCTGGTTGCGTCGCAGCCGGCCGACCTCGAACAATGCCAGCGCCGCCGTGCCGTAGGCAGTGGGCAGGGCGGCGGCCTGCTCGAAACTCATCTGTGGTGGGATGAGACAAAGTTCCGAGGCTGCGATGACCAGCGCCCTGGCGAATGCTCCACCGGCACTCGGCGCTGTCCGGCCCACCACGCGGTCGCCCGGCTGGAGGTCGCTCACCTGTTCGCCGACGGACTCGACCACACCGCTGAAATCCGTACCCGGCACGTAAGGCAAATCGACTGGAAAGATAGCTTGCATGTATCCGGCAATAATCTTCACATCCAGCGGGTTGACGCTGGCCGCTTCGACGCGGACCACGACCTCGTGAGGTTGAATCGCAGGCAACGTACGTTCACCTTCCTCGACGACATCCGGGCTGCCGAAGGTTTTAATCAAAGCGTTTTTCATCAAGAGACTCCCCTTAATCCGCGTGTTATCAGGCTTGTGCAGGAAATTGACCGAGTTGGAGAAACAGGCCGAACCAGTCTTCCATGTGCCAGGTCGTGGTCAGCTTGGCGTTATCCAGCACGTGGAATTCATGGATGCGGAAACCGACCTTCGTGCCGGTGGCCGCGATGCCGAAAAACTCGCCTTGATGGGTCCCGGTAATTTCCGCGCGCACGCCGATTTTTCCGGGTTCCTGGACCATGTCGTGGACGGTGATCCGGACATCCGGGAAGGCTTGGACGAAGCTGCGGATGATTGGCTTGATGCCTTCAGGGCCAGGCACCTGGCCGGGGGCGAGGGGAATGTCATCCCACTGGGGCGAGAGCACATCGTCTACCAGATCGGGATTCTGTTCGTTGAAGGCTCGATACAGTGTCTCGACGGCTGCGCGTTCACGCTTCAATTGTTCAGTCAGGTCAGGATTCGCTTGCATGATGTTCTCGCGGCGGTTGGGTTCGATGGCGAAATTGTCCGGTCGCGGGCTACAATCCGTCTAACAAATAAACGATATAGATGATTATTTGATTTATGGATTTTCACGGGATCGATCTGAATCTGCTCGTGGCCTTCGATGCGCTGATGAACGAGCGCAATGTCACGCGCGCGGCCGCTCGGGTAGGCGTGAGTCAACCGGCAATGAGCGCCGCCCTGGGTCGGCTGCGCACGCTCCTGGGCGATTCGCTTTTCGCCCGTAGCGCCGATGGCCTGCTGCCAACGCCGCGGGCCCGTGAGTTGGCGGAGCCGATCTCCCAAGCGCTGCGGCAGCTGGAAACTACCTTGGTCAGCCGGCCGGAGTTCGATCCCGAAAAAGCGTCAATGGTCTTCAAGCTCGGGTTGTCCGATTACCCGGCCTACGTGCTGTTGCCGCCGTTGATGGAGGCACTCGCCGAACAGGCCCCAGGGGTATCGCTGAATGTCCATGCGTTCAACGACCGGGACCATGCGGTGGATTTGCTCGACGCCGGCATGATCGACGCGGCCATCGGCGTGCCGCCTACCCACGCCGATGCCAGGATTCTCGGGCGCATGCTGCTCACGGACGAGTTCGTGACCATCGTCGCCAATGATCATCCGGTCGCACGACGTGGCATGACCCTGCAAGCGTACCTGTCGCTGCGCCACGTCCTGGTTTCTCCCGAAGGCGAACTGCACGGCGTCGTGGATCATGCCCTGGCGCAACTGGGTGAGCGGCGGGCGCTGGCGTTGACCCTGCCGCAGATGTTTGCCGTTCCCGCGTTGATTGCCCGCAGCCGTTTTACGGCAACGGTCCTGAAGCGCGTGGCGACAGGCGCATCGGGCAGCAGCAAGTTGGTGATGTTTGCTCCGCCCGTTGTGCTGCCGCACATGCAATTCGACCTGATCTGGCACAGGCGCAGCGACACCCATCCGGCGCAGCGGTGGTTCCGGGGCTTGATTGCGTCTGTCGCCGATACAGTGTGAAACCTCGCCAGGGCAAAAGCCCCAAGATGATGAAAGAGGGATGGGACGTTTGAACGAACAGACATTGTCCATGCGCCTGGAGCGTGTGGCGGAGCTGGTGCCGACAGGGGCGCGCCTGGCCGATATCGGCTCGGACCATG
>Ga0307412_10000750_pt1 | contig 18812 bp, 17 predicted proteins | sample DK1Cmetagenome_3_FD_203823 | JGI IMG/M metagenome (GOLD analysis project Ga0307412, IMG submission 203823) | Maize rhizosphere microbial communities from greenhouse at UC Davis, California, United States - DK15-C-1 | ecosystem: Host-associated > Plants > Roots > Rhizosphere > Soil | place: USA...
AGGCGCGGTGGGCGGGTGAGGGCGCTGCCGCGGCCGGCGATGGCTTCGCACAGCTTGATGCACTGCACCAGGTCGGCGCGGGCGTCGAGGTGCAGGATCGGCATCAGCCATTCGTAGATCGGCATGGCTTCGGCGAAACGTCCGGCGTGGGCCAGGCGGAAGATGGTTTCACCTTCCTTGGGGAACACGTTGGACATGCCAGACACCCAACCTTCGGCGCCCACGGCCAGGCTTTCGAGCACCACATCGTCAAGACCGGCGAACAGCACGAAGCGATCGCCGACTTCATTGCGCACGTCGATAAATCGGCGGGTGTCGCCGGACGAATCCTTGAAACACACCACGTTATCGCAGTCGGCCAGCGAGATGAGAATGTCCGGGGTGACGTCGTTCTTGTAGATCGGCGGGTTGTTGTAGACCATCAGCGGCACGTCGGCATGCCGGGCGACGTAGCGGAAATGTTCGGCGGTCTCGAACGGCTTGGAGCCGTAGACCAGCGCCGGCATCAGCATCACGCCGTCGACACCGACCTTGCGCACGGCGTTGGCAACCTTGGCGGCTTGCACACTGGTGAACTCGGCCACGCCGCAGATCACCGGCACCCGGCCCCGGGAGGCGTCCACCGCGACTTCGGTCACGGCGATTTTTTCCTCGGCGCTCAGGGAGGTGTTTTCCCCCACCGAGCCGCAGACCACCAGGCCCGACACGCCATCACGAATGACGTTGGAAATGACTTGGTGGGTTTTTTCCAGGTTGATGGAAAAGTCATCGTTGAATTGGGTGGTGACGGCGGGGAATACGCCGCTCCAGTTGATGCGTTTGCTCATGGGTGTCTCCTTTTGGTATTTCGTATACGGATCTAGGTGGTTGCTTTTGTGGCGAGGGAGCTTGCTCCCGCTGGACTGCGAAGCAGTCCCAAAACCTGCATGCTCGGTGTGTCAGTCAGAATCTGGGGGCCGCTTCGCGACCCAGCGGGAGCAAGCTCCCTCGCCACAAGGGGTTTGGGTGAATCTGGAAGTCATGCGCCAGGCCAGGTATCCGAGAGCCGATAGCCCTGGGGCCATGGATCGGCCGGGTCGAGCAGCAATTGGTGCGTGCCGGTGATCCACGCTCGCCCGGCGATGCACGGGTAGATCGCCGGGCGGCCGGCCACGTCGGTCAGTGAGTCGATCCGGCAGTGGAATTCGGAGCCGATGATCGAGCGGCCGACAAAGCGCTCGCCCACCTGCATCAGGCCCTTGGCGTGCAGTACCGCCATGCGAGCCGAGCAACCGGTGCCGGTGGGGGAACGGTCGATCTTGCCGGGCTGGATGACGACGGCATTGGCTCCGGTGGCGATGCCGTTTTCCCGCTCAATGGGTGCGGCGATCTGGCAGAACGAGATGTGCGACCAGTCGGGATTCAACGGATGAACGAAACCCAGTTGTTCGTTGGCGGCCCGGGTGATTTTCAGTCCCAAGGCCACCAGGTCGGCGGCTTCGTCAGGGCGAATGGCAAAGCCCAGGCGCTGGGCGTCGACGATGACAAAACTGTCGCCACCATAGGCGGTGTCCACTTGCAGCGAGCCCAGGCCCTCGATTTCGATCCAGGCATCGAGGCGGTCGGCAAACGACGGGACGTTCTTGATCTCGACCCGTTGCACCTTGCCGTCGCGGCAGTCGGCCACGGCTTCGATCAAGCCGCCCGGGGCCTCCAGGACCAATCGCGTCTGCGGTTCGGTCATCGGCAGGATTCCGCTGTCCAGCAGCACGGTGGCGACGCACAGCGAGTTGGAGCCGGACATCGGTGGGGTGTCGGCGGGCTCCATGATGATCCAGGCCATCTGTGCCCGCGGGTCCTTGGCCGGCACCAGCAGGTTGACGTGGCGGAACACCCCGCCCCGGGGTTCGTTGAGGACGAAGTTGCGCAGGGTCTGGTCCTGGGCGATCCAGCGTGATTGTTCCCAGACCGTGGCGCCGGGAGGCGGGGCGACGCCACCGACGATGACATCGCCGACTTCGCCTTCGGCGTGGCAGCTGACTATGTGGATGATTCTGGATGAGCGCATGGGTCAAATCCTTGTGTTGTCTGGTTGGGCCTCATCGTCGGATCGCCGCCCGGAGCAAGCTCGCTCCCACAAAGGGTTTTGTGGTGCACACGAAACAGTGTGGGAGCGAGCTTGCTCGCGATGAGGCCATCGGCTATTTCACCGATTTAAGGAACACCGCCGTCTCCGGCTGCACCGGATTGCCAATCACTTGGTCCGGCGGCCCGATCTCATGGACCCGCCCATTGCAGAAGAACGCCACCCGGTCGGACACGTCCCGGGCGAAGCGGATCTCGTGGGTCACCAGGACCATGGTCATGCCGTCTTCGGCGAGCATGCGCATGGTGTCGAGCACTTCGCCGACCAGTTGCGGATCGAGGGCCGAGGTGGCTTCGTCGAACAGCATGTAGTCCGGCGACATCGCCAGCGCCCGGGCGATGGCCATGCGCTGCTGCTGTCCGCCGGAGAGCTTGCCGGGGAAGGCCTTGAGCTTGTCCCCGAGGCCCACGTGCTCAAGCTGCCTGACCGCCAGCGCCTCGGCGTCCTGCTTGCTCTTGCCCAGCACCTTGCGCGGCGCCAGCATGACGTTTTCCAGCACGGTCAGGTGGGGGAAGGCGTTCCATTGCTGGAAGACGATGCCGATTTTCTGCCGCAGCCGGTTGAGGTCGGTGGCGCTGTCGTGGACCTCCACGCCGTCTACGCGGATGCTGCCTTTCTGGATCGGCTCCAGGCCGTTGATGCACATCAGCAGGGTCGATTTACCGGAACCGGAGCCACCGATGATCGACACGACCTCGCCCTTGTCCACCGTCAGGCTGACGCCCTTGACCACTTCGAGGTTGCCGAAGGATTTATGCACGTTTTCGATCTCAATCATTTTCCTGCCACCTTCTTTCCAGGCTAGCGCCGAGGCGGGCGACCACCAGGCTCATGACGTAGTAGATGAGGCCCGCGATGCACAGCACCAGCAGGGGTTCCTGAATACGCGTGACGATGGTTTGCGAAGCCCGCAGCAGCTCGACGATGCCGATCCACATCACCAGCGCGGTGTCTTTCATCACCCCGAGGACCAGGTTCAGCCAACCGGGAAAGGCAACGCGGGTGGCAATCGGCAGGACGATGAAACGCAGGTCCTGCAAATAGCTCAGTCCCAATGACCGGCTGGCCCGCCGGGTGCTCAGCGGCACCGCCAGCACGCCACCCCGGACGATCTCGGTGAAATACGCGGCGGCGTAGACGCCGAGCACGATGCAACCGACGGCAAAGGCACTGAGGTCCAGGCCGACGATGCTCTTCAGGGAGTTGAACAGCACGAACTGGATCAGCAGCGGCACGCTGCGAAACGCATCCAACACCCACGCGAGCGGCAGGCTCGCCCGGGGCAACAGCGCCCGCAACAGGCCGAACAGCAAGCCGGCGAGGGTGCCGAGCAGGATCGACCAGGCGGTCAACTGCACCGTGACCCAGGCACCTTCGAGCAGATACAACAGGTCGTTGACGGTAAGGCTTGTAGAAAACATGACCAGCCCTCCTCAATAACGAAACAAGCGCCAGGACAACAGTCGGGCCAGCCCGACGATCAGCTTGGCGATCAGGTAATAGAGCACCGCCGCGAGGGCGAAATATTCGAAGGTGCGGAATGTCTTGACGTTGTATTCCTGCGTCACCCCGGTGAGGTCGTTGTTCAGGCCGACCACCACGCCGAGGGACGTCATCAGCACCGCCCAGACCATCTGGTTGGTCAGCGGGTAGAAAACGATGCGCAGCAGTTGCGGGACGATGATCATCCGGTAGGCCTGGAACGCGCTCATGCCCAAGGAGCGAGCGGCGCGCATCTGCGTGCCCGGCACGGCCTTGAGGCCGCCGCGAAAGTTCTCCGCCAGGTAGCCGGCGTTGTTGAAGGTAATGCCCGCCAGCAGGGCGAACCATGAACTGACGTGCAGCCCGAGGGAGCCGAGGCCGAAGTAGAGGATGTAGATCTGGAACAACGACGGCGTGTTACGGGCGATCGATACCCAGCCGTTGCCGACACCGCGTAGCAGCGGATGACGTGCCTGGCGCATCACCGTCAGGACCAGGGCGATCAGCACGCCGAAGATCATCGACAACGCGGCGGTCTCGAAGGTGACCCAGGCGCCGGCGAGCATATCGGGCAGGGCGCGTAGCGCCGGGCGCCATTGGAACGTGTAGTCAAACATGGCTCGGGTTCCCCTTGGCCGCGGAGGGTTGCAGCCATTGCGGTGGCTCGCCGCTGGCCGTGGCGGTGCAGGCGGCCTCGACGCACTCGGCCAAACTGGCGAAATGCACGCCACGTCCCACCAGGCCTGGTGCGTAGTGCGCGTATTTGCCGGAGTTGGTCATCAAGGTGGTAGCGGCCGGCGGGATCACCGGCTCGCCCAGCATGCACCAGCAGGTGTCGGTGACCAGCGTTGCGCCGAAGACCTGGATCGCCTCCAGGTACCCAGCCTGGCGCGCCTGCTCCAGCACGGCCCGGCCGCAGGTGATCGCGAGGACCACGTCGGGGTGTTTGATCCGCCCCGCACACAGTCCTGCCAAGGCGGCGAATTCACTGAGGGAAAAGTGCGGATTGCCCAGGGACACCACATCCACATGCCTGTGCCGGGCGCTGTTGAGCTCGCGCCAGCTGGCGAGCAATCCCGCCATGTCGATGGTTTCCGTGGGTAACACGGCGTCGCGATCCAGCACCGCGGCCGGGTCCATGGCCTCCGGCGTCACCCCGGCGATGTGGAACAGCGGCGCCGCGCTGGTGGTGGCGAACGCCGCGCCAAAAGCCTTCAGGTCGTCGAGGTTGGGTGTGGTGTTTTCCAGCCCCTGGATCAGCGGGATGCGTCGGCCCGTCAGGCTGCCGATGTGATAGCCCAGCAGCGGGTAGAAGCTGTCATCCATTGAATCGAGCCTGGGGACTTTGACGATCAGGCCGGCCTTGCGCTGCTCATCGAGATGACAACCGGCCAACGGCGCGCGGCCGCACAGGGCGATGCAGATGTCGAGAAAATCCGGGTACTTCTGCGTTCGGGCACCGAGCACGCTGTTGGCATAGACTACTGCGTTGGATTCGGCCCAGACGATCTGCTCGCCGACGGTGGGCGCGGTGTCCAGCAGGTAGGGCGCACAGGTGAAGCTCAACTGCGCGCCCATGGCCATATAAGCATCGCCCAGGGCGCTGGCGGGTTCGCCCAGCGCAGGATCGACGCCGAGCTCGCGCCAGCGGCGTTGGTCCACGGAAATCGAATTGAGCGTCGTGGGCACGCTCACTTTCGCTCCCCATTGCACCAACTGTTCGGCAAACCGCAGGCTGGCCGGGCCGGTGTAGATGCAGCCGTCGATGTGCGCCTGGGTGATGTCCAGCAGTTCATCGGCGCCCTGAATCTCGGCCATGCGCAGGACGATTCCCATTGCCACTTTTGCAGCCTTGCCGTACGCACCGTCAAGCAACGCCTGGTCCCGTTCGTTCAGACGGACGGTGGAGGGTGCGAGCGGTTGCGAGGGGATATCCGCCGCGTACCATTGATCGTTGGGCCGGCGCCCGGACAACGTCAGGCAGCTTCCCTCGATGCGCGCGAATCCTTGACCTCGCAAGCCCTCGAATGCCTCGCGGCCGATGCACAACACTGGCAGCGAGCGTTGGAAAATCACCTCGGCCACCAGCACGCCTAGAACAAGGATTTCATCGGCCTCGGCCAGCACCAGGGCGGCTGGCGCATGGCCGTTGCTGATGAGCTCCATCAGCACGCTGCTGCCGGTGCAGGAACCGCGTCCGCTGGGAATCGCCAGCACCCGACCCGCAAGGCGCTGGCCGCTGAGGGGGTGATGGCGATCGATGACTTCGCCCGAGGCCGGATCGACTCCGCCCCAAAAGCTCAGGCCAACGTCGGCGAACAGCAGGGTGCCCTGGGCGGCACCCTCCACCAGGCTACGACCTTGCAAGCAGATAGGCGTGCTTGGCATACCGCGCTCCTCAGTAGTAGACCTGCGGCACGGTCAGGTTGGCCGGTGGGATTTCCGTGCCGACCCATTTGACGAACAGCTCGTTGTACCGACCGGTGCGCACTTGCTGGTTGACGAACAGGTTGAGGTAGTTGATGAGGCCATACTCGCTGCGCTTGGCGCCGAGGGACACGTAGTCGATGACGTAAGGTGCATTACCGGCGATTTTCAGCCCCTTGTATTTGCCCGACTTGATGGTGGCGGCGGCGACGGTGTTGGTGACCACGGTGGCATCGATGTGCCCTTGGGCCACGGCCAGCAGTGTGTCGTTCTGGGATTGGTAGGCACGGAAACTGCCGCTGCCCCAACTCTTCTGGTCCTTCTCCAGGGCGATCGCTTCGTAGGTGCTGCTGGTGTTGCCGAGTTTCTTGCCCTTGAGGTCGGCGTAGCTGTTGATGCCGGTGTCGTCGCGGGTCAATACCACCATCTGGAAGGCGAAGTAGGGCACGGTCAGGCCGACGGTCTTGGCCCGCTCCAGGGTGTCGGACGTGGAGGCAACGATGACATCGGCGCGGCCGGAAAGCAGCGCGGGGATGCGGTCGGAGAATGGCGTTTCCACCACTTCGGCGTCTACGCCAAGGATTTTCGCCAGGTCGTTGCAATAGTCGACGTCGAACCCCGCCGGCTTGTTGCTTTCATCACGAAAGCCCATGGGCGGAAAATCCAGTGTGACGGCGCAACGCAGCTTGCCCGAGCCGATGATGTCGTCGAGCTTGTCGGCATGGGCGGGAAGGGCAATCAGGGGAAAGAGGACAACGCTGAGGGCTGCGGCTAATGCACGGTTTTTCATAAAGGCCTCGCTGTCGAATAAATGCGGTGAGATATCGTATTGAGGATTTCGTATACGATATTAGATAAGCAATCGACGTGCCTGTTTTATGTTGCATGCTCGGTTTCAGGTAAGACTTTGATTATCAGGCGATTGTTGGAGTTGCGCCGGTGCTGCCTGGCGAGCGGGGCTGAATGGCGGTGTTACAGATGGGAGCAGTGCGTGGGAGGCTGCCCTGTAAAGGAACACCGTCAGCGCTGGTTTTCTCGGTACTGGCTGGGGGAAAGGCTCGTCAGCGCGCGGAACTGGCGACTGAACGCACTGTGATCGGTGTAGCCGCAGCGCAGGGCGATTTCGGTGATGGGTAAATCCTGTTCCAGTAACAGTCGCGAGGCTTCTTCCAGGCGCGCCTTGTGAATCATCTGGCGGGGCGTGAGCTGGAAGATGCGCTTGCAGTGCCGCTCCAATTGCGCCACCGACAAGCCGGCAATGGCGGTGAGTTCCGCCAGGCTGATGGGACGGGCGAAGTGCAGCTTGATATGCGCATCCACCGCCGCCAATTTCTGGAAGGCTGGATGGCTGGCTTGTGGCGATTGCAAATCACGGGAGATCCCGGCCAGGCCAACGATCCGGCCCGATGGCTCGCGCAAGGCGAGCTTGTGGGTCAGGCACCACACCGGCTGGTTGCCGTAATAAAGGTGCAATTCGAGCTGATCGGCCAGCTCCCGTCCGCTGGCGAGCACGCGTCGATCCTGTTCGGTGTACAGCGGGCCGAAGCGTTCGGGGAATACCTGCTCGGCGGTGAGGCCCACAAGGTCACCGCAGTGCTTGAAGCCGCAACGCCGGGCGAGGGTCTGGTTGACGAAGGCGTAGCGGGCTTGGTTGTCCTTGATGAAAAACACGGTGTCGGAGAGGGTATCGAGCAACGGCGCGATGGCTTGCAGGCTGCGTAGCAGGGTGTCTATGTCGCAGGGGGCGAGGGAGGTGAGCGAGGGGTGCATGGCCGGCGTCGTCTTTTGTGTGGGAGCGATGGCGCAGTGTCAGTCGAAAATGTGCTGTCTGTCACGCCGCCATCGCGAGCAAGCTCGCTCCCACATGGGTTCTGCGGTGCCTGCAAAGTTCAAAAGTCCGCCTCAAATCCCTGTGGGAGCGAGCCTGCTCGCGAAAGTGGTGGGTCAGCTTGCATCAATGCCAGATGTGCCGACGCATTCGCGAGCAAGCTCGCTCCCACATGGGGGCTGCGGTGCCTGCAAAGTTCAAAAGTCCGCCTCAAATCCCTGTGGGAGCGAGCCTGCTCGCGAAAGCGGTGGGTCAGCTTGCATCAATGCCAGATGTGCCGACGCATTCGCGAGCAAGCTCGCTCCCACAGGGGGTCTGCGGTGCCTGCAAAGTTCAAAAGTCCGCCTCAAATCCCTGTGGGAGCGAGCCTGCTCGCGAAAGTGGTGGGTCAGCTTGCATCAATGCCAGATGTGCCGACGCATTCGCGAGCAAGCTCGCTCCCACAGAAGAGTCTGTGGGTTCAGGTGGGCGGGGTTTCTTCCAGGTTCAGCAAGGTTTCGATTCGCGCCGGGCCGAAGGGCGGGCGGGGTATGGGCGGTGTCCAGCCGAGCAGGTATTCCAGGGCGGCGCCGCACACCCGGCCCTGGCAGGCGCCCATGCCGCAGCGGCTGGCCAGTTTGGCTTCACGCCAGTTTCCGTGGCCGGCCAAGGCGCCGTAAGGAACATCCTCACAGCGACAGACCAACGTATCGCTCCGCGCCATGCTTTTCAAACGGCCGTCCAGGGCGAAGGCCTTGTTCAATGCCCGGGCAAAACCCTGCCATCGCGCACGGCCAGGCCAAAGGCGCTCGGCTGCAGCGGTATTCCCCACGGCGGCATGACCAGCAATGGCGCCTTCAACCAAGGCCAGTTCACTGCCGCCAAAACCGGTGCATTCGCCAGCGGCGTAATGGTCGTCCCGCGTGGTGGCCTGGCGTTCATCAACCGCAAGCGCCTGTCCGTCGAGCGCGCAACCCAGCGCCTGGCCCAGCCGGGTATTGGGAATCAGCCCGAAGCCACAGGCCAAACGGTCGCAGGCCAACTCCACCGTCGTGCCTTGTTGCAGCAGACGCACGCCTTCGAGCTTGTCCCGTCCCAGGGCTTCCAGCACGTGGCTGCCGGTGCGGTAGTGAGCATCGAGCAGGCCGAAGGACTGCCATAACTTGCCCGGCCAGCGGGGCAGTTGCGCAGCGAATCCGGCAACTGCGGCGCGGCTGGCCTGCTCGGCGATCCGCAGCACTTGGGCCCCGTGACGTCTTGCCGTGGCTGCGCTCGCCAACAACAGTGGACCGCTGCCGGCAATCACCAGTCGCTCGTTGCTCACCGGCAGGCCGCCCTTGATCAGTGCTTGCAAGCCGCCGGTACCGGTAACACCGGGCAGCGTCCAGCCGGGGAAGGGCAGCAGCAATTCCCGGGCACCGGTGCACAGGATCAGGCGGTCATAAGCGATCAGCCAACCCTGCTCGGCATTTTCCACCAGTAAGGTCTTGTCGGCGGCGATCGCAATGACCCGGGTCTCTGCGTGGCAGTGCACGTTGGCGCAGGCCCGCAAGCGCTCTCGCATTTGTCGCGCCTCGGCCGGCAAGTGGGCTTGGGGTCCATCGCGCCAGATCTGGCCGCCAGGGTTCGGGTTGTCGTCCAGCAGCACGATGCGTGCGCCGCTGCTGGCTGCGGCCAGGGCCGCAGCCATGCCGGCGGGCCCGGCGCCGATAATAAGGATGCCGGCAAATTCGGTCATGGTCGGGTGTCCACGTGCATGCCGTCGCGGCACAAGGTCTGGCAGGCCAGGCGGAGGCGGCCATCGATCATCACCCGGCATTCCTGGCAGATACCCATGCCGCACAAAGGCGCGCGCCGCTGGCCGGTCACCGAGGTTCGGCTGCAGCCGCCGGCGCCCAAGGCCAATGCTGCCGCGACGGTGGTGCCGTTGGCCACCGAGAGCGGGCGGCCATCCAGGAATAACTCAGGCATGGGTCCGATACTCCTTGGTCAAGCGGATCTCGAGGAGATGCACCGATCCCGTGGCGAGGGAGCTTGCTCCCGCTGGGGCGCGAAGCGGCCCTGTTTTGGGTCTGCTGCGCAGACCAGCGAGAGCAAGCTCCCTCGCCACAGGGGATATATGCAGGGCTTCAGGCATGGGCCGGTTCTCCCAAGAAGCGCTGCGGCAGGTAAGGTTGCGCGGCCAGCGGTGCCGTTTCATTGAAGAGCTGGGCAACCAGCAGGTCAGCGGTGGCCGGTGCGGTCGTGACGCCGAGCCCTTCATGGCCCACCGCAAGCCACAGGCCTTTGCGCTGCGGGTGTTGCCCCACCAGCGGCAAGCCGTCGGGGCTCGCCGCGCGAAAACCGGTCCAGGCGCGGATGCCGTTGAGGTGCGCCAGGCCAGGCATGTAGTCCACGGCGCGCTTGAGCATCTTCGCCAGCATCCAGCCTTCCACCGCTGGATCGACGCTGCCGAACTGCCGCGAAGCGCCGATGAACAGTTGTCCGGTCGGGCGCGGTTGGATGTTGCATGCCACCGACGGCCCGCTGGCGTTGTGGGCACTGGTGACATAACCCAGCTCAACCAGGGTGTGCGTGACGGTGGCGGGGTAGCGATCGGTGATCAACAGATGGCCCTTCTTGGGCTCGATCGGCAGTTCCGGGCACAGCTCGGTGGCCTGGATGCCGTTGGCAAGCACGACGGCTTCGGCGCTGAGCCAACGCCCGTCGGCGAGGCGCACGCGGCGGCCGTCCACTTCGCTGGCCTCGGCGCGTTGCTGGCTGATATTGACGTGATCGAGCATCCAGCGGGCGGCGGCGGGGGCGTAGAGAATGCCGTCGCCCTTGATCAGCAGCCCCCCTTCCAGGCCCGCCCACAGTTCCGGTTCGCGCTGCTGCAAGGTGGCGCGGCCAATCAGTTCACAGGCCTCGCCATGGGCCATCAGGTTCAGGTATTTGCTGTGGGCGACGGCCATTTCCTCGGCATTGGCCGCCAGCCATAAAGTGCCGTTGTTGCGCCAGGCACAGGCATCGGGCAGCGCAGGCGCCAACTCTCGCCAGCGTCGCAGGGAATATTGACTCAAGGCCAGCTCCGCCGGGTTGTCATCAAGCACCAGCAGGTGGCCCATGCCGGCCGCCGTTGCACCGTGCCAGCCAGCGTCCAGCACCAGCACCTGCAAACCGCGCTGAGCCAGGCTGCGGGCGCAGGCCGCGCCGATGATACCGGCGCCAATGACGATCACGTCTGCGACATGGCCTTCGCTCACGGACGGATGCCCCAGGCGAAGGGATCGTCCGGCTCGATAATCAATGTGCTTTCAGCGCTGATGTAGGCCCGGCCGCGAATGGTCGGCACGATGCGCTCGCCCGAACGCTCGTACGACCCTTCGAATTCGCTGCCGATGACACTGGCCTGGCGCCAGATCTGTCCGGGTTGCAGTTTACCGTCGGCCGCCAGGCACGCCAGTTTGGCGCTGGTGCCGGTGCCGCAGGGAGAACGGTCGTAGGCCTTGCCAGGGCAGAGCACGAAATTGCGGCTGTCGGCCTGGGGATCGTCGGCGAACAGCTCGATATGATCGATCAGCCCGCCATCCTCGCCGCGAAAACCCTGTTGTTCCAAGGCCTGTTGCACGGCGAAGGTGTAGGCGGTGAGTGCGTCGAGGTTGTCGCCCGCCACACGCTGGCCATGATCGGCGATCAGGAAGAACCAATTGCCGCCCCACGCCACATCGCCGGTCACCGGCTCGATGCCCGGCACTTCGAGGCGCAGGGCCTTGCGATAGCGATAGGAAGGCACGTTGCGCACGCTGACCGAGCGATCCTCATGCAATGTCGCTTGCACCGTGCCCACCGGCGTCTCGATGCTGTGCACGCCGGGGCCGATCCGGCCCAGATGGGCCAACGAGGCGACCAGGCCGATGGTGCCGTGGCCGCACATGCCCAGGTAGCCGCTGTTGTTGAAGAAAATCACGCCGGCACAGGCGGCCGGATCCACCGGTTCGCACAGCAACGCGCCCACCAGCACATCGCTGCCGCGGGGCTCCAACACGCACGCGGTGCGCCAGGCGTCGTGCTGCTCGGCCAGGCGCTGCCTGCGCTCGGCCATGCTGCCCTGGCCCAGGTCGGGAAAGCCATCGGTCACCAGTCGGGTCGGTTCGCCGCCGGTGTGGGAGTCGATCACGGTGATGCGTTTCATGGCGCCACGTCCATTCAGATAAGTGGACACAAGCGTGGCGCGCGCCGGGGTCGGCGGCTTGATGGATTTATCCGTCGGTGATGACGAAATCAGCACAGTCCCAAGAAATCACCGGCTCGACGGCAAATACTCGAACAGGGTCTTGCAGACGCCGGCAATGTGTTCGTCCAGCAATTTCACCGCGCGCTCCACATCCCTGGCGCGGCAGGCGTCGAGAATCTCGCGGTGTTCATGGTCGGCGCGCTCCTTGCCGGCGGACAGGCTCATCTGCATACGCAGGTAACGCTCGAGCTTGTCGTGGACCGAGCGGATCAGGCTCACCATGAACGGCCGTTGCGCGGGCTCATAGAGACAGGCGTGCAATTGCCAGTTCAGCTCGGCCCAGCGACCGACGTCGTCCTCGCCGATGAACTCCTGGCAGATGCTTTCGGCACGGGCGAAGGTGGCTTCGGTCATGTTGGGAATCGCCAAGCGCAATACCTTGTCCTCCAGCAGCATCCGCACCTCGAACATCTGCGCCAGTTCCGCCTCGGAAATCCGCGTGACCATCGCCCCGCGATTGCGCTGGAACATCACCAAGCCCTCGGCTTCCAGGCGCTTGAGCGCTTCGCGCACAGGGATCTTGCTGACGTTGAACTGGCGGGCGATGTCATCCTGGCGGATCGGCTCGTCCTCGGCGAAATGCCCGGCCACGATGGCGTCGCGCAGGTGACGGGTGATGATTTCCGAAGTGGACGGGGTGTTGCCCAGGTCGGGCAGGTTGAACTTGGATAAGGTCACGGCGGCGGTCGTTTGGCTGAGATGGGGGATATGGTATACGACCCGGCTATCGCGATGTCGAGTAACGTCTGCCGTTGTGGCGAGGGGATTTATCCCCGCTGGGCTGCGCAGCAGCCCCAAAAGCAACGACCTCAACCTTATTGGCATATGGAGGTGTCTGGTTGGGGGCCGCTTCGCAGCCCCAGCGGGGATAAATCCCCTCGCCACAAGGTACTTTGTCAGCTGGGGGAAGGTTGGGCGACAAAGGCCTCTGTCCGGACGATGCGCAGCCCGGTAATCGTTGCGCCTGCCAGCAGTGCCAGGCCAAACACCGCGAGCGCCACGTCAGCGCCGAAACGGTCGACCAGCCACCCGGTCACCACGACCGGGATACTGAACCCGACATAGGCAAACAGGAAGAATCCCGCGCTGACCCGGGCTTTTTGCGCACCGGCCATGGCGGTGATCGCCGACAATCCACCCAGGTACAAAAAGCCGTAGCACGCACTGCTGGCGCCCAGCGCACCGAGCAACACGGCGGCCAGCGAACCCTGGCTCGCGCCCCAGGCAAGCAGCGCGTAGCTCAATGGCAAGACCAACAACCCCAATCCCGTGGCCCTGGCCGGTTGCATGCGTTTCACCCAGGGCTGGAAGATCAGCCCACAACTGATGACGGTAAAGGTCGACAGGCCGGACCAGCGTTGCAAGTCATGGGCGGCAAGCACCGATGGCAGGATGGCGATCACCAGCCCGGAAGTTGCCCAGGCCAGCAGCATGGAAAAACTGTAGGGCAGGCTGCCGGCCGGGAACAACGGCAGGCGCAACATCGCTGCGTGCTTGATTCTGGGGGCGGGGTCCGGCAGTCGCGCAACCACGATGATCGCCAGGGCAGCCAACGCCAACTGCAACCAGAAACTGCCCGGCGTGACGCTGTGGTGGAGGAACAGGAAGAGGCTGGTCAACGCCGCGCCCAGGCCGAAACCCAGGGAGGTGCTGGCCGTGACCCGGTTAGCCGGTGACCTGGCATCGCATGTCGGCATCAGTTCCACCATGTAGGCGGTGGACGTCGCCGAAGCCAAGCCGGTGCCGATGCCCATCATCAGGCGCGCCACGCCCAGTGCGATCAGGTTCGGCCAGATCACCGTGATCAACGTCGCCAGCATCGACAGGCAGAGCGCCGTCACGATCAAGGGTTTGCGGCCCACCCGGTCGGCCAGTCCGCCGAACGCCAGCAGCACGGGCAACACGCCCAATACATAACCGGAAAATGCCACTGCGGTGGCGCCCGCGCCGTAACCGGAAAGCTGCGCATAGGTGGTATACAGCGGCGCCTGGAGATTGACGGCAAGGGTGATCAGGCAAAGACCGAACGCCAATCCCCATGAGTGTCGTTGCTGTATGTCCAAGAGGGGTTCCTTGAGGGTGTGGAGTCTGGATGGACTATCCCGGTGGGGCCGAGAGCAAACAAGGAACAGACGCGGGGCTTTTATGGTTAACTGTTCGCCGAAAATTCGAAAACACTTAGCCGAGAGCCCGCGCCATGGACCTGAACATCGATCGCAACGCCACGGGTTCGTTGGTCCGGCAACTGGTTGTCAGTCTGACGGAGTGGATAAACACCCATGGCATCCGCCCGGGTGCCCGCATGCCGTCGATCCGCCAACTGGCGACTGAAAACGGCTTGAGCCTGTCGAGCGTAATCAAGGCCTACGACCAATTGGTCGCCAGTGGCGTCTTGGAGTCCCGGCACGGTTCGGGATTTTTCGTGGCCCAGCAGATGCCCGTGGCTTCGGCTCCGGAGATCGACGACGCGGTAGGCTGGCGGTTGTTCGATAACGAATCGACGCAACTCAAGCTGGGGTGCGGCTGGCTGCCGGACGCGTGGCGCGACGACACGGACCTGGGCCAGGCGATCCGCCAGGTGGTGCGCAGCGACAATCAGGCACTGTTCAACTACAGCACGCCGCTGGGTTCGGCTCACCTGCGCCTGCACATCCAGAAGCGCCTGGGCCTGATCGACATTCACGTCGATCCGCTGCAGATCCTCACCACCCAGGGCGCGAGCCACGGCCTGGACCTGTTGGTACGCACGCTCCTCAAGCCCGGCGACCTGGTGCTGGTGGAAAGCCCCGGTTACTACAACCTGTTCAACCTGCTGAAGCTGCACGGGGTCAAGACCCTGGCGGTGCCCAGGACCGCCCAAGGCCCTGATATCGCCAGCCTGGAACGCTTGCTCGGCGTACACAAGCCGGCCTATTTCTTCATCAACAGCATGTACCAGAACCCCACCGGCACCAGCCTCGCCCCCAGCGTTGCCTATCGCCTGTTGCAACTGGCGACGCAGCACGACTTTCGCCTTATCGAGGATGACATCTACGCCGATTTCCAGAACGGCCCGACGTCGCGCCTGGCATCCCTCGACGCCTTGGACCGGGTGATCTACCTGGCGAGTTTTTCCAAGACCTTGTCCAGCTCGTTGCGCATCGGCTACGTGGTCGCGCAGCCCGAAGTCATCAAGCGCCTGGCTGAAGTCAAGATGGTGACCGGCATCGGCTGTTCATTGCTGGCGGAAAACGTCGTGGCGACGCTGCTGGCCAACGGTGCTTACCGCAAGCTGCTCCAGCGCTTGCGCGTGCGCTTGAACAAGCAGATGGCGAGCACGTTGCGCCTGCTTGATCCGGCTCACTGGGAGGTGTTTGCCGAGCCGAGCGGAGGACTCTTCGTCTGGGCCCGGCCCCGGCATGTGCCGGCCGAACGGGTGCGGCAAATTGCCGAGCAGTTGCAGATCCAACTGTCCCAGGGTTCCACATTCCTGCCGGAAGGGCAGGCGTGTGACTGGCTGCGGCTCAACGTCGCGTTTACCCAGGACGTGCGGGCCCAGGCATTTTTCAGGCAGATCGGCCAAGAATCCACAGTTGGAACGGCGGTGCTAATGGGAATAGATATCAAATAGGAATGAGTTACTGTATCTTTCGCGACACATTCTTGCCGGCCCCGGGGGCCGGCGTTCTTTCGTCAGGATTGTGTGTCGATGCGTCGGATACTCGTTTCATTGTGTGTGCTCCAGGCTTATTCCATTTCCACTTGGGCAGAAGAACCCGGCACGGCGGCCAGGGCGCCGCTGGAGTTGCAGGCCACCGACATCGTCGGCAGCTCGGACTTCGAAACTGCACAGGGCCCCGTGAAGGGCTATCACGCGACGCGCTCGGCCAGCGCCACGCGTACCGACACCGCGATCCATGAAACCCCACAGTCGATTTCGGTCGTGTCCCGCGACGTCGTCGAAGACCTCAGCGCCACGCGCCTGCAAGACGCTCTCGATTATGCCGGTGGCGTCGGCCGGGGTAACAATTTCGGCGGCCAGGGCCTGACCACGTTTACCGTGCGCGGCTTTACCACGGGTGAGTTCTACCGCAACGGTTTCCCGATCAACCGGGGTTACCCGAACATGCCCGATGCCAACACCATCGAGCGCCTGGAAGTGCTGCGTGGCCCGGCGACCATGCTTTATGGCCGTGGCGATCCGGGCGGCACGTTCAACGTGGTGTCCAAGCAACCGTTGGCCGAACGCACGGTGACCTTGGGCAGCCAGGTCAGCGACCAGGGCATGCGTCGCGGCACCCTGGATACGTCGGGTCCACTGGATGAAGAAGGCCGCCTGGCTTATCGCCTGAACGTGGTGGGAGAGGGCGGCGATACGTTCCGCGATCACGTCGAGACCGAGCGTTATGGCGTCGCTCCCGTGGTCAGTTGGCAGGTCAACGACACCACGCGCCTGACGTTCGAAGGCGACTTCATGCGCAACAATGCGCCGCTGGACCGTGGGCTGACGCATTACGCCGGCCAGCGCGGCACCGCGTCCCGCGATACGTTCTTCGGTGAAAAAGACGCCGGCAAGCTGCACAACGACAACAACATGCTGCAGGTGCGTTTCGAGCACATGCTCAACGACGACTGGACCCTGGCCGGTGGCACCCAGTGGCTAGACGGCACCTTGCAGGGCAACGCGGTGGAGGGCAACGGCATCGCCGCCGACGGTCGCACCCTGGGCCGCAACTTCAACTACCGCAAGCTGGAATGGACCGACCGTGATACCCAGCTCAACCTCACCGGGCATTTTTCCACGGGTGGGTTCGAGCACACCCTGCTGACCGGGGTCGAGTACGAAGACTACGACTACAAGTCGATCATCCGACGCTCCGCCGCCGGCACCGGCGCCTATCCGATCGACATCTTCGATCCGGTGTACGGCCAGCCGCGTCCGGCATTGACCCGTACGCCGACCAATGACCAGGAAAATCTCAAGACCTTTGGTGTGTTTGTCCAGGACCAAGTGGCGCTGACCGAGCGGCTGAAGCTGCTGGCGGGGGCGCGTTTCGAGCGGTTCGAGCACGAGTATGAAAGCTTTGTCCTCCAGGCACGCCCTGGCAGCCGCAACTGGGAAGTTACCGAGAACGCGGTCACCCCGCGCCTGGGTGTGATCTACGACCTGACCGACACGGTGGCCGTCTACGCCAACACTGCCCGCTCGTTCAAACCGAACAACGGCGCCCGCCGCGAGGGCGGTGGATTCAAGCCGGAAGAAGGCAAGTCCTACGAAATGGGCGTCAAGTGGGAGGCGCTGGATCGCCAGTTGAGCGTCGATGCGGCGGTGTACCAGATCGAAAAACGCAACGTGCTGACGCCCGATCCGCTGGACTCGACCTTCAACGTCGCCGCTGGCGAAGTGCGCAGCCGTGGTTTCGACTTGAACGTGGCGGGCAACCTGACGCCGGAGTGGCGCGTCATCGGTGGCTACGCCTATGTGGACGCCGAAGTGACCAAGGACGTCAACATCCCCACCGGCACTCGCTTGCTCAACGTGCCGAGGAACAGCTTCAGCCTGTTGAACGTCTATGAATTCCAGGACGGTGGTTTGAAAGGACTAGGCCTGGGGCTGGGCGCCAAGTACGTCGATGAGCGGGCTGGCAACACAGCGGCGACGACCTTCACCATGGACGACTACACCGTCGTCGACCTGCTCGGTTACTACAAGGTCAACGAGCGCATCCGCCTCAACCTCGACCTGAAGAACCTGTTCGACGCCGATTACGAAGAGGGCGCGTTTGGTGGCGTCTACGCCTACCCGGGCGCTCCGCGGACGGTGCAGGCGGGCATCTCCTACACGCTGTAGATTCAAGGCTGCATGAAAAACCCCGAAGGTCCTGCCTTCGGGGTTTTGTTTTTTACCACTTGCCGGTGCTCATGCCGCCGTCCACCGGCAGGATCGCCCCAGTGGTGAAATCGGCACCCGCCAGGTACAACACGGCTTCGGCGATCTCATCGATGGTGCCCACCCGGCCGGCAGGTGCCAGGTTGTTGAGGAAGTCCCGGTGTGCCGGGTCATGCATCGGCGTGTCGATGATGCCGGGCGCCACGGCGTTGACCTTGATGTTATGGGGCGACAATTCCAGCGCCAGGGCGCGGGTCATCTGGTTGACGCCGCCCTTGATCAGCACGGGCAGCGCTGCCGGCACCTGGATGTTCGGTTGCAGGGCCACCGAGGCGGAGATGTTGATGATGAAACCCTGCTGGCGGCTGATCATGTGCGCGGCAGCGGCCTGGCTGGCGTAGACGAGGCCCTTGAGGTTGGTGTCGAGCAGCGATTCCAGGTCCTGGGGGCTGTATTCGACGAAGGGTTTGGGCAGGAAGAAACCGGCGTTGTTGACCAGCCCATCCACCGCGCCGAACGCCTCGATGGCTTTGCCGACAAGGGCGGTCGACGTCGCCGGATCGGCAATGTCACCGGCCACGCCGACGAAGCTTGCCGGATGACCGAGCTGGCCAGCCGCATCGTCCAGGCCGGACTGGGAGCGGGCATTGCCCACCACGTTGTAGCCGCGGGCCAGGAACGCCTTGACCAGGCCAAGGCCGATACCGCTGGAAGCGCCGGTGATGATGACGGTTTTCTGATTGCTCATGATGTTGACTCCTGATCACGTTGAGTTGGAACCGCTGCGCCTGTCTGGGCGTTGGTTGTGATCAGGTTATTGATGCGC
>Ga0307412_10000751_pt1 | contig 18811 bp, 14 predicted proteins | sample DK1Cmetagenome_3_FD_203823 | JGI IMG/M metagenome (GOLD analysis project Ga0307412, IMG submission 203823) | Maize rhizosphere microbial communities from greenhouse at UC Davis, California, United States - DK15-C-1 | ecosystem: Host-associated > Plants > Roots > Rhizosphere > Soil | place: USA...
AGCTGGTTGGGCCGGCGTGTGCCGCGCATAGTTGGGCGATGTCGAGACGCTCCGCTCCCGCCCGCCTGTTCCGGCGACCCGCGCTGCTGCTGGGGGCCGCGCTGCTGACGATCGGCGCCACGCCAGCCCCGCCCGATCATGCCGCGGTCATCGCGAAGCTGCTTGCGCTGCCGATGACGATGGGGCTGGTGGGTGCGGCTGCGCGGCCGGTCTTCGCCTGGGTGGAGGTGCGCGCGGGAGTCCGCAACATCTGGCTGTCGCCCGCACCGGGAGCGCCGCCGCGGCGCCTGACCGATCGCAACACCGATGACGGCGTCGACCTGCACAGCTTGGCGCTCAGCCGCGACGGCGCGCTGATCGCCTGGACGCAAGGCGGGGATGCGGAATTTCCCGATCTGCCCCCGCCGAATAGTGGCCATGCCGCCAAGGGCGGGACCCAGACGGTATGGCTCCGCGCCACCACTGCCCAGGCCACGCCGCGCGCGCTGGGCGAGGGGCATGCGCCGGTCTTCTCTCCCGATGGCGCCAGCGTCGCCTTCGTCTCGGGCGGGACGTTGCTGCTCGCGCCGGTAGCGAATGGGGCCACTACCAAACTGGCGCAGATGCCCGGCACGATCGAGGACCTGTCCTGGTCCCCGGACGGGAAGGCGCTCCTCTTTGTCAGCCGACGCGGCGATCATGGGCTGGTGGCGCTGTTCGATCTCGCCAGCGAAACGCTGACCTATCCGGATCCGGCGATGACCCAGGACGTGTCGCCGATCTTTTCCCCCGACGGGCGATCGATCGCGTTCCTGCGCACCACCACGCCGCCCATCGGTACCACCGGCACCGAAGCCTCCTATTGGAGCGTGCGGGTCGTCGATCTGGCGATGGGAAACGCGCGCACCGCTTGGCGGTCGTTGCCGGGAGAAGGCGGCAGCTATTACGGGACGCGTACCGTCAATTTGTTCTGGAGCGCGGACGACCGACTGCTGTTCCCCTCGGAAGCAAGCGGCTGGGTCCATGTGCTGGCGGTGCCGTCACGCGGGGGCGCCGCCGTAGACTTAACGCCGGGCGAGGGCGAGGTGGAGAATTTCACCTTGTCCGCCGATCGTCGCACGCTGATCTATGCCGGCAATCACGGCGATGTGGAGCGACGGCATGTCTGGCAGCGCCCCCTCGCAGGCGGCCCCCCTCGCCAGCTGACGAAGGGTGATGGGATCGAGGGCTTTCCCACCGTCGCCGGCGACGCGCTGGCGGTGGTGGCGAGCGGGGTGCGAACGCCGCCGCATGCCGCGCTGCTGACGCGCGCCGGCGCGCTGACGTCGCTAGGGGCGGGCGGCGATCCAGCCGAGACCCGCGGCTTCGTCCCGCCCGAGCCGGTTCGCTTCACCGCCGAGGACGGTGTGACCGTCCACGCCACGCTGTTCCGGGCGCGCGGCGGGAGGAAGGGCGCGCATCCGGCGCTGATCTTCCTGCACGGAGGGCCGCGCCGACAGATGCTCCCGGCGTTCCACCTAATGCCCTATTATGCCAGTGCCTATCTGCTCAACCAGCATCTCGCGGCCGACGGCTTCGATGTGCTGGCGATCAATTATCGCAGCGGCACCGGCTATGGCCGCGCGTTTCGCGAAGCGCCGGAGACCGGCCGGGAAGGCGCCAGCGAATATCGCGACGTCCAGGCGGCGGCGCGCTGGCTGGCGGCCCGCCGCGACGTGGACCCGCGCCGCATCGGGCTATGGGGTGGCAGCTGGGGCGGCTATCTGACCGCGCTGGGGCTGGCCCGCGACAGCGGCACCTTTGCCGCCGGGGTCGATCTGCACGGCGTCCACAATCTGGTTCGGACGCCGCCGGCCATGCTGCCGCCCGTCGCGCAGGATCGCTGGCGCGAAACCGCCTGGCAATCCTCGCCGGTTGCTGCGCTCGACCGGTGGCGCTCGCCGGTGCTGCTGGTGCACGGCGACGACGATCGCAACGTCGACTTTGCACAATCGGTGCAACTCGCGCAGGCGCTGACCGCGCGGGGAGTGCCGCTCGACACGCTGCTGCTGCCCGACGAGCGGCACGAGTTCTTCCGCTACGAAAGCTGGGTCAAGGCCTATGCCGCGACCGATGGTTTCCTCGCCCCGCACCCTGACCGGCTCACCCGCGCAATAGCGCAAGCGCGTTGGAGGCGAGCAGGGGCGCGGCGGGCGCCGGTGTCGGCAGCGCCCGGACGGGGCGTGCGATCGGCGACAGGGCGGCGATGCCGGCCGCGGCGAGGAACTGGCGGCGTTCGATCATGGCAGGTCTTCCTTCGGCCGGGCGGGTAGGCCCGCGAGATAGAGCGCGCCGCTCAGCGCATCGCCCAGCGGTTCGCTGAGCCGGGCAACGGTGCGCTCGCGCAGCCAGGGCCGGATCTTCGGCGCCAGGCCGCCGAGCAGCGCGCAGCGGGTCGCCCCGCGTTCGAAGATCGTCTCGATGAAACGTTCGATATGGCCGGCCGCGTCCTCGACGATCGAGCGGGCGATGGTGTCGTCCGCTTCGGCATAGGCCATCACCAGCGGCGCGAAGCTGCCATAATCGCGCGGCGTCGCCTGATCCATCCAGGCGATCGCGCGGGCGGTATCATGGTCGAAGCGTTCGGTGACGGCGGTGCTGAGCGGCGTCGCCCGGGTCCGCCCATCAAGCGCGCGCAGCGCGTGGCGCATCGCGCTCAACCCCAGCGCCGCGCCGCTGCCTTCGTCCGAGATGGGGAAGCCATAGCCGCCGATCCGGAAGCTCTGCCCGCGCACCCGCAGCTGCGCGACGCTGCCGGTGCCGATGATCAGCACGGCGCCATCACCGCCGCCATGCGCGCCCAGATTGGCGATGGCGGCATCGGTGTCGAACACGGTCGTCGCGAAGGGAAAGGCGAAGTCCTTCAGCGCGGCGCGGACGCCGGGCCGCGAGATGCCGGCAATGCCCATCGCCGCGCGCATCCTTGCGACCTGCGCCGCGTCCAGGCCTGCCGCGCGGACCGCCTGCTCCGTCACGTCGCGGAGCGTGGCGTAGAGCGCCTCCAGCCCGAGCCCGGCATTGGCGGGGCCGGCCTGTGCGGTCGCCAGCACTTGGCCGGCGGCATCGACCACACGGCAGCGGCAGTTGCTGCCGCCCGCATCCACGCCGAGGAAGAATTGCGTCATGTCGGCCCTCCGCTACTGCGTCTGCACTTCTTCCAGCGTCGTGCGGAACCGGCCGTCGAGCCAGTCGGTGATCTCGCGCGCCGCCGGATGATCGATGGCGCCGTAGCGCTCCCGCAATTCGGCAAAGCGCGGACCGAGATTGTCGAGGCCCGTGTCCTGCAAGGGCAGGATGTCGCGGCGCAGGATCGTTGCAAGCTCGCTGCCCAGCACCGTGGTCGCCGCGTCCAGGAAGGCCTGGCCATAGGCATAGCGCTCGCCCTGCCGATAGCTGGCGGCCAGCGTCAGCGCCGGGATACAGGAGAGGATCGGCTGCGACGCCGGGTTGATCGCATGGCCGCTGACATGATGGCGGATCGCGGCGGGGCGGCCGGTGAAGGCGCGTAGGTGGAGGTATTGCGACATTCGTACCCCGTCATTGACCGGATAATTGTCCCACAGGCAGACCTTGCGGCCGAGTTCGTGCTGGACCCGCTCGAGATGGGCGACGCCGATCTCGCGCGAAATCACCTCCTCGCCGGTCCAGTAGACCTGGACCTTGCGATCGAGATAGCGTCCCAACTCCGACAGATAGGCGGGCGGCCGGTGGCCCCAGGCACGGTCGAGAATGGGATCGTCCGAATAGAAACTGGGGCAGAAGAACACCTGGCTCGCGCGGCTGTTGTCTGCGCAGAAGGCGACGAGCTCGGCCTGTCCGCGCGCCAGATCGGGCAGCTCGGCGGGCAGATCGTCGAACAGGATCGCGAGGTCGTCGATGCCCAGCGCGTCGAGCTGGCCCAGCTTCTGGCGCAGCGCCGCGCGCGATTCGTCGCCAAAGGGATGGGTGCTGCCAACCGGCGTCAGCGCCACGCCGAAGCGCACGCCGAGCTTCTTGCACTCGGCGGCGAAGGCGGCGAGCGCCGCGAACTGCTCGGGCGGATGCGGCTCGCGCCAGCGGCGGCGCAGGAACGGGTCGGCCTTGGGCCCATAGTGATAGAAGCGATAGCCCGCGCCAGCCAGCGTGTGGAGCACGGTCGTACGATCCGCCCAGCTCCACGGCTTGCCGAACAGGCCTTCGATCAGCCCCAGATTCACCGCCATGCGTTCCCCTTCCTGCCGTCTTCGATCCTCGCCGCGCCCCGCAGCACCGTCTCCCGCAGGGCCTCCAGCGCGGGATAGGGTTCGCCTTCCGGCCGGTGGAGGCGGTTGGTGAGCAGCACTACGCTCATGTTCAGCTGCGGGGAGAAAGCGAACCACGTGCCCGTAAAGCCCGAATGCCCGTAAAAGGGCGCGGCGATGCCGGGGAGCTGCGTCTTGTGGAATCCGAGTGCCTGGTCGGGATCGAAGGGCGTCTGTTCGAACGCAGCGATCGTCCCGGCCGGGGCCAGCCGCCAGCGTCCGTAACAGCCGCCGTTGATCAGCGCCTGGGTATAGCGGGCAAGGTCAGTCGCGGTGGAGAACAGCCCGGCATGGCCCGCCACGCCGCCCCAGCCGAGCGCGGCATTGGCGTCGTTCGCCTCGCCGACCAGGATGTTGCTGCGATAGCCGGAAAAGGGCTGGGCGGGGGGATAAGGCGCGGCCGGATAGGGTTTGCCGGTCTCCGCCATTCGGCGCTGATACTGGTCGCCCTGCGAGGTCGCGGCGGCGCGCCTGCGCAGGGAGGGGCCGGGCAGGAAGCCGCTGTCGATCATGCCGAGCGGGCGATAAAGCTGCTCGCGGACATAGCGGTCCAGGGGCATTCCGCCGACGCGCGCGACGATCTCGCCGAGCAGCATGAAGCCGAGATCCGAATAGGCGAAGCGCGACCCGATCGGATAGCGTAGCGGCAGCGCCGCCAGATAGGACAGCACCCGCCCCGATGCATCGCGGTGCAGCCAGGTCGGCTGCCATTCCCACAGACCGGCGCGGTGGGTGAGCAACTGCCGGACCGTAATGCCGGCCTTGTCGGTTCCCCGAAATGCGGGGAGCAGCGCTCCGAGCGTGTCGTCGAGCGACAGGCGGCCGGTTCCGACGAGGTGGAGGATCGCAGCGGTGGTGGCCTCGACCTTGGTGACCGAGGCCATGTCGAAGAGCGTGTCGACCGTCATCGCCCGCGGCGGATCGAGCGGCCGTAGCGTGCCGTCGGGTGCCGAGGTCAGCGTCTGGGCGTGGCCGAACGCGGCCTGGTGGACCACTTTGCCCTGCCGGGTGACGAGCAGCACCGCGCCCGCATAGAGCGTACCGACACCGCTGCGCACCGCGTCATCGATCGGCGCGAAACGCGCGTCTTCCTTCGCGATCGGCTGGTCGCGAAGCACCGGGCAGGTGGCGGGAGGCTGCGTCGAAGCGGCCGGTGCGGCGGGCGCGGCAACGAGCGCCGTGCATGCCGCCAAGCCCGCCACAACCAGAAGGCGGTGGAAACGGCCCTTCCGCGAGCTTCGGATCGTCATTCCCTCCATCCTCCCCGCAATAGCATGGCGACCGCGGCCAACCCATTCCACGATGACGGGTGGCCATAACGGTCGGCCATGGGCCATGCTTTACAGGCGTCGGATAGATGTGCGACCCGTTGAGCAGCCGGTCGTGGAACGTTTGATCCGCGACGGCGCGCCCTCCCGCGGACGGCAGGCATCCGCACCGACCGCGACGGCGGCGGCCCGCACCTCCCGCCAGCATGGATTGCGATGACGATGGCTCTCTCCTTCACCCTTGCCGACTGGATCGTGATCGCCGCCTATTTCGCGGTTCTGCTGATCGGCGGCTGGGTGTTCATGCCGCGCCATACCGAGACGACGCGCGACTATTTCCTGGCCGGCGGCACGGTCCCCGCTTGGCTCGCGGCGGTGTCGGTATTGTCCGCGACCCAGTCCGCGGCGACCTTTCTCGGCGCCCCCGATTACGGCTATCGCGGCGATTACAGCTATCTCGCTTCCAATCTGGGCGTGCTCTTGGGGGCGATCTTCGTCGCGCGGGTGCTGATCCCGCGCTTCTACGCGGCGCGGGTCACGACTGCCTATGAGCTGCTGACCCAGCGGTTCAGCATGCGCGCGACGCGCTGGGCGGGGGGCATGTTCCTGGTCGGGCGGGTGTTTGCGGGCGGGGCGCGCATCTACCTCGCCGCGATCGCCCTCGCCATGGTCGCGACGATGACGGTGAGCGCGACGAGCATCCTGTTCGCCGCCGCCGCGCTGGTCGCCGCCAGCTTCCTGTTCACCTTTGTCGGCGGCCTGCGCTCGGTGCTGTGGAACGATCTGATCCAGTTCGTCATCTATCTGGGATCGGCGATCGCGGTGCTGGTGTTCCTGCGGCTGTCCATCCCCGCGACCAATGCCGAGATCATCCACGGCCTGGCAATGACGCCGGAAGGCGTCAACAAGCTGCGCCTGTTCGATCTGTCGACGGGGCTGGACAAGCCCTTCTCGCTGCTGGCGATCGTGACCGGGGTGACGCTGCTCCACACCGCCTCGGCGGGGATGGACCAGGACATGACGCAGCGGCTGCTCGCCTGCCGCGACGCGCGGACCGGGGCGCGGGGGCTGTATTTGTCGGTGGCGGCGACCGTGCCGGTGGTCGCGCTGTTCATCACCATCGGCCTGCTGCTCTACGTGTTCTACGACCGGCCCGATCTGATGCGCGGCGCGACGGCGCAGGCCGGCCAGCAGTTCGGCGGCGAGAAGATCAGCATCTTCATGCACTATATCCTGACCGAGGTGCCGCCCGGCCTGCGCGGGCTGGTGACCGTGGGCATCACCGCGGCGGCGGTGGCGACGACCAATTCGGCGCTCAACGCCATGTCGTCGGTGCTGATCCAGGATTTCTATCGACCCTGGCGCGAGAAGCGCGGGGGCAGGCCGGACCGGCATTATGTCGGCGCGGGCCGGGTCGGCATGGGGCTGATCGGGATTGCGATGCTCGGCATGGCCGTGGCGTCCTATTTCTGGCAGCACCAATCGAACATGGGGCTGCTGGAGTTCGCGCTCCAGGTGATGGTGTTCGCCTATGCCGGGCTGCTCGGCGTCTATTTCGCCGCGCTGTTCACCGCGCGCGGGACGACCGGATCGGTGATTGCCGCGCTGCTCGCCGGCTTCGTCACGGTCTCGCTGCTTCAGCCGGCGGTGGCGCGCGCGATCGGGCTGCCGGGCGCGCTGACCGGCCTCGCTTTCCCCTTCCAGCTCTGCATCGGCACGCTCGTCGCCTTTCTGGTGTGCATCGCGCCCCCATCCCCGAAACCCATCGTCAACTGAAGGACGCAGCGGATATGGCTACCGAGGCGATCGACCCCCGCTATGAGGACATCGACCAATGGCCGACCGACCGCGCGGTCGAGGCGATGGTCGAGGGGCAACTGGCTGCCGTGGAGAGCATCCGGGCGCTGACCCGGCCCATCGCCGAAGCGGCGGAGGCGGCGTCGCGGCGGCTGGGGCGGACGGGACGGCTGGTCTATGTCGGCGCCGGCACCTCCGGCCGGATCGCGGTGCAGGACGGCGTCGAGCTGTATCCCACGTTCAACTGGCCCCAGGCGCGGCTGCTGTTCCTGATGGCGGGCGGGCTGGCCGCGCTCACCGAGGCGGCCGAGGGCGCCGAGGACAATGCCGAGGCGGGCGCGCAGGCGATCAGCGCGGCGCAGGTCGGGGCGCAGGATGTCGTGTTCGGTCTCGCGGCGAGTGGCCGGACCCCGTTCACGGTATCCGCGCTGCGGACGGCACGGGCGGCCGGCGCGCTGACCATCGGCATTGCCAACAATCCCGCGACGCCGTTGCTGGAAGCTGCCGAGCACCCGCTGTTCGCCGACACCGGCCCGGAGATCGTCGCCGGCTCCACCCGGATGAAGGCGGGGACGTCGCAGAAGGCGATCCTCAACCTGCTTTCGACCGCGATCATGCTCCGGCAAGGCCTGGTCTATCGCGGGCTGATGGTGAACATGCGGGTGTCCAACGACAAATTGCTGGCGCGCGGACGGCACATGGTGCGTGACATCGCTGGCGTGGACCTGGAAACCGCGCACGCGGCGCTGGATCTGGCCGGCCGGGACATCAAGGCGGCGGTCCTGATCGCGCTGGGCGCCAGCACCGCCCAGGCCGCCGCGATGCTGGAAGCCAACAATCTGAATTTGCGCGATGCCCTTCAGGCATGGCGGGGCGATGCGTGACCTTCAGCCGGTGCGTGCTGGACTCGGCCTGCCCTTATGTCGGCGCACCCACTTCCGAAAAGTCCATCGCCTGGAGGTCCGCGATCAAGCCCGGGCCGGTCGGCGCCCAGCCCAGTTGCGCACGGGTCCATGCGCTCGACGCGCGCATATCGAGGCCGGCGAAGCCCGCCATCCAGCCGAAATAGCCAGGTGCGTCCGCAGCCGACAAGGAAAGTAGCGGCAGCCCGAGGCCTTCCGCCACCACCTCGGCCACGGCGCGCATCGCTACGCCCTCCTCGGCGACGGCATGATATCGCGCGCCCTTCTGGCCACGCTCGAGCGCGAGGACATACAGCCTGGCGACATCGAGCACATGGGCTGCCGACCAGTGGTTCGTCCCTTCGCCGATATAGGCCACGATGCCCTTCGCCCGCGCGATCTCGACGAACGGCGAGATCAGGCCCTGCTTCACCGGATCGTGCACCTGCGGCAGCCGCACCACGCGCACGTCTACGCCTGCCTCCAACTGCGCCTGTCCCGCCTGTTCGGAGGCGATGCGCGGAATCGGATGATCGGCGTTGAACACCGACTCCAGCGCCGGGCCGCCGTCGCCGGGATCGCCCATGCCGACACCCGAGGTGATCAGGAGCGGTCGATCGGATCCCTGGAGGACCGCCCCCAGCGCCGTGATCACGCGCCGATCCTTCTCGCAATTGGCGACGAAGTTGGTGAAATCATGGTCGAAGGCGGTGTGGATCACCGCGTCGCACTGTGCCGCGCCGGCGCGCAGGCTGTCCAGGTCCTCCAGCGTGCCGCGGTGCGGCGCGGCACCTGCCGACGAGAGCGCGCGCGCGCCGTGATCGGAGCGGGTCAGGCCCAGGACCTGATGGCCGGCCTCCAGAAGTTCAGGCAGAATCCGCGCACCGATGAAGCCGGTCGCGCCTGTCAGGAATACACGCATGGGAAAACCTCCGAGATTGTTCGCAGGCGCATCTCGGCCTAGATGGGATCCTGTTAAAGTAGTGACCTTATCGTGGTATAAGCACCAACAGGATCTTCATGCCCAAAGCAGCCGTAAACGCCCTCGGGACCTTTCTGCGCGACCGGCGATCGCGCCTGGATCCCGCTGCGCTGGGCTTCCCGGCGGGACGCCGGCGCACGCCCGGGCTGCGCCGGGAGGAGGTTGCCCAGCGCGCCAACATCTCGCCCACCTGGTACACCTGGCTCGAACAGGGCCGCGGCGGCGCGCCGTCGGAAGATGTGCTCGATCGCATCGCCACGGGGTTGATGCTGACCGAGCCGGAGCGCGAGCACCTCTTCGTACTCGGTCTCGGGCGCCCGCCGCACGCCAGATATCGCTGCTCCGACGAGGTTACGCCGCGCCTGCAGCGGGTGCTGGACGCCTTTCCGACCAGCCCGGCGATCATCAAGACGGCGACCTGGGACGTCGTTGCGTGGAATGCGGCGGCTGCCGCGGTGCTGACCGATTACAGCCTGCTGCCCCGCGAGCAGCGCAACATCCTGCGGCTGGTGTTCACGAGTTCCAAGATAAAGGCGGCGCAGGAGGACTGGCGCAGCGTTGCGCGCTATGTCGTCGGTGCGTTCCGAGCGGATGCGGTTCGCGCGGGGGCAGGGGCCGAAATCACGCGGCTCGTGGACGAACTGTCGCGGCTGAGCCCGGAGTTCGAAGCCTTGTGGCGCGATAACGACGTTGCGGGCAACGCCGACGGGCTCAAGCGCCTCCATCACCCCGAGCATGGCCTGATCGAGCTCGAATTCTCCTCCTTCGCGATCGAAGGTCGGCCCGATCTCGGCATGATCGTGTACAACCCCGCCTCGGCTGCGACCGCGGAGCGGATCGCGCGCCTCGTCGGGGCCAAAACCGGCGGCGCAGAACGCTAGCGGTACGCCCCCTGCGACGGACCTCAGCGGGGTGCGAGCAAGGTCGTCAGCGTATCGGGACGATCGGCAAGCCGCTCCAGCCGGGGGTAGCGCAACGGGCCCGCATACGCGATGGCAACATCGTATCGGCGCCCATCCTGTTCGACCGACAGGCGGACCGGGCGCTTCGCGGAATCGCGCACCGCCGCGAGCAGGGCCTCACGACCGAACGGCGTTCCGTTGACGGTGACGATCCGGGCCCCCGGCCGCATGCCGCTGCGAAACGCGGGGCCCTCCCACGCGATCGTCCTTGCCGCGCCGTCCGCCCGCACGGCCAGACCGATGGAATAGGTCAGGTCCGTAACCCCGGCCTCGTCCTCGCTGGCCTGGCAACGCGGGGACGTCCGGCCTTCTAGGTGGCGTCTCGAGCGCGCTGGCATCCGAGGGGCGCCGGTTTTCCTCGCCCCCAGGATTGTGTTTCTTGGCGCGAGCAATGCCAGCGGGCCGCGACGCTTGTTCCAAAGGGCCCGCTTGGAGATGACGAGCGACCGCTATCTCTTCAACTGCGGCGGCTCAGGAATAGTTTTTCAGTTCCGGCCATAATGTTGGAAGCGATGGCTTTACGCCTTCGCAGAACGCGATGATCTTCCCGTTCTCGAACGTCATCGCGTAGGGCGACCAGGTGGTCCCGAGCAGGGTTGCGCGGCGGCAATGGGGCTTCAGCCCCTCCATATCCCCTTCCACCGTGAGCACATTGGTCGGGTGTTGCCCGCGCAAACCCCAGAGGAAATACTGGTTATGGCCGCTGACGACGGGCGGAAGCCCGGATCCATACAGGTCGAGCGCGGCCGCCTCCCCATAGTTTTCCACCTTGATGGCGGTCCTCGCGCGCATCTCGGGCGGAATGCGGTTCCACGCCGCCTCTACCTGCCGGACGAAATCGTGCCAGCCGAGCTGGTCCGCCATAACCTGGGGAAGGGCGGTGCCTTTGAAGCTGCGCTCCTGCTGCTGGGGGACGATACCGATCGTGCGCATATAAGCCGCGAGAACGGGTGGGGAGAGGATCGGAAGCGCCATCGGCGCGACAAGCGCCGAAAAGACCACGCCGCTCAGGACGGCGATGCCGGCGACGATCTTGCCGGGCCCTTTCGATGCCATTGGCGCGAGCGCGGCGGCACCGATGGCGAACAGCATGGGGTATAAGGGGGAGAGATAATAATCCTTGCCGTGGCCAAGCCGCACGATGACGATGACCACGAACGCGGCAAGGACCAGAAACCGCAGGTCTGCCAGTCGCTTGACCAGGAAGGGCGCGGCCACGCCGGCCGCCCATAGCGGCGAGAAGGCGGGGTTCATGACAAGGATCTGGTTGCCCAGAAAGGGCAGGAGCGGGATGTCTGCGTTCTTGCCCTTGGCCGCGGCGCCGAGCTCGAGGAACGGGAAGCCGTTTGCATATTGCCATAGGAAGGAGGGCGCTGCGATCGCTGCCGTCAATCCGACACCCAGCCAAAATGCCGGCCGCGATAGCAATTGACGCTCGGGGGTCAGCACCAGGCCGGTCGTCAGACCCGCCATCCAGAATAGCATGGCATATTTGATTTGGAGGGCGACGCCAGCGGCGATGCCGGCGAGGAGGAGTGCGCGGTTATCCCCGTCGCGGTTGGCCTTGACGAGGAGATAGGCCACGGCCGTCCAAGCCAAGGGGTCGAACGCGGATGTGTTCAGGGTTGCCGTAAGGCCCATGAGCATCGGCGCGATTGCGCATGCAAGCCCGGCCAGGCCTTCGGCCAACCGGCCTCCGCCGAGCAGCGCGACGAAGCGCATGACGAGCCACACCAGGGCTCCGGCAGCGAGCGCGGTGGGGATGCGCAGTCCCCAGGCGCCAAGGCCGAGCTTATAGAGCGCAGCTGCCAGCAATGGGACGCCGGGCGGCTGATCGACATAGCCAAAGGCCGGGTGCTGGCCGCAGACGATGAAATAGAGCTCGTCGCGGAACAGGTCGTAGCGGCCGCCCAGCGCGAGATGAACTGCCACCACGAGAAGCGCCGCAGCGATGGGCATTCCACTCCAGGCGGACGACGGCGATCTCGAAAGCGCCCCGTTGGCGAAGCGCCTCTGCCAAGCGGCGTCCTCGGTAGCTGGGGCATGGATTTTCAAGCGCACGTCCTCTTTTTGCTGTGTTGTTTATGTAACACGGTTGGGCCGGTTCCGCAATTACGGCCTCCACAGCCTCCGACCGCGACGACCATGATGGCGTGTTTTCCAATTCAGCATGCCCGACTCTGACCGCTATCGAGAATAAATTGCAATAATGTTGGCAAACGTTTCGCTGGACGTTACGCGCTGTTGCGATTGATTCGCACATAGGGGGTGTTAGTGTTGCCTTTGAAAACAGCGCTGGCTGCGGCGGCTGCGGCGGCTGCGTTCGCCTCGGCTCCGGCGCTTGCGCAGGAGCAGTCGGCGCAGGCGCGGGGCGAGGCTGAGGAGATCACGGTCACGGGCCGCGCGCAGCGGCTGTACCGGGTGGAGCAGACGACCGTCGGCAAGTCGGCGGAAGATCCGATGAACATCCCCCAGGCGGTGCAGGTCATCAATGCGGACCTCTTCGCAGACCAGGGCGCGCGGGATGCGACGGACATTTACCGCAATATCTCGGGCGTCACGGCGTTCAGCTATGCCGGCGTGACCTTCCGGGGCTTCCGCCAGGACCAGTCCTTCTACGACGGCCAGCGGGGCAATCCGTTCATCGGCTTCTCGGTGCCCCAGCTGTTCAATATCGAGCGGGTGGAGGTGCTCAAAGGGCCCGCCGGCCTGTTCTTCGGGCCGGGATCGCCGGGCGGCATCATCAACTATGTATCGAAGACGCCGTCGGACAAGACTGGCCTGCGCGCCGTTATCACCGGCGGCACCTATGACCGCATCGGCATTTCGGCCGAGGCGACCGGGCCCGTCGATCGGCAGGGGATCGTCACCTATCGCCTGGGCGGCTTTTATGAATCGATGGATCCCTATCGCCGCAACACCCAGAACAAGTCTCGCATCGGTGACGCAGGCATTGCGATCAAGACGAACGAAGGCGGCAAGCTGACCCTGCAGGCGACGCTCTACGACAGCACCTATCAAGCAAATCGGCTGCGCGGGGTGCTGGTCGATGACCGCGGCAATTTCCTGACCAGCATCCGCTGGAATGCCAACGAAAAGACCGACTTCCTCCGCCTGCGCTCGGAAGCGTATCAGGCACGCTATGCAACGGCGATCGGCGACCGGGTGACGTTCGACGCAGGTGTCCGCTATTTCAAGGCGACCGAGACGCAGCAATATCATGAACCGCGGGGGCTTGATCCGGCGAACCCGGACCTGGTTCGCCGCGAGTTTCGCGACCAGATCCGTCCCGTCGGTGGCTTGTCCTTCATGGCCAATCTGACCGCGCGGGTCGATCTGCTGGGCATGGAGCACAAGTTCCAGGCGGGGGGGGACTGGTACCGCGAGACGAGCATCTTGCGCTCGCGTATCCTGCGCGCGGGCGTGACCTCGCTCAGCCTCAGCAACCCGGTCTATGGATCCGGGGCCGGGGACGCGGCGCGAGCGGCATCGCTGCCGTTCACGGTCACCGACACGCGCAGCAGGCGCAAGGGCGCCTATCTGCAGGACCAGATCAGCATCACCGATGCGCTGCTCCTCGTGGCGGGCGTGCGCTACGACAAGTTCGAAGACGGCGTGACGACGAGCACCGGCGCTACGGTGTCGGGGCGATCGCGCTACGCTAACAACGATGTGACGTTCCGCGGCGGTGCGATCTTCAAACCGCGCAAGGACGTCTCGCTATACGCCAGCTGGTCGCAAAGCTTCGAGCCGCAGGCGGCGGCCGATCAGAATCGCGACGCTGGCGGGCCGTTCGCGCCGATCACCGGCAATCAGCTGGAAGGCGGCGTGAAGACGCAATTGTTCGGCGGCAGGCTGCAGGCGAATGCGGCCGCCTACCGCATTCTTCGCAAGAACATCCTGCAGGTGGATCCCACGCGCTCGCCGCTCAACGGCGTCGACCCGCTCGCGCCGATCGGCGAGGTGACGAGCAAGGGGTTCGAGTTCGACCTCACTACCGACCTCACGCCCAACTGGGTGTTGCTGGCCAATTACGGCTATAACGACACCAGGATCACCGGCACCGTGCCTGGCCAGGCGATCACGAACGCCGTGGGAGACCGTTTCGCCAACGCCCCCAAGCACCAATTGGGGTTCTGGACGCGCTATCAGGTGCCCGCCATCAAGGCTGCGTTCGCGTTTGGAGGCGAGCATGTCTCCCGCCGGATCAGCCTCTCGGGCCAGACGGTGAAGCCCTATACCGTGTTCGACGCATCGATCACCAAGGGGCTGGGGTTCGCGGAACTGCTGCTGCGCGTCGATAATCTGTTCGACACGGTTTATGCCGCGTCGGGCTTCTCGGCGCAGAGCGGGCATTTCCCCGGCGAGCCGCGCACCTTCCTCACCGAACTGCGCCTTCGTTTCTGATCATGGCGGCGCAGGGCAAGGGGAAGCAGCGGTCACAATGCCAGCGGCCGCGCAACCACCTGGCGTTGCGTATTGACCATCAGTCATTATATGTGACCCTCGGTCATCAAGGGGGGAATCGCATGACTAGAGAGACGGCTCTCATTACTGGAGCCTCAAGCGGGCTCGGTATCGCTTTTGCAGAAAGCTTGGCGAAACGCGGCTACCACCTGATCCTGACCGCGCGGGGCGCTCCCGCCATGGAAGCGCTCGCATCCCGCCTGCGGGAACAATATGGGGCGGACGTTGCGGTGCAACCGGCTGACCTGTCGCGGCCGCAAGGAGCCGCCGGGCTTGTCGCCCTGCTCGACGAGCGGGGACTCTCCCCCTCGGTCGTCGTCAACAATGCGGGGCTCGGCCTCAACGACCGGTTCATCGAGCATGATCCGGATCGTCTGGCAGCGATGCTGCACTTGAATATTCTCGCATTGACCGATCTCACCCGGTGCTACGGACAGCGCATGGATGCGGCGGGCGCCGGTCATATCCTGCTAGTGGCGAGCCCCGCCGCCTATATGCCGGCCCCGCTGCTCGCCGCCTATGCAGCATCCAAGGCGTATGTGCTTTCGCTAGGCGAGGCGCTGCACGTCGAGCTTGCGCCAAAGGTCGGCGTGACGGTGCTGTCGCCCGGCTATATGAACACCGGCTTCGACGCCGCGTCGGGATTCCAGCCGACGCCGATGACGCAGCGGAGCGCATTGGCGCCTGAGACGGTCGCGGACATCGGCCTGGACGCACTGTTCAAGGGCAAATCTTCCGTGGTCGCCGGCACCGCCAATGCCCTTGCGGCGACGGTGGCCAAGCTGCTGCCGCGCGGCTTCATTGCACGCCAGGCCTTCAAGACGACCGGGTCGCGGTATGAGGCGCCATGAAGCGCGCCTATGACGCGGCAGACAAGGACCGGCGCCGCAAGTCGATCCTCGACGCGGCCGCCCTCCTGCTCCAGCAGGGCGGCGGGAGTCTGCCGTCGGCCGCGCAGATAGCCGCGGCAAGCGGTCTCGCCAAGGGAACGCTCTACATCTACTTCCGCACCAAGGAAGAGATCTTCGCCGCGCTCCTGCTGCACCTCTGGGGACCGGCCCTCGCGACGTTGGTGGAGGAGTTCACGCGGACCGAACGCAGCGTGCCGGAGCGGGTCGAGGCATTCGTCGTGCGGTTTGTCGCCTATGTCGAAGAACGCCCATTCCTCCTGCGTCTCGACGCGCTCGCCAAGGAAGGGATCGAGCGCAACATGAGCCAGCCCTCGCTAACGGCGCACAAGGCAGCCGCGCTTGCCGACATCGAACGGGTCAGCGCAGACCTGGAAGCAGCATTGGCGTTGGCACCCGGGCGCGGTTTTCAATTGCTGACCCGCACCCATGCGATGATGCGCGGGCTCTGGCAGGCATTTGGCGACCCACTTCCCGTTGCGCAGGGCTGCGCCCATCCTGCGTTCGGGACGGAGCTCCGAGAAGCTCTGACGGAATATTGGCGTGGGGCGCTGAGCGGCTGACGCGCAGCCATAGGCTGGCGGCTTCCCCTATCTACGACCCCAAGGCGGCTTTCGGGGTCGCCGAGCAGGTCGCTGTAGGGCTGACATCGGCGCGAGTGCCGTCGGGCAACTTCGTGAAGCTCGGGCGGCCGCTCCTGTCGGATCCGGACGTTCGCGACATCCCCGCGAGCGTCGTGAATTAGTCGATTGTGTTGAAAAAACCGCCTCTGAGATCGAGTCTAGTGCCAGCTTGGGCACGGTCTGGAGGGCTCATCCCCGGTTATGCGGGCGCTGGGGTGGCAGGCATCGGGATCAGCTCAGCCATCTTGCGGAGGTTTTGAGCGGTGGCGGCGAGGAGGAACTCGTCTCTCGCGCCGTTTGGACCTCGCCGGCGGTCCAACCGCCGGATGCGCTTGAGGTGGGCGAACAGCATCTCAACCTTTTTTCGCTCGCGGCGGGATGTGACATAGGCGTCGGTTCTGGACACATCCATCGTTGATCGTCGCCTTGAGGCGTTCGTTCGCCGGATCGAGCGCCAATGCGCGCCGGTAGCTATCCTTGGCCCGGTCGATCTGGCCGGCGGCGCGATAGGCGTCGCCCAGACTGTCATGGGCATTGGAGGAGCGCGGGAACCGTTCCACGTTCCATTGGAATGCCGGCAGAGCTGCCTCGGCATCGAGGATGTTCATGGCATCGTAGCCGACGCGGTTGACGGTCGCTTCCAACTGGTCGGCCGGCATCGTCGCCATAATTGCGGCCACGGCCTGGTCCCATCGACCGGCCGCCAATCCCCGGTAAAGGGCTTCCTCCTGCGCCTCGCCTTTTCGGGCGGCCCCCGGCATGACGTGATCGGCGAGGAGCGTCGCGAGACGATGCCGATCGAACGTCGTACGCCCGCCATTGTCCAGGTAGATCACGGTCGCACTATCGTCGGGGGCGCCCTCCCGGAAAAAATGCCGCCATACGAGACGCACTTCGCCGCCGTGCCCGACGATGGTCACGTCGTCGTGTCGGTAATATTCCCAGCCGTGCGTGTGCCACGCGGCATTTCCCGAGGGCATGGCAAAGGGCACCCAGGAGTCGCGTAGCGCGGCAAGAGAGACGAGCTTGCCCGATAGCAGCGCCTGCGACCAGCGAACCAGATCGGGCAGCGTCGTAAAGACGCCCCGCGAGCCGAAGGTGTAGGCGGGCCACGACGGCGATATGTAGGGCAGGGGCGGCCGCTCGCGCCCAGGGGCGGGGCGGTAGCTTGAAACCAGATCGGGCAACTCGGGCTGCCCAGCTATATGATAGCCGGTGTGTGGCATCCCGGCGCTGCGAAATTGTTGTCCGACCAACGCCGTCAGCGGGGTTCGCGTCGCCTGTTCGATCGCATTCCTGGCAAACAGGAAATTGGTCTGGTTATAATCGTTGCGCGCGCCCGGTCCGAACCGAAGGGGAAGCGCTGCGATGGCGGCGAACGCCGCGTCCTCGGTCGGCGCGACGTGATCGGGAATATAGTCCGGCAGGCCGGAAACATGGGCGAGAGCTTGCGCCAGCGTGATCCCCGTCCAAGCCAAGGGCAGGCCGGGGCGTATCGCGCCGAGCGGTTCGTTGAAATCGATCAGCCCGGCGCTGTGCGCCTTCAACAGCTCGACGATCAGGAACAGCTTCGAGATCGAGAAAAGCGGGTAGACGGAGCGATCGGTGATCGGCGTGCCCGTCTCTCGATCTGACAGCCCCGCGTGGCGGGAATAGACCAGCCTGCCACGACGTAGCACGGCGACGGAATGTCCTACCGTGCCATAAGCGCTCGCGGAAAGGTCGAGCAGGTCGTCGATACCGGTGGAGGCCGTCGCTGTTTGCGCTGGCGCAGGCCACCCCAGCGATGCCGCCAGGCCCGCCAGGCCAAGACCCAAAATGCTTCGCCGGTCGGCATCGGGAACGTGGAACGTCTGCGGCAAGGGGTGGCCTTTCGGAAGGGATGCGGGCGATGCGCCCATCGGCTATCCTGCTTCGATCCCGGAGCCGCATGACAATCCATAACTTGATCTGACATATAGCGACCAAGCCCGTTTTCCCCTGCTTTCCCGGTAGCCTGACATGATCCGCTTCGCCGATTTCGACCTCGATCCCGCCACGGTGCAGATATCCCGCAGCGGCATTTTGCTCGATGCGTCGCCCCAGACCGTCGAGGTTCTGGCCTTCCTGATCGAGAGCAGGGAGCGGACGGTCAGCAGGTCCGAACTGCTCGATCGGTTCTGGCCCCGTGGCGGCACGGGGGGCGACGCTGCCCTCAACACCTGCATCCGGCGTATCCGTACCCTGCTGGAGGATGACGCCGACAGCCCGCGCTTCATTCAGACGCGGCCGAGGTCCGGCTACCGCTTCATTGGTACGATCGTCGTTGGCGATCCAGATGCCGGCACCGTGAAGCAGCCGTCCAGGATCCGTCGGACGGTGGCGGTCGGCGCGCTGGTGAGTACGCTTGCGATCGGGGGTGCTGTGTGGGCGCAGGGAGCGCTGCGCCCTGCCCAGCATAGGATCGCGATCGAGCCCGTGAGGGGGCTATGCGAATATGTGCTGTTCCCGCATTTCAATGCCGGGCTTCGGGAAAGCTTCGTGGCCGAAGCAAGTCATCGGCTACCCGCCAACTACGCCGTGGCTGCCAACGGGGAGAAGGCCGATCTTCATGCGCGCGTCAGC
>Ga0307412_10000752_pt1 | contig 18803 bp, 14 predicted proteins | sample DK1Cmetagenome_3_FD_203823 | JGI IMG/M metagenome (GOLD analysis project Ga0307412, IMG submission 203823) | Maize rhizosphere microbial communities from greenhouse at UC Davis, California, United States - DK15-C-1 | ecosystem: Host-associated > Plants > Roots > Rhizosphere > Soil | place: USA...
CCGCAGCGGCTCGAGCTGGCGTCGCTGCTGCAGCGGAACGGCGCGCTCCCACTCGGCGAGGAGCGACTTCGCGCGGTCCGGCCGGCCGACGAGCGCGAACCGCCAGGCCAGCACTCCGTAGGGGCGCGCGAGCGGTGCGAGGGAGGATAGCGGTATGTCCGTCAGCGCCCGCTCCATGGTCGCGACGCCGCGCTCGCGCTGGCCGCGATACCACGCGTCGTTCCATCCGACGAGCGCGAGATTGACGAGCGTGCCTCCCGGGTTTGGCCGCTGGCGGTTGGCCTCGGCGGCGTCCCGATGGAAACGGTCGCTCTCGGCGATCCTCCCGCGCGCCGCCGAGAGTGCGGCCAGCCGGAAGGAAAAGTTGGCCACGATGCGAGGGCTCGATCGGCGCGCCTCGCGCAGCGCGCCAATCGTCGCGGCGGCGCTGTCGAAGTTTCCGCTCGACGCCGCGACGAGAGCCGAGTAGACGAGAGGGCCGCGGCTGAGCGGATACTTCTCCGCGGTCGCGCGGATGGTCGCCTTGGCCGCGTCGAACTTTCCGAGTTCGAACTGCGTGGCGGCGAGGTTCAGGGCGGAGAGCACGCCCGCCTCGACCGCGGCGCCCCGCGCGTAGCTCGACTCGGCGCGCACGGGGTCGCGCAGGTCTCGGTAGACCTCACCCAGGTTGTTCTGCGCGGCGGAGTTGTCGGGCGCCAGGTCCACGAGCTTGGTATAGGCGGTCAGCGCCAGCTCGGGGTCGTACTCGGCGGCCGTGTGGAACGAGCCGATCGTCAGGTAGCGCTCGGCGTCGGTCAGGCGATCGCGGTGGTCGTACGCCTTCCGGAGCAGCGCGTACACGCGGTCGGGCGGCTCGTCCCGGTTGCCCATGTCGATCCCGAGCTTCCGGTAGGCCATCGCGAAGCTCGTGTCGAGCGCGATCGCCTCCTCCAGTAGGCTGTAGCCCTTGGTGAAGTCGCCCTCGATCTCGATCGCGCGGACTCCCTGCGTGTAGCGTCGGAGTGCTTCGAGGGACGACGTCGTGACGCGCTCGAGCGGAGGGCTGCGCCGCACGGCCCGCAGCGATTCGCCGGCCTTGGCGCGTAGGGCGCGGGACAGGCGGTCGAGGGCCGGCAGAAGGTCCCTGGAGTCGGCGGCCGTCTCTCGGAACGCGGCGAGCGCCTCCCCGGACTGCGTCGAGACGAGACGTGCGGAGACCACGTATCCGCTGCCCACTGGGCTGACGTCGCCGTCGAGGAGGACCGCGATCCCCTCGCGCGACGCCACCTCGCGCCCGAGCGCGAAGTCGACGCGCGACGCGGGTGGGCGCTCCATCCGCTGGAGGACGTCGCGCACGAGGCTCGCCGGCACGGGACGCACGACGGTGGACTGGGTGAGGTCCGTCCGCAGCGCCTCCGACAGGACGGTACCGAGCAGCGTGTCGCTCGGGGGACTGGCGAAGTCGACGACGAGCAGCCGCTCGCGCTCCTTCATCTTGCCGGCCGCGAGCAGCGAGCCCGCGGGCCCGACGCCGAGAGCGCGCGCGCCGAGGTACGCCACGACGAGCAGGGCGAACGCGGCGACGGCCGCGGCGCCGCCGAGCGCCGCCCGTCGCCAGGTGAGCCAGGGGCGCGCCGCCGTCGCGAGTCGAATCCCGACGGAGGGGCGTCGCGGTGACTCGGCGCTCGCCCCACCGGAGGGGCGGCCGGCGGGGTGAATCATCCGCTGCACGATCGCCGTGGCGACGAGGACGGGAATGCCGAGCAGCATGACGACCGCCGCGCCCGGCACCACCCAGTCGGGGAGCCCGAGCAGGTCGCGCGCGGCCCACGCCGCGAGTATCGTCGCGGCGAACGCGACCGCATAGAGGAGCGCCACGCGCCCCAGTCCCGCCGGCGCGCGCGCGCCGGCCGATGCGGCCGGCGTCGTCACGCTGCTCGGCACCCCCGTCGCGACCGACTCGAGGAGCTCGAGCAGCTCGCCCGCGTCCTGTGGGCGGTCAGCGGGGTTCTTCTCGAGGCAGCGCCCGACGAGCGCCGCGAGCGCCGGGGGCACGGCCGGTCGGCGCGTCTCGACCGGCGCCGGGCGCTCGGCCACGTGCGCGGCGATCAGCGCCTGCGCGGAGCGGCTCCCGAAGGGAGGCTGCCCGGCGAGGATCTCGTACGCGAGCACGCCGAACGCGTAGATGTCGGCCCGCTGGTCCACGCTCGGGTCGCCCGCCGCCTGCTCGGGCGCCATGTAGGCCGGCGTGCCGATCGCGAGGCCGAGCGGCGTCGGCCCGAGACTACCGCCGTCGCCCGTCGACGCGACGAGCGCCTTGGCGACGCCGAAGTCGGTGACGAGGGCGTGCTTGCCGGAGAGCAGCACGTTCTCCGGCTTGATGTCGCGGTGGACGACGCGTTGGTCGTGGGCGTAGGCGAGGGCGTCGGCGACGTCGTGGAGCAGGCGGACGGCGTCGCGCATCGGAAGCTCGCCGCCGCCGGTGAGCCGGGCGCGCAGCGACTCGCCCTCGACGTGCGGCATCGTGTAGTACGGCAGGCCGTCCACCTCGCCGGCGGCGAGGAGCGGGACGATGTGCGGGTGCTGCAGCCGCGCCGCGAGCTGGATCTCGCGGCGAAAGCGGTCGGCGTTGACGCCGGCCGCGAGCTCCGGGGAGAGCACCTTGACGACGACCCGCCGGCCGAGCGTCTGGTCGCGGGCGACGAAGACGCGCGACATCCCGCCGCCCCCGAGCTCACGCTCGAGCGTGAGGGAAGCCCCGAGCGTCGTCTGCAAGCGCTCCCGCAGCTCCGCTGTCATGCCGTAGTAGGCTCCCGAAAGGGGTCGGGCCCGTCTGGAAGGGCCGGCCCTATCATAGACCTCCCGCGCTTCGCCAGCCAGAGTGTGCCTCGGGCGAGGGGACGCGCGTGTTAGCTTTCGTCGCAGTCACTTTACCGACTCATTCGACACATGAAGACCTTCAAGAACTTCATCGCCGGCCAGTGGGTCGCGCCGGCGACCGACGAGTACTTCGACAACGTCAACCCGGCCGACACGAGCGACGTGATCGGCCGCTTCCCGCTCTCGGGGCGCGAGGACGTGGACCGCGCCGTCGCCTCGGCGCAGCGCGGCTTCGAGCAGTGGCGCAAGACGCCCGCGCCCGCCCGCGGCGATATCCTGCGCCGCGTCGGCGACCTCCTCACGCAGCGCAAGGAGGACATCGCCGACCTCATGACGCGCGAGATGGGGAAGCCGCTCAACGAGACGCGCGGCGACGTGCAGGAGGGGATCGACACCGCGTACTACGCGGCGACTCAGGGCCGGCAGCTGTTCGGCCACACCGTGCCGAGCGAGCTGCGCTCGAAGTGGGCGATGAGCTTCCGGCGGCCGATCGGTGTCGCCGGCATCATCACGCCGTTCAACTTCCCGCTCGCCATCCCGACGTGGAAAATGTTCCCGGCCCTCGTCTGCGGGAACGCGTGCGTCTTCAAGCCGGCCGAAGATGTGCCGCACACGGGGCACGTGCTGGTCGAGATCCTGCTCGAGGCGGGACTCCCGCCCGAGGTGATCCAGCTCGTGCACGGCGTCGGCGAGACGGTGGGCGCGGCGATCGTCGAACACCCGCGGGTGCCGCTGCTCTCGTTCACCGGCTCCACGGAGACGGGGCGCATCGTCGGGCAGGTGGCGGGCCGGATGCACAAGCGGCTGTCGCTCGAGATGGGCGGCAAGAACGCGCAGATCGTGCTCGACGACGCGGACCTCGACCTCGCCCTCGAAGGCGTGCTCTGGGGGGCGTTCGGGACCACCGGACAGCGGTGCACGGCGACGTCGCGCCTCGTCCTCCAGAAGGGGATCCACGATCGCTTCCTCGGCATGCTGGTGGACAAGGCCAGGGCGCTCAAGCTGGGCGACGGGCGGAAAAAGGGGACGGACGTCGGCCCGCTCGTCAACGAGGCGTCGCGCGCCAAGGTCGAGCGCTACATCGACGTCGGGCAGGAGGACGGCGCCGACCTGCTGTGCGGCGGCCGGCGGCCGGAGGGGAAGGGGTTCGAGAAGGGGTTCTTCTTCGAGCCGACGATCTTCTCCCGCGTCGAGCAGGGCTACCGGATCGAGCAGGAGGAGATCTTCGGCCCCGTACTCTCGGTCGTCCGCGTCTCGAGCGCCGAGGAGGCGTTCGCCGTCAACAACGGCGTGAAGTACGGCCTCTCCTCGTCGGTCTACACGCGCGACGTCAACGTCGCCTTCCGCGCGCTGACCGACCTGGACAACGGCATCACCTACGTCAACGCGCCGACGATTGGCGCCGAGGCGCACCTCCCGTTCGGCGGCGTGAAGCAGACCGGCAACGGCCACCGCGAGGGCGGCTGGGAGGTCTACGAGTTCTACTCGGAGACGAAGGTCGGCTACGTGGACTTCTCGGGCACGCTTCAGCGGGCGCAGATCGACAACTATCTCGGGACGCCGAGCTGAGGGCGGAGGGGGAGGGAGGCCGGCGGTCCACGCTCGGCCAAGGCAGTTCACGGTTGGCGGTCCTGGGCTGATGACGGTGGACGGTCATCCACCCGTCACGGACCGTCTTCCGTGAACCATCCACCGAGAACCGTCAACCGCCGTCAGCCAGGGCCGGGCGGGGGGCCGTCCTTACCTACGGCACCCCCGGCTCGTCCCTGGGTAGAACCACGTCGGACGTGGACCGATTGTCGGGGGCGATCCGTCCCGTTAGGGGGGCGGGGCGTCGTCTTGCGTTCCCCGTTTGGCCATCGTTAAATCTCGTATGGTGATCGAGCGCTCGCTCCTACCTCGCCAGGCGCGTCTTCGCGGAGGCGCCGTCCGTCCGACTCACGCGCACCGCGCGGCGTCGTGCCGGACCAGCGCGCTCATCCCATCGCGCTCCGGCGACGTCGCGCGGAGGACCGCGTGAGCGAGCGCGAGTCGGCCGCCCCGCCGCCCGCAGCCGTCGCCCCCGCCGCCGAGGAGATGCTGCCGGCGGCCCCCCGCATCTCGCAGCACACGCGCGCCGAGGCGCTGCGCCGGGTGAATCGCACCGGTGCTCGCTGGCTCTGGGAGTGGGCGAAGTCGTTCGTCATCGCCGTCGGCCTGTTCGTCGTCGTGCGCGCATTCCTCGTCCAGGCCTTCAAGATCCCCAGCGGGAGCATGGAGCGGACGCTGCTCGTCGGCGACTTCCTCATCGTCAACAAGCTGGTCTACGGCGCCGAGGTACCATTCACCGAGCGCCGGCTCCCCGCCGTCCGCCAGCCGCAGCGCGGCGACGTCATCGTCTTCCAGTACCCGATCGAGCCGGAGAAGGACTTCGTCAAGCGGCTCGTCGGAATGCCCGGGGACACGCTAGAGATGCACGGCGGGGCGCTCTACGTGAACGGCGTCGCGCAGCGCGAGCGCTACGTCGTCCACACCGACCCCGAGGCGTCCACCTCCGAGGAAGACTTCCGCTGGCAGCGCGACTACCTCGTGCGCACGGTCGAGGCGTCGCGCAGCGGCTATCACCCGTCGCGTAACAACTGGGGTCCGTTGATCGTCCCTGCGAAGAGTTACTTCGTCTTGGGCGACAACCGGGACAACTCGCTCGACAGCCGGTACTGGGGCTTCGTCCCCGACTCGCTCGTCCGCGGGCAGCCCCTGTTCGTCTATTACAGCTACGCTCCAGACTCCGAGCAGCGCTTCGCGTGGCTCACGCGAATCCGCTGGGAGCGGCTGGGAGAGCAGATTCGCTAGGCGGCGGCCGGACCGCCGCCGCGCCGCCGGCCGCTCCTCGACGAACGGCTCCGACGCCAACCCGCCGCCGGGCCCGCCCGCCCGACACGCGGTGCCAAGAGACCCGTACGTTGCCGGCGCTTCCCCGCCGCACCTGCCGCACCGAAGGAGCAGCCGATTCGCATGGCCGTGACGACCAAGAAGAAGTCCGCCTTCGACGAAGGCTCGCTCGATCAGTACCTGCGCGACATCAGCGTCTACCCGCTGATCAACCGCGAGGAGGAGGTGCGCCTCGCGCAGCGCATCCGGCAGAACGACCAGGAGGCGCTCGACAAGCTCGTGCGCTCGAACCTGCGCTTCGTCGTCTCGGTCGCCAAGAAGTACCAGAACCAGGGCGTGTCGCTCTCCGACCTGATCAACGAGGGGAACCTCGGCCTGATCCGCGCCGCCCACAAGTTCGACGAGACGAAGGGGATCAAGTTCATCTCCTACGCCGTGTGGTGGATCCGGCAGGCGATCCTGCAGGCGCTCGCCGAGCAGTCGCGCATCGTCCGCGTCCCGCTCAACCGCGCCGGCACGCTGCACCGCATCGGCAAGCGGGCCAACGCCCTCCTCCAGGAGCTCGGGCGCGAGGCGACGCACGCCGAGATCGCCGACGGGATGGACATCACCGAGGAGGAGGTGGCGAAGACGATGTCCATCTCCCAGACCCACCTCTCGCTCGACGCGCCGCTCACGCCGGGGGAGGACAACAAGCTCCTCGACTACCTCCCCGACACGATCAACGCGACGCCCGACGAGCAGACGTTCGAGAAGGCGCTCACCGAGTCCATCGAGGAGGCGCTCTCCGGGCTCAAGGAGCGCGAGGCCAAGATCCTCCGCCTCTACTTCGGCCTCGACGGCGAGGAGCCGATGACGCTCGAGCAGATCGGCTCCCTGCTCGGCATCACCCGCGAGCGCGTCCGCCAGATCAAGGAGAAGGCCCTCTCACGGCTCCGCCACGTCAGCCGCGCTCGCGCGCTCGAGAGCTATCTAGGCTAGGGTAGAGGGAACGGGGAGGACGGGCCGAGGGAACGGCGAAGGTGCCGGGGGTCGGGTGTCGGTCGTTCCCCGGCACTTGGCCCCCGGCACCTTCGCCGTTCCGTAAGCGGCTGCTGGTCCCGCTCCCCTCTCCCTCTTCGCCCGCTTTGCCCTCTTTCCTACTCGCGCCCCAGCTCGTCGAGCGGAATGAGCGGCGCGAAGGGCCCATACAGGGTCGAGAACTCCGCCGGGCCGAGATGATCGCGGACGAGGAGGGCAAGCATGGCCAGCGTGGATGTGTACTGGATGCTGGCCTCCGACGCGCCGATCCGCTCGACAGCCGCCGTGTGCCGGAACCAGCCGGCGCCGCGCAGCGTCTCGACGAGCTGCTCCAGCAGGCGCTCCTGCTCCTGGTGCCGGCGGCTTCGCGCGACCGCGTGCGCGAGGGCGCTCTCGGCGGCGAACCACTGCTCGGTCGAGGTGACGACGGCGCGCCGCCACCGCTCGATCGGCTCGCGCAAGTCCCCGATGGCGAGGCGCGAGAGCCGGCCGAGGAACTTGGCGGCGGCGGCGACGGCGACGTGGCGTCGCTGCGGCTCGGACAGCGTGGGGGGAGCCGGATGGCCATGAGCGACGTCGGCCAGTCCGGGCACTCGCGACGTCGGCACGAGCACCTCCTGCGGCGAAGTCTCCTCTCGTCTCTCGCTCTCCATGACTCCTCGGTTCCGCTGGAAGGCGGCGTTGGTCAGGCCGTGCGCTTGTCCGGCATCAGGTAGAACTGCTCGATCAGCGCGCTGACCAGGTCGTCGAGCTCCTCGTCGCGAGTCGCCAGCGACTCGACGCGGCGCACTTCCGGGAGCTCCCGCCAGGCGCGCTTCACCTGCACGAGCAGCTGCTCGGCGCGAATGCCGGCGTGGTGCGCGCGCTCGCAGACGACGCGCAAGGGAACGGCAACGTCGGTGTTCCGCCGCGCCCCGCGCGCGAGCGCGCGTCGCACCTCGCGGAGGTCGGCGGTCGAGACGACGACCGGCTCATGGCTGTCGGCGACGACCGACGTGCCGACTGCTACGTGCTGTTCCTGCTGCTGCGTGTCCTGCATGATCGCGTCCTCCTGGAGGTCGAGCGTTCGTGCTCGAGCACCGCGGCCATCCAAGGCGCCGCAACGAGCTGTGCGAACACGATACATATGTTCTGTCGGAGCCGCAAGACGTTGCCCCTCAATGACATATGCGCCTCGGTGCGTTCGATTCCGTACACAGTCCGCCGGCGTACCGACCAGACGGTTCGCCGTCGTACGTAGCACGGTTGCTGCGCAGTCGGGCCCCACGTCTCGCGTGACACCGCCTGGGCGTGGCGGCGCGCGGCGAGCCGGCGGCGAGATGCCGGTGCACGGCGACATGGAGGACTCGAGGCGCATGATGGAACCGACACACCACCGCCCTCATCACGGGGAGCGGGCGAGCGACGAGACACGGAGCACGGCGCGGCGTGAGGCCACGGAGCGGCGGGGGACACCCCGGCGAAGCTTCGAGCGCGTCATCGACTGCACGGGAAGTTCGAAGGCGTCCCAGCAGATGCACGCCGCCGGGCGGCACGCCCCGCGGCGCGGCGAGAGGTAGTCGGCGCGCGTCCGCGACACTCCCGGGCGCGCCGGCATCAGGCAGCGCCTGGTACGGCTCTTGACCCCTGGCAGCGCGGGGCGCGCCGGACTCGCCGGCCGCGCCCACGCGATCGAGCACGCACGGGGGCATGACCGAGACGGCGGCGAGGAAGCAGCGGTGGCCGGACGTGCTGTGGGTGGTGCGGCACGGCGAGAGCGCCGGCAACGTCGCGCGCGACGCCGCCGACGCCGCCGGGCTGCCGGTGATCGACATCGCGATGCGTGACGTGGACGTCCCGCTCTCCCCACTCGGCGAGCGGCAGTCGAGCGCCCTGGGACGCTGGTTCGCCGCGCTCCCCGCCGACGAGCGTCCCTCCGTTCTCCTCACCTCGCCCTTCCTCCGCGCGCGCCACACGGCGGAGATCATCCGCGACGCCGGCGGGCTAGCGCCCGACGCGACCGGCATGGTGATCGACGAGCGGCTGCGCGAGAAGGAGTTCGGCGTCCTCGACCGACTGACGACGGTCGGCATCCGCGCGCACTACCCGGAGCAGACGGAGTTCCGGCGCCTACTCGGCAAGTTCTACCACCGGCCGCCGGGCGGCGAGAGCTGGTGCGACGTCATCCTGCGCCTGCGCAGCGCGCTCGACACCGTGTCGCTGCACTACGCCGGGGAGCGCGTGCTCGTCGTCTGCCACCAGGTGATCGTGCTCTGCATGCGCTACCTCGTCGAGTGCATGACCGAGGAGCAGATCCTGGCCGTGGACCGCGCGGCGGACGTCCCCAACTGCTCGGTCACGTCCTACGTCTTCGACCCCGCGCTGGGCAAGCACGGCAAGCTCGACCTGCGACTCGTGAACTTCGTCGCGCCGCTCGAGGAGGCGGGCGCGCCAGTGACCACCGAGCCGGACGCGAGTGTCGCCGCGAAGTGAGCGGGCCGCGCGGCCGCTGACGGCGCGCGCCCTTCGCGCACGCCCGCTGCCGCGCCCCGACGAGGGCGGCGACAAGGAGGACCGCGGCCGTACGCTCGTCGTCGGCGGGGCGCCGACGCTCCCCGGAGCCCTCGTCCTCGCCGGCACCGCCGTGCTGCGCGCCGGCGCCGGCAAGCTCCAGCTGGCCACCTGCCGCTCGGTCGCGCTCCACGTCGGGACCGCGGTCCCGGAGGCGCTCGTCGTCCACCTCCCGGAGAGCCGCGGCGGGGGGATCTCCGCCGGGGCCGCGGGCGCGATCGCCGAGCGCGCCGAGCAGGCGGACGCGCTCCTGCTCGGCCCGGGGATGGTGGACGAGCGCGCGATCGCGGCGCTGCTCGGCCGGCTCCTGCCGCGCGTCGCGAAGCCCGTCGTCGTGCTCGACGCCGGCGCCCTCGCCCCGCTCGCCCACTCGCCCGAACTGCTACGCGACCTCGGCGGCCGAGTCGTCCTCACGCCGCACGCCGGCGAGATGACGTCGCTGCTCGGCGTGGACAAGGCCGACGTCGAGCGCGACCCGGCCGCTGCGGCGCGTCGGGCGGCGGCCGAGCTGGGGGCAGTCGTCGCCCTCAAGGGCGCGGCGACGCTCGTCGCCGACCCCGACGGCGCGCTGCTGCGCTACGAGGGCGGCCGGGTCGGGCTCGCGACCTCCGGCTCGGGCGACACGCTGGCCGGCATCGTCGCCGGTCTCGTCGCCCGCGGCGCCTCGCCGCTGGATGGGGCGGCCTGGGGGGTGTTCCTGCACGGGGAGGCGGGGAACGCGCTGGCCCGGCGCGTCGGCCCGATCGGCTACCTCGCGCGGGAGCTGCTCGACGAGGTGCCGCCGCTCATGGCGAGACTGGCGAAGCGGTAGCTGGCGGCGTACTCGTATTGGAGACTGCGACCGGCGGAGCGATGCGCGCCGCCACACCACACGGCCCCCTCGCAATCTCCCATGGCGCAACAAAATTCTTTCGACGTCACGACTGGAGTGGATCTCCAGGAGGTCGACAACGCGATCAACCAGGCGCAGAAGGAGATCGCGCAGCGCTACGACTTCAAGGGCTCGAAGGCGTCGATCGAGTTCAAGCGCGCCGAGGCCAAGATCCTGCTCGTCGCCGACAGCGAGTTCCAGATGCAGGCGCTGTTCGACGTCGTGCAGGCGAAGCTGATCAAGCGCGGTGTGCCGGTGAAGAACCTCGACATCGGTGCCGTCACGCCGGCCGGCGGCGACACCGTGCGCCGCGAGGTCGGGCTCAAGATGTCGCTCGACGGCGAGACGGCGAAGAAGGTCGCGGCGGCGGTCAAGGACGCCAAGCTCAAGAAGGTCCAGGCGGCGATCCAGGGCGAGCAGGTGCGCGTCTCCTCCCCGTCGCGCGACGATCTGCAGGCGGCGATGCAGATGCTCCGGGGGAAGGACTTCGGGGTGGAGCTGAAGTTCGGCAACTATCGCTGAGCGGGTACAAGAGAGGAAAACGGGAAACAGGAATCAGGCAGACCGCCTGATTCCTGTTTCCCGTCTCCTCCCGCCGTCCCGCTTCGACGAGCTCTCTACGCCCTCGCCGCTCGCCTGGCCTCCGCCGCCGCCGGCGTCACCAGCGCGCGCGTCCAGTGGCTCACGATCTCGCGGTACGCCGCGCCCACCGGCCGCAGCTTGCGCGAGAGATCGTACAGCCCGACCGAGTGCACGTCGTTCTTCTCGACGCGCAACGCGTACTGCCAGTCGATCTGATCCGTGAGCGAGTACCAGGTGAAGCCGCGCATCGGGATGCCGGCATTGCGGAGGGCGAGCACATCGGCCCACTGCTCGGCGAGCCAGTCCGACGCGAGATGCGAGACGCGGTTCGTCTCGCAGTGGAAGAGCGGTAGCCGATAGCGCTGGTAGTACTCCGTGGCCAGGCGGCGGAACCCGAGCCCCTTCCAGGCGGTCGTCAGCTTCCCCGTCGAGCAGACGCGGTGCTCGCACGTCGGGTAGAAGTCGAGCCCGATCCAGCGCTGGTGCATCGCGCGCTTCTCGCGGAAGAAGCTCAGGTCGTTCGACGTGACGCCGTGCCGGTTCAGGTAGCCGGCCATGCCGGGCGCCAGCTCGCGACCGAGCGTGAGGTCGAGCGAGAGGAACTTGATCCCGTTGCAGTGGTCGGCTTCCTGCTGCGCGGCCTTGCCCGCGGCGTGGAAGTGCTCGAGCGATTCGCTCTGCACGATGATCGCGTCGGGGCGCTCGGAGAGGATCGCCTCGACCGCGAGCTCGTGCGCCATGCACAGGTTGCGAAGCGCGCGCACGAACGTCGCCTCGCCCGTCTCGCACTCGTTCCACCACCCCATCCGCGCCGAGAAGTTGGCGCAGATGAAGATCTCGTTCACGGGTGTGTAGTAGCGCACCCACGGGTAGCGGCGGGCGAACGCGCGGGCGTACTCGGCGAAGAGCACGGGGAAGGCGATGTCCTGGAAGCCGCCGAGCCACGACGGGACGCCGAAGTGACAGAGGTCGGCGATGACCTCGACGCCGAGCGCGCGCAGGCGCTCCATCTGGTCGTCGCAGCTCTCCCAGTCGTAGCGGTCGGGACCGGTGTGGGTGCGGTAGTACGCGGGGCCGTAGCGCAGCGCGCCGAGGCCCATGTCCTTGACCAGCGCGAAGTCCTCCTCCCACCGCGCGTAGTGCCCGCACTTGTCCATCTGGTCGATGCGGTTGCCGTTGGCGATGGTCGGGTAGCTGTTCTCGATGCCGGTGGCGAAGAAGAAGGTCATGTATGGGTGCGATGGGGCCGCGCGTGGTCGCGCGAGCAGCCGTGCAGTCGGGAGGTCTCGGAGAATCGGCGCGCCGGGTGGGATGGCGCGCGGAATTGTCGTCCGCGGAGCGGGATGGGCCGTCGTCGGTTGCACCGTAGAGACGAGGAACGGGGGCGGAGGTCAAACTTCCCCGCGGCGCTCGTCAGGCAGCTTTTCCGCTGCTACACGGCCGTTCTGTCCAGGTGCCCGGGTTCCATCGGCGGCCCCCGAGGTCCCCTCGCGGCGCTACACTTCGGTTTCGCCGGTTCCGGCCGCGCCCCTCGACGCCTAAGTTTCGCGGATGCCATTGGTTACCCCCCCCGCCGCTGTTCCCGCCAGCCCGCTGGTCGCCCGCCCGCTCCGGGTCGGCTTCGTCACGCTCGGGTGCGACAAGAATACCGTGGACACGGAGCGCTACCTGGGGCAGCTCGCCGGCCGCGGCGCCGTCCCGGCCGAGGACCTCGGCGAGGCCGAAGTGATCGTCGTCAACACGTGCGGCTTCATCGACGCCGCGAAGCGCGAGTCCATCGACGCGATCGTCGAGGCGGCGCGCTACAAGCAGGACGGCCAGTGCCGCGCCGTCGTCGCCCTCGGCTGCCTCGTGCAGCGCCACAAGGGTGAGCTGGAGGAGGCGCTCCCCGAGGTGGACCTCTTCCTCGGCTCGTCCGAGGTGGACCGACTGCTGCCCGAGCTCGACGCGCGCGGGCTGCTCGGCGCGCCGGTCGAGCTGCACCCGGGGGAGCGCGTCTTCGCCGGCGAGCTGCCGCACGTGCGCTACCTGAAGGTCAGCGAGGGGTGCGACCACGGCTGCGCCTTCTGCGCGATCCCGCTCATGCGCGGCCGCCATCGCTCGTTCGCGGCCGACGACGTCGTGCGTGAGGCGCAGCTGCTGGAGATGCAGGGCGCGCGGGAGCTGAACCTCGTCGCCCAGGACCTCGCCCACTACGGGCGCGACCTCCGCGGCGGCGACGTCCGTCTCCCCGAGCTGCTCGAGCGGCTCGTCGCCGAGACCGGGGTGCCGTGGCTGCGCCTGATGTACCTGTACTCCGCCGGGATCACGCCGCGCCTCCTCGACGTGGTGGCGCGCGAGCCGCGCATCCTCCCGTACCTCGACATCCCGATCCAGCACGCGTCGGACGCCGTCCTGGCGCGCATGCGGCGCCCCGAGCGCCAGCGCACGATCCGCGACCGCGTGACGCGCTTCCGCGACGCCGTGCCGGGGCTCGCGATCCGGACGACGTGCATCGTCGGCTTCCCAGGCGAGACGGACGCCGACTTCGACGAGCTGCTCGCGTTCCTCGAGGAGATCGAGTTCGACCGCGTCGGCGCGTTCACCTACTCGCCCCAGGAGGGGACGCGGGCGCACGCGATGCCGGACGACGTCCCCGACTGGCTCAAGCGCGAGCGGCTGGAGCGGCTCACCGAGCTGCAGCGCGCCGTGACGGCGGAGCGCTACGAGCGCCACGTGGGAAGCGTCGTGCCGGCACTGGTGAACCGTGCGCCCCCGGTGGCGGGGGGCGCGCTGGAGGCGCGGCTCTACCTGCAGGCCGACGACATCGACGGCGTGACGCGCGTGACGGGCGCACCCGACGCGCTCGCCGCCGCGACGCCGGGCAGCATCGTGGACGTGCGCGTGCGCGACGTGGTGGACGACTACGACTTCGAGGCGACACTCGTCCGCCTCGTGGACGCCCCCGCCGCCGCGGCGCCGGCGCGCCGAACGCGGCAGCTCCCGATGGCCGCCGCGTCGAGCGCCGGCAGCTTCGGCCGATGAGAGCGGACAGCGAGCGCCGAGCGCCGAGCGTCGAGGGGGTGGACTCGGACACTCGGGACGCTCCGTCGCCCGCAGGCTCGACGCTCGACGCTCGACGCTCGAGCGAATGGATGGAACGAGCCCGCCGGCTCTTCCCCGGCGGTGTCAACTCCCCGGTACGGGCGTTCGGCGGCGTCGGCGGCGAGCCGTTCGTGGTCGAGCGCGGGGAGGGGGCGCGAATCTGGGACGTGGACGGGCGCGAGTACATAGACTTCGTGCTCTCCTGGGGCCCGCTCGTCCTCGGCCACGCGCCGCCGGTCGTGCTCGACGCCCTGGCCGCGACGATGGCGCGCGGCACGAGCTTCGGCATCCCGACGGGGCTCGAGGTCGAGCTGGCGGAGGCCGTCGTCGAGCAGATGCCGCACCTCGAGATGCTGCGCTTCGTCTCGAGCGGCACCGAGGCGACGATGAGCGCGGTCCGCGTCGCGCGCGCGTTCACCGGGCGCGACGACATCCTGAAGTTCGACGGCTGCTACCACGGCCACGCTGACTCGTTCCTCGTGCGCGCCGGCTCGGGTGTCGCGACGCTCGGCCTGCCCAACTCGCCCGGCGTGCCGGCGGCACTCGCCGCGCTCACCCACACCGCGCCGTTCAACGATCTGGACGCCGTGCGCGAGGTCGCGCGGCGGCGCCCGCTGGCGGCGATCGTCGTCGAGCCGGTGGTCGGCAACTCGGGCCTGATCGCGCCGGCCGCGGAGTTCCTGCCGGGCCTGCGCGCGATCGCCGACGAGACGGGGGCGCTGCTCGTCTTCGACGAGGTGATGACCGGCTTTCGCATCGCGCCGGGCGGCGCACGCGAGCGCTTCGGCGTCACGGCCGACCTCACGACGCTCGGCAAGGTGATCGGCGGCGGGCTGCCGGTCGCCGCCTACGGTGGCCGCCGCGACGTGATGCGGAACGTGGCGCCGGCCGGCAAGGTGTACCAGGCGGGCACGCTCTCCGGCAACCCGCTGGCGATGGCCGCGGGGCTCGCCACGCTGCGCGCGCTCACGCCCGCCCTGCATGCGCGCATCGCGGCGCGCACGGAGCGACTCGTCGGCGCGTTGCGCGAGATCGCGGCGCGACGCGGCGCGCCGTTCGTCGCCGACGCCGCGGGCTCGATGTGGGGCTTCTTCTTCCGCGACGCGCCGGTGCGGTCGTACGACGACGCCAAGCAGTCGGACGTCGAGCTGTTCCGTCGCTTCTTCCACGCCGCGCGCGAGCGCGGCGTCTACCTCGCGCCGTCGGCGTTCGAGGCCGCGTTCATGTCGGCGGCGCACGGCGACCGCGAGGTGGACGAGGCGCTCGACCGGCTCGACGCCGCGCTCGGCGCGGCGCTCGGTGGCTGACGTGGCGCGACTCGCCCCGCGCTCGCGCATCGGCGCCGCGGCGGGCGCCCTCGCGCTCGGCGTCGCCTGCGTGTCGGGGAGCGGCGCCGCCGGCAGCGCCGCCTCGGGGCCGGGCGCCGACGAGGGGGACCGCACGGTACGCGTTGCCGTCGGCACGGTGGGCCGCGAGGCGCGCGTCTCGGGGACGGGGGAGTGGCGGCTCTACGACGGCGGCGGGCGGAGCGTCCTCGTGCGCGGGTCGGGCGGGGACGTGTGGACGATCGAGCGGCAGGGCCGGCAGCTGCGCGCCGTCCGCGCCGACGGCGTGCCGACCGCGTTCCGCGACGGACCGCTCGTCGCCCGTCCCGTAGCGTACGACGCGCTCGTGAGCTGGAACGGCAAGCGCTACCGGGGAGAGCTGACGCTCGTCGCGACCGACAGCGGCGTGCTCGCCGTGAACCGCCTCCCCGTCGAGCAGTACCTGCGCGGCGTCGTGCCGCTCGAGATCGGGCCGCGGACGGCCGCCGAGCACGCAGCGATCGAGGCGCAGGCGGTCGCCGCGCGCAGCTACACCTACGTGCGCCTGGGCCCCGCCGGCACCACGCCGCCTGCCGGCGGGCGACCGTACGACCTCGTGAGCACCGTGGACGACCAGGTGTACGGCGGAGCCGACGCCGAGCGCGCGGTCACCGACGCCGCCGTCGCGGCGACCGCCGGCCAGGTGATCACGTTCGCCGGCCGGGTCGTCAACGCGCCCTACCACTCCACGTGCGGTGGCAGCACCGCCGAGGTGCAGGAAGTGTGGTACCGGCAACCCCCCGAACCGTACCTTCGCCGCGTCAGCGACCGCATTCCGGGGACCGACGGCCGCTACTACTGCGACGCGAGCCCGCGCTTCAGCTGGACGCGTAACTACGACGCCGCCTCGCTCGCCGCGACGCTCGAGCGCTATCTGCGCGGCTACGCGAGCGTGGGGCCGGGCGGCGTCGGGGCAGTGCGCTTCGTCGCCACGACGGGGACGACTCCGTCCGGCCGGGCGGCCGGCCTCCGCATTGACACCGACCGGGCGACGTACACGCTGCGCGGCAACGACGTGCGCTTCGTGCTGCGCTCCAGCGGTGGCGAGATCCTCAACAGCACGTATTTTTCGGTCGAGCCGTCGGTCGGTCCGAACGGGCACGTGTCGCAGCTCACGATCCGCGGAACCGGGTACGGACATGGAATCGGCATGTGTCAGTGGGGCGCGATCGGGCGGGCGCGGGCCGGTCAGGACTTCCGGACGATTCTCGAGACTTACTATCCCGGCACCGTCGTCAGGCAGGTGGAGTAGCAGCGGCACGCGAGTGCGGGGGGCGCTCGTCGCGGGCTCGCTGGCGGCGGCGCTGCTCGTCTTCGCGGCGGCGGCGGCCGGCGCGCAGCAGCCCGCCCCGGCGCCGGCCGACACGGCGCCTCGCGCCGCCGAAGACCCGGCGGAGGCGATGCGCCTCGTCTTCGACCGGCTGCGCTTACGTGGCCTCGGGGTCGCGGCGGGGCTCGTCAAGCCGGCGCAGATGCTGAGCACCGAGGCCTACTCGCTCGAGGCGGACTACGGTGAGATCGTGCCGTCCTGGCACGTCGTCTTCTCGACCACCTTCTGGACGTCGCAGCTGAACGCGGAGACGATCGAGCGCTACCGCGACCAGCTCGGTGAGGTCGTGCAGGACCCGACGGGCGACGCGACGGTGGACGTCGGGCGCGTGCGCGTCTCCGACATCACGCTCGCCGTGGACGCCCGCTGGTCGCCGCGCCGCTACCGCTCGGCGTTCCTCCGCCCGTACGGCGGGGCGGGGATTGCGGCGCACGTCCTCAACGGCGAGGGGCGCGCGATCTCGGACACGTTCGTCGAGCGCGCGCTCGACAACATCGCCGTCGCCCCCGTCGTCGTCGCCGGGGTAGACGCGGTCTTCTTCCGCAAGGTCTCGATCGGGATGCAGGCACGCTACGACCTCGTCAACGCCGCGCGGCACGGCTCGGTGCGCTTGCTCGGCACGTACAACTTCGACCGCGCGCCACGGCCCGCGGCGGCGTCGCCGGGCGGGGCGCCCTGATGGCGGCCGCCCGCATCGGCGTCGTCGGCGCCGGCGCCATCTCGCAGATGGCGCACCTCCCCGTGCTGTCCAAGATGCGCGGCGCCCAGCTCGTGGCGCTGTGCGACAACGACGGCCCGAAGGCGCGCGCTCTCGCCGACCGATTCGGCGTCCCCGACACGTTCACCGACATCGAGGACCTGCTCGAGTTCGACGAGGTCGACGCGGTCGTCGTCGCGACGCCCAACCACCTCCACGAGCCGCACGTCCTGAGCGCCATCGCCGCCAAGGTGCACGTGCTCTGCGAGCGCCCGCTCTCCTTCACGGCGCGCGGCGTCGAGCGCATTCTCGCGGCGGCGACGCGCGCCGACCGGCGGGTGCAGGTCGCCAACAACCATCGCTTCCGCTCCGACGTCCAGGCGCTCGACCGCTTCATGCACGGCGGCGAGCTCGGGCGGCTGATGGGGGTCCGCGCCGGCGCCTACACGCCGAAGCAGCCCGGCGTCAGCCCAGGCTGGCGGGGGCGCCGCGCCGAGGCGGGCGGCGGGGTGTTCATGGACCAGGGGCTCCCGCTGCTCGACCTCGCGCTCTGGCTCGCCGACCACCCGGAGCCGGTGCGCGTCTCGGCCCACATGGACCGCGCGTCGGGCAAGAGCTCGGTCGAGGACGCGATGTTCGTGCACCTCGAGTGCGCGGGGAACATCCACCTCGCGTTCGACGTCACGCGCGCCTACGTCGGGGACGAGGAGCGCTGGTGGTTCGAGGTCCTCTCCTCGCGCGGCAGCGCCCGCCTCGCGCCGCTGCGCGTCGTGAAGGAGCTGAACGGCCGCCCGACCGACGTCTCGCCAGGCGGCGCAGCCGCGCGGGAGAGCGCGTTCATCCAGTCGTACCGCGCCGAGCTCGCGCACTTCATCGCCGTCGTCTCGGGCGACGCCAAGTACGAGGCGCCGACCGACCAGGTGGTGCTGCACCGCGTGCTCGAGGCGATCTACAAGTCGGCCGACGAGGGGAAAGAGATCCGGCTGTGACCCCTCGCCCCCTGCGGCGCGGCGGGGCGGGCGCGTGAGCTGGCTGCGCGCCCTCCGCCCGTCGCGCGACGACGCCCTCGCGGCCCTCCTCTCCGCCGCGCTGTTCGCGGTCGCGTTCCCCCCGTTCCCGCTCCTCGTCCCGGCCTTCCTCTGCCTCGTGCCGGTCGCCGTGCGCGTGGCGCGGCTCGCCGAGACGCGGAGCGACCGCGGCGTGCGCGACGCCGCCCGCGCCGGCTTCTGGTTCGGGCTCCTCGGCTACGGCTGCAACCTCTACTGGATCGCCGTCGCCCTCTCGCTGTTCACGAAGCTCGCGATCGCCGGCTACGTCGCCTCGCTCCTCTGGCTGGCGCCGTTCGTCGCACTCACGACGTCGGCGCTCTTCCTCGCGCGGCGCCACACGCGCTGGCCGCTCGCCGTCCTGCTGCCGGTCGTCTGGACCGCGTCGGAGGTGCTGCTCAACTACCTCCTCGACCTCTCGTTCCCCTGGCTGCCGCTCGGGCTCTCGGTGGCCGCCCACCCCGTGCTGGCGCAGCTCGCCGACGTCAGCGGGGTGCGCGGGCTGAGCTTCTGGATCGCGGCGACGAGC
>Ga0307412_10000753_pt1 | contig 18786 bp, 19 predicted proteins | sample DK1Cmetagenome_3_FD_203823 | JGI IMG/M metagenome (GOLD analysis project Ga0307412, IMG submission 203823) | Maize rhizosphere microbial communities from greenhouse at UC Davis, California, United States - DK15-C-1 | ecosystem: Host-associated > Plants > Roots > Rhizosphere > Soil | place: USA...
CGAGAAGGTCGTGTGGGACTGGCCGGACGTCGGTGGCCGGGCGATCGAGGAGCTGCGATGAGGGGCGCGCGATAAATGGCGATCAAGGGAAGCCTCAAGGAGGCGAGCCTCCCCGACGTCCTGCAGCTGCTCTCGCTCGGGATGAAGACGGGGTGCCTCAGCGTGACGCACCGCAGCAACTTCGCCTACGTCTACTTCGACCGCGGGCGGATCTCGTTCGCGTCCATCGTCAATCGGCGCGACCGGCTCGGGGACATCCTCGTCAAGAGCGGCCTCGTCTCGCAGGGCCAGCTCGAGGCGGCGATCAAGCTGCAGGACGCGATGCGCGAAAAGAAGCTCGGCGAGATCCTCGTCGAGATGGCGGCGATCTCGCGCGAGGAGCTGCACCGGCAGATCCGCATCCAGATCGAGGAGGCGGTCTACTTCCTCTTCACCTGGACGCAGGGGACGTTCAACTTCGAGGCCGACGTCCTCCCCGAGGAGCAGGACCTCCTCGTCTCGATCAACCCCGAGTCGCTCCTCCTCGAGGGCGCGCGCCGGGTGGACGAGTGGAGCCTGATCGAGAAGAAGATCCCGAGCTTCGACATCGTCTTCAGCGTGGACGCCGAGCGTCTCGCGGCGAGCGACGCCGAGCTGACGGCCGAGCAGCAGCTCCTCGTGCCGCTGATCGACGGCCAGCGCGACGCGGCGGCGCTCGTGGACGAGTCGGGGCTCGGCGAGTTCGACGTCGGGAAGGCGCTGTTCGGGCTGGCGACGGCCGGCTTCCTCCAGCGCGTCGGGCGCACCAAGGCGGCGCAGCCGGCGGCATCGGACGGCCGCGTAGACGAGCACCGAAACCTCGGCGTCGCCTTCTACAAGACGGGGATGCTCGACGAGGCGATTCGTGAGTTCCGGCGCGTCACCGAGCTGCGGTCGAGCGACGAGACGGCGCGCTTCTACCTCGGTCTCGTCCTCATGCGGCAGGGGAAGTGGGTCGAGGCGGCGAACGCGTTTCACGAAGCGGCCGGCCAGCCGGCCGCGAAGGGGGCGGTGTTCCACAACCTCGCCTACGTCCTCGAGCGGCTGGGGCGCTACGACGAGGCGCGCGCGGCGCTCGCCGAGGCGACGAAGCGCGGCAACGGCTCCGACCCGCGGACGCAGACCTCACTCGGCGTGCTCGCCCTGCGCGGCGGGGACGTGGCCGGGGCGGACGCCGCGCTGATGGCGGCGCGCCCGCTCTGGGGGAGGCGTCCGCCGCCGGCGTCGTGGTTCCACTACGCGGCGCTCGCCGCGGCGCTCGGCGGGGAGCTCGAGCGCGCCGTCGCGATCCTCGGCGAGGGAATTGCCGCGCACCCGCACGCGGCGCCGCTGCACAACAACCTCGCGATGCTGCACGAGCGGCGCGGCAACTACGCCGAGGCGGCGGCGGCCGCCGAGCGCGGCGTGCAGGAGGACCCGGGGCTCCCGCAGCTCCACAAGAACGTGGGCGACTTCCACTACCGCGCCGGCCGCTACGACGACGCGCTCGACTCCTTCCAGCGCGCGGTGAAGGCCGGCCCGGCGCTCGGCGGCGACGTCTACCTCAAGCTCGGCAACATCCGCTACCGTCGGAAGGAGTCCGCCGAGGCGGTGCGCTGCTGGGAGCGCGCGCTCGAGCTCGACCCGTCGAACGCGATCGTGCGGACGAACCTCGAGGCCGTGCGGCGCACGCTGTGAGCGAGCGCGGCAATCACACCCCGACCGGGCACGCGCCGCCCCCTGGGCCGCCGGCCCACCCGCCGGCCCACCCGCCGGCCCCGCCGACCGACGACGCGGGCTTTCTCGCGCTCAACGAGAAGATCTCGCGCGAGCGCGGCTTCGGCTGCGCGAGCTACAAGGAGAAGTGCCTCCGCCGCCGGATCGCCGTGCGCATGCGCGCCCGCGGGACGCACACCTACGCCGACTACGCGCGGCTGCTCGATCAGGACGCCGCCGAGTACGACCGGCTGCTCGACGCCCTCACGATCAACGTCACGAAGCTCTTCCGGAATTGGGAGACCTACGACGCCGTGTCGCGGCTGGTCGTGCCGCCGCTCTGGGCGCTCGACGGGCCGTCAATTCAGGTGTGGAGCGCCGGCTGCTCGTCGGGGGAGGAGCCGTACTCGATCGCCGCCCTCTTCGCGCGTTACGCCGAGTCGGTCGGCGAGACGGCTCGTCTGGGCCGCCGCGTCGCCGTGCTCGGCACCGACATCGACCGCGCGAGCCTCGTCGCGGCGCGGCGCGCGGCGTACGAGGAGGGCGCGTTCGCCGACACGCCCACCGAGATGCGGGCGCGCTATTTCTCGCCCGGCTTCCCGGCGACGGTCGTGCCCGAGGTGCGGGAGCTCGTCTCGTTCGAACGCCGCGACCTGCTCGCCGAGCCGCCGCCGCCGGGCGGGCACCACCTGGTGGTGTGCCGCAACGTCGTGATCTACTTCGACCGCCCCACCCAAGAGGCGCTGTTCGAGCGCTTCCACTCTGCGCTGCTGCCCGGCGGCTACCTCGTCCTCGGTAAGGTCGAGACGCTGCTCGGACGCGCCCGCTCGCTGTTCGCGCCGGTGGATCCCCGCGAGCGCATCTTCCGCCGCCTGTAGCGGCCGTCGCCGCGCGGCGACCCGACGACTTCACGGAGCCGACCTCCTGCATGTTTCGACTCTCCCCCGCCGCGGCCCCACGCCTCGGCCCGTACCCCTCGTGACCGCGCCCGCCGTGCGCGAGATCCGCGTGCGCGTCGCCGACTACGCGGTGGGCGCCGGCGCCGCGCGCCTCAGCACGATCGGCCTCGGGAGCTGCGTCGCGATCGTCCTCCACGACGCCGCGGCGCGCCTCGGCGGGCTCGCCCACGTCCTCCTCCCCGACGAGTCGCTGTCGCGCGACCGGAGCAACGCCGGCAAGTTCCCCTCGACGGTCGTCCCGGTGCTGATCGCCGAGCTGCGGCGGATGGGCTCGAGCGGGCCGCTCACGGCGCGCCTCGTCGGTGGGGCGAGCATGTTCGGGCAGCTCCTCCCGGCGGGCGGGATCAACATGGGGGAGCGCAACGTCGAGGCGTCGCATCGCGCCCTCGCGGCGGCCGGCGTCCCCATCGTCGCGCAGGACACGGGGGGCGACTTCGGGCGCAGCGTCTTCTTCGACGTCGGGGCGGGGGTCGTCACCGTGCGGTCGCTCAAGCGCGGCGAGCGTGTCCTCTAGAACCCCCACCGCGGGGAGCGTCGCCGCGCGCCCGCACACGGTCCTCGTCGTGGACGACTCGGCGTTCATGCGCCGGGTGATCAGCGACATCGTGGACGGGAGCGCGGAGTTTCGCGTCGTCGGCACGGCGCGCAACGGCTACGAGGCGCTCAAGCAGATCCACGCCCTCGAGCCGGACATCGTCACGCTCGACATCGAGATGCCGGAGCTCGACGGCCTGCAGGCGCTCGGCTACATCATGAGCGAGACGCCGCGGCCGGTCGTCATGCTGAGCGCGGCCGGCGCCGACGGGACGCACGACCCGACGATCCGGGCCCTCGAGCTGGGGGCGGTGGACTTCGTGCGGAAGCCCTCGGGGCCGATCAGCCTCGACCTCTCGACGGTGCGTGACCGGCTGCTCGAGGCGCTGCGCGCGTCCACGCAGGTCAACCTGCGCGGCGTGCCGATGCTCGCCCGGCCGCGCGCCGCGGTGGACCCGCAGGCAGTCGCCGTCGGCGGCGCGCCGAATGCGGCGACGCGCGTCGTCGTCGTCGCGACCTCCACCGGCGGGCCGCGCGCCCTCGCCGAGCTGGTGCCGGCCCTGCCGCGCGCGCTCGGCGCCGCGGTGCTCGTCGTCCAGCACATGCCGCGCGGGTTCACGAAGAGCCTCGCCCAGCGCCTCGACGTCCTCAGCCCGCTGCGCGTCGCCGAGGCGGCCGAGGGCGACCGGATCCTCCAGAACCGCGTCTACGTCGCGCCGGGCGGGCTCCACATGCGCGTCTCGGCGCCCGGCGCGCCGGCCGTCATCGAGCTCGAGATGTCGCCCCCCATCTGGGGCGTGCGGCCGGCGGCCGACCTGCTGTTCCGCTCGGCCGCCGCGCACTTCGGGCCGGCCTGCGTCGGCGTCGTGCTGACGGGGATGGGGCGCGACGGCGCGGAGGGGCTGCGCGCCGTCCGCGACGCCGGGGGGCTGGCGATCGTCCAAGACAAGGAGAGTTCGGTGATCTACGGCATGCCGCAGGCGGCGCGCGCGATCGCCGGCGCCGACCGCGTGGAGCCGCTGGCCGGCGTCGCGCCGGCGATCGTCGAGCTGCTGGCGCGGCTCCCGGCGCCCGCCGAGCGGCCGTGGTGACCAGCGAGAACAGGGGAGGCCCCGCCGTGAACGCCAGCACCGAGTCCGACGTGACCGACGACGCCGCGCGCGCGAGCGGCGCTGGCGACGCTATCGCCCCGGGGTTCGCCGAGCGCGTTCGCCTGCGCGAGGGGAGCGCCGACCTGCTCGTCTTCCGCGTCGGCGGCGAGCTGTTCGCGGCCCCACTGGCGTCGGTCGAGGAGGCGCTGGAGCTGCCGCAGCTGAGCGCGATCCCCGAGATGCCGCGCTCCATGCTCGGCGTCGTCACGCTGCGCGGGCGGATGTTGCCGGCGTATTCGCCGGCGCGTCCCCTCGGTATAGCCCTCGCGCGCGAGGACGCCGCCGCCCTCGTCCTCCGCGCCGGGGAGCGCCGCATCGCCCTCGCGGTGGACGACGTGGACGACGTCTTCGCGATCGACCTCGCCACGCTGCAGCCGGCGCCGGCGGCCGGGGGCGGTCGCGACGGCCTGCTCGTCGGCGTGGCGCGGCGCGGCGCGGAGCTCGTCGCCGTCGTGGACGCCGAGGCGCTCGTCGCCGCCTGCCTCTCGGATCAGGCCCAGGAGACCGCATGAAGACCGCCGACTTCGCGCAGATCGTCACCTTCCGGCTCGGCGACGACCTCTTCGCCGCCGACATCAACTCGGTCGAGCGCGTGCTCCGCCACCAGGCCCCGTCCCCCGTCCCCAACGTTCCGGAGTGGATCGAGGGAGTCGTCGAGTACCAGCAGCGCGTGCTCCCGGTGGTGGACCTGCGCGCCCGCTTCGGGATGCCGCGCGCCGCGCTCGGCTCCGACGCCCGCCTCCTCGTGCTCAACGGCGGCGACGGCTTCGTCGCCGTGACGGTGGACGCGGTGCTCGAGGTGGCGCCGCTCGACCCGTCACGCCTCACGCCGCCGCCGCCGCTCTTCCGCGGGCTCGCCGGCGAGTACTTGAAGGGGATCGTGCGCCGCGCCGACCGCCTCGTGATCTTTCTCGACGTCGCGCGCCTCCTCTCGGCGACGGAGCGCCTGACGCTCGAGGCGGCCACCGGGAGCGGGAGCGACGCCGCGGCAGACGCCGTCGCGACGTCCGCCGTGGCGGCGGCGGAGGCCGTACTGCCCGCCGCGAAGCCGGGGCGGCGGGCCGGGCGTGGCTGAATCGGCGACGGGCGCCCTGCGCGCCCGCCACGCCGAGCTGCTGTCCCGCCTCTCGGCGCCCGACGCCGCGAGCGAGCGCGACGCGCTCAAGCTGGAGATCATCACGCTGATTCGCAGCGTGGACCAGGAGCTCGCCGAGCTGACCGCGTTGCGCGACGACGCGAAGGGGCTCGCCGAGCGGTGGAAGAGCGTGTCGTCGGGCAACGGCGGCCGCCCCGCCGCCGCCGCGGCCTCCGCGCCGCCAGCGATGCCGACGAGCGCCCCGGCCTTCGTCGGCGAGCGCCCCGTCGTGCGCGCCGACCACATCGGCGCCTCGACCTTCATCGAGAAGGGGTGGAGCCGGATCTCGCTCGGCGACTACGAGGGCGCCGAGGCGTCGCTGCTCCGCGCCCTCGAGCTCTCGCCCAACGATCCGCAGGCCGAGTCGCTGCTCGGCTGGGCGCAGATGCTGCGCGAGAAGTACGACGACGCGCTGCTCAACTTCCAGAAAGTGCTGATGCGAGAGCCGGGCAACGCGCTGGCCCGCATCAACGTCGGCTACATCTGCCTCAAGAAGCGCATCTTCGGCGAGGCGATCGAGCACCTCTCGAAGGCGATCCGGCTCGACAACGACCGGAAGGCGACGCTCTACGCGCACTTCTATCTCGGACTCGTCTACCTCGAGCGCGAGATGTACGAGGACGCCGAGACGTTCTTCACGAAGACGATCGCCCTCGGCCCCAATCTGATCGAGGCGCACTACGAGCTGGGGCGCGCCTTCTGGTTCGCCGGCGAGCAGGAGCGCGCGAAGCAGGCGTGGCGCGACGGATTCGCGGCGAACAAGTTCAACCCATGGGGCAAGCGCTGCGGGGAGCTGTTGACGACGGTCGAGGCGGGGGGCGCCCCGCCGCGCGCCTAGCGCGGCGCGCGCGCTCTCTCCTCGCCGCGCTGGCGCTCGCGCCGCTCCTCGCCCTCGCACCCCGCGGCGGGGGGGCGCAGGAGTCGCTCCCCGGGCCGCCCGCCGTCCGACTCGACGGGGGGCGCTTCACCGTCGTCGCCTACCCGCGCGACATGGCGCTCGCCCGCTCGCTCCTCTCCGCGGCGGCACGACGCGACACTTTCCCGGGGCTGCCGCGGCCGCGCGAGCGCGTGCTGATCGCCGTCGCGCCGGACCGCGACACGTTCCGCGAGTGGGTGGGGCCGTGGGCGCCGGAGTGGGGGGCCGCGATCGCCGTCCCCGAGCAGCGCCGCATCGTGATGCAGGGGAGCACCGCGGGGAGCGACGCCGGCGACCCGATCGAGGTGCTCCGGCACGAGCTCGCCCACCTGGCGCTGTACGAGGCGCTCGGCAGTCTCCCGCCGCGCTGGTTCGACGAGGGGTACGCGAGCTACAGCGCGCGCGAGCTGGACCGGGACGAGGTGCTCGCCACGAACGTCGCCCTGGCGCTGCGCGGCATGCCGACGCTCGCCGCGCTCGACTCCGCGTTCTTCCGCGGCAGCGGCGAGGCGCAGTCCGCCTACGCGCTGGCCTATCGCGCCGTCGCCGACCTCGCCGCCCTCGACCGCGAGCGCGGGCTCGCGCTCTTCTTCCAGCACTGGAAGAGCTCGCGCTCGTTCGAGATCGCCGTGCGCTCGGCGTACGGCCTCACGGCGACGGCGTTCGAGAAGCGATGGCAGCAGCAGACACGGCGCCGCTACGGCGCGCTGGCCATCTTCACGGACCTCACGCTCGGCGTCTTCCTCCTCTTCCTCGTCGTCGTGCCGCTCTACGTCAGCCGGCGGCGTCGCGACCGGCGACGGATGCGCGACCTGCGCGCCGCGGACGTCGCCGCCGAGCGGCGGGCGCGCGAGGAGAGCGTGCTCGACGAGCTGCTCCGCGACACGCTGCCCGCCGGCGCCGCGCCGGGGGGTACGCCCGGCGACTCCACGCCGCCGGCCACGCCTCCCGGCGAGCCAACGCGCTGAGCGGATGGCGGCGCGCTTCTCGCGTGCCTGCGCCACGACTCGTGCCGGAGGGGACGATGGCGAAGTGCGAGGTGTGCGGGAACGACTACTACCTGTCGTTCGAGGTGATCACGGCCGGCAATCGTCACGTGTTCGACAGCTTCGAGTGCGCGATCCACCGCCTTGCCCCGGTGTGCGCGCACTGCGGCTGCAAGATCATCGGCCACGGCATCGAGGCGAACGGTACCTTCTACTGCTGCGCTCACTGCGCGCGGCACCAGGGCGCGAAGGGCGTCGTGGACCACGTGTGAGGAGCGGCCGCGGTACGCGGATTGAAGGGTGTGACGGACGCGCCCGCCGGCACGGGGTCGGCCGGTGCGACGCGACGACGAGGAGACGAGACGATGCGCGACCAGCCACGCGAGGGCGGTGAGGACGCCGCCGGACGTAACGAGGCGGGCGGAGGCGAGGGACGGCAGGGGATCCCCGGCAAGGGGTTCGACGCCGGGACGGGCTACGGCGGCGCCGGCGGCGACAGTGCCTACCACGGCGAGAGCAGCTACGGCGGGCAGGCCGGCTACGGCGGCTCCACGACGCGCGGCGCGTACGGCGGCGGCGAGTTCGGCCGTGCGGGCGACGAGAGCGCGACACCCGAGACGGGCGGCGACGACACCGAAGCCGAGGGCTCGCCGGGCGCGGCGCGGGAGGGCGGGGAGGACTGATCCCCGCCGCCGCTCAGGGCGCGCGCAGCCGCGTGAGCCGGTCGGCTAGGACGGCGGCGCGGCGCGTGGACTCGCCCGCCAGGCAGCGCGCGCGCGGCGCGGCCCAGAGCGCACCCTGCTGGCCCACACGCCGCCGGCACGCCTCGTCGCGCGTGACCAGCCACGCGCGCTGCTGCGCGCGCAGTCGTTGCACCGACGGCGGGTCCGACGCGTCGCGGGCGACCCGCTCCTGCCGCCGCATCTCGCCGATCAGCGTGCGGTAGACGTTGTTGAGCCCGTAGTCGTTCTCGGCGATCGCCGCGGCGAGGCAGGCGCGCTGGTCGGCGCCGGCCGGCGAGCGGCAGAGGGCAAGACTGTCGCGTCGCGTGCGTGCCGAGCCGACGAGCGCCGGCGCGCCCGACGCCGCGCCGCCGTCACGTCGCCCGGTGGTGGTGGTGGTGGGCCGCCGCGCCCGGCGCCGCGCGGCGCCCGACGACGGCGCGGGGCGGGCCGCCGCCGTGTCGGGCTTCGTGACGGCGACCGGGTCGAGCTCGCCCGCGCTCGCCGTGCGCGTCAAAGAGTCGGCCCGGCGGGCCGTGTCGGCGGCGGCCGTCGCCGGACGCGCCGAGCGGGCGTCGGCCTCGCGCCGAGAGCGGAGCCCGCCGGCGACCGCCACCGCCGCCACGAGCGCCAGCGCCGCCGGTACCGCGTAGCGCGCGCGTAGCCGCGACGAACGCGGCGCGACCCGCCAGCCGTCGTCGTGGTCCTCGTCGTAGGGGGGCCAGGCGAGCTCGGCGACCGTGCGCGGCTCCTCGGCGTACGGGACGGCGTCGGCGACGACTCCCGGGAGGACGATCGGCGGCGGCGTCACCGCACCGCCGTGCCCGGGCGCCGCCTCGTCATCGTCGGACCGCGCGGCGGGCGGTGCGTGGTCCTCCCGCTCCATCTCGCGCGGTGGCGCCGGCCGCTCGGAGAGCTCCTCGAGGAACTCGTCCACGTCGGCCCACCGCGTCTCCCGGTCCTTGTGCAGCGCGCCCTCGATCGCGAACAGCAGGTGCTCGGGAATGTCGGGACGCAGCAGCGTGAGGCGCGGCAACTCCTCGTGCTTCTGCTTGTAGATGACGCGGTACAGGCTCTCCCCGGCCCACGGCCGCTCGCCGGCGAGCATCTCCCAGCCGAGGAGCCCGAGGCTGTAGATGTCGCTCCGCCCGTCGAGGCGCTTCCCGTCTATCTGCTCGGGGGACATGTAGCTCGGCGTGCCGATGGAGATCCCGGTGAGCGTCAGCCGGTTGTCCTCCTCGACGGCGCGCGCGATCCCGAAGTCGGAGAGCAGGGCGCGGCCGCTGTCCCGGTCGAGGAAGACGTTCGCCGGCTTTACGTCGCGGTGGACGAGGCCGCGGGCGTGGGCGTAGCGGAGCGCCTCGGCGACGTCGGCGAGGATTCGCTCGGCGCGCTCGAACGACAGGGGCCCGCCGGCGCGCAGCGCCTCGCGCAAGCTGCCACCCGCCACGTACTCCATGACGATCGCCGTCGCGCGGTCCCCCAGCTGCTCGACGGTGAGCGTGCGCACGATGTTCGGGTGGTCGAGGGCGGCGACCATCCGCGCCTCGCGCGCGAAACGCGCCTGAGCCTCGGCGTCCTCGGCGTAGCGGCCGTCTATCGTCTTGATGGCGACGAGCCGGTCGGACGTGCGCTCGCGAGCGAGAAACACGGTCGCCATCCCGCCGCGACCGACCTCGCCGAGGATCTCGTAGCGATCCGCGAGCACGCGCAGCCCGGGCGCCAAGTCGCCTGACTCCATGGTCCCCCTAGGAGGCGGTCTCGCTCGTGCTGGCACTGCGGTTCGAACTACCGTCACGGAGGCAGGCATCATGCCACCCCCCGGCGTCCCGGCGCCACCGGGCCCGCCCCGTGCGGTGGGCGAGGAGCACCGACAACCCCTTTCCCCGCGCCGAGGACGAACAACGTGGAAGCCGGAGGATTCGTCGCCCTCATCACCGCCGCCATCTACGATTGGCGCTCCTTTCACCGCGAGTGCCAGCGTGCGCTCGGCTTCCCGGCCGACTACACGGGCGACATGAGTGCCTGGGTGGACTGCCTCGTCTCGCTGCGCGACGAGGGGGAGCGGCGGGTGGGCGTGCGACTGGCGACGGACGAGATGCTGCAGCTCGAGCTGGCCGACGTCGAAGGGCTGCGCGAGCGCGTGCCCGGCATCCTCGAGACGCTCGTGGACGCGACGGCCGAGGTGAACCGCCGCTTCCTCGAAGTCGGGCAGGTTCCTGCCGTGACGCTCATCTTCGTCTGAGCCGCGCCCGGCCGCTCGCTTGACACCCTTTTCCGTGGGGTCTACACTACACCGCTTATGGCCCTCCCCGACGCTCCCACCGCGCGCGCGCGGCGTCTCGGCTCCCTGCTCTGGTGGGGGCTCGCCGCGCTGGCGCTCGTGCTCGGCTACGTGGATCTGGCGCGCGGCGGCGAGACCCTCGCCGCGACGCTGCTCGTCGTCGGTTACTGCGTACTCGTCCCGCTCGCGATCCTCAAGGGGTGAGCGGTTCGAAAGGGTTCGCCGGCGCCGTCTGGCCGGCTTCGCGCGCTCGGCCCGCGTAGGGCACCGGGCGCGCTGCTTTTGCGCGGCGCGCTCGTTGCGATGCACGACGAGCGAGGGCGCGCACGCGGGCGAATAGCTCAGTTGGTTAGAGCGCCTGTCTTACACACAGGATGTCGGGGGTTCGAGTCCCTCTTCGCCCACTCTGGCGGCCTCCAGGGCCGCACGGAAGCCAGACCGGGGGCCGACCCTCTGGAATGGACCTCGACGGGCTCGACCGGGTACCCATGTTCAACGCTTCGGAGGTTATTACAGTGATTGCACGGCATCGCCAGGCGCTCGCGGTGGCCGGACTGCTCGCGGGCTTCGCCGCCAGCGGCTCGCTGACCGCGCTCTCGGCGCAATCTCGCTCCGCGCCCGAGACGGGCCCGCGTATCATGGTCGGTACCCTCCGGAGCACGGACCGGAAGCTCGGGACGGACGTCGCCGAGGCGATTCGCACGCGAATCGCTCGCGACGTGCCGATCAAGGAGCTCTGGGTCGTGCCGAAGGCCGACGTCAACAATGCCCTCGAGGGCTCCGGCTTCTCGACCACCGAGGCGCTGACGCCCAACGACGCGCGCGAGCTCGCCCGCGTACTGCGCGCCGACTTCTACGTCGAGGGGTCGGTCGCGAAGGAGGGGAACGGCGTTCGCCTCACGCCGCGCCTCGTCCTCACCCGCGACAACTCGCTCGTCCAGCCGCTCGGCGTGATCGAGGCGAGCAACGTGAACGGCGCCGCCGCCGCGGTCTCCAAGGAAGTGCGCGAGGCGCTCAAGCAGCTCCCCGCCGAGCGCCGGTGCGTGGATCTCTTCCGGCAGCAGAAGTACGCCGAGGCCGCCGCGGCGGCCCGCGCGGGCATCGCGGCCTATCCCAAGTCCACGATCGCCCGGGCCTGCATCGCCAACGCCTACAACGCGACGAAGGCGCCGCCCGACTCGATCATCGCGATCTCCAAGGAGATCCTGGCGATCCACCCCACCAACCGCACGGCGCTCGGCCTCGTCGCCCCGGCCTATCAGGCGAAGGGCGACACGGCGGCCTCGATCGACGCCTATACCACGCTCGTCTCGACCGATCCGGGCAACACGCGCATCGTCGAGCCGGTGGTGAGCGCGATCGCCGCGAGCGGCCAGGCCGCCCGCGCGGTGCCGATCATCAACCAGGCGGTCGCCGAGAACCCGGGCGATCCTCGGCTCCTCGACCTTCAGTTCCGCCTCCTCCGTGCGGCGAAGGACTGGAAGGGGGCGATCCGCGCCGGAGAGGAGATGGTGAAGACCGACACGGCGCTCGCCGACACGGCCTACTTCCTCCGCCTCGCCGACGCCTACGCGAGCGACAGCCAGCCGCAGAAGGCCGCCGAGACGATCGCGCGCGGCGTGGCGAAGTTCCCGAACAACGCCGACCTGCGCGTCTACCACGTGCAGCTCCTGCGCTCCGCCGGCCAGAACCAGCAGGCCGAGCAGACGCTCCGGCAGCTGCTCGCGACCAATCCCAAGGCGTCGGGCGCGTATCTCCAGCTCGCCCAGATCCAGGGGGAGCTGAACCGGCCCGACTCGGCGCTCGTCTCGCTGCGCGCGGCTCGACAGGCGGGAGACAGCGCGAATCTCGTCGGACAGGCGGCGCTGGTCCTCGGGAACAAGGCGCGCACCGCCGCGCAGTCGCTGCAGGACTACCAGACCGCGCTTCGCCTGCTCGCCTTCGCCGACAGCAGCCTGACGAACCCCCAGCAGAAGGCGCAGGCGCAGTTCGTCCTCGGCGTGACGCAGCTCTCGATCGGCCAGCAGCAGCTCAAGGTCGCGCAGGAGACGAAGTCGTGCTCGGCGGTCTCGGCGGCGCGGTCGGCGTTCACCGAGGCGCAGATCAACCTCCCGAAGGGCGGCTCGTTCAGCCCCGACGCGGCCAAGCAGGCGCTCGGCGCGCTCCAGCAACTGATGCCGTACCCCGATCAGTTCGCGCGCTCGTTCAAGTGCCGATGAGGTAGGGCAGGACGAACAGGTCAGCACGCGCAGCGCCCCCGGCCAGAGTGGCCGGGGGCGCTCGTGTTTGACGCGAGACCGTCAACGGTTTTTCAGTCTACAGGGATCCGTCCCGCCGCTAGATTTCCTCCCCCGGCAACCTCACCACGTGGAGCAGCAGATCCGCCTTTCGCACCCGGTACTCGAGCAGGCGCGCGTCGCACGGCTCACCGTCCACGTTGACGCTGATCGGCTCGGCCCCCTCGATCGTCACCTCGGGGAGCTGGACGTAGTGGACGCCCGGGTGCTCGAGGTGCTCCCCGGCGCGGATACGGAGCGCGAGGCGCGTGAAGTCGGCGCGCGCCATCCCCTCGACGAGGCAGAAGTCGAGCAACCCGTCGGTGAGCGAGGCCCGCGGCGTGATCGCCGTTCCGCCGCCGGTGACTCGTCCGTTGCCGACGGCGAAGATCAGGAACTCGCCGTCTCGCGCGTAGCCCGGCCCGCGAACGCTGATCCGGCGCGCCTCGAGCTCGCGCAGCTTGCGCACGCCGGTGATCGCGTAGGCGAGAAGGCCGAGCGACTCCTTCGCGTCGGCCGGGGTCTCGGCCGTCGCCTCGGCACCGACGCCGCCGGTCGAGACGTTCAGGAAGCGGCGGCCGTTCATGTCGATCGTGTCGACGCGCACGGGATCGCGGCGGAGGATCACGTCCATCGCGTGGTCGGGGTCGAGCGGGATGCCGGCCTGGCGCGCGAAGTCGTTCGCCGTGCCGACGGGGATGATTCCGAGCGGGACGTCGAATCCCGCGATGCCGTTCAGCACCTCGTTGACGGTGCCGTCGCCGCCGGCCGCGATCACGGCGTCCACGCCCTTGCGCGCGGCGCGGCGGGCGAAGGCGGCGGCGTCGCCCGGCTCCCACGTCACGCGCGGCGTCACGCGGTGTCCCTTGGCGCGTACCCACGCGACGAGGTGGCGCAGCTCCGGAAGATCGGCGCGCGCGCCGTGGAGGATGATCGTGTAGTGGCGGTGCGTGCGCATGGCAGCGGCGCGCTGTGCGAAAAGCCGGCCAGCGAGCTGAGCGCCGCGCCCCCCGGTCGCCTTGACCGCATTCGACGATGGCCGCTAGAATGACCCTCCCTGACGGCGGCACGGGCTGGGGCACCTCCTACCACGCGCCCGTCCTCGTGCGGGAGGTGCTCGCCCTGCTCGGCCTCGCCGACGGCGCGCGCGGCTCCTACCTCGCCCTCGACTGCACGCTCGGCGGGGGAGGGCACAGCGCCGCCCTGCTCGCCGCCGGCGCCGAGGTGTTCGGCGTGGACCGCGACCCGGAGGCGGTCGCCGCCGCGCGACGCCGACTCGCGGACGCCGAGCGTGCGGGCCGGTTCCACGCCGTGCTCGGGAATTATGCGGACGCCGCGGTGCTCCCGCCGCTGGCCGGCCTCGGCTTTCACGGCATCGTGCTCGATCTCGGCATCTCCTCGCATCAGATAGACGACGCCGCGCGTGGCTTTACCTTCCGCGAGGGGGCCGCGCTGGACATGCGCATGGAGGGGGAGGGGGAGGGCGAGGGAGAGGACGCGGCCGGCTTCCTCGGCCGGGCCGGCGAGCAGGAGCTGGCGCGCGTCTTCCGCGAGTACGGCGACGAGCCGCGAGCGCCGCGCCTGGCCCGCGAGATCATCCGCCGCCGCGCCGACCGCCCGTTCGCGACGAGCGACGACCTCGTGCGGGCGATTCGCGGCGCGCTGGGGCCACGCACCGGGCCGGCCGACTTCGCGCGGCTCTTCCAGGCTGTCCGCATCCAGGTCAACGACGAGCTCGGTGGGCTGGCCCGCGCCCTGCCCGCGCTGCGGGACCGCCTGGTCCGGGGGGGCGTGCTCGCCGCCATCGCCTATCATTCCGGCGAGGACCGTCTGGTGAAGCACGCGTTTCGCGACTGGAGCGCCTCCTGCGTCTGCCCGCCGCGTCAGCCGACCTGCACCTGCCGGGGTCGGCCGCTCGGCGCGCTCCTCACCCGGAAGGCCGTCGTGGCGAGCGACGAGGAGAGGGCCACCAACCCCCGCGCGCGCAGCGCGCGGCTCCGCGCGTGGCGAAGCGGCGAGTGAAGGGGCGGGGGCGCCCGATCGTCGCCCTCCTCCTGGTCGGTTTCGTCCTCGTGGCCACAGGCGTCATCTGGAGGCGCAGCTTCGGCATCGCCCAGTCGCGGGAGCTTCGCGACCTGGACCGCCAGCGCCTCGAGCTCGAGGCGCGGAAGGCGCGACTACAGGGAGAGATCCGTGAGCTCTCCAGCCGCGCCCGGCTCGCCCCGATCGCCGAACAGCGCCTCAACATGCACGTGCCCAATGCCAGTCAGGTGATCTACCTTCCGCGCCCCTCCGCTCCTCGTGAATAGCCTCCTCACCCCCGGCGCCGGCCTGGACTCCGTGTCCGGGTCGCGCACGCCGCGCGTCAGCCGACTCGGCATCGTGCACGGGGCGCTCGCCCTGTTCGCGGCGGCGCTCGTCGGCAAGGCGGCCCAGGTCCAGCTCTGGCAGGGGGCGATGTGGGAGGCGCGCGCCGTGCGACAGCACTACCGGGCCTCCTCCCTCCCCGCGCCGCGCGGCGACATCCTCGACGCGACGGGGCAGACGATCGTTCAGAGCCGCGAGCTCGTGCAGCTGCGCGTCGCGCCGCGCGAGGTGAAGGACCGCCGGGCGCTCGCCCGCGCCCTGGCACGGGCTCGCGTCCCCGCGGAGTGGGTGCGCCGCGCGACGGACGTGAAACGGGCGTGGGTCGAGATCCCGGGGCGCTTCCTGCCGTCGGACGTCGCGGCCGCGTCGGCGATGCGCGGCGTGCACGTCTCGCCCGTCGCCGACCGCGTCCTGGTCGCCTCGCCCGGCACGCGTCGCATCGTCGGCCGCGTCGGGCCCGACGGGCGGGCGGTGGACGGCATCGAGCTCGCGCTCGACAGCGTGCTGCGCGGCCGGCAGGGGACGGCGACGGTGCTGCGCGACGCGCACGGCCGCAGCTTCGAGTCGCCGACGGCGCCCGGCGTCGCCGCGACGGCGGGCCACACGGTGGTGCTCACGATCAACCACGCGCTACAGGACATCTGCGAGCGCGCGCTCGCCGACGCGGTGGACCGCATGGCGGCGGACGGTGGCGACATCGTTGTCATGGACCCGCACAGCGGCGCGGTGCTGGCGATGGCGGGGCTGCGCCCCGACCCCCGCGCGACGGCGGCGACGGCGCTCAGCGAGCCGTTCGAGCCCGGCTCGACGCTCAAGCCGTTCATCGCCGCGAAGCTGCTCGAACTCAAGCGGGCCCGCCCCGACGAGACGATCGACACGCACGACGGCGTCCTCGTCCGAGACGGCCGCACGATCACCGACACGCACAAGGCGCCGAGCATGACGCTGACCGAGGTGATCATGCAGTCGAGCAACGTCGGCATCGTGCAGTTCGCCGAGCGACTGTCGCCGCGCGAGGAGTTCGAGACGCTGCGCGACCTCGGTATCGGGGCGCCGAGTGGCCTGCCCTACCCTGCGGAGGCCTCCGGCACGCTGCGCGAGCCGCGGCGCTGGTCGAAGACGTCGGCCGCGTCGCTCGCGATGGGGTACGAGGTGGCGGTGACCCCGGTGCAGCTGGTGGCGGCGTACGCGAGCATCGCGAACGGCGGCGAGCTGCTCGAGCCGGCACTCGTCAAGGAGATCCGCTCGGCGGACGGTGACGTGCTGTTCAAACACGAGCGCCGCGTCGTGCGGCGGGTCATGCCGCCGGACATCGCGCGGCAAGTGCGCGAGATGCTCCTCCAGACCGTGAGCAGGGGGACGGCACAGGAGGCCTTTCTCTCGACGTTCGAGATGGGCGGGAAGACCGGCACGGCGCGCGTGACGGACGGGGCGAAGGGCTATCAGGCAAACCGCTACACCGCGTCGTTCATCGGCGTATTCCCGGCCGACGATCCGCAGTACGTGATCCTCGTCAAGCTCGACAACCCGGCGGGCGGCGTGTACTACGGCGGCAAGGCGGCCGCGCCGGTGAGCAAGGTCGTGATCGAGGCGGCGATCGCGGCGCGCGACGCGGCGCTGAACCGCGGCGTGCTCGCCGCGCGGGCGCGCGTGCGCCCCGAGGCGGAGACGGCGTCGGCGGCCGGCAAGCGCGGCTCGCTCGCCCTTCGCGACGCGGCCTCGCCGGCGACGGTACCCGCGCTGCCCGCGGACTCCGACGCCGCCCGCGCCGGTAACTCGCTCCGCGCCGGAGGCGGCGGGCCCGCGCACTACGCCGCGCCCGCCGCCGCACTCCGGGTGGCCGATCCGGTACCCGCGCCGAGGATCAGCGTGCTGCCGGCGCGCGCCCCGCGTCCGGCGCCGCGTCCGCCAGCCACGCCGCGCGCGGTGCCCGACGTGCGCGGCCTCCCGCTCCGCGCGGCGGTCCGCGTCCTCCACGAGGCGGGCTTCCGCGTCGCGCTCGCCGGCGCGTCGAGCGGCGCCGCGGAGACGTGGCCGGCCGCCGGCACGATGCTCCGCGCGGGCGCCACCATCCGCCTCGCCTACGAGCGATGAGCCGCGACGCGCGCACCGACTTCTCGACCGCCGCGGTCGTCGACGCACTGGAGCGCGCAGGGCTCCTCGTCGCGCTGCGCGGCGAGCTGCCGGCGACCGCGGCCGGCATCACCGACGACAGCCGCGCGGTCGTGCCGGGTGGCCTTTTCGTCGCCCTGCGCGGCTGGGCCAGCGACGGCCACGACTTTCTCGGCGCGGCCGCGGAGCGCGGCGCGGCGGCCGCCGTCGTCGAGGACGCGTCGCGCTCCGAGCTGCCGGCGCTCGTTGTGCGCGACGGCCGCCGCGCGGCGGCCGTCGCCGCGGCGGCCGCGTTCAGGGAGCCGGCGCGCGCATTACGCCTCGTCGGCGTGACCGGGACGAACGGCAAGACGACGACGGCGGGCATCCTCCGCCACCTCTTCGACGCACCCGAGCGGCGCGCGGCGTCCATCGGCACGCTGGGGGTGCTGGTCGGCAGTGAGGGCGTGGAGCTGCCCGGGGGCGGCGGGCTGACCACGCCGGGGCCGGTCGAGCTGCAGCGCGTGCTGCGCGCGCTCGTCGATCGCGGCGTCGGCACGGTGGCGATGGAGGTGTCGTCGCACAGCCTCGAGCAGCGGCGCGTCGAGGGGCTCGCCTTCGAGGCCGGGGTGTTCACGAACCTCACGCGCGACCACCTCGACTACCACGGCACGATGGAGGCGTACCTCACGGCGAAGGCGCTGCTCGTCGCGCAGATCGGGCCCGGCGGGGCGGCGGTGATCAACGCCGACGACGATGCCTGGGGCGCGCTCCCCGCGGCGCCGCGCACGCTGCGCTTCTCGGCCGGCGCTCGCGTCGCCGATGTCTACCCCCGCCGCGTCAGATTCGGGCCGCGGGGGAGCGAGTTCACGCTGCACGCGCCGGAGACGGCGCCGTGCAAGGTGCGGCTGCCGCTGATCGGCGACTTCAACGTCGCCAACGCGGTCGGCGCCGCGGCCGCCGCGATCGCCCTCGGTGTGCCGCTGGCCGGGGTCGCCGAGCGGCTCGGCACGGTGCCGCAGGTGCCGGGACGGCTCGAGCTGCTCGCCGAGCGCCCCACCGTACTCCGCGACTATGCGCACACGCCGGACGCGCTGGAGCGGGCGCTCGACGCCGTGCGCCCGTTCGCGACCGGGCGACTGATCGTCGTCTTCGGCTGCGGCGGCGACCGGGACCGCGGCAAGCGTCCGGAAATGGGCGCGATCGCCGAGCGGAAGGCGGACCTCGCCATTCTGACGAGCGACAACCCGCGCACCGAGGACCCCGAGCGCATCCTCGACGACGTCGAGTCGGGGATGCGCCGATCGAACCACGAGCGGGTGGAGGACAGGCGCGCGGCGATCGAGCGTGCGCTCGGGGTGGCCGGCGAGGACGACGTCGTCGTGCTCGCGGGGAAGGGCCACGAGACCTACCAGATCCGCGGGACGACCAAGCTGCCCTTCGACGAAAAGGAGATCGTGCACGACGTGATGACGCAAATGGCGGGTGGGCAGTGAGCGCGCGCCCGGTGGAAGAACGGCGCGGCTCGACGGCGCTCGGCGCGCCGGCGGGGGCCGGCGGTGGCGCGGATTCCGGCGCGGCATTCTGGACGCTCGACCGCGCCGCCGACGCGCTGCGCGACGAGGCGGCGGCGGGCCCGCTGCCGCGCGGCG
>Ga0307412_10000755_pt1 | contig 18765 bp, 18 predicted proteins | sample DK1Cmetagenome_3_FD_203823 | JGI IMG/M metagenome (GOLD analysis project Ga0307412, IMG submission 203823) | Maize rhizosphere microbial communities from greenhouse at UC Davis, California, United States - DK15-C-1 | ecosystem: Host-associated > Plants > Roots > Rhizosphere > Soil | place: USA...
ACGAATCGCCCGAGTTCAAGGCGTTGACCACCAGCCCGCTGATCGGCCGCAAGGACGCCGGCAAGGCTGTGGCGGCGGCGGCTGGCGTAATGGCGCTGGATGCGACGACGACGAAGTTTCTCGGCGTGCTCGCCCAGAACCATCGTCTGGCGCAGCTGCCGGCGATCATCCGCACCTTCCGTGTGCTGGCGACCAGCCACCGCGGCGAGACGACGGCGGAAGTCACCTCGGCGCATCCGCTCGATGCCGGCCAGGTCGATGCGCTCAAGGCGCAGCTGCGCACCCGCATCGGCCGCGACGTTTCCGTCGACCTGTCGGTCGATCCCTCGCTGCTTGGCGGCCTGGTCGTGAAGATCGGCAGCCAGATGATCGATTCGTCGATCAAGACCCGACTGAACTCCCTCGCGCACGCGATGAAAGGCTGAAGGCTGAAGAAGATGGATATCCGCGCCGCAGAAATCTCGAAGGTCATCAAGGACCAGATCGCCAATTTCGGCACCGACGCCCAGGTTTCGGAAATCGGCCAGGTGCTGTCGGTCGGCGACGGCATTGCGCGCATCCACGGGCTGGACAATGTCCAGGCCGGCGAGATGGTCGAATTCGCCAATGGCGTGCAGGGCATGGCGCTCAACCTCGAAGCCGACAATGTCGGCGTCGTGATCTTCGGCTCGGACGCCCAGATCAAGGAAGGTGACGTCGTCAAGCGCACCGGCACGATCGTGGACGTCCCCGTCGGCAAGGGCCTGCTCGGCCGCGTCGTCGACGGTCTCGGCAACCCGATCGATGGCAAGGGCCCGATCGAGTATACCGAGCGTCGCCGCGTCGAAGTGAAGGCACCGGGCATCATCCCGCGCAAGTCGGTGAACGAGCCGGTGCAGACCGGCCTCAAGGCGATCGACGCCCTGGTGCCGATCGGCCGTGGCCAGCGCGAGCTGATCATCGGCGATCGCCAGACCGGCAAGACCGCCGTCGCGATCGACACCTTCATCAACCAGAAGGGCCCGAACGCTTCGGACGACGATACGAAGAAGCTCTTCTGCATCTACGTCGCGATCGGCCAGAAGCGCTCGACCGTGGCGCAGATCGTCCGCCAGCTCGAAGAGAATGGCGCGATGGAATATTCGATCGTGGTCGCCGCGACCGCGTCGGAGCCCGCACCGCTGCAGTTCCTCGCGCCCTATACCGGCTGCGCGATGGGCGAGTATTTCCGCGACAACGGCATGCATGCGGTGATCGTGTATGACGATCTTTCGAAGCAGGCCGTCGCCTATCGCCAGATGTCGCTGCTGCTGCGCCGCCCGCCGGGCCGCGAAGCCTATCCGGGCGACGTGTTCTATCTCCACAGCCGCCTGCTCGAGCGCGCCGCGAAGATGAACGACGCCAATGGCAACGGCTCGCTGACCGCGCTGCCGATCATCGAGACCCAGGCGGGTGACGTGTCGGCCTACATCCCGACCAACGTGATCTCGATCACCGACGGCCAGATCTTCCTCGAAACCAACCTGTTCTACCAGGGCATCCGCCCCGCCATCAACGTCGGCCTTTCGGTGTCGCGCGTGGGTTCTGCGGCGCAGACCAAGGCGATGAAGAAGGTCTCGGGCTCGATCAAGCTGGAGCTGGCGCAGTATCGCGAAATGGCTGCGTTCGCGCAGTTCGGTTCGGATCTCGATGCCTCGACGCAGAAGCTGCTCAACCGCGGCGCGCGCCTGACCGAGCTGCTGAAGCAGCCGCAGTTCAGCCCGCTGCCGTTCGAAGAGCAGACCGTGTCGATCTTCGCCGGCACCACCGGCTATCTCGATGCGGTTGCCGTCAAGGACGTGGTTCGCTTCGAAGCCGCGATGCTTGCGCACTTCCGTTCGCAGCATGCCGATGTGCTCGCGGAGATCCGCGACACCAAGGCGTTCGAGAACGGTACGCGAGACAAGGTGAAGGCCGTCCTCGACGCCTTCGCCAAGACCTTCGCCTAAGGGACTGCCGCCGGATGGCCAACCTCAAGGAACTCAAGGGCCGGATCGCCTCGGTCAAGTCGACCCAGAAGATCACCAAGGCCAAGCAGATGGTCGCGGCGGCGAAACTGCGGAAGGCGCAAGCCGCCGCAGAAGCCGCGCGCCCCTATGCCCAGCGCCTTGAGGGCGTGGTCGCCAGCCTTGCCAGCAAGGTCGGGGCCAGCGACAGCGCGCCGCGTCTGCTCGCCGGCACCGGCAAGGCGGACACGCACCTGCTGCTCGTCGCCAATGGCGACAAGGGCCTGTCGGGCGCGTTCAACGCTAATATCGTCAAGGCGGCGGTGCTGAAGGCACGCGCGCTGATCGCCCAGGGCAAGACGGTGAAGTTCTACCTCGTCGGCCGCAAGGGCCGCGCGGTGATCGCCCGCACCTTCCCCGGCATGATCGTCGCGCAGTTCGACACCACGGCCGTGCGCACGCCCGGCTATGAAGAGGCCCGCGCGGTCGCCAAGGACGTGACCGACCGCTTCTTCGCGGGCGAGTTCGACGTGGCGACGTTGTTCTACTCGCACTTCCGCTCGGCGCTGGCGCAGCTGCCGACCGAGCAGCAGCTGATCCCGGTCTCCGTCCCCGCGACCACCGAGGCCAGCTCGGGCGCCGCGGTGGAATATGAGCCGGACGAAGAGACGATCCTCGCCGATCTGCTGCCGCGCAACCTGACGGTGCAGATCTTCAAGGCGCTGCTGGAGAACCAGGCCAGCGAGCAGGGTGCGTCGATGACCGCGATGGACAATGCGACGCGCAACGCCGGCGACCTGATCAGCAAGCTGACGATCCAGTATAACCGTTCCCGCCAGGCCGCGATCACGACCGAGCTGGTGGAAATCATTTCGGGCGCCGAAGCCCTCTAAAAGCTGCACGAAGCAAGGAAAGCAACAATGGCAACCGCCGCTGTAGACACCCCCCCGACCACGGGCACCAACAATGTCGGCCGCATCAGCCAGGTGATCGGCGCGGTCGTCGACGTGACGTTCGAAAACGAGCTTCCGGCGATCCTTTCGGCGCTGGTGACCGAGAATAACGGCCAGCGCCTCGTGCTCGAAGTCGCGCAGCATCTGGGCGAGAACACCGTCCGCACGATCGCGATGGATGCCACCGAGGGCCTGACCCGCGGCCAGACCGTGACCGACACCGGCAGCCAGATCCAGGTTCCGGTCGGCCCGGCGACGCTCGGCCGCATCCTCAACGTCGTCGGCGAGCCGATCGACGAGCGTGGCCCGGTGAACACCGATCTGCGCGCACCGATCCATGCCGAGGCCCCGCTGTTCGTCGACCAGTCGACCGACAGCGCCATCCTCGTCACCGGCATCAAGGTGATCGACCTGCTCGCGCCGTATGCGAAGGGCGGCAAGATCGGCCTGTTCGGCGGCGCCGGCGTGGGCAAGACCGTGCTCATCCAGGAACTGATCAACAACATCGCGAAGGGCCATGGCGGCACCTCGGTGTTCGCAGGCGTGGGCGAGCGTACCCGTGAGGGCAACGATCTCTACCACGAGTTCCTCGACGCCGGCGTCATCGCCAAGGACGCCGACGGCAACGCGATCAGCGAAGGCTCGAAGGTCGCGCTGGTCTATGGCCAGATGAACGAGCCGCCGGGCGCCCGTGCGCGCGTCGCACTGTCGGGCCTGACGATCGCTGAGTATTTCCGCGACGTCGAAGGCCAGGACGTGCTGTTCTTCGTCGACAACATCTTCCGCTTCACCCAGGCGGGCGCGGAAGTGTCGGCGCTGCTCGGCCGTATTCCGTCGGCGGTGGGCTATCAGCCGACCCTGTCGACCGACATGGGCCAGCTGCAGGAGCGCATCACCTCCACCAACAAGGGTTCGATCACCTCGGTGCAGGCCGTGTACGTGCCTGCCGACGATCTTACCGATCCGGCACCGGCCACCTCGTTCGCCCACTTGGACGCGACGACCGTGCTCAACCGCGCCATCTCCGAGCTGGGCATCTACCCGGCCGTGGATCCGCTCGATTCGACCAGCCGCGTGCTCGAGCCGCGCGTTGTCGGCCAGGAGCATTACGACACGGCGCGTGCGGTGCAGGCCATCCTGCAGAAGTACAAGTCGCTGCAGGACATCATCGCGATCCTGGGCATGGACGAGCTTTCCGAAGAGGATAAGCTGACCGTCGCCCGCGCCCGCAAGATCCAGAAGTTCCTGTCGCAGCCGTTCCACGTCGCCGAAGTGTTCACCGGCATTCCGGGCGCCTTCGTGCAGCTGGAAGACACGGTGCGCTCGTTCAAGGCGGTGGTCGACGGCGAGTATGACCATCTGCCGGAATCGGCCTTCTACATGGTCGGCGGCATCGAAGATGCGATCGCCAAGGCCAAGAAGCTCGCCGACGAGGCGTAACCGACTCTCGCCCCTCTCCTTCGGGGGAGGGGCTTAGGATTTAAAAGATGCTGCACTTCGAACTCGTCACCCCGGAACGCCTCGTCCGCTCGGAAGATGTCCATATGGTCGTCGTCCCCGGCAGCGAGGGTGATTTCGGCGTGCTCGAAGGCCATGCGCCGATCATGTCGACGATCCGCGACGGCAATATCGAGGTCTACAAGGCCGGCGCGACCGCGCCCGAGCTGATCCGCGTCGAAGGCGGGTTCGCCGAAGTGAACGAGCGTGGCCTGACCGTGCTCGCTGAACGCGCCGAGTAAGCCACCACCGCTCTGCAAGAACCGGCGACCCCGCGAAAGCGGGGTCGTTTGCGTTTGGGGAGCGCGGCACCCGCCCCGGCATAGTTAGCCAAATCGCAAGGCTTGTCGCTTAATCCCCGATGCTTCCTTGGGGACAAAAGGTTCAATGAGCGCATTCGGGCGTCGCAGCGGCATGGGGAGTGGAACCGGCGGTCGCCCGGGCTTCGGCGTTGCAAGGCCGATGCAGGGCGGCGGCTTCCAGCGCCCCGATCCGCTGCCGCTGGGCGGCGAGCAGTTTCCGCCGCTCGATTCGGTCCCCTTGCCCGGCCAGAGCCTGTACGATCCGATGCTGGAGCGCGACCCGCTGGGCCCGAGCGCCGCCAGCGCCGACGCCATGCAGCGCCTCGCCGATCGCCAGGCCGCCCCCGCCGACCAGGGCAGTTCGCGTAACGAAGGCTTCGAAGCCTCGATCCACCGCATCAAGGAGCAGGTGCTGCCGCGGCTGCTCGAACGCGTCGATCCGGAAGCCGCAGCGACGCTGAGCAAGGACGAACTCGCCGAGGAATTCCGCCCGATCATCGGCGAGGTGCTCGCCGAGCTGAAGCTCACGCTCAACCGACGCGAACAATTCGCGCTGGAAAAGGTGCTGGTCGACGAGTTGCTGGGCCTGGGGCCGCTCGAGGAGTTGCTCGCCGACGCCGCCGTCACCGACATCATGGTCAACGGTCCCGAGCAGACCTATGTCGAACGCAAGGGCAAGCTCGAACTCGCCAACATCCAGTTCCGCGACGAGGAGCATCTGTTCCAGATCGCCCAGCGCATCTGCAACTCGGTCGGCCGCCGCGTCGATCAGACCACGCCGCTGGCCGATGCGCGGCTCAAGGACGGTAGCCGCGTCAACGTCATCGTGCCGCCGCTGAGCCTGCGCGGCACCGCGATCTCGATCCGCAAATTCTCCGCCAAGCCGATCACGCTCGACATGATGGCCAAGGGCGGATCGATGTCCGAGAAGATGGCCACCGCGCTGAAGATCGCGGGCGCCAGCCGGTTCAACATCGTCATTTCGGGCGGCACCGGCTCGGGCAAGACGACGATGCTCAACGCGATCTCGAAGATGATCGACCCCGGCGAACGCGTGCTGACGATCGAGGACGCCGCCGAACTTCGCCTGCAGCAACCGCACTGGCTGCCGCTGGAGACGCGGCCTGCCAATCTGGAGGGCCAGGGCGAGATCTCGATCCGCGACCTGGTGAAGAACGCGCTGCGCATGCGCCCTGACCGCATCATCCTCGGCGAAATCCGCGGCGCCGAATGTTTCGACATGCTCGCCGCGATGAACACCGGTCACGACGGCTCGATGTGTACCCTCCACTCGAACAGCCCCCGCGAGGCGCTGGCGCGGATGGAGAACATGGTGATGATGTCCGACATCAAGGTGCCGAAGGAGGCGATCAGCCGCCAGATCGCCGATTCGGTGGACCTGATCATCCAGGTGAAGCGCCTGCGCGACGGCAGCCGCCGGGTGACCAACATCACCGAGGTGATCGGCATGGAAGGCCCGGTGATCGTCACCCAGGAACTGTTCAAGTTCGAATATCTCGACGAGGGCACCGACGGGAAGATCATCGGCGAATATCGCTCGATGGGCCTGCGCCCCTATACGCTCGAAAAAGCCAAGCAGTTCGGCTTCGACCAGGCCATGCTGGAGGCGTGCCTCTGATAGTCCCCCTCCCGCAAGCGGGAGGGGCGTTAGAGCGATCACCCCGCGTGCAGCGCCACACTCACCAGCACCAGCGCGACGAACAGCGCCGTCATCTGGATCGCCATCCACGGCATCAGCCCCACCCGCTCCAGATCACGCCGTTTGCGCCGGCGATGTTCGGCGACGCCGCTGAGGATCGCGACCAGCAGCGCGAGCCCTGCGCCGATCCAAGATTGTAGTTGCATCGTCACTTTGTTGCTCCACAGTCGCGCCCGGTTACAGGGAGCACCAACCAATGCGCCAGACCCTTATCGGCCTTGCCGTCGTCTCTACCATCGCCGCCGTCGCCAGCGTTGCTGCGCAGCAACCCGCTTCGCTGCGCCAGGCGATCGAGAACGCCGTCGCGGCGCCCAGCCGCACCCCCGCCAATACCGCCCGCGACAAATATCGCCACCCGGCCGACACGCTCGCCTTTTTCGGTGTGAAGCCCGGGGACACGGTGGTCGAGATCTGGCCGAGCGGCGGCTGGTATACCGAGATCCTGGCCCCGCTCACCCGCGGCAAGGGCACGCTCTATGCGGCGGTCCCAAGCGGCAATGCAAAGGGCATCGATGCGCTGAAGGCGAAGGACGCTGCGCTGTACGGGCCGATCCGCGTCGTCAGCTTCCCCGCCGCCACCGGCCAGGCGAAGGTGCCGGACGGTACCGCCGACGTGGTGCTCACCTTCCGCAATGTCCATAATTGGCGGATGGGCGGACAGGACGGCAAGGACTATTCGGCCGAAGCGTTCAAGCAGATGTACGCGATGCTCAAAAAGGGCGGCACGCTCGGCATCGAAGACCATCGCCTGCCGGAGAGCGCCAGTGTCGAGCGTGAGACCAAGAGCGGCTATCTCAAGGTCTCGACCGTGCGGCGCCTCGCTGAGGCCGCCGGCTTCAAGTTCGTCGGCGCTTCCGAAGTGAATGCCAACAAGGCGGATACCGCCGATTGGCCGAACGGCGTGTGGACTCTGCCGCCCACCTATGCGCTGAAAGATCAGGACCGCGCCAAATATGCGGCGATCGGCGAGAGCGACCGTATGACGCTCAAGTTCCGCAAGCCGTAAAAGCAACGGGGCGCGGCGACGCGCCCCGTACTTGTTGCCGTCCATCCCAACCAACGCCGGGATCTAGATCCGTATGCGGCGCGGTCAAAGCCCTGCTGCGCGAGGCCCCAGCTTTCGCTGGGGCGACGGCTTGCGCTACTTCCCCAGCTTCTCGATCTTTTCCTGCAGCCGCGCGAGCTCGGCCTTGAGCGCCGAGACGTCGTCGCCGGTCGATTCGGCTGCGGCCGGCGCAGCCGGCGCGGCGGGCGCCGGACCGAACGGCGCCGCCGCCGGGTTCACCGCGCCACCGGGCTGGAACGCGCTTGCCGCGGCTTCGAACATCGCGATGTTGCGCTTGGCAATCTCCGCGAAGGGCGAGTTGGCGAAGGCGCCCTCGACCGCCGACTTGAACTGCTCCTGGTTGCGCCGGAAGCTGTCCATCGAGGCTTCGAGATAGCCCGGCACCATCGCCTGCATCGAATCGCCATAGAGCGAGATCAGCTGGCGCAGGAAGTTCACCGGCAGCATCGTCTGCCCGCGCGATTCCTCCTCCATGATGATCTGGGTGAGGACATTATGGGTGATGTCCTCCTCGCTCTTGGCGTCGATGACCTTGAAGTCGCGCCCTTCCCGCGTCATCGCTGCGAGATGCTCAAGCGTGATGTAGGACGAAGTCTCGGTATTGTAGAGGCGGCGGTTCGCGTATTTCTTGATAATGACCGGCCCGCTTCCAGGTGCAGCTTTCTTCATGGGAACCCCCGCACGTGACAGATGTGCACCTAACAACAGTTTCTGACGCGCCGCAACAAGGTCCGCGACCTTTGCCGCTTTTTCTTGCATTGCTGCGCAACGAAACGGCAGCATCGCCGGAGCGAAGAGCTGCGGCGCTGGCCGGACTGGCCGCCTATCAGCGCGCCCCCCGCCCCGCGCTGCGCCCCGAAAAGCCGATCGTCGCCCGCGCCGGCCGCGCCGTGCTGCGCGATTATGGCGGGCACGGACGGCCGGTGGTGTTCGTGCCCTCGCTGATCAATCCGCCGGTGGTGCTCGATCTTGCGCGCGGCAATTCGCTGCTGCGCTGGCTTTCGCGCCAGGGCGTGCGGCCGCTGCTGGTCGACTGGGGAAGCCCCACGCCGGACGAAGCCGCGCTGGACGTGAACGGCCATGTCGAGCGCTTGCTGCTGCCCTTGCTGCGCCAGTTGCGACGTCCGCCGGTGCTCGCCGGCTATTGCTTAGGCGGCACCATGGCGATCGCCGCGGCGCAGACGATCGAGACGGCCGGGCTGGTAACGATCGCCGCACCCTGGCATTTCAGCGGCTACGGCGCCGCGCTGGAGGGTTTCGCGGCGCTATGGGACCAGGCCTATCCCACCTGCGAGCGGCTGGGCGTGGTGCCGATGGAGGTGCTGCAGGCCGGCTTCTGGCAGCTCGATCCGCGCCGCACGGTCCTGAAGTACGAACGATTCGGCCGACTTCGCCCCAAGGATCCCGAAGCCCGTGCCTTTGTGGTGCTCGAGGATTGGGCCAATGCCGGCGCGCCGCTCACCTTTGGCGTCGGTCGCCAGCTGTTCGACGATTTCCTGTCGGCCGACCTGCCAGGCCGCGGCCGATGGCAGCTCGCCGGTGTCGACATCCACCCGGATGCGCTGGACGTGCCGGCGCTGTCGCTCATCTCCACCACCGATCGTATCGTTCCCGCCGCCAGCGCCGCACGACTCGGCGAGGTGCGCGAGATGGCGCTCGGCCATGTCGGCATGATCGTCGGCGGCCGCGCCCGCAAGGCGGTGTGGGAACCGCTTGCGGACTGGCTAACCACGCTGCCGCGCACTAGATAGCCCGTAAACACATCCCAGGAGACCAGCATGACCGACGTCGTGATCACTGCCGCCAAGCGCACCCCGGTGGGCAGCTTTCTCGGTGCCTTCGCCGCCACCCCCGCGCATGAGCTGGGCCGCATTGCGATCGAGGCCGCGCTGGCCGAGGCCGGCGTGAAGGGCGAGGAAGTCTCCGAAGTCATTCTCGGCCAGGTGCTTACTGCCGCGCAGGGGCAGAATCCCGCTCGCCAGGCATCGATGAACGCCGGCGTGCCCAAGGAAGTGCCGGCGTGGAGCGTCCAGCAGGTCTGCGGCTCAGGCCTGCGCGCGGTGGCGCTCGGCTTCCAGTCGATCCGCAACGGCGATGCGACGATCATCGTCGCCGGCGGGCAGGAATCGATGTCGATGAGCACCCACGCCCAGTCGCTGCGCCCCGGCACCAAGATGGGCGACGTCAGCCTGGTCGACACGATGATCAAGGACGGCCTGACCGACGTGTTCAACGGCTATCACATGGGCATTACGGCCGAGAATCTCGCGGAACAATATCAGGTGACCCGCGGCGACCAGGACACGTTCGCCGTGCGCTCGCAGAATCTCGCCGAGAAGGCGCGCGCCGAGGGCCGCTTCAAGGATGAGATCGCGCCGGTGACGATCAAGACCCGCAAGGGCGAAACGATCGTCGCCGACGACGAATATATCCGCGCCGGTGCGACGGTGGACGGCGTGTCCGGCCTCAAGCCCGCGTTCAAGAAGGACGGCACCGTCACCGCCGCCAATGCCTCGGGCCTCAACGACGGCGCCGCTGCGCTGGTGCTGATGAGCCGCGAGGAAGCCGAGAAGCGCGGCGCGCCGATCCTCGCGACGATCCGCAGCTGGGCGAGCGTGGGCGTCGATCCGTCGGTGATGGGCATCGGCCCGGTGCCGGCAAGCCGCAAGGCGCTCGAAAAGGCCGGTTGGACCATCGGCGACCTCGACCTGATCGAAGCGAACGAAGCCTTTGCGGCGCAGGCACTGTCGGTCGGCAAGGAGCTGGGCTGGGATGCCGACAAGGTGAACGTGAACGGCGGCGCGATCGCGATCGGCCACCCGATCGGCGCCTCGGGCGCGCGCATCCTGACGACGCTGATTCACGAGATGGGCAAGCGCGACGCCAAGAAGGGCCTCGCGACGCTGTGCATCGGCGGCGGCATGGGCATCGCCATGTGCGTCGAGCGGGACTGATCGCGCCCGTCGGCTAGAATTCGAGGAGCCGGGAAGCGATTCCCGGCTCTTTGTGCATGCGGATTCCCGCAGGCCCCTCCGGCTAGAGCGTTTTCACCTTCGGTGAAGACGCTCCCGTTCTTCGATGCCGCATTTTCCGAGCCGTCGACCGTAAACGGTCAACTTGAAAATGGTCTAGGACCACATCCGATCGAACCGCGGGCCCAGCCCGGTGAGCAGTTCGTATTGCGACAGCCCGCTCAACGCCGCCGTACCGGGCAGGTTATAGTCCATCGCCACCCAATCGCCCTCCGCCAGATCCGGCGCGGCGTCCACGCACAGCGCGGTCAGGTCCATCGAGACACGGCCTACCACCGGCAGTTCCGCTCCCCCGGCCCGCGCCATGCCTTTGCTGGAGAAGCATCGCAGATAGCCGTCGGCATAGCCGAGGTTGAGGATCGCCACCTCCATGTCGCGCGGCGCGGTATAGGTGGCATTGTAGCCGATGGTCTCGCCCGCGGGCACGCGGCGGCGCTGCAGGATCTGCGCCTCGGGCGTCACCACCTGGCGGAGGGCGGCATGCGCCGGCCGCTGGCGGCCGCCATATAGCGCGATGCCGGGGCGGGTGAGATCGAAATGATAGCCCGCCCCCAGCGCGATCCCCGCGCTGTTGGCAAGGCTCATCCGCCGCGCCGGGGTCCGCCCGGCAAGCGCGGCGAAGGCATCGCGCTGGCGGGCGTTGAGCGCGACATCCTCGTCGGCAGAGACGAGATGGCTCATCAGCGTCTCGATCGCCAGGCCGTCGAGCAGCCCGTCGGCAACCGCCTGCGGCGACACTCCCAGCCGATTCATGCCCGTATCGACCATCACGTCGCAAGCGCCGCCGCCCGCCTCGCGCCAGCGGCGCACCTGCTCGGCGCTCGCCAGCACCGGCCGGGCATTGTCGGGACGATCGGCCAGATCCTCGGCGCGCACGCCGTGCAGCACCGAGATCGCCACGCCCGGATCGGCGATCGCGCGCGCCTCCGCCCAGGTGGCGACGAAGAAGTCGCGGCAGCCCGCCGCCGCCAGCCGCTGCACCACGCCGCGCGCGCCCAGGCCATAGCCGTTCGCCTTCACCGCCGCGCCGCATGCAGCCGTGCCGCTCGCCTGCGCGAGCAGGGTCCAGTTGGCGACGAGGGCGGGGGTGTCGAGGCGGAGGCGAAGGGGAGCTTGGGTCATCCCCCGCCGGTTAGCGCCGCTGCCCGCGAAGCGCCACCGTCTCGCGCAGGCCGAGCATCGTCACCAGCAGCGCCATCGCCACCACCGCGAAGGTGTACCACAGCCCTGCATAGGGATTGCCGGTGCGCGCGACGATATACTGGCTGATGAACGGCAGGAATCCGCCGAAATAGCCGGTGCCGATATGATAGGGGATCGACATCGACGAATAGCGGATGCGCGAGGGGAACATCTCGCTGAGCAGCGCCGCGACCGGACCATAGGTGGCGCCGCACAGCGCCATCAGCACCGTCATCGCCACCAGGATCATCGCGATGTCGATCGGCTCGGGCACGATCCGGTCGAAGCGATAGCCCGCCTCCTTCAGTGCCGCTTCCACCAGCGCCGGATCGTTCTGCGGCACCACCTGCCCGCCGATGGTGACGACGACGGTGGGCGCCTTGGCGGTCTTGTAGCTCACGCCCAGCTTGGAGAGATGATCGAGCATCCGCCCGCATTCGTCGGCCTGCTTGGCGGTGAAGGGATCATAGGCGCAGTGCGGCCCGGCGACGACCACGGGCTCACGGCGCGCTGCCCTTGCGAGCCCCGGATTGGCGGCGCTGCCGATCACGTAGAAACAGGGGAAGAGCAGCAGCAGCGTGAGCGCATAGCCGACCACGATCGGCGGCTTGCGCCCCACCTTGTCCGAGATCCTGCCGAACAGCACGAAGAAGCCGGTGCCCAGCACCGCGCCCGCGCCGGTGATCAGCTGCGCGGCGGTCTGGTCCAGCCGCATCGGCCCGGAGAGGAACGAGAGCACCGAGAACATCGCCGTGTACCACACCACGGTCAGCCCGGCGGCGATGCCGAACAGCGCGACGAACAGCCGCTTCTTGTTGCCCGGATAGGTGAAGCTTTCGAGGAACGGATTGCCCGCCGTTTCGCCCGCTTCCTTCATCGCCTTGAACACCGGGCTCTCGGAGAGTTTGAGGCGCATCCACAGCGAAATGGCGAGCAGTACCAGCGAGAAGAGGAAGGGCAGCCGCCAGCCCCAGGCATCCCACACGCTGGCGAAGCCGAACTTGAACAGCAGCACCACCGCCAGGCTGAGGATGAACCCGCCGACCACGCTCGCCTGGATGAAGCTGGTGTGGAAGCCGGCGCGGCCCTCCGGCGAATGTTCGGCGACATAGATCGCCGCGCCACCATATTCGCCGCCCAGCGCCAGCCCCTGCGCGACGCGCAGCACCAGGATCAGGATCGGCGCGGTGGCCCCGATCTCGCCATAGCCCGGGACCAGGCCGATTCCGGCGGTCGCCAGCCCCATCACGGTAATGGTGACGAGGAAGGTATATTTCCGCCCCATCCGGTCGCCGAGATAGCCGAACAGCACCGCACCCAGCGGCCGAAAGCCGAACCCGACGGCGAAAGTCGCCCAGGACAGCAGCGTCGCCAGCGTCTCGTTGCCGGATGGGAAGAAGGTGCGGCCCAGAATGCCGGTGGCAGTCAGCGTGCCCCAGATGAAGAAATCATACCATTCGAAGATCGTGCCCAGCGACGAGGCGCCGATCACCATCCGCATCTCGCCGGCGCTCGGCGCGCAAACCGCTTCCGTCATTCTCTGTGTCCCCCGTCTCCCGCCTGATTCTACAGGAGTGGCGTGCAGGAGCAACGCTTCAGGCGCGGCGGCCGAGCGTCTTGAACATCAAGGTGATCCGCGCGGCATCGGGCGCACCGCCATAGATCGGCCGCGCGGCGTGGGGGATCGTGCCGGGGAAGATCACCAGCCGATCGGGCTTGGGCACCACCGCCTTCAGCACCTCGCTGCCGCTGCGGTTGAAGAACAGCGTCTCGCCGCCATGATCGGCGCACCAATCCGCCTGGGGATAATAGATGGCGGTCAGGTGATCCTTGCAGTCCGAATCGAGATGGACGCCGCCGCCCACCCCGCTCGGCATCCGGTTGGCATAGCAGCGCGAGAGCAGCTGGGCGCGCAGCGGCTTGCGCAGCAGATCATGCCAAACCTCGGCCACCAGCGGCGCCGCCGCTTCGAGTTCGAGCGTGATCGCGTTCGGATCGCGATCTTCCTGCGCGCTCTTCTGATAGCCGGCGAAATGCTTGTAGAAATAGCGCGGTGCGTCCGGCGCTCCGGAGGAATAGGCGCCGTGCTTCCAGCCGGGCTGATCGAGGAAATCCCAGACAAGCTGGCGCCGATCGTTGCCCAGAAATTGGTCGAGTACGCGAATGTCGTTCAACGGCCGGTCCTTGCAACACGCCCCGGCGGGGCCTGAGCGGGGTACAAGGGGAAGGTTAAGAGCAGGTTAGGCGCGTTCAAAGCACGAGGTTCGCCTTGAGGAAATCGACGAAGGAGCGCACCCGCAGCGCCAGTCGGTCATGGCCGACGAACAGCGCATGAATGTCCTCGCCGTCCTGCGGATTGAACGGCGCCAGCAGCTCCACCAGCCGACCGGCGGCAAGATCGGCCGCGACATGGAACCGGCCGAGCCGGGCGATGCCGCCGCCCGCCACCGCCATCAGCCGCACCGCCTCGCCCGAATTGCCGAGGAAAGGCCCGTCCATCGTCCGCTGCACCACCGTGCCGTCGATGCGGAACGGCCAGCTGTCGATCGAGCGGCGGAAGTTGAAGCGCAGGCAGATATGGCCGTCCAGTTCGCGCGGATGCTGCGGCGTGCCGGCGCCCGCGAGATACTCCGGGCTGGCGACCACCGCCATCGTGCTGCGACCGAGCTTCAGCGCCTTGACGCTGGTGTCGCGCAGCGGCCCTACCCGGATCGCCACGTCGGCGCGCGCCTCCACCAGTTCGACCAGCGCATCGGAAAGCGTGAGGTCGACCGTCACCGCCGGGTGCGCGCGGAGATAGGCGGGCAGGATCGGGATGAGGAAATGCATGCCGAACGGCACCGAGGCGTTCACTCGCAGCGGGCCGCGCGGGATCTGGTCGCGCTCGAAGCTCCGCTCGATCGCGTCGATCTCGGCCATGAGGCCGGCGACGCGCGCGTGATAGGCCTGGCCCTCCGGCGTCAGCGCCAGCGCGCGGGTCGTGCGTGAAGCGAGTTGCACGCCCAGCCGCGCTTCCAGCCGGGCCATGCTGCGGCTGACGGCGGAGGGGGTGATCCGCAGCGCCTTGGCCGCGCCGGCAAAGCTGCCCCGCGCCGCGACCGCCAGGAACATCTCCATCTCACCCAGGCGATTGTCCATCCGTGACTCCGATGCACTTCTGTGATGCGGCGGCGCAGTCTAATCAGCAATGGTCGCCGCGACTACCTCCAGAGCCGACACGCGAAGGAGAATGCGCATGGACCTGAAACTTACCGGCAAGACCGCCCTCGTAACCGGATCGACCGCCGGCATCGGCCTCGCCATCGCCGAACGGCTGGCACAGGAAGGTGTAGCGGTGACGATCGTCGGCCGCAGCCAGGCCAAGCTCGACGAAGCCGCCGCGCGCATCGGCAAGGTGGGCACGGTGACTGCGGTGCTGGCCGATCCGGCGACGGCCGAGGGCGCGGCGGCGCTGATCGCGGCGGTTCCCGACACCGACATCCTCGTCAACAATCTGGGCATCTACGAAGCCAAGCCGTTCACCGAGATCAGCGATGCCGACTGGCACCATCTGTTCGAGGTCAATGTCGTCAGCGGCGCGCGGCTCGCCCGCCATTATTTCCCGCGCATGCTGGCGCGCAATTGGGGCCGGGTGCTGTTCATCGCCAGCGAGAGCGGCGTCGTGATCCCCAGCGAGATGATCCACTATGGCATGACCAAGACGGCACAGCTCGCTATCTCCCGTGGTCTGGCCGAGCAGACCCGCGGGACCGGCGTGACGGTGAATTCGGTGCTGCCAGGGCCGACGCGCTCGGAAGGCATCGTCGAGTTCATCCGCTCGGTGGTCGACAACAAGGACGCACCCGAGACCGAGCGCGAAGCCGAATTCTTCGCCAAGCTGCGCCCGCTCTCGCTGATCCGCCGCCTGATCGAGGCCGAGGAGATCGCCGCACAGGTGGCGCTGCTCGCGAGCCCGCTGGGGGCCATTACCAACGGCGCGGCGATCCGTGTCGAAGGCGGGATCGTGCCGACGATCGCGTGAGCGTTGCGCCGGGGGGAAGCGGCTTAGCCGCCGATTCCCTCCAGCGCCTCGCTGGCCTCCATCCAGGTCAGTTCGGCCGTCTCGATCTGGCCGCTCACTTCGGCGCGGCGCTTCATCAGATCGGTCATGGTCAGCTTGGTCAGCGCCGTATCGGCGTTTGCCGGATCGAACATCGCCTTTTCCAGAGCCGAAAGCTGCGCCTGGAGCCGGGCGAGTTCGGTTTCGGCCGCCTTGGCCGCCTTGCGCAGGGCCGTGCCCTTTTCGCGCGCTTCGGCGGCGGCCCGGCGGGCTTCCTTGCGATCGGCCTTGGACGCGCCGCCCTTCCCGCCGCTCGAATCCTTGGAAAGGACGAAGCTGATATAATCGTCCAGCGTGCCGTCGAATTCACTGGCAGTGCCCTGGTCGACCAGCACCAGACGATCAGCGGTCATTTCCAGCATGTGGCGATCGTGGCTGACCAGCACGACGGTTCCGGTATAGCCGTTGAGCGCCTGGATCAGCGCCTCGCGCGCGTCGACGTCCAAGTGGTTGGTCGGCTCGTCGAGGATCAGCAGGTGCGGCGCGTCGCGGGTGATCAGCGCCAGCGCCAGGCGGGCGCGCTCGCCACCCGAAAGCTTGCCGACCTTGGTCATCGCCTTGTCGCCCGAAAAGCCGAACCGGCCGAGCTGGCCGCGCACCGCGCCCTGGCTCGCCCCGGCCATGTTGCGCGTCATGTGCTGCAAGGGCGTATCGTCACGGTCGAGCTCTTCGACCTGATACTGGGTGAAATAGCCCACCTTCATCTTGCCGCTGCTGTTGATCGCGCCGTCCATCGGCGTCAGCTGGGCGGCGAGCAGCCGGGCGAGCGTGGTCTTGCCGTTGCCGTTGCGGCCGAGCAGCGCGATCCGGTCATCGGGATCGATGCGCAGGTTCAGCCGCTGGAGGATCGGCTTCTCGGCATAGCCGACGCTGGCCATGTCGAGCGTGATCAGCGGCGGGCGCAGCTCGTCCGGATTGGGGAAGTCGAAGCTGAGCGAGGGATCGTCGAGCAGCTCGGCGATCGGCTGCATCCGCGCCAGCGCCTTTTGCCGGCTCTGCGCCTGCTTGGCGGTGGAGGCGCGGGCCGAGTTGCGGGCGATATAGTCCTGCAGCTTCTCGCGTTCGGCCTGCTGCTTGACGCGGGCGGCGGCGAGCTGCGCCTGGCGCTCGGCGCGCTGGCGCTCGAACGCATCATAGCCGCCGGGGTACAGCGTCAGCCGGCCGCGCTCCAGATGCAGGATGTGATCGACCACGTTGTTGAGGAAGTCGCGCTCGTGGCTGACCAGCAGGATCGTCGCCGGATAGGATTTGAGGAAATCCTCCAGCCACAGCACCGCTTCGAGATCGAGGTGGTTCGACGGTTCGTCGAGCAGCAGCAGATCGGGCTGCGAGAACAGCAGGCTGGCTAGCGCGACGCGCATCCGCCAGCCGCCCGAGAAGCTCTCCAGCTCGCGGTGCTGCATGTCCTCGTCGAAGCCGAGGCCGACCAGGATGCGCGCCGCGCGCGAGGGCGCGGCATGCGCGTCGATCGCGATCAGCCGCTCGTGGATCTCGCCGATGCGATCGGGATCGTGGCTGGTCTCGCTTTCCTCCAGCAGCGCGGCGCGCTCGACATCGGCGGCGAGCACCGTCTCGAACGGCGTCGCGGTGCCGCCGGGCGCTTCCTGCGCGATATAGCCGAGCTTGGCGCCGCGCGGCATGTCGATGCTGCCGCCATCAGGCTCCAGCTGGCTGGCGATTACCTTCACCAGCGTCGATTTGCCGGCGCCATTGCGGCCGATCAAGCCGATGCGGCCGCGCGGCGGCAGCTTTGCGGTGGCGTTGTCGAGGATCGTGCGCCCGCCCAGGCGCACCGTGATGTCGGTCAGGTTGAGCATGATTGCCGCCCGCCTAGCCGATCACGCGTCGAAGGGCCAGCCAAAGCACGCAGCGGGACCGGAAGGGCGGGCTGCGGACAGCAAATGCTTCGCCTGCCATGATTTTCATGCGCGAAAAGGGGGCTCAAACGCTTTTCCACCCCCGCAGTTGCAAGGATACGCGAATTTTTTGCCCGTCGAACAGAAGCTTCCTTCACGTTTCCGCCTATAATTTCCATGTCGCGGTTGGATCCAAGACCGCCAGCGTGAACCATTAAACTCGCGCTAAGGAATCTTACCGGGGGATAAATGGAAATACAGTTGCAGATCGGGACCTCCGCCACACTGCGCAATGCTGCGGATCTTCGTCAGCAGTGCCTGGATGTATTGGAAGGATCGGGTCCCATCATCGTCGACATCGGCGATGTTACGGACGCTGATCTAAGCTTCGTCCAAACGATGCATGCGCTGCGCGACGCCGCTGGTCAGGCCGACCGGCAGGTCCGGCTGCGCACGCCCGCCCCTGCGCCGGTAGCCGCGTTGCTGGAGCGGGCCGGTTTCCTGTCTGCGGCGAGCCCGCAGGATCTCGATTTCTGGTTTCACGGAGAACGCCCGCAATGACTGCCTCGATCCTCACCGTCGATGATTCGCCCAGCCTGCGGATGGCGATCAAGATCGCGCTGACCGGCGCGGGCTATGCCGTCACCGAAGCGGGCGACGGTGTCGAGGGCCTGACCAAGGCCAAGGGCGCCAAGTTCGACCTGATCATCACCGATCTGAACATGCCCAACATGGACGGGCTGACGATGATCCGCGAACTGCGCAAGGATCCCGCCCAGTGCGGCACGCCGATCATCTTCCTCACCACCGAGAGCGATGACGCGATGAAGCAGCAAGCCAAGGCCGCCGGTGCCACGGGCTGGCTGGTCAAGCCGTTCGTGCCCGAGCAGCTGATCAAGGTCTCGCGCAAGGTGCTGGGCCGGTGAGCGGCGGCGATCCCATCGCCGCCTTTCGCGTCGAGGCGGGTGATCTGCTCGACCAGGTCGAACAGGGCCTGCTCGACCTGACCCATCGGCTCGACGATCGCGACCTGATCGACGCGGTGTTCCGCGGCCTGCACACGCTCAAGGGTTCGGGCGCGATGTTCGGCTTCG
>Ga0307412_10000758_pt1 | contig 18729 bp, 16 predicted proteins | sample DK1Cmetagenome_3_FD_203823 | JGI IMG/M metagenome (GOLD analysis project Ga0307412, IMG submission 203823) | Maize rhizosphere microbial communities from greenhouse at UC Davis, California, United States - DK15-C-1 | ecosystem: Host-associated > Plants > Roots > Rhizosphere > Soil | place: USA...
CTTCAAGGACCGGCTCGCCATACGCATCTACGTGGCGCCGGACACGCTCGATTGCGCGGTGCCGAGCCTGATCCTGCAACCCATCGTCGAGAACGCCATCCACCACGGCATCAGCGAGCGAGTAGGCAGCGACATCATCGAGATCGAGAGCCGCCGCGAGGGCGATCTTCTTTGCATCGAGGTGCGCAATCGCAACAGTACGCTGGAGAACGGGGAGGGGCGGCGGACACACAAGGGCCACGGGGTCGGCCTGTCGAACACGCAGCTGCGCTTGCAGGAACTGTACGGCGACGCGGGGAAGGTACGCCTCGACATGCTTTGGCCCGAGGGCGTCGCTTGCCGCATCCATCTGCCGTTCCGCCGCATCGAAGACATGGACGATTCACCGGAGATCGACTCGGTATGACCCTCACCGCCCTGGTCGTGGATGACGAACCGATCGCACGGCGCGCCATCGTTCGCCTGCTGGCCGACGATCCCCAGGTGCAGGTGGCGGGCGAGTACGGCGATGGTGTGTCCGCGGTGCAGGCGATCCGCGAACATTCGCCGGACGTGGTTTTCCTCGACATCCAGATGCCGGGCATGGACGGCATGGACGTGGTGGCCGCGATCGGCCCGGCGAGGATGCCGGCCACCGTGTTCGTCACCGCCTTCGAGAACTACGCGGTGCGCGCCTTCGAAGCCAACGCCGTGGATTACCTGGTCAAGCCCTTCAGCCGCGACCGCTTCGTGCAGACGTTGCAGCGGGTGAAGACGAGGCTGGCCGCACCCGCTACACCCGGCATGAGGGCCACGGGCAGCGAAGCCATCCAGCAGGTGCTGGAAGCGCTGCGCCGGCGCGATGGTTACCTCGACCGCATCCCCATCCGCACGCGCGACCAGGTGACTTTCATCGATGTCGACGACATCGTCTGGATCAAGGCCAACGGCAACGCGGTCGAGATCCACCTGATGAACGGCGTGCACGAGATGCGCGAGACGATGGCGACCCTGGCCGAGCGGCTCGACCCGAAACATTTCGCTCGTGTGCACCGCTCCGCCATCATCAACGTACGAAGGGTGCAGGCCATCCATCCCTGGTTCAACGGTCACCACGTGGTCACGATGGACACGGGCCAGAAGCTGCGCATGAGCCGTTACCAGCGCGAGGCCTTCCTGCGGCTGGTGTCGGCGAGAGGGGATATTCCGCTTCCGCCGACGAGCTGAATGGCCCATACACGCCAGCGTGCAAATTATCCGGTTCTTGCGGTGTCATCCTGATAAAAAACGCGGCTTCCGGCCATGACCGAAGAGCGGGACGCCACGCGGTCACGCCACTCCGACAGGGCAGGGAGCCGTTGCCAGGGAAAGGCACTGCCCCACGAGGTCAGGATTGTGAAAGCAGCGATGTCGGCCAGCGAGAATGTGTCACCGGCCATGAAGGTGCCGTTTGCCGCGAATGTCTCGGCCAGTTCGGCCGTGGCACGCGAAAGCGCTTGCAGCTTCTCGGCCGCCGCCGAGTCGCCTTGTCTTGCGAGCCAGAAACCTGCGTGGCTGGGGGCAATGACATCGGTGACGAAAAAGAAATAACGTGCCATGACAATGGATGCCGCGGTGGCGCTGGTCGGCACCACCGCGCCTGGTGCGATGGCCGAGATCCGAAGCAAGATGGCGTTCGTTTGAGCCGTGACGCGAGGCGCGCCACAGGCACCACGCTCCTCAAGGACAGGAACCTTTCCCATCGGGTTCAGGGCCCGGAAATCGGCTGACTGGTGCTCGGCGTTGGCCAATGAGATACGTCGAGTCTCGAAGGGAAGCCCTGCCTCGTGCAAGGCAATGGCAACCCGGACGCAATTGCCCGTCTGGTCGCCCCAGAGCCGTAGGCCATGGCTCACGTCAGGGGGCCTTCTCGGGTGGCACATCCCAGCCGCCGCCCAAGGCGCGGAAAGATGAGATCGCGGCACGGGTCGCGGCTGCGTTCGCCCGAACGCGTGCGTCCCGTGTAGCAAGGAGTCGCGTGTCGGCATCGAGCACCTCGATGATGCTCACTGCTCCGCCTTCGAAGGCCCTTCGAGACGCTGTTTGCGCCTTCGTGAGCGCATCTTCGCCCTGGGCGAGGATGTGTGCCTGGGCTTCGCGTTTGACCAGCTCCGTCAGGCTGTCTTCGACTTCCTCGCTCGCGTGCAGGACCGTCAGTCGGTAATTGGCAAGCGCTTCGGCATGGGCGCCCTTTGCCCGTTTGATATCCCCGTCGATGTGCCCGAAATCGAACAATCGCCAGTGCAGGCCGAGCATGGCCGACGCCTGGTTCGCGGATCCCGTGAACTGGTGACCCGCCGTGGTCGCCGCAGTGCCGGCGAGCGCCGAGAGCGAAAACGTGGGGTAGTACTCCGCGACGGCCACGCCGATGTTCGCATTGGCCGCGGCGAGTTGCCGTTCGGCGGCGATGATGTCCGGTCGACGGCGCAGCAATCCTGCCGGACCATCCATGGTGTCGACGCGGGGAGGCGTGGGTACCGGCGCATTGGCAGGGAGCTCACGAAGTGCCGTGCCGGGTTGTTGCCCGAGCAGGACATCGAGCGCGTTGCCTGTGGCTTCGAGGCTCGATTCGAGATCGGGGATGGCGGCGCTGACTTGAGCGAGGACTCCCTCGGCCTGGCGTAGTTGGAGCTCGGGAGCGACACCCGCATCGAACTGCATGCGTATGGTCGATGTCAGGTGCTCCTGCGTCTTGACCTGGTCCTTGGCAACCGCGAGGCGGCCTTGGAGTTCGCGAATAGTGACGTAGGTGCGCGCGACCTCCGCCTGGACCGCGAGACGCACTGCGATGCCCTCGGCCCGGGCTGCCTGGTAGCTGGCAAGGGCACTCTCGCGCTCGCGCCGGCGTCCCCCGAAGATGTCGATGTCCCAACCCACGGAGACGTCACCTTCGTAGAGGTTGCCGTATCGGTCGAAGTCCGGACTGCTGTCGAGCATACGTCCGAGTGGCGTCTCCAGGGACTGCTTTGCCCGGCTGCCGGAAGCATCGATGGCGCCATTGGGTGCGAGCGACGCGGTCGCGCTGGTGACTCCCGCGCGGGCCTGGAGAATGCGGGCCTCGGCGCGGGCGAGATCGAGATTCGCCTGCATGGCGCGTTCCACGAGCGCGGCAAGTGTAGGGTCGCCAAACGAGTTCCACCACCGCGTGGCGTCGGCGGACTGCGCGGTCCGGATGGAAGCCGTCGCTGCCGAATGAAAGCCCATCGCCGGGTCGATGGCGGGAGGCTTCTTGTAATCAGGGCCGACGGCGCACGCTTGCAGGGCTGCCGCAAGGGACGCGGCGAGTACAAGCCGGGGAAGGGATGGCATGGGGAGGCCCTGGCGATGAAATGTGACCATATTACGAAATGGTCACTCGTTGTCAAGAACCTCGCCGGGGTTGTACTGTCATCCCATGACCAGTACAGCGCCAGCCCTCGTTCCGGATCCCCTCGCCTCCGTATCGGTGCGGGATCAAATCATCGAAGCCGCCGACGAGTATTTCAGCCGGTTCGGTTATGCCAAGACGACAGTATCGGACCTGGCCAAGGCCATCGGTTTCTCGAAGGCGTACATCTACAAGTTCTTCGACTCGAAGCAGGCCATCGGTGAGGCGATCTGTACCCGTTGCCTCACGGGGCAGCTCTTGGCCGTCGAAGCGGCGGTGGAGGCGGCGGACGGCCCGAATGAGCGCCTCCGTGCCTTTTTCCGCGAGATTCTCAAGCAGAGCCTCGAGCAGTTTTTCAACGATCGACAGCTTTACGACATCGTCTCCCACTCCTGCGCGGAGCAATGGGGAAGCTCGCAGCATTACACCAGGATGCTCCTGGCACGCCTGACCACGCTGGTCCAGGAGGGGCGTGACGCGGGCGCATTCGAGAAGAAGACACCCATCGACGATGTTTGCTGCGGCATCTGGTTCGCCACATCGCCGTTTACAAATCCCGTGATGCTCCAACTCGACCTCGATGGGGCGCCTGCGGGTCTGGAGGTCGTCCTGGGGCTTGTCCTCAGGAGCCTCGCTCCTTGATTTTCTTGTGACCGATTGACAAATGGGTCACTAGACACCAACACTGGTGCTCCCTGTTTCTTTCGGAAGTCATCATGTTGCACGCTGCCGTTCGGCGCCGGGTTCCCATGCTCCTGGCCCCTGTCGTCGCCGTTGTCCTGTCCGCCTGTTCCCAAAGCCAGGCTGATCCGAGGCTCGAAGCCCCCCTTGTGCGTTCGCAGACGGCGAGTGCCGCGCAGCTCGTGAGTCGTGCCTACACGGGTGTGGTGTCGGCCCGGGTACAGAGCAACCTTGGTTTTCGTGTGCCTGGAAAAATCGTCGAACGCCTGGTCGATACAGGGCAGGTGGTCCACGCAGGTCAACCCCTGATGCGCATCGACAGGACCGATCTTGCGCTGGCCGACATGGCCGCGACGCAGGCGGTCGAAGGTGCGCGCGCACAGGCGTTGCAAACGGCGGCGGACGAGAAGCGTTTTCGTGGCCTCGTCAGCGCCGGTGCGGTGTCGGCCTCGGCCTATGATCAGGCGAAGGCGGCGTCGGAAGCGGCCGCTGCGAGGCTAAAGGCGGCAGAAGCCCAGGCGCGCGTGTCGGCCAATGAGGCCGGGTACTCGGTTCTTACGGCCGACGCCGACGGGACGGTGGTCGATACCTTGGCCGAACCTGGCCAGGTGGTGACGGCCGGACAGGTGGTTGTTCGCCTTGCCCATGCCGGTCCGCGGGAGGCGCTTGTCGACCTGCCCGAGACGGTGCGTCCGAAAGTCGGGTCGACGGCGAGTGCCATGATCTTCGGGTCGACCGGGCAGGGCAGCCAGGCACGCCTGCGCCAACTTTCCGAGTCGGCCGACGCGGCTACGCGTACGTTCGAAGCACGTTTCGTGCTCGAGGGTGACGCGGCCAATGCGCCGCTCGGTGCCACGGTGGTGATCCGCCTCGACCGGTCGGACGAGGGCAACATTGAAATTCCCCTCGGCGCCATTTACGACGCCGGCAAGGGCCCGGGCGTCTGGGTCATCGACGGCAAGAGCCACGCGGTCAGTTGGAGGCCCGTCCGCCTCTCGGGTGTGGGCGAGGAGACCGCATCGGTGGCATCGGGTCTCGCACCCGGGGATCGTTTCGTTGCACTGGGTGCCCATCAGCTCCACGAGGGCGAACGGGTGCGCGTTCTCGACGTATCCGGCACGGATGCAGCCAGATCCGCGGTGACGCCGGGTGACAAGGGCGGCGCGAATCTCGCGGGGGCCGCACGATGAGCGCATTCAATCTCTCGGCGCTCGCGGTGCGCGAGCGATCGGTGACACTGTTTTTGATTGTCGCCATCTCCGTTGCCGGCTTGTTTGCATTCCTGCATCTGGGCCGCGCGGAGGATCCGAGCTTTACCGTCAAGGTCCTCACGGTCGTTACCGCCTGGCCGGGCGCCACGGCACGCGAGATGCAAGACCAGGTCGCGGAGCCGCTGGAAAAACGCCTCCAGGAGCTCAAGTGGTACGACCGCAGTGAGACCTTCACCAGGCCGGGGCTCGCCTTCACCACGTTGACGCTGCGCGATGACACGCCACCCACCGACGTGCCCGAGGAGTTCTACCAGGCGAGGAAGAAGCTTGGTGACGAGGCGGCGAAGCTGCCCCCGGGCGTCATCGGCCCCTTGGTCAACGACGAATACGCCGATGTGACTTTCGCGCTCTATGCATTGAAGGCGAAGGGTGAACCACACCGCGCGCTCGTCCGCGAGGCCGAGACGCTCCGCCAGAGGCTTCTTCACGTAGCCGGCGTGAAAAAGGTCAACATAATCGGCGAGCGGCCCGAGCGCATCTACGTCGAGTTCTCGCACGAGCGCCTGGCCACCCTCGGTATCGCTCCGTCCGCCGTGTTCTCCGCGCTCAACGGCCAGAACCTGCTGACTCCCGCCGGTTCGATCGACACCCAGGGCCCGCAGGTCGTAGTACGCCTCGATGGCGCGTTCGACTCGCTCGACCGTATCGCTCAGACCCCTGTGGTGAGCAATGGACGCACGCTTCGCCTGGCGGACATCGCGACCGTTCGGCGCGGTTACGAAGACCCCGCCACATTTCTCATCCGTAACCAGGGCGAGCCCGCGATCGTCCTCGGCGTGGTAATGAAGGACCGGTACAACGGCCTGGAGCTCGGCAAGGCACTCGAACACGAGGCAGCCGACATCACCCGCGAATTGCCGGTGGGCCTGTCATTCACCAAAATCACCGATCAGGCGGTCAACATCGCCGAGGCGTACGACGAGTTCATGCTCAAGTTCTTCGTCGCACTCGCCGTGGTCATCGCAGTCAGCCTCGTGAGCCTCGGCTTTCGTGTCGGCATCGTGGTCGCGGCTGCCGTTCCCCTGACGCTTGCGGGCGTCTTCGTCATCATGCTCGCAACCGGGCGCGACTTCGATCGAATCACCCTCGGCGCGCTCATCCTGTCGCTTGGTCTCCTGGTCGACGACGCGATCATCATCATCGAAACCATCGTGGTGAAGATGGAAGAAGGGCGTGACCGGGTCACCGCGGCAACCTATGCGTGGGGACACACCGCGGCGCCGATGCTCGCGGGTACGTTGGTGACGGCCATCGGGCTCATGCCGGTGGGTTTTGCGAAATCGAGTGCCGGTGAGTACGCCGGCAACATTTTCTGGGTGGTGATGTTCTCGCTGCTCACTTCCTGGCTCGTCGCCGTGGTGTTCACTCCCTATCTCGGCGTCAAGCTCTTGCCGGACATCAAGCCGGTGCACGGTGGGCACGCGGCCATTTATGGCACGCCAAAGTACAAGAAGCTCCGAGGCCTCATCGCGTGGGCGGTCCGTGGCAAGTGGCTCATCGCAGGCTCGACGGTGGGATTGTTCGTCGTCGCCGTCTTCGGCATGGGCTTTGTCAAGAACCAGTTCTTCCCGGCGTCCGACCGCCCCGAGGTGCTCATTGAAATCCAGCTACCTGAAGGAAGCTCGATCAACGCGACGACGAAGGCCGTGACCGAGGTCGAGGCCTGGCTTCGCAAGCAGCCCGAAGCCAAGATCGTCACCAGCTACATCGGGCAGGGCGCGCCGCGCTTTTACCTTGCCATTGCGCCCGAGCTTCCGGATCCGTCGTTCGCCAAGATCGTGGTGCTGACGGACAACGAGCAAACCCGTGAAATTCTCAAGCGGCGGGTGTGGGAGGCTGCACAGAATGGACTCGCATCCGAAGCGCGTGTCCGTGCGACACAGATTGTTTTCGGCCCGTATTCACCTTTCCCGGTGGCTTTCCGGGTTTCCGGTCCGGACGAGGAAAAAGTACGCCGGATTGCGGCGGACGTGAAAAACGTCATGCTCAGGAATCCGGCGATGCGCACAGTGAACACCGACTGGGGCGAGCGTGTGCCCACGATCCATTTCGTGCTCGACCAGGACCGTCTCAATGCCCTCGGGTTGACCTCGCAGGACGCCGCAAGCCAGCTGCAATTTTTCCTTACCGGCGCGACGGTCACGCGGGTACGCGAAGATATCCGTTCAGTCGACGTGGTAGCCCGGAGTTCAGGCGATGCACGCCTCGACCCGGCGCTCCTCCAGGGATTCAGCCTCGTGTCGTCTTCGGGAAAGCGCATTCCGCTCGACCAGATCGGTCACAGCGAGGTACGAATGGAAGATCCCATTCTTCGCAGGCGCGACCGTATGACGACCATCACCGTGCGTGGCGATATCGGCGAGGAGTTCCAGCCGCCGGATGTATCGATGCAGCTCATCAAGGATCTGAAGCCGATGGTCGACGCGTTGCCGGCTGGTTATCGCATCGATACGGCAGCTGCGTTGGAAGAAGCCGGCAAGGCGAACAAGGCACTGGCAGCCGTGTTCCCCCTGATGCTCTTGCTGATGATGGTGGTCATCGTCTTCGAGGTGCGGTCCATCTCTGGGATGCTGATGATCCTGGCGACGGCTCCGTTGGCACTGGTCGGCGTGGTGCCCACGCTCATCCTTTTTCACCAGCCGTTCGGCTTCAACGCCATTCTCGGGCTTATCGGCCTGGCCGGCATCATCATGCGTAACACGCTCATCCTCATCGGGCAGATCCATACCAATGAACGCCAGGGTCTCGACCCCTACCACGCCGTGGTCGAAGCGACCGTACAGCGCGCCCGCCCCGTCATCCTGACGGCGCTTGCGGCCGTGCTCGCCTTCATCCCGCTGACGTTCTCCGTCTTCTGGGGCTCGCTGGCGTTCACGTTGATCGGCGGGACCATCGGTGGAACGGTGTTGACCCTGTTGTTCCTCCCGGCGCTTTATGCCATCTGGTTCCGCATCCGGCCCGACCCGGACATCGATCCGACGGCCGTGCCGGCGATCGACCACGCGCCGACCGAAACCGTGTGAGTGCGCGAGACCCGGCCACGACGGGCTGGGTCTCGCGGATGAGCGCGGTAGATCATTAAACAAAAAAGGCACGACCCTTGCGGGTCGTGCCTTGGTCCCCCGGGTGAGGGCGTCAGGCAGAAGCCTGGATCACGGCGGGCAGCTGGTCGACCCGCTCTTTCCATTCGAGGAGCGCTGTCAGGGCCGACGGGACGGGGATCTGGGCGTAGAAGGCAAACAGCAGTCCGCCGAGGACGGTGGCGTCGGCCATCGAGAAGAAATCTCCGGCGATGTACGGCTGCTTTCGCAGGACGCTATCGAAGTAGTGCATGCCCGCCAGCGCCTTTTCGCGGTGCATCTCGCCCCAGTAGGTACGACCTTCCCATTCGGGGTGCTTATACGGCTGCAAGGCTTCGCCCAGACCGGGGGTGGCGTGATGGAAGTAGATGCCGATGGCGTCGATGAGTTCGGACTCGGCGCGCTTTTGCATCATGTGGACCATCGCTTTTTCGAGCGCGGTCTTTCCTGTCAGGATCGGGTTGCCGTCGAGGTTGTCGAGGTATTCGGTGATGGCCGTGCACTCGGAAATGTATGTGCCGTCGTCGAGCTCGAGCACCGGTACGGTGCCGGTCGGATTGATTGCCAGGAACGGCGGCCGCTTGTGCTCCGCACCGGGGAGGTCCACCGGGACGAAGTCGACCTTGTCGAGAAGGCCCTTGGCCGCCAGGACGACGCGAACGCGCAGGGGGTTGGGAAAACCGGGTATGTCATGGATCTTCATGGGGTCACCTATCTATGGATAGATAGATAATGCGGCTTGCAATTCGGGTCGTCAACCCCTATCAATCGATAGGTAAACGAATCGGAGAACCATGATGAACGCTGATACCCGCCAGTCCATCCTCGCCGTCGCCCGCGGGATGGTGCAGGCCAATGGGTATGCCGCCCTGAGCTTCCGGGACATCGCGACGGCGGTCGGGATCAAGAGCGCGAGCGTCCATTACCACTTCCCGACGAAGGGCGCCCTTGGGGCTGAACTCGCACGCCAGTACACGGCGGAGATGAGTGCATACCTTGGATCGCTCATCGATGAGGGCGTCGATCCGTCCACTTTCATACAGCGCTATACGGGTGTCTTCCGGGGCGCGCTCGCCAACGGGAACCGCATGTGCATGTGCGGAATCATGGCTGCCGAACGTGACGAGCTCCCGCCTGAAGTTCAGGAGGAAGTGATCCGGTTTTCCGAGGTCAACGTCGAATGGCTGACTCGCGCGCTGCAAGTGTCAGATGATCCCGCCGTGAAAGACGCAGGGGCGCGGGCGCTCGCCATCTACGCGGCGGTCGAGGGTGCACAGCTGGTCTCACGTGGGTTCAACGACATTGCCCTTTACGATCGCACGGTCGAGGCCTACCAGACGGCAGGCCTCATCCCGTAACGCTCTCAGGCGGACGGACCGAACAGCACGGAAGCCTTTCCCGTGGTTCGCCGTCCCGAATGCAAGGCTGATAAGGCGCGGTCGATGTCGCCGACCGTTCCCCGCACTCGGGCTCCGGTATGCGGACGTACTTTCCCTTGCTCATACCAGCGAACGGCGTGATGCAAACCATCAGTCAGGTGCTGGCGGATCGTGGCGGGGGCAAATGCCTGGTCGGTGAAGTAGCGGAGGACATTCGCGTTGATGTGCGAGGCGCCCTTGCTCTCCAGGATGTCGTCCACCGGGCTCTGCGTTTCCACGATTCTCGTGGTCTTGCCCGGGCCGACGCCGAGGACGATCCATTTCCCGCCGGGGCGCACGACGCGAGCACTCTGGACGAAGCTTGCTTCGCTGTAGGTCGAATCGAAGACCACGTCGACGCCTTGGCCGCCGGTGAGGTCGAGAACACGAGCGGCCAGGTGATCTTCGCGGTAATCGAGAATTTCCGATGCGCCGCTGTCCCGCGCCAAGGCGGTCGACTCTTCGCGGCCCGTGCTCGTGATGACCATGCCCGCGTCCAGGGCCTTGGCGGCAATCTGTATGGCGAGATGGCCGACGCCACCGCCGCCACCCGGGATGAAGACGGTGTCGCCCGGTCGCACGTGGCCGTGCAGTCCTTCCCAGGCAGCAAGAAAGGCAACGGGGAGCATGCCGGCGTCTTCAACGCTCATCGAGTCCGGTATCTTGACCACGAGCCAGGTCTGGGCCAGTGCATAACCGACGGATTGGTCTGCCCAGCATCCGTCGCGAGTCGGATCGAGCATGGCCATGACCCTGTCGCCTACGGAAAATTCAGCGACTCCCGGGCCGACGGCGACCACCACGCCTGCCGCGTCGAATCCGAGCGGGGAGGGGACGACACGATTGAGGAAATTGATGTCGGCCAGCTTTCGTTCGAGGGGGTTGAGCGAGCTTGCATGTACCTCGATCAGAACCTCATCGACGCCGGGCATGGGAATCTGGGTTTCGATGCGTTGAAGCGGAGTACCGACTGCGGTGACACTGCTGCCGACAGCGGGAAACGATGTGGGTAGGAGCATGGGGGGCGTTCCTGTATGGACGTTTAAATTACGATCATACTCCTAGCATTCGATCCGAGTCCTCCCGCACCTCGTTGAGTTTGCCGTTGCAAGATTGAGCAAGCGCGAGCAATCCATAGCTGGTCCCTATGGTTAGCTTCGGAAATATGTATTTCCCTTGTTGCGGTGACATGTCTATGGTTCATCGCATGCCGCTGTTCGCGCGGTTTCCCCTCAATGCACCAAGGTTCAATTCATGAGCAAGCTGACCACCGTATTCGGCGCACCCGTCGCCGACGATGACAACACCATGACCGCCGGCGCGCGCGGTCCGGCATTACTGCAAGATGTCTGGTTCCTCGAAAAACTCGCTCACTTCGATCGCGAAGTGATTCCTGAGCGGCGCATGCACGCCAAGGGCGCAGGCGCTTTCGGCACCTTCACCGTCACCCACGACATCACGAAGTACACGCGGGCGCGGATTTTCTCGGAAGTGGGCAAGACGACCGAGATGATGGCTCGCTTCTCGACCGTGGCCGGTGAACGTGGTGCGGCAGACGCCGAACGTGACATCCGCGGTTTCGCACTGAAATTCTATACCGAGGAAGGAAACTGGGACCTGGTGGGCAACAACACGCCAGTGTTTTTTATCAGGGACCCGCTGAAGTTCCCCGATCTGAACCACGCCGTCAAACGCGATCCGCGAACGGGCATGCGCAGTGCGGAGAACAACTGGGATTACTGGACGCTTCTTCCTGAAGCATTGCACCAGGTGACTATCGTCATGAGCGACCGGGGCGTTCCGAAGTCGTTTCGTCATATGCACGGCTTCGGCTCCCATACCTACAGTTTCATCAATGCGAGCAATGAACGGTTCTGGATCAAGTTCACATTCAAGACGCAGCAGGGCATAGAGAACCTCACGGATGACGAAGCGGGTCGTGTCGTAGCCAAGGATCGGGAGAGCAACCAACGCGATTTGTTTGAAGCCATCGAGCGCGGCGACTTTCCCAGGTGGACGCTCTACGTGCAGGTCATGCCGGAGGCAGAAGCAGCCAATGCACCCTACAACCCGTTCGACCTGACCAAGGTCTGGCCGCACGGCGATTATCCACTCCTTGAAGTGGGGTACTTCGAACTCAACCGGAATCCGGAGAATTTCTTCCAGGACATCGAACAGGCAGCGTTCGCGCCGGCCGTGATTGTCCCGGGTATCGGCTTTTCCCCGGACAAGATGCTGCAGGGCCGTCTGTTCTCGTACGGCGACACGCAGCGATATCGCCTCGGGGTGAATTATGGGCAGATTCCGGTCAATGCTCCAAAGTGCCCTGTCCATAGTTACCACCGGGACGGCGCCATGCGCATGGATGGCAATGGAGGAAGGTCGGCGCATTACTCCCCCAACAGCAAGGGGACCTTGCAGGCACAGCCGGATTTCTCCGAGCCGCCGCTCGACCTTGGCGATGCAGTGGCCAAGCGATGGAATCATCGCGAGGACACCGATTACTTCAGCCAGCCGCGAAAGCTCTTCGAATTATTCTCGCCTGAAGAGCGGCAGCGCCTGTTCGAGAACACGGCGCGGGCCATCAAGGGCGCGTCACAGTCGGTCGTCCAGCGCCACATCGATAACTGCACCATGTGCCACCCGGCTTACGGTGAGGGTGTCGCAGAAGCCATCGCACGGCTCGGCTGAAGGGTAGACCGCATCACCCCAGCCCCACGCGCCGCGTGAAGACATTCGGATGGCCGCTCAGCCATAGCGCGATGTCCTGCAACACATGCTGCGAGGGAAACACGCGGCCATAGCAGACCAGGCCGATCGCCAGGGCGCCGCCGCCGAGCAGGGCGAGGCGCCACGGGTCGGCGGACCGGGCGGGGGTGTCGCGGAGCGTCAGTCCGCGCAGGAACCAGGTGACCACGGCGGTACCGAGGATCGCGCCCAGCCAGACTTCCGACGGGCTGTGCACTTTCAACACCAGGCGCGAGACCGCGACGGCCGCGCCCATGCATGCACCGAGCGCGATCATGGACAGGCGCTGGCGCCGTGTGCCGCCCAGGGAAAGGACGCCCGCGAGCGTGGGCCAAACCAGGATGGCGAGTGCCGTGTGTCCGCTGAAGCCGGTGTAGTTCAGTCCGGGAGGCCCGATGCCCCAGGCCATGAACAGCAACTTGGAAAGCATCACGCCACCCCCGCACACCGCCGCGGCGATTACCCAGCGGCGTGCGTCACGCCACCCAGGCGTGGGCAGCAGCAGGCAGATCGCGATCCATGCGATCAACGGCAGCAGCAATGCGCTGTCGCCGAAGCTGGTGATGGCGGTCCATATCGTCATGCGTCGCGTTCGATCCGTATCATGGGCAGCGTATCCATTCGTCTATGATGGCGTCTATGTTCAAGCGAATACTCATTGCCTGCGTGGGCAACATCTGCCGTAGCCCGACGGCGGAATACCTCTTGCGCCATCGGCTGGGCGAAGGCCGCGACGTGCAGATCGGCAGCGCCGGCCTCAGCGCCATGACGGGCTACCCCATGGACGAGACCTCGCTTCAATTGTTGCGGGAGCACGGCATCGACGGGGAGCCGCACCGGGCCCGCCAGTTGGATACCGCGCTCCTGCGCCAGTCCGACCTCATCCTCGCGATGGAGAAAAGCCATGTCGCCGCCATCGGCCGGATGGCGCCAGAGGTCAGCGGCAAGGTGTTCCTGCTGGACCGCTGGGTGGAGGGCAGGGACGTTCCCGATCCATACCGCCAGCAGCGTCCCGCCTATGAACACGTGTACGACCTGATCGATCGTGGCGTGGACAGTTGGTTGCGTTACCTCTAGTTACTCGCTGATCTTGCCGAGGTTCTTGTCGAACAGGTCGCTGTCGAGGTCGTTGGTCAGCGTGTATAGCGTGTAGCGCTTATTCAGGCGCGCGCCACCGTCACGGATCAGCGGCTGCCAGAGCAGGGTGGCTCGGCTGCGCGACGAATGCGGAAGCAGCATGTCGAACGGGATCGACACGTAGATGCCCTTGTCGAAGCTGCCTTCGCCATAGCCGGAACTGCCGGACTTGTTGGTGACCGTGGCGTAGGCACCCATGCGCGCGCCGTTGGCGAACTCGCGCGATACGTCGATGGTGGTGCCCCAATCGCCGGCGAGATAGCGGCCCACGCTCACCGCCAGGGTCACGTTGTGGAAGCCGGTATCCAGGTAACCGGTCGCCTGTCCGGTGATGACGTGGTACCGCCTGAACGAGAAGTCCTGGTCGAAGCCGCGCTGCTTCACCCAGTTCACGTCCGCACCCACCGCCCAGCGCTCGCCGAAGGGACGGTACAGCACTTCGCCGCCGGCGCCGCCGTACATGCTCTCCAGCATGCCGGCGTAGGCCATGCCGTAGAGGTCCTGGCCCAGGCGATGGGTGCCGGTGAGCTGGAAGTTCGGCAGGGTGAGGTCGGAACTGGTGAGGTACTGGCGAAGGTTCGTGCGCACGCGTGGAAGGTTGCTGGGCGCGTCGTACTTGAACTTGTCGTAGTTGTTGAAGAGGTTGAGCGAGACGACGCCGTCCAGCCACAGGTTGCGGGTGAAATTGAACGTGCCCGACGCCGCACCGTACACCTGGTAGAGGACGAAGGCGTCGGGGCCGCCCAGGTTCTGCTGGTAACCGAGCGAGAAGCCGCCGCTAAAGCGTTTCAGCGGCGCGCGGTAGAGCATTTCTTCCTCGCGCGCCGTCACCGGGTCCTGCTCGATGCTGCGGCGGAACGTGGGAAGGTCGATGCGATGGTCGAGCAATTCCAGGAAACGCGGCCGGTGCACGCTGGTTTCCACCGTCTTCAGGCCGTTGCGCTCGCTGGCCACGGTGAGCCAGTCGATGCTGCGATCCACACGGTTGTCGATGATGCGAGTGGCGCGGCCGACACCTTCGGCGCTGTAGAAGAACCGGTCCTGCTGGCCGTGGATCACCAGTTCCGAACCACGGCGCCCGATGCTGCTGACGTTGATGCCGGCGTTGTCGCGCAAGGCGGTGGCCACCTCCGGCCAGTCGACCTGTTCCGGCGCCGAACGCGTCGCCGGATCGGCGGGGACAGCGTCACCGGGGGCCTGGCTGGCCGAGTCCGGGCTGGCCGGGGGTGCTACGACCGGCGTGGACTCGAAGGCCACAGTCTCAGGCTTGGGATCGTAAGTCTTCGGCGGATCGACGTGGTTGGCGAGGTTGGTATGCAAGTTGATCGCCGCGGTCGCCACCTCGCCGCGTTCGTATCCCAGCGTCAGGTCGACGTTGCGATTCAGGCGAAACACCGCGCCCAGGTTGACTGGCCACCGCTGCGGCTGGTTGTTCTTCTGCGGCTGGTGTTTGTAATCGTTGCCGTCGAGTTCCGCCTTCAGTAGCAGCCATTGCCATGGCGAGCGGTATTCGATGCCACCGATGAAGCCGGGGCGCCCACGGAAGAACTTGTTGGTGCTGAAGTTGCCGGTGCCGGTGCTGCTGGTGGGCCGCGTCTCGAAGCGGTCGCTGATGAAATTCAGCGGATTGGCGATGTCGCCGCGTGAGCCCAGGTAACCCCAGGCCAGGCCGAGGCTGAAATCGAACGGTCCGGCGCGCTTGCTGGTGACCACGTACTCGCTGGAGAACAGGCCCGTGCCGCCGATGTCGCGCGCGCCAACGACCACCGCCGGCAGCCAGCGGCTTTCCTCCCAGATCCTCACCTTCGCATCGATCGACTTGTCCTTGTAGGTCTGGCTTCCGCTGAGCGAACGCGGCCCGTATAGCCGGTTGCTGACATTGGTGTAACGGAACGAGGCCTCCAGCCACGGCAACGGCTGCATCGATACGTTGTAGTTGGTGTATGGCGTGGTCCGGCTCAGCACGAAGCTGAATTCGCCTTCGCGCGCCATGCGTGCGGTCGGTGTCTGCAGCAGGCCGACGCCACCGAAGTCGCTTTGTGTATAAACCTCTTGCGCGTGCAGGGCGGTGGCTCCCCCCGCCCACAGGACGAAGCCGGCACGGCAGCAACCGTGCAACGCGGTTCGCCGCATGGCGAGCCGTGGCATGCGTGGCGCGCGCATTATCGCCAGCCCTCGTCGCTCAGGAGCTGGGTCGCGATGAAGTCGGCGACATCGCGGTTGAAGGCCTCGTCGGCCGCACCGGCGATCGCATGCCGGTCGAACGGCACGTAGATCCATGCGCCCGGCGCGAGCGGCCGCGGCAAGTCGCGATTCCACAAGGCGACGTTATGGGCGAAGACCGCGCCATCGGGTTGCACGACGTAGATCAGGTCGGGGTCCGCGGCAGGGGAGGCAGGGCAGCTGGCCAGGTAACGCCGCGCGTCCTGCAACGGGACATGCGGAAGGCGGCATGGCTTGTCCACCGCACCGACCACGCGGATGTCCACGGGGCGCCGTGGGTAGAACAGGGTATCGCCCTCGTGCACTGGCCAGTCCTCGGCGGGTGTCACTTCGAGCCGGGCAGGGTCCAGCGCCACACCGGTGCGACGGCCGGTGATCGGCCGTGCCGAGATCCAGGCCTGGAACGCCGCCGCCGTTTCGCCGAGGGGCGTGTTTTCACTGCCTAGCGCCTGCCGACGGATGGCGCCGAGTTCGTATTCGATACCGGCACGAAGACGCAACTGGTCGCGCCGTAATGCGGGTTGCAGCCATGCCGCGCCGAGGATATACGCCTCCGGATCGACCTTGGCCGCCACGGCCACGGTGGAAAGCCGCGCGTCGGACGGATAGGCAGCCGGACCGGCCTGGCCCACGGCGCCCTCGGCGGTGACCGTGATCGTCGCCGTCTGCGCCATCAGCGGCAGCGCATGTGCGCATAGTAGAAAGCCGACCATGCGGATGGCGCGCTTCACGACGCGTCCTCCCGGTAAGGCCGCAACTGGATCAGTTCGAGCGGGACGCCGGGAGCGATGTACTGCCTGCTTTTCCAGATGAAGCCATCCGAGGGGTCGACCCAATAGCGGTTGGTCATGTGCGTGCCGAGGCCGGGCACGCTGAGTTGTTCGTCGATGCGTCGCAAATGACGGACGGTGCCGAGGATCTCCACGTCCTCCAGCGCCTTCGGTTCGAGATGGGCCTGCACGAGCACGCCGTAACGGTAGCCTGGCGACCAGTCCATGCGTCGCGCGTAGTCGAGCGGCCCGTTCAACCGTTGCAGGCCGGCCGCGAAGGGATTGCCGGAGGGGAAGGCCGAATCGTCGAGGTTCTGCGGCAGGCCGACGGTCTTCACCACCACGCCGTCGCGAGTGAACACGATGTCGTTGCCGGTGCCGTACCAGCCCAGTTGCCCGTGCCCGGTGCTGGCGAGGACGAGGATGGCCTCGCCCTCCGGTCCATTCACCTGGAGCTGGAAGTACGGCGCGGCGGCGACCGATGCCGCCGTCGGCTCGACCTTCTCGCCTCGCACCGCGAGGCGAACCGCTTCAAGGCTGCCCCGCGATACGGACGAACAGCCACCTGCAACCACCAGCGCCAGAGCCAGTCCGCCGAAAGAAAGGTATCGCAGCGCGAACACCGTGCCCTTCAGCGCTGCAGCGAACGGCCGCGGCCGATGCCGTAATAGGCGATGCCGGCGTCCTCGACCACGCGCGGATCATAGAGATTGCGGCCGTCGAAGATCGCCGGGTTCTTCAGCGCGGCCTTGATGCGCGCGAAGTCCGGGCTGCGGAAGGCTTTCCATTCCGTGACCAGGGCGAGCACGTCGGCGCCTTGCAGGGTGTCGTAGGCATTGTCGCAAAGGACGAGGTCGTCGCGTTCGCCGTAGATACGCGTCGTTTCCGCGCGTGCCTCCGGATCGTAGGCGCGTACCTTGGCGCCGGCTTCCCACAAGGCTTCCATCAGGCGGCGGCTCGGCGCCTCGCGCATGTCGTCGGTGTTGGGCTTGAAGGCCAGGCCCCACAGCGCGACCGTCTTGCCGGCCACGTCGCCATCGAAATGTTTCTGGATCTGCGCGAACAGGCGGGTCTTCTGTTGGGCGTTGACCGCCTCGACCATGCCGAGCAGGCGCGCATCGTAGCCATGGCCACGTGCGATCCGTTCCAGCGCCTGCACATCTTTCGGGAAGCAGGAGCCACCGTAGCCGGCACCCGGGTAGATGAAGTGGTAACCGATGCGTGGATCGGCACCGATACCCTGGCGCACCAGTTCGACATCGGCACCGACGCGCTCGGCGATGTTGGCGATCTCGTTCATGAAGCTGATCTTGGTCGCCAGCATCGCGTTCGCGGCGTACTTGGTCAGTTCGGCCGATCGCTCGTCCATCACCACCATGCGATCGTGATTGCGGTTGAAGGGCGCGTACAACTTGCGCAGGCGGGCCACGGCGCGCTCGCTGGACGAACCGACGACGATGCGATCGGGACGCAGGCAATCCTCCACCGCGTCGCCTTCCTTCAGGAATTCGGGATTGGAGACCACGTCGAAGTCGACCGCCGCGCCGCGTTCGGCCAATACATCGCCGATCGCCTTGCGCACGCGGTCGGCCGTACCGACCGGCACCGTGGACTTGTTGACGACCACCGCATAGCGATCGAGATGCTCGCCGATGGTGCGGGCCACGCTCAGCACGTACTTCATGTCGGCGCTGCCGTCTTCGTCCGGCGGCGTACCCACCGCGATGAAGATGAGTTCGCCGTGTGCGATCGCCGGTGCGGGATCGGTGGTGAAATCCAACTGGCCCGAGGCGTAGTTGCGCCGGACGATGGGCTCCAGGCCCGGCTCGAAGATGGGGATCACGCCGTTGCGAAGCCCGTCGACCTTCGCCTGGTCGACATCCACGCAAACCACATGGTTGCCCATTTCCGCGAGGCAGGCGCCCGTGACCAGCCCAACATAACCGGTGCCGAAAATAGTGACCTTCATCTGTATCGCCTGTTTAGCAAGAAAATGTGGAGCCAGCCGCCTCTGTC
>Ga0307412_10000759_pt1 | contig 18728 bp, 13 predicted proteins | sample DK1Cmetagenome_3_FD_203823 | JGI IMG/M metagenome (GOLD analysis project Ga0307412, IMG submission 203823) | Maize rhizosphere microbial communities from greenhouse at UC Davis, California, United States - DK15-C-1 | ecosystem: Host-associated > Plants > Roots > Rhizosphere > Soil | place: USA...
CGTGCGCGCCTTGCAGATGTAGCGGCCGTGCAGGATCAGCCAGTGATGCGCGTGCAGCCGGAACGGCTGGGGTACCGCCTTTTCCAGCTTCAGCTCCACCGCCAGCGGCGTCTTGCCCGGCGCCAGGCCCGTGCGGTTGCAGACGCGGAACAGGTGCGTATCAACCGCGAAGGTCTCTGCGCCAAATGCCACGTTCATCACCACGTTCGCGGTCTTGCGGCCGACGCCGGGGAGTTGCTCCAGCGCGTCGCGGTCGGCCGGTACTTCGCCGCCATGGTCGCGGATCAGCGCTTCGGACAGGGCGATGACGTTCTTGGCCTTGGTGTTGAACAGGCCGATCGTCTTGATGTGTTCCTTCAGCCCGGCCTCGCCCAGCGCGACCATCTTCTCCGGCGTGTCGACCTGCGCGAACAACGCCCGTGTCGCCTTGTTGACGCCGGCATCGGTCGCCTGGGCGGAGAGCACCACGGCGACGAGCAGGGTGAAGGTGTTGACCGATTCGAGTTCGGTCTCCGGGTGCGGATTGTCCGCCGCCAGCCGCGCAAAGAATTCGACGACCTGCGCCTTCTTCACACGCCGAGCACCTCGCGCATCGTGTAGCGGCCGGTGTCGCGGCCGGGCAGCCACAGCGCGGCGCGGATCGCGCCCTTGGCGAAGATCGCGCGATCGTCGGCGCGGTGGGTGAGCTCGATGCGCTCGCCATCGCTGGCGAAGACCACGGTGTGGTCGCCGATCACCGACCCGCCACGCAGGCTCGCCATGCCGACCGTGCCGGAAGCCCGCGGGCCGGTGAGGCCCGCGCGGTCGCTCACCCCCGCTTCGGCGAGCGTGGTGCCCATTGCCTCGGCGGCCGCGGCGCCCAGCATCAGCGCGGTGCCGGAGGGGGCATCGGCCTTGTTGCGGTGGTGCATCTCGACGATCTCGATGTCCCAGTCCTGGCCCAGCCGCGTCGCCGCTTCGTGGACCAGTTGCGCGAGCAGGCCGATGCCGAGCGAGGTGTTACCGGTCTGCAGGATGGCGATTTCCTGCGCGGCGGCATCGATCATCCGGTGGTGGCGCTCGGCAAGGCCGGTGGTGCCGATCACGATCGGGGTACGCGCGGCGCAGGCGGCCGCGAGGTTGGCTTCCAGCGCGGCGGGGGCCGAGAAGTCGACGATCACATCGGCCTTGCGGGCGAGTTCGGCGGGGTCGTCGCCCACGTCCGCCCCGCCTGCCAGCCGTGCGCCGAAATCGGGAAGGGCGGCGGCGATCGCCTGGCCCATCCGCCCCATGCTGCCGTAGATGCCGATGCTCGTCATGCCCGCGCTGTTGCACGATCCCGCCGCGGAACGACAGAGACTATTTTTGCGCGTCGTCCGGCTTTTTCTTCTTGCCGCCCAGCGGAATCCGCAGCGTCACGAAAGCGGCGGGGACCGAGGCGATGCCGGCGCTGTGCTGCTGTGCCTCCGCCCGGACCTCGCCGCCGCCGGGCAGGCGGATGCTGGGATCGAGCGCACGGCGCTCCGGCGGAGGCTGGAGCGTGGGGCCGATGCGGTAGCGGTTCGGCTCCTCGCGCTTGCACACCACGATATCGTCGGGGCCGGTGGGGGTGGGGCAACGCTGCTGGGTGAGCGAGCGGGAAGCGATGCCGGTGGCGTCGTCGTCGCCGGCGGGTCCGCGCGCCTGTTGCGGCAGCAGGATCGCGACGAGGGCAAAGGCGAGCACGGCCATGGTCTTGTCTCCGATCCTAGGGGCGCGAGAGAAACCAAGCTTTGCGGCACCGCTGTGGCCGGCTTAGGGTTGCGGCATGGCCAGCCCCCGCAATCTCGTGATTCTCACCGGCGCCGGCGTCTCCGCCGAGAGCGGCATCGCCACCTTTCGCGGTCCCGGCGGGCTGTGGGAGGGGCACCGGGTGGAGGATGTCTGCACGCCCGAGGCGCTCGCGCACGATCCGGCGCTGGTGCACCGCTTCTACGATCTGCGCCGCGCCGCGCTCGAGACGGTCGAGCCGAATGCAGCGCACCACGCGCTGGCGCGGCTGGACGCGGCCTGGCCGGGCGAACTGCTGATCGTCACCCAGAATGTCGACGACCTGCACGAGCGGGCCGGTGCCACCCGGCTGCTCCACATGCACGGCGAACTGCGCTCCGCCCTGTGTGCGGCGTGCGGCATCCGTGAGGGTTGGACCGAAGCGCTGCCGCCAGAGACCGAATGCCCGAATTGCGGCATGCTGGCGCTGCGGCCCGACATCGTCTTCTTCGGCGAGATGCCCTATCAGATGGAGCGGATCGAGGCGGCGCTGGCGGACACGGACCTGTTCGTCTCGATCGGCACTTCGGGCGCAGTCTATCCCGCCGCGGGGTTCGTCCAGACCGCGCGGCATTATGGCGCGGCGACGCTGGAGATGAACCTGGACCCGTCCGGCGGCAGCCACTGGTTCGAGGAGAGCCGGATGGGCCCCGCCGGCACGCTGGTGCCCGCCTGGGTGGAGGAAGTGCTCGCGGCCACCTGACCGCAAGTTCCCGCTGGTGTTGCGCAGCATAGTGCGGAAGGATGCCGACAAGGCTCGGCCAGAGGAGCCAGCGATCAGGGAGAGGCGGGGATGACCCAGCAGGCGATCTTCATTACCGGCGGTGCGTCGGGCATCGGCCGCGCGGTGGCGCTGTTGTTCGCACAGCGCGGCTGGCGCGTGGGATTGGCGGACGTCAACGTGGCGGGCCTGGCCGAAACCCTGGCGATGTTGCCCAAGGGCAGCGCTACCACGCATCTGCTCGACGTGCGCGATCGCGACCAGTGGGTGGCGGCGCTCGCCGATTTCGCTGCGGTCAGCGGCGGGCGGATGGACGTGCTGTTCAACAATGCCGGCATCGGCACCAGCGGCCCCTTCGCGACCACCGAGCCGGCCGAGCTGGAGCGCTGCAATGCCATCAACTTCATGGGCGTGGTGCACGGTGCGCATGCGGGCTTTGCGCTGCTTTCGGCGACGCCGGGAGCGGTGATGCTGATCACCAGCTCGGCAGCGGGCATTTACGGCACGGCGGGCGCGGCGATCTATTCCGCCACCAAGTTCGCGGTGCGCGGGCTGGCCGAGGCGCTGGACGGCGAATGGACCGCGGCCGGTGTGAAGGTGCGCACGCTGATGCCTTCGTTCATCGACACACCGCTGCTCGACCAGCCAACCGGCGGCTCCAACCAGCTGATCCGCGAGAATGTGCGCCGTGCGGGCCTCGAGATCTCGCCGGTGGGCGACGTCGCCGAGGCGGCGTGGGCTGCGGTGCATGGGCAGGGCTTGCACACCCGCGTCGGCAAGACCGCGCGCAAGCTGTGGTTCGCCGCGCGGTGGATGCCGGGAGCGTTGCGCAAGCAGGCGCAGCGCAGCCGGCTCGGGCGGCGCTGAGGCTTGGCAGCTGCGCCACCGCCGAGATAGGGGAGGCGACCGTAACGGCGTACAGGGGAATCCTATGAAGACGTTGGTGCTGATGGCGCTCGGGCTGCTGGCCGCGATGCCGGCGCAGGCACAGGTGCGCTCGACCGATCCGCAGTCGATCGCGAAGGCCCTGCAGGATGCCGGCTACAAGGCCGAGCTGACCAAGGATAGCGACGGCGATCCGATGATCCGCAGCGGCGCCCAGGGCTATAAGTTCACGATCTTCTTCATGAGCTGCGAGAAGAACCGCAACTGCGGCGATATCCAGTTCTACGCCGGCTGGACGAACAAGCTCTCGCCCGAGCGGGCCAATGCCTGGACCCGGAAGCACCGCTTCGCCCGCGTCTATTCGGACGACAAGGGCGAGGCGGCGATCGAATATGACCTGAACTTCGAGGACCAGCAGATGTCGACCGAACTGTTCCGCAAGAATGTGGAACTGTGGGATTCGCTGGTGGGCAGCTTCGTCGATTACGTGAACGAGGACGAGCCGTCGAAGAAATAGCAAGGCCGGTCCGGCGGCGGGGCGTTGTTGCCCGCGCCGCCGGAAACGATCAGCCGCGGGTACGGGCCAGCTCGCGCCAGCCGATATCCCGGCGGCAGAAGCCGGTGGGGAAGTGGATCGCATCGACGCCGCGATAGGCACCCGCCTGCGCCGTGGCGATGTCAGGACCGATCGCGGTAACGTTGAGCACACGCCCCCCGCTCGCCACCAGCGTATCGCCCTGCAGCCGGGTGCCGGCATGGAAGACGCGGACGCCGGTTGCTTCGGCGGCATCAATGCCCTCGATCGTTCCGCCGGTCTCCGGCGTGCCGGGATAGCCGCGCGCGGCCATCACCACCGTCAGCGCGGTGTCCGGGCGGAAGCGCGGCGCGGGCCGGCCGGCCAGTTCGCCGCGCGCGGTCGCCAGCAGCAGCTCAAGCAGGTCGTCCTCCAGCCGCAGCATCAGCACCTGGCACTCGGGATCGCCGAATCGGGCGTTATATTCGATCAGCTTGGGGCCGGTGCGGGTGAGCATCAGCCCGGCATAGAGCACGCCCGAATAGGGAATACCTTCGGCCGCCAGCGCGGCGATGGTCGGCGCGATGATCTGGTCCATCGCGGCGCGCTCCAGCGCCGGGGTGAGCACGGGGGCGGGGCTATAGGCGCCCATGCCGCCGGTGTTCGGGCCGACATCGCCTTCGCCGACGCGCTTGTGATCCTGCGCCGAACCGAACAGCACCGCGCTGGTGCCATCGGTGATCACGAACAGGCTGGCTTCCTCGCCGTCCAGGAACTCCTCGATCACCGCGCTGGCACCGGCATCGGCGAAGATCGCGGTGAGCGCGTCCACCGCCTCGTCGTGGGTCATCGCCACGGTGACGCCCTTGCCGGCGGCGAGGCCATCGGCCTTCACCACCACCGGCAGGCCGAACGGCTGTAGCGCGACCAGCGCCTCGTCCAGCCCGTGCACGCGGACATAGCCGGCGGTGGGGATTCCGGCGCGGGTGCACAGATCCTTGGTGAAGCCCTTCGATCCCTCCAGCTGCGCCGGCAGGCGATTCGGGCCGAATACGGGGATGCCGGCTGCGCGCAGCACGTCGCCCACGCCGGCGACCAGCGGCGCCTCGGGGCCCACCACGACCAGCGCGATGCCATGGCCCTGCGCGAAGGCGAGCACCGCGGCGGGATCGGTGACCGCGAGGTCGACGCAGGTCGCATGCGCCGCTATGCCCGGATTTCCCGGCGCGGCGAAGAGCTGCGTCAGCAGCGGCGATTGCGCGAGCTTCCAGGCGAGCGCATGTTCGCGCCCCCCCGAACCCAGTAGCAGGACGTTCATGGCCGACCCCTTATTCGAGACATCATCGGCGCGGCTCGTAGCCGAGGCGGTGCCCGGGGACAACGCGGCGCCGATGAGCGTCAGCGAACTCTCGGGGCGCCTGAAGCGGATGGTGGAGGGCGAGTTCGGCCATGTCCGCCTGCGCGGCGAAATCTCGGGCTGGAAGCGCGCCGCTTCTGGGCATGCGTACTTGGCGCTGAAGGACATGGACGCGGTGATCGACGGGGTGATCTGGCGCGGTGCCGCCGCCGCACTCCCGTTCCAGCCGCAGGACGGGCTGGAGGTGATCGCCACCGGCAAGCTCACCATCTATCCCGGCCGCTCCAAATACCAGATCGTCATCGAGCGGATGGAGCTGGCGGGCGAAGGCGCGCTGATGGCGCTGCTCGAAAAGCTCAAGGCCAAGCTGGCCGGCGAGGGGCTGTTCGATGCGCGCGCCAAGAAGTCGCTGCCGTACATGCCGCGAGTGATCGGCGTGGTGACCTCGCCCACCGGCGCCGTGATCCGCGACATCCTCCACCGGCTGGAGGATCGCTTCCCCAGCCATGTCCTGATCTGGCCGGTCAAGGTCCAGGGCGACGGCTCGGCGCAGGAAATCGCGCGGGCGGTGCGCGGGTTCGACGCGATTCAGCCCGGCGGTCCGGTACCGCGCCCCGACCTGCTGATCGTCGCGCGCGGCGGCGGCTCGATCGAGGATCTCTGGTCGTTCAACGAGGAAGTCGTGGTGCGGGCGGTCGCGGAGTGCTCCATCCCGGTGATCTCGGCGGTTGGCCACGAAACCGATACGACGCTGTGCGACTTCGCGGCGGATCTGCGCGCGCCCACGCCCACGGCAGCGGCGGAGATTGCCGTGCCGGTGCTGGCGGACGTCCGCCACGGAATCGCTACCCTGGCGCACCGCACCGAACGCTGCGTGCGCCGCTATCACGAACGCGCCGGCGAGCAGCTGGCGGCGCTGGTCCGCGTGCTGCCGCGCCGCGACGCGCTGCTGGGTCCGCAACGCCAGCGGCTCGACGATGCCGGCGCGCGGCTGGGGCTGGGGCTGGAGCGCCGGGTGACCGTGGCGCGCGGTCAGCTCGACCGTGCCGGCGCGGCGCTGCGCCCGGCAACGCTCGAACAGCGGCTGGCGACGGCGCGGCAGCGGCTGGGCGGCGTCGCGCTCGATCGCGCCTCCGACCGCGAACTCGTCACGCTGCGCCAGCGCTTCACCCGCTCCGCCGAGGCGTTGAAGCTCGCGAGCCTCGAACGCCGATTCGCCACCGCCGCCGAGCGGCTGGCGGCGATGGGCCGGCATCTCGAGTTGCTCGATCCCGGATTGCCGCTGAAGAAGGGCTATGCGTGGGTCGAGGGGCGCGGCACCGGCAAGGTGGTAGCCTCGGCCGAGGATGCCCGCGCCGCGCAGGCCGTGACGCTGCATTTCGCCGATGGTCCGGTGGATGCCCGGGTTGAGCGCGGCGGCGGCAAGCCCTATGCTCCGCCCAAGCCCGAGCAGCCGACGCTGCTGTGAGGCGCACCCAAAGGATCCACGAGCAGGAATGGCGCCGACCATGCTGATGTCCAATACCGCCCGCGTCGCCAAGCTGCACTATATGGCCAACGGCTTCCGCGTCCTCGCCCCCGGCGATCATGTGCTGTGCGCGGTGACCGGCGAGCGCATCCCCGTCGATTCGCTCCGCTACTGGAGCGTCGCGCGGCAGGAAGCCTATGTGACTCCCGAAGCAGCTACCAAGGCGCTGCTCGCCGAATGATCGATCGGCGGCGGTTCGCCGCGGCGTTGCTGGCGACCACGCTCGTGTCGCGGCGCGCCCTGGCCGGAGGCGATCCGTTCGCGCTGACGGGCAGCTTCGAACAGGGCGGCATCGCGCGCGGGCAGGTGCCGCCGGGAACCACGGAATTGCGGTGCAATGGCCAGCCGGTTCCCTTTGCCGCCGACCGCCGCTTCCTGATCGCCTTCGATCGCGATGCCGGGCCGAGCGCGCTGGTCGAGGCCGTGCTTGCCGATGGCCTGACCGTGCGTGACACGTTGGTGATCGCCGAGCGCGCCTGGAACATCTCGCGGCTGGACCGGCTCGCCAAGGTGCCGCTGCCGAGCACCGAGTTCGAGGCCCGTCGCCCGGCCGAACTCGCCCGTATCGCCGCCGCCCGCGCCCGGCAGACTCCAGCCGAAGGGTGGCGCCAGCCTTTCGCCTGGCCGGCGACGGGGCGCATCTCCACGCTGTTCGGCTCGCAGCGCATCTATGCGGGCGAACCCGGTGCCTATCATTCGGGCATCGACATCGCGTTGCCGACCGGCACCCTCGTCCGCGCACCGGCCGATGGGGTGGTGATCCTGGCGGCCGAGGCGCCCTTCACGCTGGAGGGCAATTTGCTGATGCTCGATCACGGCATGGGCTTGTCGAGCGCTTTCCTGCACTTGTCGCGGATCGACGTGCCGGAAGGGGCGGCGGTTCGCCAGGGGCAGGGAATCGGCGCAGTGGGTGCGACCGGCCGCGCGACCGGGCCGCATCTCCATTGGGGATTGATGTGGCGCGGCGCGAGGATCGATCCGCTGCTCGCAGCTGGGGCAATGCATGCCTGATTTATGAACAATGCTGCTCAAGCGAATGCAATAATATAACAAATATTTGGCAATATTTCGTAATTTTCTGTGTCGCGTTGTGACTTTTGGGCGACACGTTTGCGAAACCGTAATGTCCTGCATTAGCTTAGCTTTACAACCTCCAAGCTTAGCTGCTTCCTCCTGCATCAAGCTTCACGCGGGTCATAATGGTCTGTCGAGGGGCGGGGAGACACCAGGTCGTACGGCATATGCTCGGCGATCGGTAAAGCGAGGATACACATGAAAAAATCGCAAATGGTTCTGCGGGGGGGGTGTGCCCTTTCCGCGGTTGTGCTTGCTGGCGCGCTGTTCACGGCACCGGCAATGGCGCAGGATACTAACGCTGTTCCTACGAGCGCTCCTAGTGCCGAAGGCCCGCAAGACATCGTTGTCACCGGATCGCGCATTCCGCAGCCGAATCTCGAGTCTGTTAGCCCTGTAACCGTGGTGAACAGCCAGGACCTCAAGTTGCAGGGTGTGACCCGCGTAGAGGACATGCTGAACTCGCTGCCGCAGGTTTTCGCGGGTCAGTCGAGCACCGTATCGAACGGCGCGAGCGGCGCGGCTACCGTCGATCTTCGCGGCCTTGGGCCGCAGCGTACGCTGGTCCTGATCAACGGTCGTCGCTTGATGCCGGGCGATCCGACGACTTCGGCCGCAGATCTTAACTCGATTCCCGACGCGCTCGTGAAGCGCGTGGAAGTGCTGACGGGCGGTGCCTCGTCGACCTACGGCGCGGACGCCGTCGCCGGCGTCGTCAACTTCATCATGGACACCGAGTTCACCGGTGTTCGTCTTGATGGCCAGTACAGCCTGTTCCAGCACAACAACAACAACTCGATCACGCCGCCGCTGCTGGACGCGCGTACCAAGGCAGGCTTCTCCGGCTTCGGCTATCCCGACGGCAGCGTCACGGACGGCGGCACGGTGAACACGACGCTTTCGGTCGGTGCGAAGTTCGACGACGGTCGCGGCCATGCGGTTGCCTATTTCGGCTATCGCAAGGTTGATGCGGTCCTGCAGTCGAACCGCGACTACAGCGCCTGCACCATCCAGAACGCCAACGCCACCGCGCTGCAGTGCGGCGGCTCGTCGACCTCGGCACCGGGTAACATCGTGCTGTACAACGACGGCACCTCCACCTTCTTCCAGATCGGCAGCGGCCGTACGCTCCAGCCGGGTCGTACCCGCTACAACTTCGCGCCGACCAACTATTATCAGCGTCCGGACGAGCGCTATACGGGCGGCGCTTTCGTGAATTACGAGGTGAGCGACGCGCTACACCCCTATCTCGAATTCAACTTCATGGACGATCGCTCGGTAGCGCAGATTGCCCCGTCGGGTGACTTCGGCAACACGCTGACGGTCAACTGCGACAATCCGTTGATGTCGGCGCAGCAGAAGTCGATCGTGTGCGCCAACGAGAATCTGGTCAACGGCTTCCTCGGCAACTTCCCGCTGACGGCGGTCACCAATCCGGGCCCGGGCGCGATCAACTACATCGATCCGACCACCGGCCAGCCCTACAACAAGGCGTTCTTCCAGCTCCTGCGCCGCAACGTCGAAGGCGGCCCGCGCGCGGCGGACTTCGGCCATACCCAGTATCGTGGCGTGATCGGCGCCAAGGGTGCACTGGGCGAAACGTGGAACTACGACGCCTATTACCAGTACGGCCGCACCACCTATTCGCAGATCTACACCAACGAGTTCTCCGTTCGGAAGCTGAACAACGCGCTTGACGTCGTCAACGTCAACGGCAAGCCGACCTGCCGCTCGGTCACCACCGGCGCGGATCCCAACTGCGTACCCTATGATATCTTCGGCGGCCTCTCCACCGTGACTCAGGCGGCGGTCAACTATCTGTCGGCCACCGGATTCCAGCACGGTATCGTGTCCGAGCAGGTGGCGAGCGGTTCTATCACCGGCGATCTCGGCAACTACGGCATCAAGACGCCGTGGGCGGACAAGGGCGCGGTGATCAACCTCGGCGTCGAATATCGTCGCGAGGCGCTGGACCTCAAGGTCGACGAAGGGTTCGCGACCGGCGACCTGACCGGCCAGGGCGGCGCGACCCTGCCGATTTCGGGCAACTACCGCGTGACCGAAGGTTTCGGCGAAGCGCAGGTCCCGCTCGTCAACAAGAACTTCGTGTACGACCTCTCCTTCGTGGGTGGCTATCGCTACTCGCATTATGAGATCAGCAATGGTCGGTCGTTCAACACCAACACCTACAAGCTGGGTCTCGAATTCGCCCCGGTCCGTTCGGTCCGCTTCCGCGGCAGCTACAACCGTGCGGTCCGCGCGCCCAACCTGCAGGAACTGTTCTCGGTCCAGCATGTTGCGCTCGACGGCTCGACGGATCCGTGCTCGGACCGCGTGCTCACCGCGGCCGACAAGGGCTGCTTGGCGCAGGGCCTTTCGATCGGCCAGCGCGTCGCCTCGAACCCGGCCGGCCAGTATAACGGCCTGATCGGCGGCAACGACCAGTTGACCCCGGAAATCGCCACCACCAAGTCGTTCGGCGTCGTGTTCCAGCCCGATTTCATCCCGGGCCTGAACCTGAGCGTCGACTATTTCGACATCAAGGTGCGCGGTGCGATCCAGGGCTTCGGTGCCGACGCGATCCTCGCGAGCTGCACCAACACGCTCAATCCGAAGGCGTGCGCGCTGATCAATCGTAACCCCGTCACCGGTTCGCTGTGGCTGACCAATGACGGCTATGTGAACGACATCTCGAGCAATGTCGGCCGGGTCCAGACCAAGGGCATCGACGTCAACTTCGGCTACACCCGCAAGATCGACAGCGTGGGCGATTTCAGCTTGACGATGATCGGCACGTATCTGGACAGCTACGAGATCAACAACGGCCTGACCGACCCGTACGACTGCGCCGGCTACTACGGCACGAAGTGCAGCACCCTGACCTCGACGCCGTCGGCGCCGAACCCGCGGTGGCGCCACAAGGCCCGCCTGAGCTACACGTCGTCCATCGGTATCGGTGCTTCGCTGCAGTGGCGTTACATCGATCCGGTCAAGGTCGACCTGTCGAGCACCGACAAGACGCTGCAGGGCAATTACTTCGCCTTCGGTTCGCGCCTCGCCGCACAGAACTATTTCGACCTGGCGCTGACCTTCGCTCCGACCAAGAAGTACACGCTCCGTCTCGGCGTGAACAACATGTTCGATCGCGAGCCGCCGCTGGTCGGTTCGGGCGACGCCTCCGGCAATGCCTCGGCTTGCCCGACCGGTCCGTGCAACGGCAACACCTATCCGGCCGTCTACGACGCGCTAGGCCGGTACATCTTCGCGGGTGCGACGATCAATTTCTGACGCACTCTACATTCGGATGGAGGGCGGCGCGTCGCAGCGCCGCCCTCTTTTTTTGCCCGGCGCGCGCGTTTCGGCAGTAGGATTTCCGCATGACAGCCCCTGCACCTACTCTGACCGCCGAACAGGCGGCGGACCTTCGTTCGATTGTGTCGCTGGCGACGCGGGGGGAGATCGCCAGCGCACGCGCGCGCGCCGAGCAACTATATCGAGACGCCGGTTCGCCGCCGCTCGTGGCGGGTCTGCTGGGAGCGCTGTGTTGCCAGCTTGGTGATATGCCGTCCGGAATCCCGTTCCTGCGCGCGGCCTATCAGGCAAGTCCGAACGACGTTGGTGTTGCGGTAAATCTGGTCCGCGCGCTTTCGGATGGAGGCGCGGTGGCAGATGCGCGGGCTCTGGCAGACGCGCTCGATGCGGACGCCGATCCCTCCGGCCGTGTGTGGCGAATCCGCGGCTTCCTCGCCCAGAAGAGCGAGGATTATGCGCAAGCAGCGGCATGCTATGCGGCGGTCGTCGCTTTGTTTCCCGGAGATGCGGAGAGCTGGAACAATCTCGGCAACGCGCGTGCCGATGCCGGCGATTTGCCCGGTGCGGTTTCCGCGCTTGAGCAAGCCGCCGCGCTCTCGCCCGCAGCACCGATCCGCCTCAACCTGGCGGCCGCTTTGGTACAGAGTGCGCGGCCGGAAGAGGCGCTGACACTTCTATCGCAATCGGCTCGAGACTTTCCCGGCGACGCCAAGCCGATGGCGGAAATGGCGGCGGTGCTGAAGCAACTCGGGCGTGGCGACGAGGCGCTCGCCGCGCTGGAGGACGCCGTACGACGCGAGCCCAACGGTGTCGACATGTGGTTGGCACTGGCCACCGAGCGGTTCGACAACTGGGACGCCGATGGCGCGGAAGCGGCCGTCGCCAACGTCTTGCGGATACAGCCGGACAATCCGGAAGCATATATCATGAAGGGGTTGCTGCTCGAACATCGCAACCGCGAGGAACAACTTGCAGGGCTACTGGCGGCGGCAGAGGCGAACCGCGTGGATGTGGGCGCGCAGGCGTTCTTGCAGGCATTGCTTTGCCGTCGCGAAAATCGGTTCGCGGAAGGTCTCGCGTCGCTCGAGCGTGTTCCGGCCGCAATCGAGCCCGTGCGAACTGCCCAGCTTGCCGGTCAGTTTCAGGAACGTCTTGGTGAATTTGACGCCGCATTCGCCAGCTTTCAGCGGATGAACCAATTGCTTGCCGCAGACCCGTCAGACCCGGTCGCCCGCGCGGCGAGCACCCGTGCTGCGCTGGCCGCGGACGACGCGCTGCTGACCGAGAACTGGGTTCGCGGTTGGCGGCCGATCGCCCGTCCCCAAACCCGGCGGCTGGCCTTTCTCGTGGGTTTTCCACGGTCGGGCACGACCTTGCTCGACACGATGTTGATGGGGCATCCGGACGTGCAGGTTCTGGAAGAGCAGCCCCCGCTTCGGCTGGTAGAGGAAGCTGCCGGCGGCCTTCAAGGGCTCGCGGATCTCACCAGCAACGATGCTGAGAGATTGCGCGACCGCTATTATGCCGAAGTCGATGCATTAACGAAGCAAAGGGAGGGCGCCCTGCTGGTGGACAAGTCCCCGCTTCATCTGTTGCGGCTGCCCTTGATCCGTCGCCTGTTCCCCGACGCGCCGGTCCTTCTAGCGCTTCGGCACCCTTGTGACGTTGTGTTGAGTTGTTTCATCACGAATTTCCGCCTGAACAACGCGATGGCGAATTTCCTGTCGCTGGATACGGCCGCTGCCTTCTACGCTTCCGCCTTTGCCTATTGGTCGAAGGCCGAAGCGCTGCTGCCCGGGCCCGTCCATTCGGTCGCTTATGAGGCGATGGTCGCGGCACCGGAGGAGACATTGCGGCCCGTGTTTGCAGGCTTGGGGCTTCCTTGGGAAGATTCGGTCCTATCCCACCGCGAAACCGCGCGCCGACGCGGGGTGATCTCCACGGCGAGCTACGCGCAGGTGACGGAGCCACTGTATCGCCGGGCGGTGGGGCGGTGGGAACGCTACCGGCACCATTTGGAACCCGTGCTTCCGGTGCTGCAACCATGGGTCGAGCGGTTCGGCTACGATCGTTAGCGCTAGACGCCGGTCGCCCAACCTACTGGCAACGCGGGCGCGATACGGATCGTGCCGTGTTTCGAGCGCGGCGTTCGTTCGAAAGCAACAGCAAATCACGCCAGACGCTTGTGTGCAATTTTTAAGCATAGTGTTGCGTTGCGAGGCGAAAAGTTGCGCCCTCGGCCGATCATCTGAAACAGAATGTCAACACTGTTGCAAAATGGAGACGTTTGGTTCCCCTATGTGTTGCGAAGATGAATGCCAGCTTTACAGCCACCCGCAATCCTTGCTTCCTTGATGATATCTCCACCTGACGTGCACGCGGCGCGACGGGTGGAGGGGGAGACATTCCCGGCAATGGGGACACGCTGCCGGGAGCAATCGAGGGAAACCCATGAAGAAGAATCAGAAGACTTTGCGTGCCGGAACAGCGCTATCCGCGCTGATTCTCGCGAGCGCCGGCATATTCGCCGCTGCGCCGGCATGTGCGCAGGATGCCGCTGGCACCACCGCCCAGCAGGATCAGCCGCCTGCACAGGATATCATCGTCACCGGTTCGCGTATCGCACGGCCGAACCTCGAGGGTTCCTCGCCGGTTACCGTGGTCACCGCGGAGCAGCTGCAGCAGACCGCGCGCATCTCGATCGGCGACGTCATCAACGATCTGCCGCAGGTCCGCAGCACGTTCAGCCAGCAGAACTCGTCGCGCTTCCTCGGCACCGGCGGCCTCAGCCTGGTCGACCTGTACGGCCTCGGCACGCAGCGCACGCTGGTGCTGGTCAACGGCCGTCGGCACGTCGGCGCGGACATTCTGAACAACGCGGTGTCTCCCGATCTCAACACGTTCCCGACCGACCTGATCGAGGACGTCCAGATCGTCACCGGTGGTAACTCGGCCGTGTATGGTTCGGACGCGATCGCGGGCGTGGTCAACTTCAAGCTGAAGGATAACTTCGAAGGCCTGCAGATGCGCGGCCAGGGCGCGATCACCGACAAGAAGGACGCCGGCAGCTATTCGGCGAGCCTCGTCGCGGGCAAGAACTTCGCTGGTGGCCGCGGTAACATCGCCGTCGACCTCGAATATGCGCACCAGAACGATCTGTTCGCATCAGACCGCAGCTATTTTGCGCGCAACGATACGCTGCTGACCGTCGACACGGATCCGCCCGGCCTGCCGAACGGCTCCGACGGCGTGCCGGACAACGTGTTCTTCCGCGACATCCGTGGCGCCACCATCTACAGCGGCGGTCTCGTTTCCTTCGCGCCGTCGACCGCGTCCGGTGCCGCGCCCTGCGGCCGCGACAACCAGACCAGTGCCGCCTTCCCGAACGGTCGGCCGTTTACCTGTAACTATATCTTCACCTCCAATGGCGATCTGGTCCAGCAGACCGGCTCGCGCGTCGGTCTCCAGAACGCCACCTCGGCGAGCCTCAACCCGACGACCCTCACCAACACGGCGCCGGGCGGCTCGTTTATCGGTGGCAACGGTAATACCCGCCGTGAAGACAAGCTGGTCCAGCTCCTGCCGCGTCTTGATCGCTATGCGATCAACCTGATCGGCCACTTCGATATTTCGAGCGCGTTCGTGCCGTTCGTCGAAGCCAAATATGTGCGGACCGAATCGTTCAGCGCCGGCGGTTCCGGCCCGGCCTTCTTCACGGGCGGTACGATCGACGCGCTGTACGAGCGTCCGCGTCTCGACAACCCCTATCTGTCGACCCAGGCTCGGACGACCATTACCAATGCACTCATCGCGAGCGGTGTCGCGCCTGCGAGCATCACCAACAGCACGCGGTTCGTTCTCCGCAAGAACCTGACCGATCTTGGCATGCGTTCGGAAGCCGCGCGTCGTGAGACCTTCCGCATCGTCGGTGGCGTTCGTGGTGATCTCGGTTCGAACTTCCGCTACGAAGTTTCCGGCAACTATGGCGAGTTCAAGGAGAACACCAAGGTTCTCGGCAATGTGAACGTGCAGCGCCTGGCGCTCGCGCTCGACTCCACCCGGAATGCCGGCGGACAGATCGTCTGCGCCTCGCAGATCGATCCCAGCCGCGCCGAAGACTTCGTTGGCAATGATGCCATTCTCCAGCGGGATATCGCCGGCTGTAAGCCACTGAACCCGTTCGGCGAGGGCAACATCTCGCAGGACGCGAAGAACTACGTTCTCCAGAACACCGTTTCGCACGGTAAAATCACGCAGCTGGACTTCAACGGCTTCGTCTCCGGCGATACCGGCGCATTCTTCAACCTGCCGGGCGGTCCTGTTGGCGTGGCACTCGGTGGCGAATACCGCCGCGAGACGGCGTTCTTCAAGGCAGATCCGCTCGTCGAGGCGGGCTACACCTTCTACAATGCGCTCGCGGAGTTCAATCCGCCGTCGTTCGAGGTGAAGGAAGCGTTCGGCGAAATCAACTTGCCGCTGCTCAAGGACATCTTCCTGATCCATAGCCTGAATGCGCACGCCTCGGCGCGCGTGTCCGATTACAAGGGCGCGGCCGGCACTGTCTGGGCGTACAACTTCGACGGCGTATACAGCCCGGTGAAGGGCGTTTCCCTCCGTGCCGCCTATTCGCGGTCGGTGCGGGCACCCAATCTGACCGAGCTCTATGCTGCGCCCGGGCAGAACTTCGCGCCCGGCTTCGCCGATCCCTGCGCCCAGGCGAACCTCGCTCTCGGTACGCAGTATCGTGCGGCCAATTGCGCTTCGACCGTGGGCAGCGGGTTCAACTACAACTACGCGCAGTCGTTGGAGACCCTGGCGTCTGGCAACTCCGATCTGCGCGCGGAAAAGTCGGACTCGTACACCTATGGCGTGGTCCTCCAGCCGGCCCTGGTCCCGGGTCTCTCGATCTCGGTCGATTACTATAACATCGCCGTCAACAATGTGATCACGTCGCCGAGCGCGCAGCAGATCGTGAATGCCTGCTACGATTCGCCGACGACGGGCAACCAGTTCTGCAGCCTGTTCCAACGCGACGATGCGGCAGGTACGGAAACTGGCACGCCGTTCCGGATCATTGAGGGCAGCCTGGTCGAATCGCCGCTCAACTATGCGCAGCTGAAGGTGCGCGGCATCAACGCCGAGGTTTCGTATTCCTACAAGTTCTCGCCCGAGAACAGCCTCGGTGTCCGTGCCGTCTACACGCACCAGATCACCAACGAAGCGTTCCTGGATCCGACCCAGCCGAACTTCGCCGACAATTATCGCGGCGAAGTCGGTGACCCGCGCGATGCCGTGAACGTCAATGTCGACGGCAAGTTCGGGAAGTTCTTCTTCGGCTACCAGCTGCGCTATATCAGCAAGATGGCAGCGACGTCGATCGAAGCGCTCGAATCCTTCCAGGGTCGTCCGGCGACCAATCTCGATTTCGCCGACATCCCCTGGTACCGCGCGGTAACCTATCATGATCTGCGTCTCGGCGTTTCGATCCAGCCGAAGCAGCAGTTCTTCCTGGGTGTCGACAACCTCACCGACGAGCATCCGCCGCTCGGTTCCACCGGCATCGGTGGCGGCTCGGGTATCTACGACAATATCGGTCGTCGCTTCTACGCGGGCTTCAACGTGAAGTTCTGATATAGCGATCATGCTGCTATTGGAGGGAGCGGGCTTGCCCGCTCCCTTTTTTTTGAAAGGTTTTCATGGCGCGCGACTATTCGGACGCGGTTGTCGAGCGGCTGCTGCAGCAAGGGAATGTATCCGACGCTTTGACGCTGGTGGAAGCAGGCAGCACTGCCGGACATGCCGATGCCAGTTTCCGGTTGGGGATGTGGCTGCTCGCCGGCTCGCCGATTGCGCGCGATCTGCCGCGGGCAATGCGCGCGCTGCAGGCCGCGGCCAGCGCGGGGCATGCCGATGCGGCGCTGATGGAAGTCGCGCTGGTCGCGAACGGCGCGGCGGCGGCGCCGGATTGGCGCCATGCGCTGGCCCTGTTGCGCACCGCGGCTGCACGGGGCAATGCCGTCGCCCAGCAGCACATCGCGATGCTCGCGGCGATGTCCCTCACCGATGCCGGGGATCCGATACAGCTACCCGCCCCGGAAATTCTGAGCGAGTCCCCGCGCGTCTTCCGCCTGGCCAAGCTCCTCACGCCTGCCGAGTGCGAGCATCTGGCGAGGTCTGCCGCCGACTTGTTGCAGCCGGCGCTCGTCTTCGATCCCCAGAGCAACCGCATGGTGACTCATCCGGTGCGGACGTCCGACAATGCGGTGATCGGCCCGACACGCGAGAGCCTGGTCGTCCAGGCGATCCTGCGGCGCGTCGCGGCGGCAACCGGTACCGACGCGGTGCAGGGGGAGCCCTTGTCCCTGCTGCGCTACTCGCCCGGCCAGCAATATCGCCCGCATCTGGATACGATCAACGGATCGCCCAACCAGCGGATCAAGACGGTACTGCTCTACCTCAACGAGGGGTTTGCAGGCGGAGAGACGCGGTTCGACCAGCTTGGCATCGACGTGGTCGCGCGCGGCGGCGATGCGCTCATCTTCGACAATGTGCTGGAGGATGGCCGGCCGGATCCGCGCGCGCGCCACGCCGGCCTGCCGGTGCGCGCGGGGGCGAAGTGGCTGGCCACACGCTGGATCCGCGCGCGACCCTTTTCGCCCTGGAATCCCAGCTGAGGCGGAGGGGGGGGCTGCGCAGGCGCAGCCCCCCCTTTTTTCACTCTACGCTGAGCGTCAGCGCGCCATCGCCTTCGTCGACATGCACCGTCGACCCGTCCTTCACCGCGCCGCGCAGGATAAGGTCGGCCAGCGGATCCTGCAGATAACGCTGCACCGCCCGCTTGAGCGGCCGCGCGCCATACACCGGATCATAGCCCACCCGGCCCAGCCATTCGCGCGCCGCGGGCGAGAGGTCGATCGTGACCTTGCGGTCCTTGAGCAGCTTGCCCACGCGGCCGACCTGGATGTCGACGATCGGCGCCATGTGATCCGCCGCCAGCCGGTGGAAGAGGATGATCTCGTCCAGCCGGTTGAGGAATTCGGGGCGGAAATGCGCCCGCACCACGTCCATCACCTGCGGCTCGACATCCTCCACCGACTGGCCGTCGGCGAGGTTGGTGAGATACTGGCTGCCCAGGTTCGAGGTGAGGATCACGATCGTGTTCGAGAAATCCACCGTGCGCCCCTGGCCGTCGGTCAGGCGACCGTCGTCGAGCACCTGGAGGAGGATGTTGAACACATCGTTGTGCGCCTTCTCCACTTCGTCGAACAGCACGACCTGATAGGGCCGCCGGCGAACCGCTTCGGTGAGAACGCCGCCTTCCTCATAACCGACATAGCCCGGAGGGGCGCCGATCAGCCGCGAGACCGCGTGCTTCTCCATGAACTCGCTCATGTCGATGCGCACCATCGCGTTGGGATCGTCGAACAGGAATTCGGCCAGCGCCTTGGTCAGTTCGGTCTTGCCTACGCCCGTCGGCCCGAGGAACAGGAAGCTGCCCAGCGGTCGGTTCGGATCCTGCAAACCGGCACGGCTGCGGCGCACGGCGGTG
>Ga0307412_10000760_pt1 | contig 18716 bp, 18 predicted proteins | sample DK1Cmetagenome_3_FD_203823 | JGI IMG/M metagenome (GOLD analysis project Ga0307412, IMG submission 203823) | Maize rhizosphere microbial communities from greenhouse at UC Davis, California, United States - DK15-C-1 | ecosystem: Host-associated > Plants > Roots > Rhizosphere > Soil | place: USA...
CACTTCCACCCGGGCGCCGGCGTGGGACGTGGCGGCGACGACACCCTGTTCGCACTGACCCCGGGAGCCGTTGAATTCGGTACCCGCCGCGGTCGCCGCGTCGTCAACATCGTTGCTGCTGCAGCTGCAGAGTAACAACCAGCATTAAAGCGGTGGAGCGGGCCTGATGGCCCGCTCCACTGTTCTTTTAACCGCATTACAATCGTGATGGCGCTTTTGGCGCCGCGAAAACAGCACTGAGGAGATTTACGTGGCCAGCTTTGTAGACCGGGTAGTACTGCACGTATCCGGCGGTAGCGGCGGCCACGGGTGTGTCTCCGTCCACCGCGAGAAGTTCAAGCCCCTCGGCGGGCCCGACGGCGGCAACGGCGGCAACGGCGGGGACGTCATCCTGCGCGTGGACCACCAGACCACCACCCTCCTTGACTACCACCACGCACCGCACCGCCACGCCACCAACGGCGGTCCCGGCATGGGCGACTGGCGCGGCGGCAAGAATGGCGAGACCCTGGTCCTGCCTGTTCCCGACGGCACCGTGGTGAAGTCCAAGGACGGCACCGTCCTGGCGGACCTCGTGGGCGAAGGCGCCGAATTTGTGGCGGCGGCCGGCGGCATCGGCGGCCTGGGCAACGCGGCCCTGTCCTCCCAGAAGCGCCGGGCTCCGGGCTTCGCGCTCCTCGGCATCGAGGGCGAATCCCGGGACATTGTCCTGGAGCTGAAATCCATCGCGGACATCGCGCTGGTCGGCTTCCCGTCTGCGGGCAAATCAAGCCTGATCGCCGCCATGTCCGCCGCGCGGCCCAAGATTGCCGATTATCCCTTCACCACCCTCATCCCAAACCTCGGCGTGGTGCAGGCAGGCGATGTCCGTTTCACCATCGCCGACGTGCCCGGACTGATCGAAGGGGCCAGCGAGGGCAAGGGCCTCGGCCATCACTTCCTGCGCCACGTGGAGCGCTGCGCCGCGCTGGTCCATGTCCTTGACTGCGGCACCCTGGAATCGGATCGCGATCCGCTCTCCGACCTCGCCATCATCGAGGCCGAGCTCGAAAAGTACGCCGTGGACATGAGCTACGCCGGCCAGGACGGCGAAGTCGTCCCGTTGAACCACCGCCCGCGCCTGGTGGCGCTGAACAAGGTAGACCTGCCGGACGGCAAGGACATGGCCGACTTCGTCCGCCCCGAGCTGGAGTCCCGCGGGTACCGGGTGTTCGAGGTGTCCGCCACCAGCCATGAAGGACTGCGCCAGCTCGGCTTCGCCATGGCGGAGATCGTCCAGGCGGCCCGCGACGCGGTGGCTGCCGCGCCGCCCAAGGTGCAGCCGGCAGTGCTTCGGCCGCGCGCCGTCAACGAAACAGGCTTCCGGATCCGCCGCGAGGAAAAGAACCTGGAGCCGCTGTTCCGCGTCCTGGGCGAGAAGCCCGTGCGCTGGGTCAAGCAGACCGATTTCACCAACGAGGAAGCCATCGGCTACCTCGCCGACCGATTGGCGAAACTCGGCGTCGAAACGGAACTGTTCAAGCAGGGCGCCAAGCCCGGCGATACCGTGGTGATCGGCGAGGACGACGGCGTCGTCTTCGACTGGGAGCCCACCATGATGGCGGGTGCCGAGCTCCTGGCGTCCCCGCGCGGCACGGACGTCCGGTTCGCGGACATTGGCGACCGTCCCACCCGCAGCCAGAAGCGCGAAGAGCAGCAGGAGCGCAAGGATGCCAAGGCTGCGGCCCGGGCCGAGCTGGAGGCTGAGCGCAAGGCCGGCATCTGGACCGAGTCCGTGAGCAGCCGCCGCGTGGCCAAGCCCCTCAAGGAAAGCGGACTCGACGCCGATGACTTCTAGGACGGCCGCCGCGGAACCGGAAACCCGGGCCGTGGACAGGAGTGTGCTCGCCAATGCCCGGCGCGTGGTGGTCAAAGTCGGTTCGTCGTCGCTGACCAGCATCAAGGGCGGCATCGCCGAGGAATCGCTCATCGCCCTCGCCGATGCCCTGGCCGCCAAGCGCAACGCGGGCACGGAACTGATCCTGGTGTCCTCCGGCGCCATTGCCGCCGGGCTGGCCCCGCTGGGCCTTGCCAAGCGGCCGCGGGACCTCGCAACCCAGCAGGCCGCGGCCAGTGTGGGGCAGGGGCTGCTGATGGCCCGCTACACCCAGGCCTTCGGGGCGCACGGCGTGACGGTCAGCCAGGTGCTGCTCACCGCCGAAGACCTGATGCGCCGGAGCCAGCACACCAACGCCTTCCGGGCCCTTGACCGGCTCCTGAACCTGGGCGTGGTCCCTGTCGTCAACGAGAATGACACCGTCGCCACGCACGAGATCCGGTTCGGCGACAACGACCGGCTCGCCGCCCTGGTGGCGCACCTGGTCCGGGCCGACGCTCTGGTGCTGCTGTCCGACGTCGACTCCCTTTATGACGGCCCGCCCTCGCACGGGGCCAAGCGGATTCCCCTGGTCGAAGGACCCCACGACCTCGAAGGCGTCACCATCGGCAAGGCCGGCAAGGCCGGCGTCGGCACCGGCGGCATGATGACCAAGGTGGAGGCAGCCACCATGGCCGCCGGCTCCGGCATCCACGCCCTGGTCACCTCCACGCCCAACGCAGCCGCCGCCCTGAACGGCGAAGACGTGGGCACCTGGTTCACTGTCAACGGCTCACGCAAACCCGTCCGTCTCCTCTGGCTGGCACACGTCGCCTCCGTCCAGGGCCGCCTGGTCCTGGACGACGGCGCGGTGCGGGCCGTGCGGCACCACCGCACCTCCCTGCTGCCCGCGGGCATCTCGGCGGTGCACGGGGATTTCGAAGCCGGCGACGCCGTCGAGATCGCGGGTGCCGACGGCACCGTGGTGGCGCGCGGGCTGGTGAACTACTCGTCCGAGGAATTGCCGCGCATGCTCGGACGGTCCACCCGGGACCTCGGGGAGGAACTGGGCACCGGCTACGACCGCGAAGTTGTTCATGTTGACGACCTGGTTCTGGTCTGAGTCCCCGGCTCGCCTAAACTTGGAACATGACTGAGGCCCTGATTTCCAACACTGCTGACAATTCCGTAGACGCTGCCGCTGCCGGTGCGCAGCCGGTCACGCCTGCAGCAGCGCCGGAATCCGCCTCGGTTCCCCTCTCCGAGGCCGAGGTCCAGGCTGCAGTCCACGCCATCGCCGACCGTTCACGCACCGCCGCCCGCCGGATGGCCATGGCCAACCGTGCCTGGAAGGACCGGGCACTGCGGGCAGTGGGCGCCGCCCTGGAGGAAAACACCCAGGCAATCCTGGCCGCGAACGCCACGGACGTTGCCGCCGGCAAGGCCAACGGCACCTCCGTTGCCATGCTTGACCGCCTGACGCTGACCGAGGCCCGCATCGCCGGGCTGGTGGCAGCGCTCGAAAACCTGGCCAACCTGCCCGACCCCGTCGGCAACGTGGTCCGCGGCCAGACCCTGCCCAACGGCCTGCGCCTGCGCCAGGTCAACGTCCCCATGGGCGTGGTGGCAGCCATCTACGAAGCCCGCCCCAACGTCACCGTGGACATCGCCGGCCTGGCCCTCAAGAGCGGCAACGCCGTGATCCTGCGCGGCGGCAGCGCTGCGGAGGCCACCAACGAGGTCCTGGTGCGGGTGCTGCGTGAGGCCCTCGAATCCGTCGGCCTGCCCGCCGACGCCGTGCAGACCGTGGACCAGTACGGACGCGCCGGCGCCAACGTGCTCATGCGGGCCCGCGGCAGGGTGGACGTCCTGATTCCCCGCGGCGGCCGTGACCTCATCCAGACGGTGGTCAACAACTCCGCCGTCCCCGTCATCGAGACGGGGGAGGGCAACGTGCATATCTTCATCGACGAATCCGCCGGCGAAGAGATGGCCGTGGAGATCCTGCTCAACGCCAAGACCCAGCGGCCCAGCGTCTGCAACACCGTTGAAACGCTCCTGGTCCACTCCGGGTCCACGGTACTTCCCGCCGTCGCTGCCGCCCTGAGCAAGGCCGGCGTGCGGCTGCACGCGGATGACCGCATCCGCGCCGCGCTGCCTGCCGCCATCGAGGCGGAACCGGCCACGGATGAGGACTGGGGCACCGAGTACATGGACCTGGACCTGGCCGTTGCCATGGTGGACAGCCTCGATGAGGCCGTCAGCCACATCCGCACCTGGTCCACCGGCCACACCGAAGCCATCCTCACCAACAACCTCGCCAACGCCGAACGGTTCATTGCCGAAGTCGATTCGGCAGCGGTCATCGTGAACGCGTCCACGCGGTTCACCGACGGCGGTGAACTGGGGCTGGGTGCCGAGGTGGGCATTTCCACGCAGAAACTGCATGCCCGCGGTCCGATGGGCCTGACCGAGCTCACCACCACCAAGTGGATCGTGCAGGGCGAGGGCCAAGTCCGCGGGTAGCAACGCGGTAACATAGACCAGACGCCAGAAAGCAGCGGACCTTTCCGCTGCCACCAACCTTGAAACCCTAGGGGAGAAAATGCTGCTCCAGCAGATCGCCATGACCGTCGCCGAAGGCGAAGAACACGAACTCGCGCCGTTGTGGGCTGAGCCGTGGGTCTTCGGCGTGGTCATCTTCGCCATCTTCCTGGTGCTGATGTTCATCACCCTCTCCTACAAGAACCTGGGCAACCGCCACGCTGCGACCGAGGAGCACGCGGATCCCCACCGCCAGCACCCGAACAAGCACGATCACGGGCAGGGCCACTAACATTTCCCGCGTTTTGCGCCACAGCGGCCCCGGCCGCAGGCTGCGCCTGGGCGTGATGGGTGGGACGTTCGATCCCATCCATCACGGCCACCTGGTTGCTGCCAGCGAAGTTGCCGCCGAGTTCGACCTGGACGAGGTGGTTTTCGTCCCCACCGGCCAGCCGTGGCAGAAGTCCCACAAACAGGTCAGCGAGCCCGAGCACCGGTACCTCATGACGGTGATTGCCACGGCCTCGAATCCGCGCTTCACCGTGAGCCGGGTGGACATCGAGCGTCCGGGCCCCACCTACACCATTGACACCCTTCGTGACCTGCGCGCGCAGCGTCCGGATGCGGATCTCTTCTTCATCACCGGGGCGGACGCCCTGGCCCAGATCCTGTCCTGGAAGGACATCGACGAACTGTGGTCTCTGGCCCATTTCGTCGGCGTCACCCGCCCGGGCCACGTGCTGGACGGCATGGGACGGGACGACGTCAGCCTGCTCGAAGTGCCCGCCATGGCCATCTCCTCCACGGACTGCCGGGCCCGGGTCGCGGCGCACGATCCCGTCTGGTACCTGGTGCCGGACGGTGTGGTGCAGTACATCGCCAAGTACGGTCTCTATGCCCAGGTGCCAGCGGACGGGAACCAGCCATCCTCCGAAGCACGTGAACCAGCCAGTACTGAATGAGTTCTCAATGAGCCAGGAACAGCCCCCCATCCGCAGCCGCCGGGAACTCCGGAAGGCCAGGGACGCCCAGCAGGCGTCCGTGTCCACAGGCCCGGAGCAGCTTGCCCCTGCCACTGACCGGCAGCCTGCGGCGCTGCCGGACGCCAAGCGCCCGGCAGGCCCGGGCGCTGATGCGACCCCTCCTGCCGCCGGCGCGCAGGCGGCCGCCGCCAAGACTGCCGACCCGGTTTCCACCCAGCGGTCGTCCCAGATCCGGGCCCGGGACCGCGCAGCATTGCGCACCATCAAAGAGCTGGAAGAAAAAGAAGGCCAGCTTGCCGCCGGTGGTCCGCCCACCCGCCGCCAGCTCCGCCTGCAGCAGCTCAAGGAACAGGCGCTGACCGCCGCCAACCCCATCGTTCCGCCTGCCGCGGGTCCTTCGGCTGCTCCCGCCGAACCTGCCGCCGGGGCGGGCCACAAGCCGCAGCCGGCACAGGATGCCGCCTCGCCTGCGGCCAAGACGCCGCCCGCAGCGAAGAACCCGCCCGCCAAGGGAGGGCCGGCCGCCGCTGCCCGCTCCGGGGGACCGGAGGGTATGACGGTTGAGCAGGCCCTTGCTGCCAGGGCACTGATCGCGGAGCAGGCCAGGAACCAGATCGCCAAAATGGAGCACATTGCCTCCATGGATCCGGAAGCGGTGGACCCCGACATTCTGGCGGAGCAGATTGCCCTCGCCGAACGAGCCGCCGTCATGAACCGCCGCGCCCTCGCCAAGCAAAAACTTGCCGAGCAGGCCGGCACGCCACCGGTCCCCGCGAAGGACCCGGCCACCAAAGACGCAGCCTCCCAGGAGCGCCCCGGCCCGTCAACAGCCAGCAACCTGGCCATGGTCACACCGCTTGAGTTTGTGCAGGTTCCCGGCATCGACCGCCCGGTGATGAAGCCGCCGGCCACCTCCCACGTACCCGTTGCCACCCGCCCCGGTACAAAGGTCCCGCCTGCCGGCACAAGCAAGCAGCGGCGTCCCGCCAGCCGGCCCAACCAGGCAGCGGCGGACAGCGCATCCGGCCGTTCCCAGGTCATCGCCCGTGCCGAGGCTGCTGCCCGCGCGGCCACCCGTCCCAAGGCTGTTGTCTTCCCGGAAGACCAGTCAGAGGGACTCGCTGACGAACTGCCCAGGGTCCCGGCCAGTTCAGCCTACGGGCTCGACCCCCTGGACGCGGCTACTGCCGGACTGGCCCGGGCAAAGCGGAACCGGGTACTGCAGCTTTGCATCCTGCTTTTCGGCATCGTGGCGCTCATCTCAGGCATCTTCCTGATTATCAGCGGCATCTCCAGCTGACCGGCGAGCCCCCACATTTTTTCACCAACAAGGAGTCCCGTGACTGCATCAGATTCATCCATCACCATAGCCCGCACCGCCGCAAAGGCGGCCGCGGACAAGATCGCCCAGGACATCGTGGCACTTGACGTCAGTGAGCGGTTGGCGCTGGCGGACGTGTTCCTCATCGCCTCCGCGCCCAGCGAACGCCAGGTCAACGCCATTGTGGACGGTATCGAGGAAGAGCTGGCCAAGCAGGACCTGCGGCCGGTGCGCCGTGAAGGCCGCTCGGGTGGCCGCTGGGTCCTGCTGGACTACTCCGACATCGTCATCCATGTGCAGCATGAAGAGGACCGGGTGTTCTACGCACTCGAGCGTCTCTGGAAGGACTGCCCCGTGGTGGACCTCCAGCTCGGTGACGACGCCTCCGCCAAGGCAGCGGCAGCTTCCGAAGGCGAGTAGCTGGCGCACCAGCGCGGCGAATATTCCCGATTTGGAATTTTCGGAATTGCTGTTCTAAGATATTTGAGTTGCTTCGGGGGAGACCCGGAGAGAGCCTGGAAGAGCAGCAACAATCCGGGGCTGTGGCGCAGCTGGTAGCGCACCTGCATGGCATGCAGGGGGTCAGGGGTTCGAGTCCCCTCAGCTCCACCGGATAAATCCGCCGGAATCGTTCGATTCCGGCGGATTTTTTGTTTTCCGCCGGGAAGTTCCCGGCCTGCGGACACCATTCACGGGGTTTCTCCGACCGCCCTCCATATGGGCGGCACGCCGCCGTTTTTCCCGATTTGGTGCATCCGCAAAAGTGCATTAAGCTGGTCAGGTTGCTCCGGGGGATTCGACCGGAACGGCGAAAGTACGGGGCTGTGGCGCAGCTGGTAGCGCACCTGCATGGCATGCAGGGGGTCAGGGGTTCGAGTCCCCTCAGCTCCACCCGTTTCTCCACCAGGAGGAGGGAAGAGGAACCATCCTTCAAGGATGGTTCCTCTTCTGCTTTAAACCGGACCCCGCGTCAGAGCCAAGCTGTCCGGCGCAGCGGAGGTTCGTCTCCGCCTGGCCGCTGCACCAGGACCTGGTTCACCCCGGTCAGGTTGTTCTCAAAGCCCAGCGCGCTGGAAGCCATGTACAGCCGCCAGACCCGGGCCCGGCCCAAGCCGGCCAGCCCGGCCGCCTGGTCCCAGTTCTCCTCCAGCCGCCTGACCCACGCGCGCAGCGTCAAGGCGTAGTGGCGGCGCAGCGCCTCCACGTCCAGGACCTCGAAACCGGCGGACTCCAGGGCCGCAACCATCTCGCCGAGGCTGATCATCTCGCCGTCGGGAAAGACATACCGGGGGATAAACGAATCCGGATCCGGCTTTGTGGGTCCGGCGTTCCAGGAAATGGCGTGGTTGAGCAGCCGGCCGCCGGGCCGCAGCAGCGCAAACAGTGCCGCCGCGTAGCCGGGGGTATGTTCACGCCCCACATGCTCAGACATGCCGATGGAACTGACCGCATCAAACGGCCCGTCAGGTATGTCCCGGTAGTCCTGGACCCGGATGTCCACTTTGTCCGTCAGCCCGGCATCTGCTGCGCGTTTCCGGGCGAGGACCGCCTGTTCCGCCGAAAGCGTTACGCCCACCACGGTGGCCCCGTACTTTCCCGCCGCGTGCAGGGCGAAACTGCCCCAGCCGCAGCCCACGTCCAGCACGCGCATGCCGGGTTTCAGCTCCAGCTTCCGGCAGACAAGGTCCAGCTTCGCTTCCTGCGCGGCGTCCAGCCCCTCCACCAGGCGGGCTCCTGCCGCCGGGCCCCGCATAACCCCGGTGTCACCGGGCCAGACAGCGCATGAATAAACCATTGACGGTCCCAGCACCAGGGCGTAAAAGTCGTTGCCGACGTCGTAGTGGTGTGAAATGGCGGCCGAGTCCCGGCGGCGCGAATGCAGCCTGCCCTTGCGCTGGATCCGGGCCTCCTCGGGTGGCGGCGCCGGATTGGGGCCCAGGGCTCCCAGCCGGATGGCGGTGCGGACCAGGGACCAGAGTTCGGCGGGGGTGGGCGGCCGGAACGGACCGGGCTCGGTGAATTTTCCCACCGAACTCAACGCCGAGAACGCTTCGAAGACGTCCCCGGGCGCATCGATCTCGCCGGCGACGTAAGCCCTGCTCATCCCCAGCTGCCCGGGCGACCACAACATCCGGCGCAGGGCCCGCCGGGAACGGAATTCCAGGACGGGTGCCCCCTCCGGGCCGGCTTCGGAACCGTCCCAGGCCTTCAGGCGCAGTGGTATCTGTTCGGTTCCCAGCACGATGCCCAATGCCTTGGCCAGTTTTGCTGCCGCACCGTGGTCTCTCCTCATGGTGGCTGCCTTCCCGTACAGCCCGGGCCGCCCCGGGTAACCTTGCCGTGCCCTCCCGGGCCGGTTCCTTGGGCCAACCCTAAAGCCGGAACCCCCCGCCCGACTATCATGGGGGAGTGAATTCTGCCCGCGTCGACGTCGCCGTGATCGGGGCGGGCCAGGCGGGGCTGTCCGCCGCCTACCATCTGCAGCGCCGCGGGCTCCACTACGTGGTGCTCGACGCCGAAGAAGGGCCGGGCGGTGCGTGGCGGCACCGCTGGCGGAGCCTTCGGATGGCTACCGTCAACGGGATCAGCGACCTTCCGGGCATCGCGAAACCCGCCGTCGACCCCTCCGAACCCAGTTCAGAATTCCTGACCCGCTACTTCCGTGATTATGAGGAAGAACTGGGCCTCGCTGTCCGGCGCCCCGTGAAGGTCCGCTCGGTCAGCCGCGAAGATACCGACCCGGCGGGCAGGCTGGCGATTTCCACCTCCGACGGCGAGTGGGCGGCAAAGGCGGTCATCAACGCCACGGGCACCTGGACCCGGCCGTTCTGGCCCATCTACCCGGGGCAGTCCACCTTCCGGGGCAGGCAGTTGCACGTGGCCGACTACGTTTCCGCCGAGGAGTTTGCCGGCCTGCATGTCATCGTGGTGGGCGGCGGGATCTCCGCCGTCGGACTTCTGGACGAAATCTCGCAGGTGACCTCCACCAGCTGGTTCACCAGGCGGGAACCGGTGTGGCGGGATGCGGAGTTTGACGCCCGGGCGGGACACGACGCGGTGGCGCTCGTGGAGGAGCGGGTCCGCAAGGGTCTGCCGCCGCAGAGCGTGGTGTCGGTGACGGGGCTGATCTGGACGCCAGCACTCCGGGCTGCTTCGGCACGGGGCGCGCTGGACCGGCAACCCATGTTCACGGCCATCGAGCCGGACGGGGTGCGCCTGGCAGACGGGACTCTCCTGAGGGCCGACGTCATCCTCTGGGCCACCGGATTCCGTGCCGAGCTTGAGCATCTGGCGCCGCTTCACCTGCGCGGGCCCGGCGGTGGAATTGTCATGGACGGAACACAGGTGGCGGCCGAACCGCGCGTCCACCTGGTGGGCTACGGACCGTCGTCGTCCACCATCGGAGCCAACCGGGCGGGCCGCGCGGCCGTGGCCGCCATCCTGAAGCTGCCAGGAATCGCTCCCGCCGCGGAAACGGTAACGTGGGGCTGACCCCGTTTTCCGACGTGAAAGCGCGGGCCGGGCATCGGGAACAGCAGAAAGCAGCAGGCATCAGTGGCAACCAACCGTCTTGAGGACGTCTTCCAAGTGCTCCGGCGGCGGCCCGACGTAGAGGCCCCCAACCTCCAGGCGTGGGATGCCACCGACCGGCTGCTGCTGGAGACGGCCCGGGACCACGTCGCCCCGGGCAGCCGGCTGGCGATCATCGGCGACCGGTACGGTGCACTGACCCTCGGCGCGCTGGCGGTGCTGGAACCGGCAGCGGTCCGCGTGCACCAGGACCTGATCACGGGGGAGCGGGCGCTGCGCCTCAACGCGGCGGAATGGCTGGCTGCAGGGCACGACGCCGGCACAGCCACTGAGCCGGCGTTTGAACAGGTGCCGCTTGGCCCCGCGCTCCTGGCGGACGCGCACGCCGTGCTCCTGCAGTTGCCGAAGACCCTGGCTGAGCTGGAGGAAATTGTGGCCGCGGTGGCCCGGCACGCGCCCGCCGGTGTGACCCTGCTGGCCGGTGGCCGGGTCAAGCACATGTCCCTGGGCATGAATGCTGTCCTGGAAAGATTCTTCGACTCGGTCCAGCCGCAGCTCGCCCGGCAAAAGTCCCGTGTCATCCTTGCCACCGGCACCAAGGCAACCCGGGAGCCGGACCGCTTCCCCGTCGTCGGCCATCTTGCCGAACTGGACCTGGAGGTCGCCGCGCACGGGGCCGTCTTTGCCGGCCCGAAGCTGGACATCGGCACCCGGTTCCTGCTGACGTTCCTGCCGGCCATGAAACCCGCCCGCCACGCTGTTGACCTCGGCTGCGGCACCGGCATCCTCGCTGCCATGTATGCCCGCCACTCACCCGAATCCACCGTCACCGCCACCGACCAGTCGGCCGCTGCCGTGGCCTCCGCCCTGGCCACTGCCCGTGCGAACGGGCTTCAGGACCGCATCCGCGTCCTGCAGGATGACGCGCTCAGCACCATGGAGGCCGGCAGCGCCGACCTGGTGCTGCTGAATCCGCCGTTCCACGTCGGGGCCGGAGTGCATGCCGGCGCCGGGCTGAAAATGATCGAGGCCGCGGGGCGCGTGCTGGCCCCGGACGGTGAACTGTGGACCGTGTACAACCGGCACCTGCCCTACCTCCCGGCGCTGGAGCGCCAGGTGGGTCCCACAGCCGTCAAAGGGCAGAACCCCAAGTTCCTGGTGACCCGGAGCATCAAGCGCAAGTTCCGGTAAAGGTCCGCAAGGTCCGGTAAATGTATGCGCAAAGTAGGCCGCGCCGCCGTCGCGCCCTATGGGTCTGCGCCTACGCGTAACGTACGATTCAAGCAGCACCACAACCACGTGGCCGAAGAAGTTTAGGGGACACCGTGACCGAGATCCGCCAATCCTCTCCGAGGCGCGGAACCAACCTGCCCCGGATGGGCGACTTCAACCTCACGGTGATCCTTGATGCCATCCGCAGGTCCTCGGGCGGGCTGAGCCGCGTTGAGCTCGCACAGATCGTCGGTCTGTCACCGCAGACCATTTCCAACATCTCCCGCCGCCTCCTGGACCAGAACCTCATTGTCGAAGCCGGCAAGGAAGGCAGCGGGCCCGGAAAGCCCCGCACCATCCTCCGCCTCAACCCCCGCGGCATGTACGCCCTGGGCGTCCACCTAGATCCCGCCGTCACAACCTTCGTGGTCCTTGACCTCGTGGGCGCCGTGGTGCGGCACTCGCGGATCAAGACGCCGGGCGGCAACGATCCGTCCGCCGTGATCAGCACCATCGCGGCCGAAATCGCCCAGCTTGTGGAGGACTCAGGGGTAGACCGGGACCGGATCGCCGGCCTCGGGGTCGCGGCACCGGGTCCCATCGACCTGGATAACGGAACTGTGGTGGACCCGCCGCTGCTGCCGGGCTGGGACCGGGTGGAGCTGCGCAACGCGCTCTCGGACGCCACCGGCTACTCGGTCCTCATGGACAAGGACGTGACCAGTGCCGCTGTCGCCGAAACATGGGCCGGCGGACCCAGCGGCGCGGGCAGCTTCGTGTTCATGTACATGGGTACCGGCATCGGCTGCGGCATCGTGCTCAATGATGAAGTGGTGCGGGGAACGTCCGGCAATGCCGGCGAGATCGGCCATATTGTGGTGGACCCTGACGGGCCCCAGTGCGACTGCGGGCTGCGGGGCTGCGTGAAATCCTCCTGTATCCCCCAGGTCCTCGTGGCGGAAGCCGAGGCTGCCGGCATCCTGGACGGCTCCCGTGCCGGAAACAGCGGCGCCGAGATCCAGCAAAGCTTCGCCAGGCTCTGCGAACTGGCCGACGCCGGCGACCAGCGCGCTGCCGCCATCATCGACAAGTCCGCCGTGCTGGTTGCCCGGGCGGTATCGGTGGTCACCAACACCCTGGACGTCGAACGCGTGGTCTTCGGCGGCCCCTTCTGGAGCGGCATGGCAGAACGTTTCCTGGCGAAGGTTCCGCCGGTGCTGGATGCAAACAGTGCGGCCCGGCTGATCCACCCGATCGAGGTGGTGGGTACCGGCGTGGGGGAGGACGTGGGCGCCATCGGTGCAGCCTCGCTGGTGCTGGAACACACCCTTGCCCCCCGCGCCCAGCGGCTGCTGCTGGAGAGCTGACCCGACGCATTGGACCGGTGCCTTGATTGCGGCATCCCGCCCATCTAGCATGTGCATATTGCCGCGGCTGGGGCCCGCTGACAACGGGGTCCGCAGCTTTAACTGAATGGAGCACCATGCGTCACCGGGCCCTGAAAAACATGTCATTGTTCGCCGCGGCACTGGTTGCGCTGGCGGCCTGCAGTCCCGGTACTCCGGACGAGGGGTCCAAGACCCTGAAAGTGGCGTACCAGAAGACGGATTCCTTCACCGCGCTGGACACGATGTTCCAGTCGGCCAAGGAGGAGTTCGAGGCAGCGAACCAGGGCGTCACCGTTGAGCTGCAGCCCATTCAGGGCAACGACGATGACTACGGCACAAAGCTGGCCCTCGCCCTGCGCTCGCCGTCCACCGCGCCCGACGTATTCTACGAGGACACGTTCAAGGTCCGCTCGGACGTGGACGCGGGCTACCTCCTGAAGCTTGACTCCCACCTTGAGGGGTGGGAGGACTGGGACAAATACGACGACGCCGCCAAGGCAGCCGGCCGCGCGGACGACGGCGGCACGTACGCGGTGCCGCTGGGCACCGATACCCGGGCCATCTGGTACAACAAGAAAGTCTTAGCGGCCGCCGGCATCAGCGAACCCTGGCAACCGCGCAGCTGGCAGGACATCCTCGACGCCGCCCGGAAGATCAAAGCCAACGATCCCTCCGCCATCCCGTTCAACATGTACGCAGGCAAGGGAACCGGCGAGGGCACCGTCATGCAGGGGTTCTACGAACTGCTCTACGGCACCGGATCCAGCCTCTACGACGAGGAATCCAAGAAATGGGTCGTCGGGTCCGCCGGATTCAAGGACTCGCTGGGCTTCCTCAAGACGCTCTATGACGAACAGCTGGCCGTCACCCCCGCGGAGGCACTGGACGCGAACGTCTGGAAGAAGGTGTTCGGCGAATGGTTCCCGGACGGAAAGCTGGGCGCCACCGTGGAAGGCTCCTACGCGCCGTCGTTCTGGCAAAAGGGCGGCAGCTACGAGTGGCCCGGCTACGAGCAGGACATGGGCGTGGCCCCGTTCCCCACCCAGAACGGTGACGCTCCCGGCGCAGTCAGCATGTCCGGCGGCTGGACCCTGGCAGTGGGCGCCGAAACCAAGGAGCCGGACCTGGCGTTCAAGTTCCTGTCGACGGCGCTGAACCAGAAGAACTCCCTGGCGTTCACCGTGGAGAGCTCGCAGATCGCCGTCCGGACAGACGTGGCTGCAGACCCCGGCTACCAGGACGCCAACCCCTTCGTGAAGGACGTCTCAGACCTGGTGAAGGTCACCCGGTACCGGCCGGCCACGTCCGACTACCCCCGGATCTCCGCCGCTGTCCAGGAGGCAACCGAGGCGGTCATCACCGGCAGCCGGACGCCGGAGCAGGCCGCCGCCGACTACGATGCAGCAGTCACGGATATTGTGGGCGGCGACAAGACCGTCCGGAAGTAACCTGTGCTGCTGAGCCACCGGGCCCGGCAGCTGGTCCGCTACCTGCCGGTCCTCCCTGCCGTTTTGCTCCTGCTGGTCTTCCTCGCCGGCCCCGTGCTGTGGGCCTTCCAGGCGTCGCTGACCAATGCCGGACTGACCGGCCGCAGCGCCAGGAATCCCGAATGGGTGGGCCTGGAAAATTACCAGCGGCTGCTCACCGACCCCGTCTTCCCGCTCTCCCTCGGGCTCACGGTCCTGTTCGTGGGAGGATCTGCGGTGCTCGGCCAGAACCTGCTGGGCCTGGCCATCGCCGTACTGATGCGCCGGGCACGGCCGGCCGTCGCATCCCTCGTCGGGACGGCCGTGGTGGCCGCATGGGTGCTGCCCGAGATCGTGGCCGCCTTCGCCGCCTACGCGTACTTCAGCAAGGACGGGACGCTTAACCAGCTGCTCGGGGCCCTGGGCTTCGGCAGGCCGGAGTGGCTGTACGCGTTCCCCATGGTGGCCGTGATGCTGGCCAACGTGTGGCGCGGAACGGCCTTCTCCATGCTCGTGTACAAGGCCGCCCTCAACGACGTTCCCACCGAGGTCACGGAGGCTGCCCAAATGGACGGCGCCCGGGGCTGGCAGCGGCTGCTCTTCATCACACTGCCCATGATCCGGGGCAGCATCGCCACCAACCTGATGCTCATCACCCTGCAGACCCTGGCCGTCTTCACCCTGGTCTGGGTGATGACGGCGGGCGGGCCGGCCAACGCCAGCACCACGCTGCCCATCCTGGCCTACCAGGAGGCTTTCAAGTTCGGCGACATCGGGTACGGGACGGCGGTGGCTTCCGTGCTCATCCTGATCGGCGCGGCGTTCGGCGTCGTGTACATCCGGCTGCTGAAGGAGCCGCGGGCATGACCGCCCCGGCGAGGACGCTGCCGCCCCGTGGGGTGCAGGCGCTGGCACCCCAGCGCAGACGCGGCACGACCCCGGCGGACCTGGCCCTGCTGCTGGTGGGCGCGTGTTTCCTGTTGCCGCTCCTGTGGCTGGTCCTGGGCTCCCTGGACCCGCAGGCCGGACACGAAACCAAGGTGCCGCGCCAGCCCGGGCTGGAGAACTTCGCCGCCGTCCTGACCCCGGAACTGCTGCTGCGGCCGCTGTGGAACAGCGTGGTGCTGTCCGCCGGGACAGGGGCCGTCACGCTGGTGGCCGCCAGTACGGCGGCCTATCCGCTGTCCCGTTACCGGTCCCGGTTTAACACGCCGTTCCTATACGCGGTCCTGTTCGGCACCTGCCTGCCCATCACGGCCATCATGGTTCCGGTGTACGGCCTGTTCGTCCAGCTGGAACTGCTGGACTCCATGCCGGCCACCATCTTCTTCATGGCCACCACCACGCTGCCCATGGCCATCTGGATGACCAGGAACTTCATGGACGGCGTGCCGGTGTCCCTGGAGGAGGCCGCCTGGGTGGATGGTGCCTCAAGGATGACGGCGCTGCGCACCATCGTCCTGCCGCTCATGCGCCAGGGCCTCGGCGTCGTCTTTATCTTCGTGTTCATCCAGGCGTGGGGGAACTTCTTCGTCCCGTTCGTGCTGCTCCTGTCCGAAGCGCGGCAGCCCGCCGCGGTGTCCATCTACAGCTTCTTCGGACAGCACGGGGCAGTCGCGTACGGCCAGCTGGCCGCATTCTCGATCCTCTATTCACTGCCGGTCCTGGCCCTGTACATCATTGTGGCAAGGTGGTCTGGCAGTTCCTTCGCCCTCTCCGGAGCGGTCCGGGGCTAGGGCCTCTTAGTCGATGTCCTCGACCACAACCCCGAAGGGGATGCTGTCGTCGAGGTGTGCCTGGTGGCCGGTGGCTCCGGGGTTGTACGTAACCCGGACCCCATGGAGCTTGTCTGCTGCGGACTGCATCAGGACAGGCCTTACAGTGCTGACGAACATCTCGTTCTTGTCGGCGAGAAATTCCTTATAACTGGCTGGAAGCTCAATCATGGCAAAAGGATAGACCTGCCGGGCCCTGATGGGGAGGGGTCCCCATTGCCGGATCCGCGGTGCGGGTCTTGGATAGGATGGCGGCGGAGTGCATCTGTTCCATCCAAGGGCACAGGGCACGGCCACGAACAGCCACCAGGGGGATAGACAGTGCTTCAAACCAGTGCGTCCGCAAGGATCGAACCGGCGGAGCTGGCACGGGCACAGCAGGTGGCCGCCAGTATTTCCCGGAGCTTTGAAGCCAAGGTGGTGGGCCAGTCCCGGCTGCGGGAGTCACTGCTGGTGGGGCTGCTGACGGGCGGCCACATCCTGCTGGAAAGCGTCCCGGGCCTTGCCAAGACCACCGCGGCGCAGACGGTGGCTGAAGCGGTCAGCGCCGACTTCCGCAGGATCCAGTGCACCCCGGACCTGCTGCCCAGCGACATCGTGGGAACGCAGATCTACGACGCCGCCAAAGGAACCTTCATCACTCAGCTCGGCCCCGTCCACGCCAACATCGTCCTGCTCGACGAAATCAACCGCTCCAGCGCCAAGACCCAGAGCGCCATGCTGGAGGCAATGCAGGAGCGCCAGACCTCGATCGGCGGCCAGGACTACCGGCTGCCGTCACCGTTCCTGGTGCTCGCCACCCAGAACCCCATCGAACAGGAAGGCACCTACCAGCTCCCGGAAGCACAGATGGACCGGTTCATGCTCAAGGATGTGCTGGACTATCCGTCTCCGGCCGAGGAAGCGGAAATCATCCGGCGGATCGACGCCGGCGTCTACACGCCGGAGCAGGCTCCGGCGGCAGCAGCGTCACTGGATTCGGTGGCTGAAGTGCAGGAGATCGTCCGGCGGATCTACATCGATCCCGCCATCGTCAACTACATCGTGGGGCTGGTCTTCGTCACCCGCAACGCCCACCAGTACATCGACCAGCGGCTGGCCGGCTTCATCGAGTTCGGTGCCAGCCCGCGTGCCAGCATCGCCTTCAGCCAGGCGTCCCGGGCCGTCGCGCTGCTGAACGGCAGGGACCATGTCATACCCGAGGACGTCAAGGCGCTGGCCCACCGGGTGCTGCGCCACCGGCTGATCCTGAACTTCGATGCGGTGGCCGAGCAGGTGCCGGTGGAGTCGGTGATCGACGCCGTCGTCGCCGCCGTCCAGACCCCCTGAGGCCGGCATGGCCAGCCTCCTCCTGCGGGTGAAGTCGAAGATGGCAATCTTCGCCCACCGCAAAGCACGCGGCGTGCTCGACGGCGAGTACGGTTCAGTGTTCCGCGGCCGCAGCCTGGACTTTGACGATCTCCGCGCCTACGTGCCCGGAGACGAAGTCCGGGACATTGACTGGAAAGCGTCGGCGCGGCACGGGTCGCCGCTGATCAAACGCTACGTGGCGGTCCGCCGCCAGACGCTCCTGCTGCTCACCGATACCGGACGGAACATGGCCGCCATCTCCCGGACGGGGGAGCCGAAGAAGGACATCGCCGTCATGGCGCTCGGCGTGATGGGCTACCTGGCCCACCGTCATGGCGACGTGGTGGGGCTGGTCAGCGGCGACTCCGTCCGCACCCGCTTCATTCCGGCCAAGGGGGGCGAGGCCCACCTGGAGCGGCTCCTCCGGCAGGTGCATGGCGACGCCGGTGCCGGGGTGGCACCCAGCAGGCTCGAAGACCAGCTGGACCACGTGGCCCGGACCGTGAAGGGGCGGAACCTGCTGTTCGTCGTCGCGGACGAAATCGCCGCCACCCCTGCCATGGCAGGGCTGCTCCGCCGCCTTCGCGCGCAGCATGAAATCCTTTGGCTCACGGTGCGCGACGCGGATCTGGCGCCCAGCCAGCCCGGCCCGGGCGGCGCCGTCGCGGACTTCTACAGTGTTGCCGACTCCGCCCTTCTTCCCGCGCACCTGGCCCAATCCGACACCGTGGTGGCCGCGTACACGAAGGGCATTGCCGAGCGGGACGCCGCCCGCAAGGCCATGCTGCGGCAGGCAGGCATCACGGAAGGCGACGTGGCAGGCAGCCAGGACGTTGTCACCGCGCTGTTCGCGCTCCTGGAAAGGCACCGCCGTGCAGGCTGAACCCGGCTTCTACAGTCCGCTCCAGTACAGCCCGGTATGGATGTGGGCAGGCGTGGCACTCCTGGCAGTGGTGGCAGGCTGGTATGTCTTCGTCTTTGCCGCCACCCGGCATCCGCGGACAACGGCGCACCGCCCGCGCGCGGCATCCCTCACCGACCTTCCCGCGCTGAAGGCCGCCTACCTGCAACGCATCGACGACGTGGAGCGGGCCGCCGCAGCCGGCCAGCGCGGCGTGCGTGCCAGCCACCAGGACCTCAGCCGCCTGCTGCGCAGCTTCGTCCGGGACGCCTCAGGCGTGGACGCACTCCGGATGACCCGCCAGGACCTCGAACGGCACCCGCTGCCCGCCGCCGCGTCCGCCGTCGGCGCGCTGTATCCGGGCGAGTTCGGGCAGGAACCGCTGCCTCC
>Ga0307412_10000761_pt1 | contig 18705 bp, 17 predicted proteins | sample DK1Cmetagenome_3_FD_203823 | JGI IMG/M metagenome (GOLD analysis project Ga0307412, IMG submission 203823) | Maize rhizosphere microbial communities from greenhouse at UC Davis, California, United States - DK15-C-1 | ecosystem: Host-associated > Plants > Roots > Rhizosphere > Soil | place: USA...
TCGCCGACGGCTTGCGCACCAGGTGCGGGGCCAGGCGCAGCGTGGAGCCATCGCCCTCCGCCTCGATGGCCACGATGTCGCGCACCCGGACGAAGGCGCGCTCCTGACCGAGGCGCAGGAAGAGCCGGTCCTCGTAGGTGACCGTCTCGCGGGTGGGTGCCGGCGGCTGCGCGGCTGCGAGCCGGCTCACCGTCATGGCGAGCCGCTCGGGCGCCACCGGCTTGAGCAGGTAGTCGAGGGCGTTCACCTCGAAGGCGCGGAGGGTGTAGTCGTCGAACGCGGTCACGAACACGACGTCGACATCCACGCCCAGCAGCGGCAGCAGGTCCATCCCCGTTTCGCCCGCGAGCTGGATGTCGAGGAACACCACGTCTGCATCCGTGGCGTGCACGAGGCGCGCGGCGTCGGACACCGAGGCGGCCTCGCCCACGACGTGCACCTGCTCGGCGTGCGCCTCTTCGAGCAGCGTCCGCAGCTCGCGCCGGGCGAGCCGCTCGTCGTCCACGAGCACGGCGTGGCGCCGACGCGCGCTCACGTGGCGGCCTCGGCGCGGCAGCGGGCCGGCAGTTCCAGCAGGACGCGCACGCGCCCGTCGGCCTCCTCGATCTCGATGCGATGCTCCGCGGGATGGAGCGCCGCGAGGCGCGCGCGGACGTTGGCGAGCCCCACGCCGCCGGGCAGGCCGTCGTCGTCCTCGTCCGCCTCAGGCGCAGTCGTCCGACCGCCCGCCCACCGTCCCGTGTTCTCGACCACGACCCTGAGCCGGTCCGGTGCCACCAGCCGCGCCTCCACCCGCAGCACGAGCGGCGCACCGGCGGCGCCGGCGGCGCCATGCTTCAACGCATTCTCCACGAGCGGGTTGAGGAGGAACGCCGGCACCTCACAGCGCAGCGCGGCGGGCTCGACGTCCACGCGCGCGTCGAGACGCTCCTCGAACCGCACCTGCTCGATCGCCAGGTAGCCGCGCACCGACGCCACCTCCTCCTCGAGCAGCGCGACGTGCAGCGGGCGCTCCACCAGCGCGTAGCGAAGGTAGCCGGAGAGTGCGGTCACCATCTCGCGGGCGCGCTGGCGGTCCTCGTTGATCAGCGCGCGGATGGAGTTGAGCGTGTTGAAGAGGAAGTGCGGGTTCAGCTGGTACGCGAGCATCCGGAGCTGCGCGTCGCGCGCCGCGGCCACGGCGCGCAGTGCCTGCTCCCGCTGCTCGCGCAGCGCGGTGTTGTACTGCATCCCCAGGCGCACGAGGCTCCACCCGAACAGCGGGAGGGCGCCGTTGATCAGGGCGCCGTCGAGGATCCACCCGTGCCGGGCGGGGAGCGACGACGGGCCACCGACGATGATCGAGTGGATGATGCCGGCGCCGAAGTGCCGGTAGTAGTAGTAGGCGAGGATCCACAGTACCCCTGCCGCGTACGACCCGGCGAGGCTGATGGCGAGCGCGCGGCCGAAGGACGCCGGCCCCACGCCAAGCCGGTCGTACACGAGGCCGAGGATCAGCGACAGCAGGAAGCCGATCAGGATGTACACCGGCGTGGTTGCGAGGACGACCGCCCACGGCCGCACGTCCAGCCACCCGATCATCATCGCGGCGCCGAACAACAGCCAGCCGCCCACGCTGAGCAGCAGGAAGCCGCTGGGGCCGCGGCGCCGCGCACCATCCGGCGCGGCCTCCAGGGAGTCCGCCGCACTGGGGCGAAGGGTGGACAACGGCGTCATCGCTCCGTTGGTCATCGGTAGGGAGTAGCTCACCGCGGCGTGCGTCCGAGCGCCTCGAACACCGCCGACATCGGCACGCGCCGGGTGTCGCCGAGTCCGTTGCCGGGCCGTCGAGGCGGGCGTTCCGTTCGCGGGTAGAGAGCGCTGCCTCCAACGACGGCCTGTCCGCGAAGCGGCGGTCGCTGGTAAAGTAGAGGTACCGGCCGTCCGGCGACACGATCGGAGACGATGTTCCGGACGACGTCTCGGCAGGCCGTGGATACGCTTCTCGGCGACGGGGCCGTCAACGTACTAGGTGGTGCCTGACGACGCCGTGGTCTCCGTCCCCGCTCCGTCCCGCCTCCCCTACTGGATCTGGATGTACAGCGGCACCGGCCAGAGCCGTAGGATGTCGCCGCGCGGCGTCGGCGGCCTGTCGTTCTTGGCCTTCGTGAACTGCTTCCAGCCCGTGAACTGCACCGGCTCACTCTTGATGTCCCGCCAGTAGGTGTCACGCTTCATCCAGGGCGGGCCGAAGCCGTCCATGTGCATCACGACCTGCACGCGCGGGTCGAGCGCGATCTTCGCGGCGTTCGTCACGCCGCGGGGCGTGAAGCGGTGGACGACGAGGATCTTCGGCGGGAGCTTGTGCCGGGTCACCAGGCCGGCGAGGAAGCGCGAGGCGTAGTTGATGTCGGCCGCGTCGTAGGTGCCGACGCGGCGCCCGGGGATGCCGCCCTTCTTCATCGAGAACTCGGGGTCGATGCCGAGGTGCACGTCGGGGCGCACGAGGAACTTCTCGATCCACGGGAGCTCCGCCTGCAGCGTGCTCTGTCCGACCTGCAGGTCCACGAAGAGCAGCGCGTTCCGGCTCCGCGCCCAGCCGTACACCTTCTCGATCATCGCGCTGTCGTGCCGCGTGCGGTACTTGCCGCTCGGCCCCGGCGTCGCGTCGGCGACGAGCACGATCAGGTGCAGCGCGGGCTGCACGGGGTGCGTGGGGTCGACGCGGTTCCAGGCCGCCACCTCGGCGTCCAGCTTGCGCAGCATCTCCTCGGGGTCGAACTCGCCGAGGATGCCCATGCGCCGCGACTTCGGGTTGCCGTAGAACGCGACGATGCGCATCGCCGGGAGGATGCTCCCGGGCAGCGGCTCGGGCCCCTTCACCGGCCAGAGCGAATCGACCGGGCTCCCGACGTCGCGGAAGGCAAGATGCCGTTCGCCCGCCTTCGGGCCAATGAGTCCGCGGACCGGCCGCGGCGGCGTCGTGTCCGTCGTCGTGTCCGTCGTCGCGCGCACGGCCGGCGTCGCTGGCGTGACCCCGGGCGCTACAGCGGGCGCGACGCGCAGCGGGAGCGTGTCCATCACGGTCGCCCGCCGCGCCGCCTCGAGCGAGTCGACGGTGTCGGCCGGCACCCTGGGTGTTGAATCGCGCGACGCGCCGCGCGCCCGCTGCACGGACGTCGCCTCGGCGCCAGCATCCTGGGCGCGCTCGCCGCACGCCAGGGCGAGGGACGCGGCGACACCGGCGACGAGCGCGTACCGGCGGGTCGTGGATGCTGCAGGCGAGTGAAGCGGCACGATGAATCGTCCAGGCGGCGGTGATCGGTGCCACGGACGCTAGCGGGTTCGCCGTTACTGCACGACCCCCCGGCGGAATCTCGCCTCGGCGCTCTCGACGTGGGCGCGGTAGCCCTCGGGATCAATGAATGGGTCGGCCGGGTCCTTCGCCCTGTCGCGTGGGACGAACTTGCGGTAACGGCCCCACAGCCGCGCGTGTGGTTGCCCGTGAGGCCCGCGGTGAGCGCGATCAGACCGACGCGGACCGTGTCGCCGGCCCGTTGGCGATGCGGAGCTTGCCTTCCTGGACGAGCAGCCGCATCGGCTCGCCAGTGCGCTCGTTGAAGAACAGCCCCGCCCTGCTGCTGACGTCGACACCAGGCGCATTGTCCGAGTTCGCGGCCTGCGCCCGGACCGAGGCCGGAAGCGGTGGGAGGTACAAGTCGGATACGCGCGCCGCGAGCGCCGTTGCCGACACCGGATCGAAGTTGCACGCGACGGCGACCGACAGGCCGTGCTCCGGAACGCGACCCATCCAGGTGCTGAATCCGGCCGCGCCGCCGGAATGCGACACGACGAGGCCGCCGGGCGTATGGTCGACGATCAGCCCACGCGAGTACTTGAGCCTCCTGCCGTTGTTCAGGCGCGTCGTTTCATGAAGCTTGTCGGTCACGAACTTGCCGAGCCTTCCGCTCGCCAGTGCGTCGTTCCAGACGATGAGGTCACCCACCGTGCTGACGATCGCGCCGCCGCCGCGGTTGTTGCCGAGCCGCATGAACGGCTTCCAGCCGGCGCCGTCCTTCCGGTAGCCGAGGGCCGCGTTCGGGCCGGCCTGCAGGATGTCGGGCACGTACGCGCTCGACTTCATCCCGAGCGGCTCGAACAGGCGTCGGCGTGTGAACTCGGCGAACGACATCCCGCTCGCGCGCGCGACGATCGCCTTCGCCAGCTCGAAGCCGCTGCTCGAGTACGACCACTCCTCGCCGGGCACGAAGTTGAGGCCGCGCTGGCGCTCGATCAGCGTGACGACGTCGGTCCCCTCCGGCGCCAGCGGCAGCATGCCCGTCCAGTCTCGGATGCCGGACGTATGGGTGAGCCGGTGGTCCACCGTGACCTGGTGACCGTAGTCGGGCAGCTCCGGCAGGTGCTTGCGGATGTCGTCCGCGAGCGAGAGGCGCCCGTCCTCGACGAGCAGGAGCACGGACGCGGCGGTGAACTGCTTCTGCGTCGACCCGATGTCGAAGAGCGAGCTCCGGGTCAGCGGGGCGCGGGTCTCGACGTTCGCGAGGCCGTAGGAGCGGTTCACCAGCACTTTGGCCTGCTGCGAGACCCCGACGCCGCAGCCGGGCGTGGACGGCGTGGCGAAGCTGAAGAGGCTGTCGATCTGGGCCGTCCGGTCCTGCGCGTGAAGGGGGGCGGCGAGCAGCACCAGCGTGCCGGCGGCCAGCAATACTGCCTTCGGCATGGACATCCTCGACGTGAAACGCGCGGTGAGAATCATCAGATGTACCGGAACAGCGGCGGGAAGACGAGCACGACGAATGCGGCCCACGCGGCGTACACCGGCAAGTAGTTCGTCTGCCAGCGTTCCACGCTCGCGAACGATCTGCGCGCTCGCAGAAAGCGGACGTAGAGCACGGCGGACCACGCGAGATTGACGAGGAGAATCACGTTCATGCCAAGCGCGGCCACGCGGTTCGGGCTGAAGCCGAACTCGGTGATGCGCGCGGTGATGGCCCACAGCGCCACCGCGTCGGCGAGGAGCGCACTGACCACCAGCACGACCTGCATCACGTCGAAGGCGCCGGCAGGCGACTGGGGGTCGCGGGCGGAGATCGCGTAGAGCAGAAGCCCGAGCACCACGACCAAGAGCAGGTCGAAGACGATGAGCATGTTCCGCTCGATGTCGACTCCGCGTCCGGTCCACAGCAGGGTGCCCAGAAACGTGATCAGCACCGCGGCGAACAGGGGCGTGAAGAGGCGCGCCAGCACGGGCGCCATGTTCTCGATCACGCTCTGCTTGGCCTCCACCAGCCAGGCGGCGACCACGACGGCCCCCGCCGCTCCGCACGGCAGCAGCCACGACTCGAAGAACGGCTCGATGTCGATCCCGATGGACTGGAAGATCATCGCCATGAACGCCGTGAGGACCCCGCCGCCGAGCGCGATCAACACGTAGTAGATGAAGAGCTCCCCCGAGAATCGAATGAAGTCCATGCGGCCTGCGACCTGGCTCCAGCGGCCGCCGGCGTACGCGATCCCCACCACGAGCCAGAGCGCGATCGGCAGGTGCACCGCCGTGAGTACCTCGGTCGAGCCGCCCGGCGCGAAGGGATAGACGTTGGCGACGACGGCCGCCGCGACGAACGCCGCGGCCAGCCAGCGGAGCGTGGTGGTGTCGGGCCGCCGTTTCCAGGCGAAATAGCCGGTCAGAAACGGTAGCACGAACAGACTCAGGTTGCGGGCGTAGAAGCCGGCGTCCCGGTCCAGCTGCATCCCGAAGAGTGCCGGCACCTTGATGGCGACGGCCGCCGCCACCGCGAGACAGAAGGCGACGATGGCATCCGTTCGTGGCCGCGCCGACGAGTCCCCGAGATCCGAAGGGACGACGACGAGCTGTTTCCAGAGGCGCTCCGAGTGCTCGCGCGCGAACTCCCGCGAGAGGGCGTCGAGGTCGCCCATGCGCTTCACCGCCACCAGGAACGCTTCATCGAGGGCCAGCCCCGCGGTCACCAGCGCCGAGACCTGCTCGCGCAGGTGGTCTTCCAGTTCCGCCACGTCGACGGAGTGGATCGCCTGCCGGCGGCGGAGGTAGCTCCGCCATTGGTCGATCTGCTCCTCGAGCGATATCGTCTCGCCTGAAGCCGGCATCGTCAGGCCCCCTGTGGCAGTAGTGGCGCGGCGAACGCCGGGTGGCTGGTCGGAACGGGAAGGGAGAGCGCCTGCCAGATGCCCCGCAGCGTCGCATCCACCGTCTGCCACTGCCTGCGTTCCTCGGCGAGCTGGGCCCTGCCCGCGGAAGTGATCCGGTAGTATTTGCGACGGCGGCCGCTCTCCGCGACTTCCCACCGCGCCTCGACGTGGCCGAGCCGCTCGAGGCGATGCAGCACGGGGTAGAGCATCCCGTCCGTCCACTCCATGTGCCCTCCCGACAGCTCCCGAACTCGCTGGAGGATCGCGTAGCCGTAGCTGTCCTGTTCGGCGAGGATCGCCAGCACGATCGGGGTCGAGGACGCAGCCATCAGATCCTTGTTGATGTCCATGATTTCACGCCTCGCGCGGCGCTGAAGAACTGGAATCGGAGCATACATAGCAGCATTATACATTGCAGTGCTATGTATAACAAGAGGCCATGTCCGGGAGGTAGCCCGAGGGGTCGCCGTCCCCTAGGCTGGTCGTGACAACGCTCGCCGACCCTCGACCGGAACGGGATCAATGACCATCGCCATCACCGGGGCTACCGGCCAGCTCGGCCGCCTCGTCCTCGACAGTCTCCGGAAGAAGGCTCCCGTCGCTGGCCTCGCGGCCCTCGTGCGCTCGCCCGAAAAGGCGACCGATCTCGGCGTCGATGCGCACGAGGCCGACTACGATCGGCCGGCGACGCTCGACCGTGCGCTCTCGGGTGTCCGCACCCTGCTGCTGATTTCCGGGCCGGTACCGGGCCAGCGCGTGGCCCAGCACCGCAACGTGATCGAAGCCGCGAAGAAGGCGGGCGTCGAGCGCGTCGTCTACACGAGCGTGCTGCACGCCGACAGCTCGCCGCTCGACGTCGCCCCCGACCACCGGGCGACGGAGGCCGCCCTGAAGGCGTCGGGAGTCCCGTACACGATCCTGCGCAACAGCTGGTATACCGAGAACTACACGGGCTCGATCTCCGGCGCGCTGGCCGGGGGCGCTCTCCTCGGCAGCGCCGGCGACGCCCGGATCTCTTCCGCGACCCGCGCCGACTACGCCGAGGCAGCGGCCGTGGTGCTGACGAGTGGCAGCCACGAGGGGCGGATCTACGAGCTGGCCGGCGACGAGGCGTGGACGCTCGCCGACCTGGCGGCCGAGATCTCCCGCCAGACCGGCCGATCGATACCATACCGGAACCTGCCGGCGGAGGAATACGCGAGGGTGCTCACCGGCATCGGCCTGCCCGAGGGGCTCGCGCGGGCGATCGCCGGCTGGGACGTCGCCGCCGCGCAGGGTGCGCTGTTCGACGACTCGCGTCAGCTCTCGCGGTTGATCGGCCGGCCCACGGCCCCGCTCGCGGTCGCCGTCGCCGACGCGCTGAAGCAGGCCGCATGAGCGCGGGTGGCCTCCCTACTCCTCGCCGTCCAGCTCGCGCGTCATCTCGATCATCGTGCGCCGGAAGCCCGCGCGGGCGAACAGTCGCTGCGCCGCCTCGTTGCGCTCCGCCGTCGAGAGCACGACCCGGGGCGCGCCGCGGGCCTCGAGCGCCGTGAGCGTGGCGTCGAGCAGCATCCGGCCGACGCCGCGCCCGCGATGCGTGGGGTCGATCACGATGTCGTGCAGCACGCCCGCCGGTCCGCGCAGCGACATGTAGTCGACGCCCTCGACGGCCGCGTAGGTGTAGCCGAGCACTTCACCGCCCCGCTCGGCGACGAGGACGATGACGTCCGGGTCGGCGAGCTGCGAGCCGAGGAACGAGGCGTACCCGCGCTCCGTCTGCGGCGTCGCCGGCATGAAACGCTTCGGATCGAAGTCGTGGTGCGTCCGGACGAGCAGCGCGCCGAGTCGGCCGACGGCCCGGAGGTCCGCCGGCGCGGCGGGACGGATCGTGACGGCCGGAGTGCCGCTCACCTGGACTCTGCCGCGACCCGGTAGCGGAGCCAGAGCACGTCGTCCGCCCGGCGCTCCACCCCGTCGAGCACGAGCCGGCGCGGCGCCGCCTCGTCATCGTCGAAGAGCGCCGGCGTCCCGAGGCGCCCGTCCGCCACGGGCGCGAGCAGCAGGCTCACCTCGTCGATCAGCCCTGCGCGCAGCATCCCGCCGTTGATCCGTCCGCCGCCCTCGAGCATCAGCGTGCGCACGCCGAAGCGCTCTCCGATCTTCCGGAGCGCGAGCGGTAGGTCCACAGCCTGCCCTGAGCCTGCCGAAGGGTCGGGCACGCCGGCGAGGAGATACGACACGCCGCGCTCGCGCAGCGAGGCAAGGTACTCGTCCGACACGCGCTCCGAGAGAATCGCGACCACGTGGTCGCCGCCGATGTCGTTGGACTCCCAATCGAGTCGCCCGCTGGGGTCGATCGCGAAGGCGAAGGAGTCGTGGTCGCCGGGCGCTCGAAAGTCGTCGCGGGGCGCGTCCCTCGGGCTCTCGCGCGCGACCTCGGCGTCCGGGCGCACGCGCTTCGCGAACGGCTCCATCGTCACCCGGCCGCAGATCCACCCGTCGGCCTCGTAGCTCGCGTGCACGAGCTCGTACTCGCGGCGCACCGCGTCCGAGGCGGGCCAGCCGTTCACGACGATGCGCCCGTCTATCGAAGCGGTCATGTGGCAGATGACGCGCGGACGCCCTGCGGACGCCGCCCTCACCGGTCCACCTGCGCCATCTGCTTCTCGCCGTAGCGCGGCCCGGCGACCTTCTCCGGCGTGAGCGCGGCGTCGAGTGTGCGCATGTCGTCGCTCGTCAGCGTCAGCTGCGCCGCGCCGACGTTCTCCTCGAGGTACTTGCGTCGCTTCGTCCCGGGGATCGGCACGATGCTCGGCCCCGGGCTGGTCGATGGGTCGTCGCCCTTGTGGAGCAGCCACGCGAGCGCGACCTGCGCCGCCGTCGCGCCCTTCCGCGCCGCCAGCTCGCGCACGGCAGACGCGGCCCGCACGTTGGCGTCGAAGTTCTCGCCCTGGTATCGCGGGTCGCCGCGCCGGTAGTCGCCCTCGGGGTACTCTTCGGCGCGCATCACGGCGCCCGCCAGGAAGCCGCGGCCCAGCGGCGCGAACGGCACGAGCCCGATTCCCAGCTCGCGCAGCAGCGGGATGATCCTCGGCTCGAGGTTGCGCTCCCACAGCGAGTACTCGCTCTGCAGCGCCGAGATCGGGTGCACCGCGTGGGCACGGCGAATCGTCCGCTCGCCGGCCTCGGAGAGGCCGAGGTAGCGCACCTTGCCCTCGCGCATCAGGTCGGCCATGGTGCCGACGACGTCCTCGATCGGCACGGCGGGGTCCACGCGGTGCTGGTAGAGGAGGTCGATGTGGTCCGTGGCGAGCCGGCGGAGCGAGCCCTCGACGGCGTCGCGGATGTGTGCGGGTCGGCTGTCCACGCCGGCGACGGCGCCGTTCGCGTCGATCTTGAATCCGAACTTGGTCGCGATGACGACACGGTCGCGCCCGCCCTCGAGCCCCGCCAGCGCGCGGGCAAGTAGCTCCTCGTTCCTGTAGGGCCCGTACACTTCGGCCGTGTCGAAAAACGTGCAGCCGAGCTCCACGGCGCGGTGGATGGTGGCGATGGACTCGCGCTCGTCGCGGTCCTCCGGAGTGCCGTACGCCTGGCTCATTCCCATCAGGCCGAGGCCGAGGGCGGAGACGGTGAGGCCCTGGCTCCCCAGGGCGCGGGTGGTCAGCATGTTCTGCTCCTCGCCGCTGCCGCCGGGCGGGCCGGAAGAGACGCTGGTTGGTGTCCGCGACCGCGGGCTGGATGCCATACGGCACGCCTCTGATGTTAACATCGCTTGTCTGCTTCCAGCGGTCGGGCTCGAGGTGTTCGAGCGGAGAGTGTCGCACCATTGCCGCCTCGTGGAGCTGAGTTGCGGCGGCCGCGCGGGTCGGACGAGCAGACGAAGGTCGCAGGGGCCCGGAGGAGCGATGGAGGTGTTCGAGGTCGTCATCGCGCTGCTGCTCGGCGGCGCGGCGCTCGCCGCGCTGGCGCGGCGCATCAATGCGCCGTACCCGGCGCTCGTCGCGCTCGCCGGTGCCGCGCTCGCGCTCGTGCCCGGCGTGCCGACGCTCGTCCTGGACCCCGAGCTCGCGCTGGCGCTGTTCGTCGCCCCGGTTCTGGTGGACGCCGCCTTCGACTCGTCGCCGCGCGACATGCGGGTGAACTGGCGCGCGATCGCGAGCCTCGCCCTCGGCGCCGTCGCCCTCACCATTGCCGTCGTTGCCGTCGCCGCGCGGCTGCTCGTGCCGGAGATGCCGTGGGCGGCCGCGGTCGCGCTCGGCGCGATCGTCGCGCCCCCGGACGCCGCCGCCGCCACCACGGTGCTGAAGGCGCTCCGCCCGCCCCACCGCCTGCTCGTGATCCTCGAGGGCGAGAGCCTCTTCAACGACGCGAGCGCGCTCCTCGTCTACCGGCTCGCCGTCGGCGCTACGGCCGCCGGCTTCCTCTCGGGGTGGAGCGTGCTGCCGACGCTGCTCGTCGTCACCGTGGGGAGTGTCGTCCTCGGGCTCGTGCTGTCGCACCTCACGCTCCTCGTGAACGCGCGCATCAGCGACGTCGCGACCGCGGTGGTGTTCCAGTTCTGCGGGACGTTCTTCGTCTGGATCCTCGCCGAACAGCTCCACCTCTCGGGCATCATCACGATGGTGGTCTACGCGATGGCGGCGTCGCGCCGGGCGCCGGAGATCCTGCCGGCGCGCATCCGCATCCCGGCGTGGGCGGTGTGGGAGGTCGCGGTGTTCGTCCTGAACGTGCTCGCGTTCGTCCTCGTCGGCTTCCAGCTCAAGTCCATCGCCGCCCGCGTGAGCGGGGAGACCGGCGCGCGGTACGCCGCCTTCGCGGCGGCCGTCTGCGTCGCCGCGATCCTCGCGCGCATCGCGTGGGTGACGGGCGCCGCGGCGTTCAGCCGGTGGCGCTGTCGCCCGCGGACGGACGGCACGCCCGGGCCGCGCGACGCGGTGGCGCTCACCGGGCGCAGCGCGGCGGTGGTCGGCTGGTGCGGCATGCGCGGGACGGTGACGCTCGCCGCCGCGCTCGCGCTCCCGACCGACTTCCCCTTCCGCGACCTGATCCTCACGACGGCGTTCGGCGTCACGCTCGGCACGCTCGTGCTCCAGGGGCTGACGCTCCGCCCGCTCATGCTGCGCCTGCGGCTCGAGGACGACGGCTCCGTGGACCGTGAGGTGCGTCTGGCGCGCGTCGAGGGCCTGCGGGCGGGGCTGGCGGCGGCCGCGACGTGCCCGGGCGCGGAGTCGGCGGAGCTCGTGCGGCACCGCTACGACCTCCAGTTGCGCCGCGCCGAGGCGGAGTTCGCGCGGGACGGCGCGCATGGGACCGCAGCGGACGCGGTGGCGGCGGAGCGGGCGTCCGCCGTCACCGCCGACGGCCCGGACGACGACACGGCGGTCGTTCGCGCGGCGCTCGAGGCGCAGCGGCGGCGACTCGTCGCGCTGCGGGACAACGGGACGATCGGCGACGCCGCCTTCCAGCGCGTCCAGGAGGAGCTCGACTGGACGGAGCTCGGCTGGGCGCAGGTCGTCGGCTCCGAGCACCCGGGAGACGGTCAGCGGTAGCCCCGCGCATCGTCGTCGCTGCGTCCGGTCGCGGCCGCCCGCCGGAGGAGCAGCTCCCGCTCGCGCGCGTTGCGCGTGAGCGCGGCGGCGCGCGAGAACTCCTCCCGGGCCTCGGCGTCGCGGCCGAGCTTCTCGAGCAGGTCGCCGCGCACGCTCGGCAGCAGGTGGTAGTCCCTGAGCGCGCCGCCAGCGGCCGCCTCCGCCGCCAGCGCGTCGGCCAGCGCGAGCCCGGCAGCCGGCCCGTACGCCATCGCCACCGCGACCGCGCGATTGAGGGACACCACCGGCGACGGTGCGGCGTCGGCGAGCGCGTCGTAGAGCGCCGCGATGCGCGTCCAGTCGGTGTCGGCCGCGACGCGCGCCCGCGCGTGGCAGGCGGCGATCGCGGCCTGCAGCGCGTACGGGCCCAACGACCCACCCGTCGCGTGCGCGAGCGCCTCCGCGCGCGCGAGTGCCGCGAGGCCCCGCCCGATCAACACGCGGTCCCACCGCCCGCGGTCCTGCTCGAGGAGCAGAATCGGCTCGCCCGCCGGGCCGACGCGGGCGCGCAGCCGCGACGCCTGCAGCTCCATGAGCGCGACGAGGCCGTGCGCCTCCGCCTCGCCCGGCGCGAGCCCCACCACGACGCGCCCGAGCCGCAGCGCCTCGTCGCAGAGCTGGGGGCGCACCCAGCTGTCGCCCGCCGTGGCGGTGTAGCCCTCGTTGAAGACGAGGTAGAGCACCTCGAGCACCGACGCGAGTCGCGCCCCGAGCTCGGCGCCGCGCGGCACCTCGAACGGGACGCGGGCGGCGGCGAGGGTGCGCTTGGCACGCACGACCCGCTGCGCGACGGTGGATTCCGACACCAGGAAGGCGCGCGCGATCTCGTCGGTCGTGAGCCCGCCGACCAGCCGCAGCGTCAGCGCCACCCGGGCATCGCGCGCCAGCACCGGGTGGCAGGTCATCAGCATGAGCCCGAGCCGCTCGTCGCCTACCGGATCGTCCATCGCGGCGTCGAGCGCGGCCGCGGCCTCGCCGGCCCGCGCGTCGTGCTCGGCGCCGAGCTGCGCGTGGGTGCGGTCGAGCATGGGGCGACGTCGCAGGTGGTCGATCGCCCGGCGCTTGGCGGCGGCCATGAGCCACGCCCCGGAGTTGTCGGGGACCCCGATCTCCGGCCACCGCTCCAGCGCGAGCACGAGCGCGTCCTGCGCCAGATCCTCGGCGAGCGCGACGTCCCCCGTGAGCCGGGCGAGCCCGGCGATCAATCGTGCCGACTCGATGCCCCACACCGCAGCGACGGCGCGGTGGGCGGCGGACGTCACCGCGTCCGCCGCGCCGGGCGTCGTCACGAGCGGCCTCGCTAGCGGTCGGAGATCTGCGCCCGCAGCCGATCCTCCTGCGCGCGCAGCTCGGGCGTGAACTCCTCGCCGAAGTCCTCGGCCTCGAACACGGGGCGGATCTCGAGCTCGCCGCCGTCGGGCATCGGGTTCGGACAGCGGCGGGCCCATTCGACCGCCTCGTCCATGGACCGCACCTGCCACAGCCAGAAGCCGGCGATCAGCTCCTTCGACTCGGCGAACGGTCCGTCGATCACCGTGCGCTGGCTGCCGGCGAAGCGCACGCGCTTCCCCTTCGCGCTCGGCTGCAGCCCCTCGCCCGCGAGCATCACGCCGGCCTTCACCAGCTCCTCGTTGAAGCGGCCCATCGCGGCCAGCAACTCGGTGCTGGGCATGACTCCAGCCTCGGACTCCCGGGTGGCCTTCACCATCACCATGACGCGCATCGTCGTACCTCCGGTGGACAAGCGTGGGGTCTGATTCGCGGGCCGTGGACGGCGTCGCGCCGTCGGGCTCCGAGTCTAGCGGCTGCGCGGGGGGTTCGGACAGCTCGGGCCGACCTTCGCACCTCCACCATGGCGTCGAACGAACCGGCCCGAAATCGACACGGGCATGCTGCGGGCGGCGCGGCGTCGGCGGCGGCCACTCGCGCCTTGGTCCCGGCTCACGTCTAGGGCTCGGGCATCAGCGCCGCGCGGCGGTACAGCGCGCCGTTGCGCATGACGAGTCGCACGCGCCGCGCGTTCGCGATGTCCACCGTCGGGTCGGACTCGAGCACGACGACGTCGGCTCGCTTGCCGGCCTCGATGGATCCCGCGTCGTCCGCGATGCCCATCGCGCGCGCCGCGACGATCGTCGCCGACGCCAGCACCTCGGCGGCCGTCATCCCCGCCCGCTGCATCGCCTCCATCTCCCGATAGACGCTCGGTCCGTGCGCGGTGCCGGGGTTCCCGGCGTCGGTCCCCATCGCGATGGGGATCCCCGCCGCCTTCATCCGGCGGAGATTCTCGTCGATGATCGCGCGCTGCAGCTCCATGCGGCCGCTGCGCACGGCCTCCATCCCGCGCCGCCGCCGCGCCTCGGGGAGCACGCGCGCGAGCTTCGCGCGCGTCGCCGCGTCCACGCAGTCGAGCGGATAGCGCGCCGCCGGCGAACGTCCCATGAACACGTCCGCGTACCCCTCCCGAACTGTGACCGTCGGGATGACGATCGTCGCGTTGCGCTTGGCGAGCTCCAGGAACTCGGCGTCGATCGTGTCGGTCTCGACGCTGTGCACGAGCACCTTGGCGCCCGCACCCAGCGCCTCCTTGGCGGTGCGGAGCTGCGTGGCGTGGACGATGAGCGGGAGCCCGGCGCGCTTCGCCTCCGCGCCGGCGAGGTCGAGCCGCGGCCGCATCTTCGCGCGCGCGCTGTCGGGCAGGTCGAGGTACCAGATCTTGATCGCCTCGGCGCCGGTCGCGGCCTGCGCCCGCACCGTCGCGACGACGAGGGAGTCGTCGCGCATGAAGAGGAACTGCCGCATCGTCGGCAGGTTCACCCAGTGGTCGATCGTGGCGAGCAGCGGCCCGGCGGCCACGACGCGCGGCGCGTCCGTCGCCGCGCGGGTCGCGCGTGCGAGATCGTACGTCCAGGTGTAGCCGCCGACGTCGAAGACGCTCGTCACCCCGGCGCAGAGCCAGGCGCGATGAAAGCGCTCCGGCTCCCGGTGGAGCGCGCCGACCACGGTCTCGTACGGAAGCTCCTCCCGGACGTCGATGACGTCGGGACGCCCGTCCACCCAGCCGGTCTGCGAGTAGTGCACGTGCGCGTCGACGAACCCGGGCGCGACGAAGGCGCCGCGCACGTCCACGACCCGCGCGCCGGCCGGGACCCTGCAGCCCGCGCGCGATCCCGCGCACGCGATGCGCTGGCCGCGCACGACGACCACCGCATCGCGCAGCGGCGCGGCGTTCGGGTTGACGAGCGTGCCGCCCACCAGCGCGACGACGGGCGCGTTCGCCGTTCGCGATGCGCTCGGCGCCTGCGCGGAGAGTGCTGGAGCGACCGACACGACCACGCACGCGGTGGCGATAGCTGCTGCTCGCATTGTTCTCTCCGTGAGCGAGTACCGGCGCCGGCCCGCGCGGAGCGGCGCCCGCGCCCGACGTCCCAATCAATCACGCGGCGCCGAGGTCGGCGAGTGCGCTCACGCGAGAGCCAGCGACTGGTGCGCGGAGATCCCGGCGGTCACCCCGTCGGCGGACGCCCACGTCGCGTTGTGCCGCGCCCGTGCGGCGTCGCCGGCGGCGTACACGCCGGGCGTCGTCGTCTCCTTCCGCTCGTCCGTGCGGATCACGGGGCCGAACGGGCCGTCGTCGAACGCGCAGCCGAGCTGTTCGGCGAGCGGGCTTGCCATGCGCGTGCGCGTCGTGGTGAAGAGCGCGTCGACGCCGACCACCTCGCCGCCGTCGGGCGCACCCGCGGGGCCAACCAGGCGCACGCCGGCAAGCGCTGCCCCGTCGCCCACCAGCCCCGCGACCGGCCGCGGCTCGACGCGCACCCCGCGGGCGGAGAGCGCGTCGCGCTGCGCGATGGTCGGCTCGAAGGTGCCGTACGTGAACAGGGTCACGTCGGCGCTCCAGTCGGGGAGCAGTAGCGCCTGATGGACGCTCGACTCTCCGACCGCGAGCACGCCGAGCCGACCGCCGGCCACCTCGAACCCGTGGCAGTACGGGCAGTGCAGGACGCTCCTCCCCCAGCGCTCACGCAGCCCGGACACGTCGGGGAGCTCGTCGACGACACCGGTCGCCAGCACCAGCCGCCGAGCGCGGGCGGTCCGGCCCGAGGCGAGCGCGACCTCGAACCCGCCACCGTCCGGCTCGGGTCGCGGCGCCGCCCTCGTCGCCTCGTCGCGGCGGAGCTCGGCCGTCGGGTAGGCCAGCACCTGCGCGCGGGCCGTCTCGAGGATCGCCGCTGGCGTCCGCCCGTCCTGCCCCAGGAAGCCGTGCGACGTGCGCGCGAACCGGTTGCGCGGCTGGCCGGCGTCGACGACGAGCACGCGCCGGCGCGCCCGCGCGAGCTGCATCGCCGCCGAGAGGCCGGCCCAGCTCCCGCCGACCACGAGGACATCGTAGGTGTCAGTGGTTTCAGTCGGCATGGGACGAAGTCCTGGGGGAATCGTGATTGTGTGCGGTCGCGCCGCGGACTCGAGCCGCCAGTCCGGCGAGCGTGAGGCGGCCCAGCCGCGCGGCCAGCAGCACCTCGGCGTCGTCCAGGAACTCGTCGAGAGTGCCCGACACGGCCTGCTGGATCCGGCAGCCGCCGCCCGACGCCCCGCGGGGGCCCGCCACGTCGACGGCGACGAGCAGCCGCTCGTCGAGCGCCGCGTACACGTCGCGCAGCGTGATGTCGGCGGCGTGTCGCGCGAGCAACCACCCGCCGCCGGTGCCGCGCGACGAGGTGACGAGCCCGGCCTCGCGGAGCCCGGCGAGCGTCCGGCGCACCACCACCGCGTTCGTCCCGACGCACGCGGCGAGATGCTCGGACGTCTGCGGCTCGGGCGCGTCGACCAGGTGCGCGAGCACGTGGAGCGCGACGGAGAAACGACTGCTGCGGGGCATGTAACAAACAATGTTACAATAGCCACGCCCTGTCAAGCGCCGGTGAGCATGCGCACGTCGACGAGGTTGCCTCGCGAGAGGAAGCGCGCCAAGCTGCGTGGATCGAAACGCGCTCCGCCGTGCAATCCGGCCGCACGATCGCCAGCTCCACGGACCTCCTCCACGCCAGGCATCCCGACATGTCACAGTCCGATCGCGCCGCCCGCTTCCGGCAACTTCACGCGCCGGGCGCCGATCCCATCCTCGTGCTGCCGAACGCCTGGGATGCGATGAGCGCTCGCCTGGTCGAGGAGGCCGGTGCGAGCGCCATCGCCACGACGAGCGCGGGGATCTCGTGGGCCCTCGGACGCCCGGACGGCCAGGGTCTGACGCGCGAGGCGATGGTCGCGGCGGTGCGTGTCATCGCGGAGGCCGTGCACGTGCCGGTGACGGCAGACATGGAGAGCGGCTACGGCGCTGGGACGCCGGAGGACGTCGCCGAGACGGCCCGTGCGGTAATCGCCGCCGGCGCGGTCGGGCTCAACCTCGAGGATGCCCCGGGCCCGGCGGGCGCGCCGATCCTCGAGGCCGAGGCGCAGTCGACACGCATCGCCGCCGCCCGCGCCGCGGCCTCCGCGGCGGGCGTCGATCTGTTCATCAACGCGCGCACCGACGTCTACCTGCGCAAGGTGGGCGACGAGGGCGAGCGCTTCGCCGAGACCGTGCGCCGGGCGAAGTCGTACACGGCGGCCGGCGCCGACGGCGTGTTCGTTCCCGGCGTCGCGGACGCCGAGACGATTCGGCGCCTCGCAGCCGCCGTCGGCGCGCCGCTGAACGTGATCGGCGGACCCGGAGTGCCGAGCGTGGCCGAGCTGCGCGCGCTCGGCGTCGCCCGCGTGAGTGTCGGTCCCGGCCTTGCCCGCGCGGTCATGGCGCACATCCGCCGTGCTGCGACCGAGGTGCTGCGTGCGGGGACGTACGAGTCGCTGCGCGAGCAGGTCCCGTCGCCCGAGGCGAACGCCCTGTTCGCTCGTCGGGTGGCCGCCCCCTGACCGCGCCGACCCCGCGGCTCCTCCTGTCACACCCGGGCGAGCACCACCCCGCCAGTGTCGAGCAGCTCCTGGAGGAACTGCCGCGGCCGAGGCCGGAAGGTGCTCGCCTCGATGTCGACGGCGACGAAGCGATCCAGGCGAAAGGTGCGCGACTCGCCCCGCAGATGGTCGTGCGCCAGCAGGTACCACGCGGGCCAGTTGATGACCAGGGCGTGAGGCTCGAGCCGCCGGCGGGAGACCGCGCCGCCCTCCTTCGCGTACTCGGCCCGCACCACCCGCTCCTCCACGAAGGCGACCTGCAGGTGGCGCGTCGGCGCCGCCGCGGGCTCGAGGTAGGAGCGACGGACGTCCGCCGACGCGGCCTCGCCGATGAAGATGCGCTCCCGGAGCGGGGCGATCCGCCGCCGCTCGGCGGTCGGAAACGCGTCCGCGATCTTGCGACGGGCGCGCGCGACCTCGGGGGCGAACATCGGGAACCCGAGCTTCTCGGCGACCGCCAGCCCGAGTAGCACGCACAGCGCCTCGTCTCTGGAGAGGAGGACTCGCCCGAGCCCCCAGTTGGCGTGAAGGCGCAGGCCGCCACCTCGCCCCCGCGCGGACTCGATGGGGTAGCCGCGTTCTCGTAGCGCGTCGAGGTCGCGAAAGATGCTCCGCACGCTGACGCCGAGCTCGCGGGCGAGCTCGCCGGCCGTGACGCCGGGCCGGTCGCGGAGTACGCGGGCCAGCAAGTCGAGGCGGTCGGTGCGATTGCGGGCGTCCACGATCGGCATGGCGGCCATAAATGTGACGCTCGTTGTCACGTTTGTCACTACTCTCCCCGCACACCTTCACGGAGAGAAGACGATGCACGACAAAGACGATGCCGCTGGCAGGGGCGTGGCGATCGAGTGGGCCCCATTCCGGTTGCGCGACGGCGCCACGGAGGCGCAGTTGATCGAGGCGGCCGAGGCTATCCAGCGCGAATTCCTCGGCCGACAGCCGGGCTTCCTGCGTCGCGAGCTGGCGCGAGGTGCTGGCGGCCTCTGGGCCGACGTCGTGCACTGGTCCGACGCCGCCC